>Ga0326727_10005121_pt1 | contig 37994 bp, 18 predicted proteins | sample MB2enrmetagenome_FD_207643 | JGI IMG/M metagenome (GOLD analysis project Ga0326727, IMG submission 207643) | Lab enriched peat soil microbial communities from McLean, Ithaca, NY, United States - MB29MY | ecosystem: Environmental > Terrestrial > Soil > Wetlands > Peat | place: USA: New York... | reverse complement strand
CCGCATTTCTTCAACCAGGATTCCTGCCTCGGCCAACGCTCCCGCAGCTTTCCTTACAGCCGCGCCAACTTCCGCCGAGGGCACCACAATCCCATTGTCGGTGTGGAAAGCGACTCGCAATCGCCGCAGGTCAATTGCGCGGGAATCGCGGAGTGGCACGGGCACGATGGCGGTATCTTGCCCGTCAACGCCGGAAATCACGGGGAGCACCTCCGCCAAATCTTCCACATATCTTGCCAGCGGCCCGATTTGCCAGAGGGCGTCGAGCAGTCCTCCCGGTTCAGGGAAGTGCCCTGTGCGCGGAACTCGTCCGGAGGTCGGCTTGATGCTGGCGATACCAGTGCAATGCGCGGGGAAGCGCACGCTTCCCCCGGCATCGCTCCCCAGCCCGAAGGGCGAACCTCCCGCCGCGATAATGGCTGACTCACCGCCGCTGCTTCCCCCCGGTGACAGGTTCAGGTCGTACGGGTTGTTCGTGCGGCCGTAGATCAAGTTGTCGGCCTCCCACGCCCATCCCAATTCCGGCCAGTTGGTTTTTCCGAGCAGAATGGCTCCGGCATCGCGCAAGCGCTTCACGACCACCGCGTCCTGGCTGGGGACATAGTGCGCGCGACCCTCGGTTCCGCCGGTGCAGATCACTCCCGCCGTCTCGATGGCGTCTTTCAGTGTGAAGGGAACGCCGTGCAAGGGACCGAACACTCTTCCCCGCGCCAACGCTTGGTCGGCCAGACTCGCTTCCTCGAGAGCTCGCTCGGCGCATACTTGCACGACGGCGTTCAGGCGGGGATTCACGTCCTCAATTCGTCTGAGGGCGGCGCCCACAAGCTCATGCGCGGAAATTTCCTTTTTTCGAATCGCTGCCGCCATGGCCGCGGCGGATTCATAGATCCATTCACGCATTGAAGACACTTCCTTATGACGCATGAGGCAGACATTTATGGCAGGCGAAAAGAGTGGTGAGCCGGCTGGGATTCGAACCCAGAACCCCTGCCTTAAAAGGGCAGTGCTCTACCGTTGAGCTACCGGCCCGGCTAAACACGGGATTCGTCACACGGGATTCGGGAAAGAGCCGAAAACCCATCGTGGATCGCGTATCCCTGAGACCCGGCGCCGCTTGAGAATTCGCGCCGCCTACCCGCTAGACTCCCTTAGGCCGAAGAAAAATCTTGCAGAGTCTATCCTTACAAAATTACATCACCGAACCCCTTTTCGTAAACCCTTCATTTGGGAGTCGAGGCGGTAACGACGGCCTCGGCCCCACATTTCAACCGCTGAAAGCTAAACACTGTATGGGCGACAGCGCTTTCTGCTTTCTGCTTTCTGCCCTCTTCCTTCCCTCTACCCCAGTTGAGCGACCAGCTTTTCCAAGTAGATCTTTTCCATCTTGATGTCTTCGAACTGCTGGGGGCCGGAAATCTCCCGCTCGATGGTAAGCGGCCCGGGGTATCCCAATTCCTTCAGGCGCGGAATCAGTTTGGGGAAATTCGCTTTCCCCTTCCCGATGGGAACCTCCTCGCCTAGTTTCCGGGGGTTAGTCGGGAAAAGCCCGTCTTTGGCGTGTGTGCCCCGCACCAGGTGGCCGACCACATCCAGCGCATCCAAAGGATTACCCTTGCCATAAAGAATAAGGTTAGCGCAATCCAGGTTCACAAACAGGTTATCAACCCCGGCATCATCAATGGCGCGCAGCATTGTGATGGGCGTTTCCTGCCCGGTCTCCATCAGAACGATTTGGCCATTGCCCTTGACGTACGAGGCCATGTCGCGGAGGGCGCCGACGACTCCCTCATACTCGGAGTCATTGGGATTCTCCGGGATAAATCCAAAATGCGAGTGGAGGGCCGGCACGCCTAGCCGCTTGGCGAAATCCGAGGCGCGCTTGTAATTATCGACCCGCTGTTGGCGATACTTGGGGGGAACCACGCCGATGGTCAAGGGGCCTTCGTAAAAAGTGTAGGAATTGGGCGGGCCGCCGGAAGTATTAATGGCCGTGACCTCAATGCCGTACTTGTCGATGGCCGCCTTTAGGGCGTTGTAGACCCGGTCGGAGAAGTCATCCGTTCCGGCTTGGCACGTCGGAACGCCAAAATCATGAACCCGCTTGAGGGCGGCTTCCGGATCTTTAGCCACACCAATAATGATTCCCAGCCGGAAGGGCTTGCCGGCGGGGAGGGCAGGCGCTGCCGGAATACTCGACATCAGTCCCGCTGCGCCCACGGCGGCTGAAACTTTTAGAAAACGACGACGATTAAGATTCTCCATTTTCGGTCTCCCTTTGCCAGCGGTCCGTTGTCCCCAGTCAATGGTCCGTTGTCTATTGCGACTGACGACGGACTACGGACCACGGGCAACTGGCGATTTCTACAACTCATTGACAACCTTTTGCGGTAAAGCATAGTATCCAATTTCCGGCAGAATTTCCTGTCGAGAATTGGGGAGGGAGTGGAGAGCGAGATCGAAGCGGTGCGGCGGAGCCTGCTGACCGGGCGGATTGTGGCTTTCACGGGGGCAGGTATTTCGGCGGAGAGTAATGTTCCGACGTTTCGCGGGGCGGGTGGTCTGTGGAGGAACTATTCTCCGGAAAGGCTGGCCACGCCCGAGGCCTTTTCAAGCGATCCGCGCTTGGTTTGGGAATGGTATGACTGGCGGCGCGGGATCGTCCGTGCGGCGCAGCCAAACCCCGGGCACCTCGCCCTGTCCGAATTGCAGCGGAGAACTCCGGAAAGGTTCACTCTGGTAACCCAGAATACGGATGGCCTTCACGAAAGGGCAGGCAGCCAGGACGTGGTGAAGTTGCACGGGGACATCTGGCTGCTGCAATGCACCCGGTGCGGGAGGGAAGAGCGGAACGAGCAAGTGCCCTTGAATCTCCTGCCTCCACTATGCCGTTGTGGAGGGATCCAGCGTCCGGGGGTTGTTTGGTTCGGCGAGATGCTGCCCGAAGATCAGTGGGAGCGCGCCAGGAGGGCAGCACGAACGGCAGAGGTTTTTATAGCCATTGGAACCTCCGCAGTGGTCCATCCTGCGGCCGGGCTGGTGCTTGTAGCCCGCCTCACGGGCGCCCGGGTAGTGATTATGAATCCTGACCCCACTCCGGTCGATGATCTCGCGGAATGGATTCTGCGCGGCCCGGCCGGAGAAATTCTACCGAGGTTAATATGAAACAAGCATACCTGGATTGCTCTTCGGGCATTAGCGGTGACATGTTTTTGGCGGTGCTCATCGACGCGGGAGTTCCGGTGGACCGGCTGTTCGGCGAATTGAAGAAGCTGCCGCTGGGCTTCTACGAATTCAAACGTACGCGCGCCGTGCGCGGCGGTTTGGTGGGAACGCGTGTGGACATTCGGGTTCCCGGCGAACAACCTCACCGCAAGCTTGCGGATATCCAAGCCCTGCTGGAGAAAGCGTCGCTGCCGGCAAAAGTTTTGAGCCAGGCGCTGAAGATTTTCAACCATCTCGCTGAGGTGGAAGGAAAGCTTCACAATGTTCCTCCCGGCGAAGTTCACTTCCACGAGGTCGGCGCGGTGGACTCCGTGATTGACATCGTGGGCACGTGTGTCGGCCTGGAACTGCTGGAGATTTCTAACCTCATCTGCTCGCCCTTGAACGTCGGCGGCGGACGCGTCGATGCGGCGCATGGAAGCTTGCCCGTCCCCGCTCCGGCCACCGCGGAGTTGCTGAAGGACATTCCGGTTTATTCCTCGGGTGTAGAGGCCGAATTGGTGACGCCCACCGGCGCCGCCCTGGTAGCCACCCTGGCTTCCGGATTCGGCCCCCTGCCGTCGATGAAGATCGCCAGAATCGGCTATGGCGCGGGCGAAAAGGATTTTCCCGATCACCCCAACCTTGCCCGCCTCTTCATCGGCGAGCCGGTGGAGGCCGTCGCCGGCCAGCCGGGCCTGCCTGGTGACGAGATTGTTTCGGTGATCGAAGCCAACCTCGATGGCATGAGCCCGAAACTTTTCCGGGAATTCGTAGATGAGGCCCTGGCCGCCGGCGCACTGGACGTCACATGCAGCTCCGCGCAGACGAAAGGGAACCGGCCGGGCCTCGCCATCAGCATTCTGTGCGAACCGGGGAAGAGTGATGCACTTTCCCAGTGGCTCTCCGAAAAGAGCACCACCCATGGCGTGCGCATCTACGAGGCCCGCCGGAAAGGGCTGGAGCGCGAGCCGGTGGCGGTGGAAGCCCCTTCCGGTGACGAGGTCGTTTCCGTGATCGAAGCCAATGTCCGTGACATGAGCCCGCAACTTTACGGGAAATTGCTGGAACAGGTCCTGGCCGCCGGCGCGATGGACGTCACGTGCAGCTCGGCGCGGACGAAAAAGAATCGGACCGGCTTCACCATCAGCATTCTCTCCGACCCGGACAAGAGTGACGCGCTTTCCCAGTTGCTCATCGAGCAGACGGCCACCCGTGGCGTGCGCATTTCTGAGGCCCGGCACAGAGTACTGGAGCGCGAATCGGCGACGGTGGAAACCCCTCCCGGTGACGAGATCGTTTCCGTGATCGAAGCTAATGTCGATGACATGAGCCCGCAGCTTTACGGGTATTTTCTGGAACAGGCCCTGGCGGCAGGCGCGCTGGACGTCACGTGCAGCTCGGCGCAGATGAAGAAGAACCGGCCCGGCCTCGCCATCAGCATTCTCTGCGAGCCTGACAAGAGTGACGCGCTTTGCCAGTTGGTCTTTGAACAGACCACCACGATTGGAGTGCGCATTTATGACGCGCGGCGCAAAGTGCTGGAGCGCGAGCAGGTGACGGTGGAAACTCCCTACGGCGCGGTGCAGGTGAAAGTGGCGCGGCGCGAGGGAAAGGTGGTCAACGCGGCCCCCGAATTCGACGATTGCCAGCGCCTGGCTGTGGAAAAATCGGTGCCCCTCAAGCAGGTGATTGCCGCCGCCGAAGCCGCTTACTTGCAGCAAAGTGACAAGGCGCCCGGCGCATGAAACCAACGTTTTTCCTGACTACTCCCATCTACTACCCCAACGCCCGGCCGCACGTGGGTTCTGCCTACACCACCATTGTGTGCGATGTGCTGGCGCGCTATAAGCGCATGTGCGGTTACGACGTGGCATTTCTTACCGGCACCGATGAGCACGGTGAGAAGCTCGAACGTGCGGCCACCGCCGCGGGCCAGTCGCCCAGCGAATTCGTGGCGGAAAAGCGGAAGTTGTTTGTTGCGCTCTGGGAGAAACTCGGCATCCCGGTCAAGGTTTATCCCCAATCCGACCAGAATTCTCTGCGCTTCATTTATACGGACCATCCGGACCACGTGACGTCCGTTCAGCGTTTGCTGATTCGCGCCCGCGAAAATGGCTATATCTACATGCATCGCTACGAAGGCCGTTACTGTGTCTCTGACGAGCGCTATGTTTCCGACAACACGGACCCCGTGAACTGCGATATTTGCGGCCGCCCGGCGGAACTGATTAGCGAGGACAACTACTTTTTCAAACTGTCGGCATTCCAGGACAGGTTGCTCGAACTCTATGATCGGCATCCGGAATTCGTGAAGCCCGACTACCGCATGAACGAAGTCAAAAGCTTTGTGAAAAGCGGATTGCGCGACATATCCGTCAGCCGTAGCCGCCTCAAGTGGGGCATCCCCTGGCCCGATGACCCCCACCAGGTGGTTTACGTTTGGTATGACGCGCTCACCAGCTACATGACGGGGATTGGCTTTGCGCAGGGTGAAAATGGCAGTCCGGAGTTCCAGAAGTATTGGCGAAACAAGCCAGGCGAGTCGGAGATTGTCCACATGATTGGCAAGGACATCCTGCGCTTCCACGCCGTCTATTGGCCGGCCTTCATCATGGCCGCTTACCCGAACCAGCCCGAGATGCTGCCCACGACCGTCTTCGCGCACGGATGGATTTATTACGAGCAAGATAAGATGTCGAAGTCAAAGGGAAACGTGGTTTATCCCGAACCCATCGTCGATGCGCTCGACTCCTTCGGCGCACCCGGCAACGACGCCCTGCGCTATTACCTGCTGCGCGAAGCGCCCTTCGGGCAGGATACGAGCTTTTCTTACGAAGGGCTGATCCAGCGTTACAACTCGGACTTGGCGAATGGCCTCGGAAATTTGGCTAACCGAACAGTCGCCATGATTAATAAATACTACGGCGGCAAAGTGCCGCAAGTTAATGGTGCCCCTGACGATCGAGATCATAAAATCATAATGGGTGCACAGTTAAACGCGAGCTTGGTAGCCAGTGACGAGGTCAAACACTTCCGCGACTTCCTTAACGAGTTGGATTTCACGCGTGGGCTTGACATGTTATGGCCTCACCAGATACTTCGAATAAACCAATACATCGCCGATAAAAAGCCCTGGGTTCTCGCGGAAAGCGCTTCACAAGATGACCGCGAAAGACTCTCTCACGTTCTGTATAACGCGTCAGAGTCGCTCCGCTTTGTAAGCGTATTCCTTTACCCGATCATGCCAACTGCTGCCCGCGCAATTTGGCAGCAACTTGGGTGCGATGAATACCTAGGATCCATCGAAAACCAACGAGTTGACCAACTCAAGTGGGGAGATCTAAAGCCCGGCACCATGGTTGGCATGCCTGTGCACATCTTCCCGCGCCTCGACAAGGCCGCAACGCTGGCCAAACTCGACGAACTCGCTGAGGTTGACCGCGAGCGAGGTGATCGGACAGTAGGGGCGCTTCGCGAAGCGCCCCTACAACCCAACTCCCTTCCAGCCAACCTCGCCGAGGCGGACCGCAATCGCGACATACCAAAGGAGAAATCACAACCCGTGGAATCAGAAAACGCAAAACCACCACAACCAGTTCCCGAATCCCCAACCCCGAATCCCGAGTCCCGTGTCCCGAGTCCCGTCTCCCCAGCCCCCAGTCCCCAGCCCCCAGCCCCTGCCGCAACGGCCGAGTCGCCGAAAATCTCGATCGAAGACTTCGCCAAGGTGGAAATGCGCACGGGCGAGATCAAGGCCGCTGAGCGTGTCCCCGGCGCCACCAAACTGCTGAAGCTGCAAGTGGACATCGGCAGCGAGATCCGCCAAGTGGTGGCGGGCATCGCGGAGTATTACGAGCCGGAGAAACTGATCGGGATGAAAGTGGTGATCGTGGCGAACTTGCAGCCCCGCAAACTGCGCGGTGTCGAATCCAACGGCATGATCGTAGCCGCCTCCATTGGCGACCAAGGCCGGCCTGTGCTGGTCACCTTCAACGAGGATGTGCCCAACGGGGCCAGGCTGAGATGATCGGGTGATCGCCATGTGTCGTTGTCCGTGGTCCGTGGTCCGTGGTCCGTTGCATCCGAAGGAGAAGATATTTTGCAATGCCGGCGAAGACAAGCTTTGAGAATCTACAAGTTTACAAACTGGGTGAGAAACTCGCAGATGAGGTATGGACGGTCGGCATTGGCTGGGAACAATTCGCCAAGCCCACGGTCGGCAGACAGATGGTTCGTGCTGCGGACAGCGTCGGGGCCAACATCGCCGAGGGCTCAGGGAGAGGAAGCTTCCAAGATAACTGGCGTTTTGTAAAGATGGCCCGCGGCTCCCTGAATGAAACGAAGCACTGGCTCAGGCGGGCATTTCGCCGAGGCATATTGAATGCAGAGGATGTGAAACGAATTAGACCCATCATTGACGAACTCGCGGCCAAGCTAAACGCATATCTTCGGTCCATAGGAAGTATTACGGAGACCATCCCAGTTGACGAGGAAAGAGCAACTGACAACTGACAACGGACCACGGACAGTTCTTATCGATTCGCATGCGCATCTTGACGATTCGGACTTTAATCCTGATCGGGCGGAGGTGATTGAACGCGCCCGCGCCGCCGGCCTTCGTTACATCCTGGTGGCGGGGGGAGGGACGGGCCCCGACCGCTTGGACTCGCCGCTGGCCGTCGCCGAGAGCTACGAGTGGATTTATGCCTCGGTAGGCATCCATCCACATGAAGCCCGCCACTTCACGGATTCCCACGCCGAAAAAATCCTCCAGCTCGCACAGCATCCCAAAGTGGTGGCGATCGGCGAGATCGGCCTCGATTATTATTACGACCACTCGCCGCGCGAGGTTCAGAAGCAGGTTCTGATCCGGCAAATGGAGCTGGCCCACCAGCTCAAGCGTCCCATCATCATCCATTGCCGCGACGCCTGGGCGGACCTGCGTGAGATTGCCGCAGCCCACTGGAAGCCCGCGGGCCTGGGCGGAATCCTCCATTGTTTTACGGGAAGCCTTGAGGATGCGCGCACGTTTTTGGACTGGGGCTTCCTGATTTCCTTCGCGGGAAATCTGACGTTCAAGAAAGCCGAGAATTTGCGGGAAGTGGCGCGGGTGGTTCCCCTGGATAGCCTGCTGACGGAAACGGACTCTCCCTACCTGGCGCCAGCGCCCCATCGCGGCAAGCGCAACGAGCCTGCCTATGTGCGCGGAGTCACCCAGGAAATCGCCCGGCTTCGCAATTTGAGTGAAGAAGAACTCGCGTCCCAAGTCCTTGAGAATTTCCAAAAATTCCTATCGTCTTGATCGGACCCGCTCAAGCCCGCATTTTTCGCCGGAACCCGGGGCGGTTAGCGGATCGCCAGCGGGCCATAGCTAATCCGTCAATTATTTTTCTTGACAACCTCAGAACTATTGGCTAAAGTATCAGGATCGACGCCGGCTCGGCCATGCCGTGGGCCGGTAGGTCGCACGCCCGGCACCGGGGAGATTCGGGGTGGCGAACGGATTCGAGCCATCCCGGCGGTTCACTCCGGAGCGGCGCGGGCTGTAATCCGCAACGGCAGGACACGCCCGGAAGTCCGGACTCGGTCCGGCACCTAGTGGCAGCGCACGCGGAGCAAGAAGGAAATTGATGATGCATATGCTCCTAGCCCCATCACCCAGAGACTGCCCCATGACTTTATGCCCGGCCCCTCCACAACCTCCCAAACCTGAGAACTTCTTGAAAACAAAGGGCCCGAAGAGGGATTTTTCCTCTGCCAAACCTGACAACATCCTGAAAATAAGCCAGTTAGAAGAAACTATATAAATTCATAAAAAGCCTGACAAAATGACCGCAGCAATATCGCCCACGGCCGGCGGCTGGTGGTGAAAAAGATCTGATGTGGCTACACAAATGAGCTATCAACGACTCGAGTTCAGGTCGAAGCCGGAAGCGCCGGGGGGAGGTGGCGGGGGGTGGGGTGAATCAGCCTCGTCGTTTCCGGGCGGCTTGTGTGCCCATTCTTCCAACGCGCCCCGGAGCCGCTGGATTTCATATTCGAGCACGTCCAGGGCTTGCGGGGCTTGTTCCAAATCTCCCTGGTGGGCGATTTCTTCCAGGCGGAGGGCGGCCTCAACGGCAGGCTTCGCCGCGAAGTTTCCAACCGAGCCTTTCAATCGGTGGGCGAGGCGCTCCAAGTCATGATTCTGCTTGTTGTCGACTGCGCGGTGAATGGCCTCCATCTGCTGGGGCAGATCGTTTAAGAACAAGAGGGCTAACTCGCTCAGCAGGTCGCGATCTCCTTCCAAGTTTGCCCAAGCCGCCTGCCAGTCGATGCAGTCACTCATGGAGGAGGACGGCGGGTTCTGCGGAGTGGGCTCCTGGCGCAAGGTGAACCGTTCGACGTCGGCAAGCAATTCTGCTGGACAGATCGGTTTGGGGAGATATCCGTCCATTCCCACCGCCAAGCATCGTTCCCGGTCACCCTTCATGGCGTGAGCCGTCATGGCGATAATCGGAATATGCTTATGGCTGGCGATCTCCTTTTCACGGACAATGCGGGTGGCTTCAAAACCGTCCATTTCCGGCATCTGCACATCCATCAACACCAAACCAAATTCCTGCTCCTCCAGCATCAGGACGGCATCGCGCCCATTCGCTACCACCATTACAGTGTGCCCGGCCTTTTCCAGAAGGCGGACAGCCACCATCTGGTTTACGGGGTTATCTTCCGCCAGCAGAATACGCAGGTGCCGCCGCTCCTCGCGTAGCGAGTGGCGAGTGACCAGGGTGGGCCGCTGATCAGGAGATTGCGGCTTGTGCCCCAGGACTGTGAGGATGGCATCCAGGAGCTCCGTTTGCTGGAGGGGCTTGAGCAGGTAGGCGGAAATCCCCAGCTCGCGGCAATGCGACGCGTCGCCGCGTTGGCCCCCGGACGTCAGCATCATGATGATGGCGCCTTTAAACCGTGGATCGCCTTTGACTTGCTTCGCAAAAGTGAAGCCATTCATGTCCGGCATATGACTATCGACGAGGATCAGGGAAAAAGCTGCACCCGCGGCGTTGGCCTGTTCGAGAGTTTCCATCCCGCGCTTTCCATTCTCGGCCAGCGCGGGTTTCATTCCCCAATGGCTGAGCAGTTCGTTCAGCATCTGGCGGTTGGTGGAGTTGTCATCAACCACAAGGACGGCAACGCCCTGGAGGACGGCCGGCTTGGGCATGGCGCCTGCGGTGGCAGCATTCTTCCCCCGCAGGAGCTTCAGCGTAAAGTGGAAGGTGCTTCCCTGCCCCACTTCGCTTTCCACCCACATCCGCCCACCCATCATCGCCACCAGCCTCGTTGAGATGGTCAAACCGAGCCCCGTACCACCGTAGCGGCGGCTGGTAGAATGGTCAGCCTGTGCAAAGGCTTCAAAGATGACTCTCCTTTTTTCCGGCGGGATGCCGATTCCGGTGTCACCGACGGCAAAGTGCAGCGTGGCCCCGTCAGCGTCGGCCGATTCAACGCTGACCTGGACCGAGACTTCTCCCGCGTCGGTAAACTTGATGGAATTCCCCACCAAATTGAAAAGAATCTGCCGCAGGCGAGTAGGATCGCCAAGCAGGTTGTCCGGGACCTCCGGCTGCACACGGAGGGCGAGTTCCAGATCCTTTTCGTGCGCGCGCAAGGCGAGAGTCTTCAGGGCTTCTCCCAGGCAGTCGCGCAAGCTGAATTCCGCTTCATCGATGTCCAACTTGCCCGCCTCGATTTTGGAGACATCCAAGATGTCGTTGATCACGGTCAGAAGCGACTCGACCGAAGACTTCACCAGCCCGAGGTATTCACGGCGCGTAGGCTCGGAGTCGCTGTCGAGCGCCAGTTCCGTCATTCCCATGATGGCATTCATGGGCGTGCGGATCTCGTGGCTCATGTTGGCCAGAAACTCACTTTGGGCGCGGGAAGCTTGTTCCGCCTCGGTCTTCGCCAGGGTGAGCTGAGTGTTCTGGGCCTGCAATTCCGCCGTGCGGGCGGCGATCTGCAAATCCATATCCTTCCGAAGCTTCCGCAGTTGGTCGTTGCGCTCCTCGAGCTGGGTAAGCATGCCTTTGATGCCATCGCCTAAAAGGCCTAATTCATCCTTGCCCCGTTCGAGCGCAGGGAGGCAGAGTTTCCCTTCCCCCGCCGCCGCTTGGGAAGTCCGGACCAAACCCGCAATCGGATCGGAAATTAGGTGTTGCAAGCGGAGGGAAAGGAGAAATCCCACGCCGGCTAATGCCAGCATCGCGATCAAGCCAATCAGCGCGTCGCGCCGCAGCCGGTTGTCCCATTCCTTCAAGTCGGATTCCACATAGATGGCGCCTACCACGGGCCCTTTTCGGGTGATGGGATGGAAAAGAGCCAGCCGGTGGAAACTGGAGAATTCTTTCTCCCCGCGCAAAGATCTGAGGGGCAGTGGGATGGAGATAGTGCCCCGGCAATACGCCGCCAATATCTTCCCCTCCCGCGAATATGCACTGGCGGCCAAGATGCGGGGTTGGGCGCGAAGTGCAGAGAGGACTTGGGAGGCGGCGTTTTTGTCGCCGGAAGCTAGGGCTGAGGCGCCATTTTGTCCGACAATCTCCGCCCAGGTGGCGAGATCGCGCGCCATGGCATGGCGAAAGGTGAGCGCATCGTAAACACCAAAGGCTACACATGCCACCACCAAGGCGGTACCGCTGGTGAGCATGAGAATTCCCATCAATTTGCAGCGGATGGTCGATTCACGAAAGCCCCGCACCTGGATCCTCCCCATTTCCCTGCTCTCGACCCCCCCTCGACTAACCCGCGGGTCCTCGGCGCAACTCGCCATGCTCGGGGGCGTATGTCGCTCCTTCCCAAGATGCTGGAAACCTCCGCGACCTCCACCCGCCGGCGGGTGCGGACGCAGGCCGGAAGGTGCGCACACGCCCGGCCCGAATTGGTTCCCTCACCTTTATCTTCGGCGCAGATGGAGACTAACTTGAATCAAAGAAGCCGGCGCGGGACCGCTTTGTCCACGGACCGGTGAGCGCGGGGACTCGCACCATGCTTCCCGCGCCGCGTATTGGGGTGCTTTCCTAATTCAAACGTAGCGCCGCCCTTTAGGGCGGCACATGCCGGGCCGGCGCTACATCTGAAATTAGGACACTACCCGTAATAGGACAGTCTTGATGTCAAGGTGTGGAACCTGTAGTATTGCGACGCAGCGCACGTTTGGATGGAATGACGGTGATTTGCGTGGCGCCGTCAGTTTGATCTTCGACCTCGTATGCAAGGGACTCGAGGCAAGAGGTGAATTAAACCTATGCCACCAAAAGCCGACATCGAAGCACAGCAGATTCCCCAAGGAAGTGTCGAGGGGGCAACAGATTCCGTTGAGACTTCGCCCCAAGGTGGTACGCCGGCATCGGGACTGGCTAACCCGCGAACGCGCAGGTTTCTGATAGCGTTCCTGCTCTTCCTGCTCGTGGGGGGAATTCTGGCGTGGCGTTATTATGCCTTCCGCGAAACAACCGATGACGCCCAAATCGACGGAGATATCTACGCGATTAGCGCCCGCATCACAGGTCACGCGATCAAGGTTAACGCTGAGAACAACGACCTCGTGAAAGCCGGCACGGTCCTCGTGGAGCTCGATCCGCGAGACTACGAGGTGGCGCTCGACCATGCCCTGGGGGATTTGGCCAATGCCCAGGCGGTTGCCGCGGCAGCCAGCGTGGGAGTACCGATTACCTCGGTGACGACGTCAAGTCAGGAAACTGCCGCCGCCGCCGACACACGGAACGCCGAGGCGGCGATCGCCGCGGCGGAAAAACAGCAACAGGCTGCCGAGGCGCGGGTGGCGGAGGCGGAGGCGAATGACGTTAAGGCCCAGACCGACCTTCAACGGTACGCGCAATTGGTGGCGAAACTGGAGATCTCGCAGCAACAGTACGACTACGCTGTGGCCACGGCCAACGGTACCGCGGCGGTGCTGCGAGCGGCACGGGCAGAGGCCGTAGCCGCGCGGCAGGAGGTTTCGGAGGCGCACGCCCGCTTGGCACAGAAGCAGGCGCAGCTTCGCGGCACTCAAACAGCGCCTCAACAAGTGGCCGTGAGCCGCGCGCGCGCTGAAAGCGCCCAAGCCGCGGTCCAGACGGCCCAGGCGGCGGTCGAGCAGGCGCGGCTCAATCTCGAATACACCAAGATCGTCGCGCCGGTAGACGGAATCGTCGGCCAAAAGTCCGTCGAAGCGGGCGAGAACGTTCAGCCCGGGCAAGCCCTGATGGCCGTAGTGCCCATAAACGATCTGTACGTGACCGCCAACTTCAAAGAAACGCAACTGAAGAACATGCGCCCGGGCCAGGTCGCAACCATCCACGTGGATGCCTACAATCGCGACTACCGGGCCCATGTGTTGAACATCGCCGGGGCGACGGGTGAACGGTTCAGCTTGCTTCCCCCGGAGAACGCCAGTGGGAACTACGTGAAGGTCATCCAGCGCGTGCCGGTGAAAATTGTCTTTGACCCCGGCCAGAACACCCAAATCTTAAGGCCGGGCATGTCCGTTGAGCCTACCGTGATCACGAAATAGGAGGAGCCCATGTTCCGGACGCTGACAATTGCTCGGGAGTATGGCAGTGGCGGCGCCGTGGTGGGTCGCTGCATTTCCGAAAAGCTCGGCTGGAAACTGCTGGATAAGGCGTTTATCGAGAACATCGCCCGTGGCGCGAAAGTCGATCCACAACTGGCACGGCGCTTTGACGAACGCACAGATTCGTGGCTGGAGCGACTCGCCCACCAGGGGGCGGGAGTTTGGCGAGGGGCCTTTGAGGGAGTCGTCATCGTAGGCCGGCCAGACTTTTTCGATGCGGAAACGATGGCGGCGCTGGCGCAGAACCTGATCGAAGAAGCCTATCGGCAAGGCAACTGCGTGATTGTCGGCAGGGGAGCCCAATGCGTGCTCCAGGGCCGCAAAGACGTCTTTCACGTCTTTATTTATGCGTCCTGGGCCGAACGAGTCGCGCGCATCCGGCAGCGCCTGCCGGACCAGAAGGAAGTCGAGGAGCTGATCCGTTCCACAGACCGCCAGCGGGCCGACTACATTCGGACCTACTTTCGATGCAACTGGATGGATCCGCACCTTTACCATCTTATGATCTCTTCGCAACTAGGTGAAGATCTGGTCGAATCCACAATCATCGAAGCCCTCGCGAGCGGGGGTTAGCAGTACACCTCTTCGGTCGATGAACTGGCATGACGCGCGGCGGATTTGGAAAATCGAGGTAATACCCATGCCTACTGTAATCATTGAAGGCCCCCGGATCAACTTATCGAGGAAACGATCGCTGGTCCGGAAGCTCACGACCATCGTCGCATCGGCATACGATTGGCCGTTAGACAGCATCGTGGTCATCCTGCGTGAGAATCCTGACGAAAACGTCGCGCGAGGCGGAAGGCTGCTGATTGAGGGCGGAAGGCCAAGGCGCTCGCCGCCGGCTCCGCGATCGTGCTCGGATGACAACAAATGAGCCCCCCAGATCCAGGTCGTCCTCCGGTGAACCGCTGGCTGATTGCAATTGCGGTCATGTCGAGCGCCATCATGGAGGTGCTGGACACCTCGGTGGTGAATGTTAGCCTGCCGCACATTGCCGGAAGCTTGTCTGCCACGGTGGATGAATCGACCTGGGTATTGACCTCGTACCTGATTGCCAACGCGGTGATTCTGCCCATCAGCGGGTGGCTGGCTAACTTGATCGGGCGAAAGCGGCTCCTGCTGACGGTCGTGAGTGGTTTTACGCTCTCGAGTGTGCTGTGTGGTCTGGCCCCGAGCTTGGGAGCGCTAATCTTCTTCCGCGTACTCCAAGGGACGACGGGTGGAGGCCTTCAACCCCTTTCACAAGCGGTCCTCCTGGAGGAGTTCCCTCCCGAGGAACGGGGCAAAGCGATGGCGTTCTGGAGCTTAGGTATTATTGCTGCCCCGATCCTGGGGCCGACGTTGGGTGGCTGGATTACAGATACCTACTCCTGGCGCTGGGTGTTTTACATCAACCTGCCGATTGGCATCTTCAGCCTGATCATGATCTCGCTGTTCCTTTACGACCCTCATTACATCCGCCGCGGGGCGCTGCGCGTCGACTTGTGGGGACTGGGCATGCTGGCGGTGGGCATGGCAGCGTTACAAATCATGTTGGACAAAGGCCAGGAGGAGGACTGGTTCGCTTCGCACTTTATCGTGATGCTGGCAGTGATCGCGGGGATCATGCTCCCGGCCTTCGTGATCCGCGAGCTCTACACGCCGCAGCCCATCGTGCATTTTAGGTTGCTGAGGTACCGAAACTTCGCTGCCGGGATTGTACTGGTTGTGATACTGGGATTTGTTCTGTACGGCAGCCTGGTCCTGCTGCCGCTTTTCATGCAGACGCTCCTCGGGTGGACCGCCGTTACGGCAGGCATCTGGACCAGTCCGCGTGGGGTCGCCACCGCCTTGTGCATGCCGCTGGTGGGTTATCTTCTGGGTAAGCGCTGGGATGCTCGCTGGATGCTGGTCTTTGGGTTTGTCGTAGCCAGCATGGCCTTTTTCGGCTACTCCCACATGAGTCTCCAGTCGGGCACCTGGGACATCCTCTTACACCAGATCAACCAAGGAACTGGCATGGCGTTCGTCTTTGTGCCCTTGACCGTGCTCGCCATGGACCCCATCCCCAAGGCAGAGACCGGATACGCCACCAGCCTGTACAGCGTGGTGCGCAATATCGGCTCGAGTGTAGGCATTTCGTTCATCACCACGTGGGTGGCGCGGCGGTCGCAGTTCCATCAATCGATTTTGGCCGCTCACATAACACGCTACGACCTGCGGAGCCAACAGTTCCTGGGGATGGCCAGGGGGCTCTTTTTCCACCACGGTTTCGACTGGAGCACGGCGGGCCACCATGGCCTCGGCGTCCTTTACGCGATGCTCCAGCAGCAGGCGGCCTTGATCAGCTTTGTGGAAGTCTTCCGGATTATGGGTTTCCTGTTCTTAGCCACCATTCCCTTCGTCCTGCTCATGCGCAAGGCAACAGCATCACGTTTGGCTCCCGCCGGCCATTAATGGGTTAGACTGACGCCTCATCCGAATTACCCTCGGATTCAAAAGGGTAAAACTTGAGAAAGAACCTGGGTACCCGGCGAACCCCTATCGCTTGGCATCGGCTTCGTCGTCAACAATCTGTCATTTGATTCATAGCAGTACAAAACATGACCAATGTTAATGAATGTAAGATTTATTCGGGCATTTCTTACACGGCTTACAATAAAGTACAAAAGTTCTTGACTTGATTACCAATGCGTGTTACCCCCTTGTCCACACGATTAAATTTTTTGCCCCGCCAGGTGGCTCCAGGCGAGAACCTGCGAGTCCCGTGCCTCCTTTACGAGGGCGGGGCCACAATTAGTTATGCGACAGACTAACGTCTCGGCCCAAGCCGTTGGGCACGCACATGCCCACAAAACGCTGAAGGAAACCGCACACCGGCAAAGCGCGCGACCGAGCCCCAATGAGGTTGCGAGGAGATTGCCAAGATAAACGCACGTGCCTGTTCTCTTCCCTCCCCTCGACCTCACGTCGGAGGTGGTGCGATGAGCCCTAAAACTTTTTCCGTAGCGAATCTCTGCTGTCTGTTGGCTGGGTTGGTCGGGTTGATCGTTCTGGCGAATTGCGGTGGCGGTGGTGGCGGCTCTACCACCAGCGCACCCCCCAGCGCCCCGGCGGTTTCGCTATCAGCCACCAGCCTCACCTTCGCCAGCCAAGCCATGGGGACTACCAGCGCTGCTACGTCGGTGACAGTCACCAACACGGGCAACGCGTCTTTGTCCTTCACAAGCATGGCGATGACGGGGGACTTTGCGGTAGCGGCCAGCGGCACCACCTGTAGCACGAGCGCGTCGGTTGCGGCCAGCAGCAATTGCGTGATTAATGTCACCTTCACCCCCACCGCCACGGGTAGCCGCTCCGGCAGCCTCACACTCACCGACAACGCTTCCACCAGCCCGCAGATGGTGACCTTGAGCGGCACCGGGACGGCCCCGGCGGTTACGCTCTCAGCCACCACCCTCAACTTCACCAGCCAAGCCGTGGGCACGACCAGCGCTGCTCAGTCCGTCACGCTCAGTAACACGGGGACGGCGGCCCTGGCCATCACCAGCATCACCGTGAGTGTGGGTTCGAGCGATTTTTCCCAGAACAGCACCTGTGGTTCAACACTTGCGGCCTCCGCCAATTGCACGATCAGCGTGACCTTTAAGCCCTCCGAGATGGGCACGCGCACCGGCACCGTAATGGTGACGGACAACGCCGGCGGTGTGGCGGGCAGCACGCAGACGGTGAGCCTGATGGGCATGGGCGGACCGCCGGCGCTGGCGTCCATTGCTGTGACCCCGGCGAATGTTTCCCTCTCCATCGGCAGCACGCAGCAGTTCACGGCCACCGGGACTTACACCGACGGAAGCACGCAGAACCTCACCAGCACGGCGGCGTGGAGCTCCTCGACTCCCACCGTAGCGACGATCAGCAATGCCTCCGGCTCGCAGGGCCTGGCCACGCCGGAGGGGGTGGGCAGCACGACCATTCAAGCCGCCTCAGGAACCATCACCGGCTCGACCACCTTCACCGTGACCTCCGCGGGCTTCATTCCCACCGGCAGCCAGACCAGCCCGAGCCAGAGTTCCTCGGTGACGCAGTTGACTAACGGCACGGTGTTGATCGTGGGCGGCGACAACAACGGCACGGTTTCCGCCATGGCGCAAATCTACAATCCCGCCACGGGAAAGTTCACCCTGACCGGGAGCCTGAACCTGGGGCGCGAGCATCACACGGCCACACTGCTCCCCAACGGCATGGTGCTGATCGCGGGCGGCTGCACCTCCGGCTGCTCCGGCGCCACTCCCACCACCACGCCCACTAACGAGATCTACAATCCCGCCACCGGGGCGTTTTCCTATACCGGCGGCACCTTGAACACTCAGCGCCAGGGACAGACCGCGACGCTGCTCGCCAACGGTTTGGTTTTGCTGGCCGGAGGCTCGAACGCCAGCGGCGTCTTGGCCAGCGCGGAGTTGTACAATTCCCGCACCGGCACCTTCACCTTCACCGGCAGCCTGAACAGCCCACGCGCCGGCCAGACGGGAACGCTGCTCCTCAATGGGCAAGTGCTCCTGGCGGGGGGCGCGAACTCCAGCAATGCGGCGGAAGGTAGCTCGGAGATCTACAATCCCGCCACCGGCGCCTTTACCCTCACCGGCAGCCTGAACACCGGGCGCTACCAGCACAGCGAGACGCTGCTCGACAACGGTACGGTGCTGATCGCGGGCGGCGTGGACGTGAACGGAAACCCTTTAGCCAGCGCGGAGGTCTACACCCCTTCGAGCGGAACCTTCACCTATACCACCGGCAGCGGCTTGAGCAATGCGCGCGCCGAGCACACGGCGACGCTGTTGAGCAACGGCTATGTGCTCCTGGCCGGCGGCGAAAACTCCAGCGGCGTGCTCACCAGCGCGGAGCTCTACTATCCTGCCACCGCGACATTTGTCCCGGCCGTGCCTATGAACTACGCGCGTGCCCTGCATGCGGGGACTCTGCTCGCCAACGGTCTGGTGCTGGTGGCGGGGGGCATGGGCTCGAGCGCTACCTCTTCAAGTTCTACCGGCCGGGTGCTGGCGGCGGGGGGCACGGACCCCAGCGGCACCTTGGCCAGTGCCGAGCTGTATGAACCCCAAGCCCTGACGCCGCCCAACCTGGTGTCCATCGCGATCACTCCCAGCGGCCCCACCCTGGCTCAGAACACCTCGCAGACGTTCACCGCTACCGGCAAGTATCAGGATGGCAGCACGCAGCAGCTTACCTCGGCAGTCTGGAGTTCCTCCAACCCGGCGGTGGTGGAGGTCAGCAACGATGCCAGCAGCTACGGCGCGGCGTACGCCCTGGCGGCGGGTTCGGCCACGGTGAGCGCCTGCGCGGGCGCAGTGTGCGGCTCGACCACCGTCACCGTCACCGTGCCGCCCGTCAGCCTCTCTACCTCCATTCTCGCCTTCAGCGCCACCGTGGCCACCACCAGCCCCGCCCAAGCCGTGACCCTGACCAACAACGGAACTGCCGCCTTGGCCATTACCGGCATCACGCTTACGGGCGCCAATGCGCCCGACTTTGCCCAGACCAACACCTGCGGCGCCTCCGTGGCAGCAGGCGCCAACTGCACGATCAGCGTGACGTTCACGCCGGCCGCCAGCGGAAACTTCACCGCTGCCGTGAGCATTGCCGACAATGCCGCCGGCAGCCCCCAGACCATCAGCCTGACCGGCACGGGCGTGCCCGCGGTGCTCGCGTCGATTACCGTCACGCCCGCCAATCCCTCGATTCCCCTCAGCAGCACCCAGCAGTTTACGGCCACGGGAACTTACAACAACGGCACCACACAGAACCTGACGACAACCGTGACCTGGAGCTCCTCGAACACCAGCGTGGCGACCATCAGCAACGCGTCGGGCTCGCAGGGCTTGGCCACGGCCACGGGTTTAGGCACGACCACGATTGCGGCGGCCTCGGGCGCGATCAACGCCTCGACCACCTTGACGGTCGGTGCGGGTTTTGCTTTGACCGGCAGCCTGAACACCGCGCGCGCCGGTGGCACGGCGACACTGCTCCCCAACGGCATGGTGCTGATTGCGGGCGGCTGCATCGCCAACTGCTCCAGCCCCACTCCCACCGCCACGGCCACGGCCGAGCTCTATAGTCCCGCCAGCGGAACGTTCACTTCCACCGGCAGCCTGAACACCGCGCGCTCGGCGGCGACGGCGACGCTCCTCCCCAACGGCATGGTGCTCATTGCGGGCGGCATCAACGCTACCAACTGGGGATTAAACAGTGCGGAGCTCTACAATCCCGCCACCGGCACCTTCACCGTAACCGGCACTCTCAACGCCGCGCGTTACCTGCACACGGCGACGCTGCTCCCCAACGGCCTGGTGTTGATGGCCGGGGGTTATAACAGCACGAGCGGATGGCTTTCCAGCGCGGAGCTGTACATTCCCGCCATCGGGACTTTCGCTGTCACCGGCAGCCTCAACACCCCGCGTTCCCAGCACTCGGCGACGCTGCTCCCCAACGGCATGGTGTTGATCGCGGGCGGCTATAACAACCCCGACGACGAGCTGGCCAGCGCAGAGCTATACAATCCGGCCACTGGGGCCTTCACCACCACCGTCAGCCTCAACACCGCACGCTACTCTCACACCGCGACGCTGCTGAATAACGGCTTGGTGCTCATTGCCGGGGGCGCGGTGGACCCCAGCGAAGACGCCACCGCCAGTGCCGAGCTGTATAATCCCACCACCGGCGTCTTCACTTCCACCGGCAGCCTGAACGTGGCGCGTTTCGTGCCCACGGCGACGCTGCTGAACAACGGCCAGGTGCTGATTGCGGGCGGATATAACTCCAGCGGTACCTTAGCCACCGCGGAGCTGTACGATCCCACTGCCGCCACCTTCACTTACACCGGTAGCCTGACCACGGCGCGTTTCGTGGCCACGGCGACCCTGCTGACGAACGGCATGGTGCTGGTCGCCGGGGGCTATAACCCCTCCACCGGGGCGTTTTGGAGCAGCGCCGAGCTGTACAATCCGGCCACCCTTACGCCGCCCAATCTAGTTTCCATTTCGGTCACTCCCAGCAGCCCCACCATTCCTCTGGACACCGCGCAACGCTTCACCGCTACCGGCACGTTCAGCAGCGGCAGCCCAGAGCAGCTTGTTTCTGTCACCTGGAGTTCCTCGAACCCCGCAGCGGTCACCATCACCAATGATTCCACCGATCTGGGCGTGGCTTATGCCGTTGGGTCGGGCGCCACGACGATTAGCGCCTGCGCGGGAACGGTCTGCGGTTCCACCACCGCGACGGAAGGGCCCCCGGCCTTGCTTTCCATCGCCGTCACACCGGCCAACGCCACGGTGGCCGCCGGCTTGTCCCAGCAGTTCACTGCCACCGGCACCTACAGCGACGGCAGCACCCAGAATTTGACGACCACGGCCACTTGGAGCTCCTCAGCTCCCACCGTGGCCACGGTGAGTACAGGAGGCCTGGCGACCGGGCTGATTATCGGCAGCGCGACGATTACCGCCGCTTCGGGCACAGTGCAGGGGTCTGCCACGCTGATGGTCACGGCCCCGCTCCTCATGTCAATCACGGTGACGCCCGCCAATCCCTCGATTTCCCTCGGCAGCACGCAGCAGTTCACGGCCACGGGCACCTACACCGACGCGAGCACGCAGAACCTGACCACCACAGCGACATGGAGCTCTTCAGCGACGAGCGTGGCCACCATCAGCAATGCCTCTGGCTCGCAGGGCCTGGCCGCGGCGACGGGTATAGGCACGACAACGATCGAGGCGGCGTCGGGCGCGATCAACGGCTCGACCACCTTGACCGTCACCGCCGGCTTTGTTTTGACAGGCAGCCTGAACACCGCCCGCTACGATCACACGGCGACGCTGCTGAACAACGGCATGGTGTTGATGGCGGGCGGCCTTGACGTCAACAATAACCCCCTAGCCAGCGCCGAGCTGTACAATCCCGCCACCGGAACCTTCACCCCGACAGGCAGCCTGAACACCGCCCGCTACCTGCACACGGCGACCCTGCTGGACAATGGCATGGTGCTGATTGCGGGCGGCAGCAATGGCGGTATCACCCTGCTGGACAACGGAATGGTAACGGTTGCGGGAGGGGATGTCGCGAGTGCCGAGCTGTACAATCCCGCCACCGGGACCTTCACGCCTGCCGGAAGCCTGAACACCGCGCGCTACTCCCACACGGCGACGCTGCTGAACAACGGCATGGTGCTGATGGCGGGGGGCCTTGACGTTAACAACAATCCCCTAGCCAGTGCCGAGCTGTACAATCCCACCACTGGGGCCTTCACGTACGCCATTGGCAGCCTGAACACCGCACGCTACTCCCACACGGCGACGCTGCTGAACAACGGCATGGTGCTGATGGCGGGCGGCTTCAACGGCAATCCCTTGGCCAGTGCGGAGCTGTACGATCCCGTCGCCGAGACCTTCAGCACCACCGGCGCCCTGAACACCGCGCGTCAACTCCAGACGGCGACGCTGCTGAACAACGGGATGGTGTTGATCGCGGGCGGCTATGGCTTGACCTCGATCTTAGCCAGCGCGGAACTGTACGATCCGGTCGCCGGGACTTTCAACCCCACCGGCAGCCTGAACACCGCGCGTTACCTGCATACGGCGACACTGCTGAACAACGGTATGGTGCTGATGACGGGGGGCTTTAACTACTCATTGTCCCTTTACGTCGCACAGGCAGAGCTGTACGATCCCACCGCCGGGACCTTCACCTACACGGGCAGTTTGAATGCCGCGCGGGACCATGAAACGGCGACGCTGCTGAACAACGGAATGGTCCTGATTTCGGGAGGCCTTTACTGGAATGGCTCCTATCTAACCTTAGCCAGTGCGGAGCTGTACGAACCCGCCACGCTGACGCCGCCGAACCTCGTTTCCATTGCGCTCAGCCCGAGCAGCCCCACGGTTCCTCTCGACACGGCGCAGCGCTTCACCGCTACCGGTACGTTCAGTGGCAGCAGCCCCGAACAGCTTGTCTCGGTAACCTGGAGTTCCTCCAATCCTGCAATCGTCAGCATCAGCGATGATGCCAGCGATTCTGGCGCGGCTTATGCCGTCGCATCCGGCTCTGCCACGGTGCAGGCCTGCGCGGGTACAGTGTGCGGCTCGACCACCGCCACGGTCGGTCCGCCGGTGCTGGTTTCCGTCGCCGTCACCCCGGCGACCGCTGTGATCGCCCTGGGGGGCACACAGCAGTTCACGGCCACGGGAACTTACAGCGACGGGAGCACGCAGAACTTGACGAGCACAGCGACTTGGAGTTCATCGGCGACCGCTGTGGCAACGATCAGCAACACCTCCGGCTCCCAGGGCTTGGCCACGGCCACCGGCGCAGGCACAACGACGATTACGGCTGCCTCGGGCACGATCAGCGGCTCGACGACCCTGACCGTCAGCGCGGGATTTGTCAACACCGGTAGCATGAACACCCCGCGCCAAGGGCATACGGCGACGCTGCTGAACAACGGCATGGTGCTGGTGGCGGGGGGCGCGAACAACTCCGCCGGCGGTACTGCCGCAGCCAGCGCGGAGCTCTACAATCCCGCCACCGGGACCTTCACCTATACCGGCAACATGAACACCGCGCGTTCCCTGCACACGGCGACGCTGCTGAACAACGGCCTGGTGCTGATCGCGGGCGGCGCTCCAGTCTTTGAGTCGAGCGACGTCTTAGCCAGTGCGGAGCTGTACAACCCTGCCACCGGGACCTTCACCCCTACCGGCAGCCTGAACACTGCACGTTTCCTGCACACGGCGACGCTGCTGCCTAACGGCATGGTGCTGATAGCGGGCGGCTCGGGAGTCGGCGGTACCCTAGCCAGTGCCGAGCTGTACAATCCCGTCACCGGGAGCTTCACCCCTATCGGCAGTCTGAACACCGCGCGCTCCTGGCACACGGCGACGCCGCTGAACAACGGCATGGTGTTGATCGCCGGGGGCCAGGATGTCAACGGCAATCCCTTAGCTAGTGCCGAGCTCTACAATCCCTCCACGGGGACCTTCTCGTACACCACCGGCAGCCTGAACGCCGCGCGCCAACAACACACGGCGACGCTGCTGAACAACGGCATGGTGCTGATGGCGGGCGGCGGAGGCTCCAGCGGTACGCTAGCCAGTGTCGAGCTGTACAATTCCTCGACCGGGGCCTTCGCCCCCGCCGGCAGCCTGAACACCGCGCGCCTCGCGCACACAGCGACGCTGCTGAACAACGGCATGGTGCTGATTAGGGGCGGTGTGGCCTCCGGCGTTTTCTTAGACAGTGCCGAGCTCTACAATCCCGCCACGGGGAGCTTCTCGTACTCCAGCGCCGGCCTGATCACCGGGCGTGCTTATTTCACGGCGACGCTGCTGAACAACGGCATGGTGCTGCTGGCGGGCGGAGGGAGCCTAGCCAGTGCGGAGCTGTACGAACCGGGCACGCTCACCCCGCCGAATCTCGCTTCCATCGCGCTGAGTCCGAGCACCCCCACGGTTCCTGTGGACACCGCGCAGCGCTTGATCGCTACCGGCACGTTAAGCGATAACAGTACGGAGCAGCTTGCCGAGGTGACCTGGAGTTCCTCCAACCCCGCAGTCATTAGCATCAGCAACGATGCCAGCAATCCTGGTGCGGCCTATGCCGCGGCGGCGGGCTCGGCAACGGTGAGTGGGTGCGCGGGCACGGTGTGCGGCTCGACGACGGTGACGGTAGGCCCGCCGGCGCTGGTTTCCATCGCCGTCACGCCGGCGAACCCTGTGATCGCCCTGGCGGGCACACAGCAGTTTGCGGCCACGGGAACGTACAGCGACGGGAGCACGCAGAATTTCACCAGCACGGTGACGTGGAGTTCCTCGGCGACGACGGTGGCGACGATCAGCAACACCTCTGGCTCGCAAGGTCTGGCTACTGCCACCGGTCTAGGCACGACGACGATTGCGGCGGCCTCCGGCGCGATCAACGGCTCGACGACCTTGATGGTCACGAGCACCGGCACCGCTCCCGTAGCGACTCTTACCCCCACCAGCCTGAGCTTTGCCAGCCAAAACGTTGGCACGCCGAGCGCGGCACAATCCGTCACCCTGAGCAACACGGGGAACGCGGCTTTGACCGCAAGCATTGTGGTAACCGGCACCGATGCCGGCGACTTTGCGCAGACCAACAACTGCGCCACTTCCATGGCAGGAGGTGCCAGTTGCACGATTAACGTCATATTCACACCTAGCACCGCCTGGACCCGCGCGGCAGCCCTGACCATTGCTGACAATGCTCCGGGCAGCCCGCAGACGGTGAGCCTCACCGGCACAGGCAGCGCTCCGGAAGCCAGCCCGACAGCTTCCAGCCTGACCTTTACTGGCCAAAACGTTGGCACAACAAGTGCGGCTCAGATCTTTGCCCTATACAACACGGGGAACGTGGCCCTGTCAATCACCAGCATCGGGTTTACGGGCACGAATCCCGGCGACTTTGCGCAGAGCAACACCTGCGGCAGCTCGCTGGCGGTGGGAAGCAATTGCACCATTAGCGTTACGTTCACGCCCGCGGCCTCCGCGACCCGAACGGCCACGTTGACGATCACGGATAACAGCAACAACGTCGCCGGCAGCACGCAAAGCGTGAGTCTGACGGGCACAGGCGTCGGTCCGATCGTCAGCCCTAGCCCCTCGACCCTGTCTTTCGGTACTCAGAACCTGGGCACCAGCAGTTCAGCTCAGACTGTTACCCTGACGAACACGGGGAACGCAAATTTGACCATCACGAGCATCTCCGTGACGGGCACCAATAGCGGGGATTTTTCTCAGAGCAACACTTGCGGCAGTTCCGTCGCGGCGAACGGCACCTGCACGATCAGCGTCATCTTTAAGCCCTCGGTGGCCGGTGCGGAATCGGCGGCCGTCACCATCACCGATAATGCTGCCGGCAGTCCGCAAAGCATCGCCCTGACGGGAACGGGCGCCGGCCCCGTCGTCAGTCTTTCTCCCACCACCCTAACCTTTGCCGGCCAAAATGTAGGTACCACGAGCACCGCACAGACCGCCACTCTGACCAATAGCGGGAACGCCACCTTGACCATCGGCAGCATCGTATTGATCGGCATCGATGCCGGCGACTTTTCTCAAACCAACAATTGCCCAGCTTCTGTGACGGCGGGCGGCAGTTGTACGATCAGTGTGACCTTCATGCCCACGACTCCCGGATACCGGTCGGCAACCGTGAACATTACCGACAACGCCGCCAACAGCCCGCAGACCGTGAGCCTGATCGGCACGGGCCTCGGCGCCATTGCCAGTATTTCGCCCGTCAACCTCAACTTCGGAGGCCTCGACGTGGGTGCATCGACTCCCGCCCAATCCGTGACCCTCACCAACACGGGGAACGTGACCCTGACGATCGGCGCCATCGCGATTTCGGGCACGGATGCCGGGGACTTTGCCGAGACGAACAACTGCGGCTCCTCGGTGGCGGCAGGAAATTCCTGTACCATCAATGTTACCTTCGCCCCGTCAGCCACGGGGACTCGCACAGCCTTCCTAACCATCTCGGACAGTGCGCCACCCGGCCTTCAGGAAGTGGCTATGTCGGGCATGGGCGGCACTTTGGCGGCGGCACTGCCTTGCGAGGATTCCGGGAGCGAGTCCCTCCTCAGCGGGCAATACGCTTTCAGCCTGAGTGGATTTAACTCCACGGGCTACCTGGCTGTGGTCGGTTCCTTCACGGCTGATGGCACAGGTAAGATTACTGCCGGGGAAGTCGATAGCAACGGCGCTCTGGGTGTCCAAACTCAAATCCCCATTGATACCACTGCCAGTTCGTACTCGGTGGGCTCGAACCACCTTGGTTGTGCCACCATCGTAACGAGCTTTGGCACGTTCAACACCCGGCTCGCGCTCGGCTCGCTGGCCTCCAGTGTGGCCACCGAGGGCCGCCTGGTCGAGTGGGATCCTCCCTCCTCGAGCACCTATTTCGCCGGCACGGGCCACCTTTTGCAACAGAACTCTTCCTCTTTTAGCAGCGGCCTCAACGGCAGCTATGCATTTGGCGTGTCCGGTTGGGATTCAACTAACTCCGTCCGGCTGGCCCTCGCGGGCGTTATGAGCGCCAGCGGCGGCGCATTCGCCAATCTGGTAGAGGACGAGAACGACGGTGGGACAGTCACCAACATAACGGGCTTGACCGGCACATATTCGAGTTTCGATACGAATGGCCGGGCCACTACAACCTTCTCGTCGGGAGGGACGCAGGTGTCCACCGGCACGATCTATGTGGTGTCGCCTTCAGAGCTCTTGTATCTCCAATCGTCCACCCCGGTGGTGATTGGCGAAATGACGCAGCGGACCGTACCGGCGGGCGGCTTTAGCAATGGCTCCCTCAACGGTACCGTGGTCTATTATAAGTCGGGGCTGGCTTCCAGCGGATCAGGAGGGCAAGCAGAGCTTGGAGTTGCCAGCGTCAATGGAACCGGCTCCTTCACGGGCACTGATTATGACGATCAGGACGGGACTTGGTCAACTCCCAATCCTTCAACTTTGACCTGCACTTACTCGGTCGCTTCGAATGGCCGGACGACATTCACCGGCGGCGGTTGCGGGGGTGGTGTTTTATACCTGACCGACGCCAACACGGGCTTCCTGCTCGGTGGGGGTTCGGGTGTTCAAATTGGGCAGGTCGAACCGCAGGTGGTCCCGAGCGGCGGCTTCACCGATGCCTCTATCGCGGGCACTTTTTATATGGGCGATGGTGAGGTGGTCCACCAAGCCGTAAATACAGGGGTAGGGGTAGTAACGTTGAACAGCAGCGGCGGTCTCAGTGGTGCCGCTGACTACACGGCAACCTCCGGCCAGACGGCCGATCAGGCCCTCACCGGTATGATCACGGTGAATTCCGATGGGACCTTCAGCACTATTGGTGGAGCCATCAACGCCATCTTCATTTCCAGTACCAAGTTCGTGGCTGTCGACTACTCAAGCAACACTTACCCCATCATACTGGTGGGGAAGCAATAGCAGTTGACTTCGCGGAACCGGGCCTTGTCCGTCAGCCGACGGACCGGGCCCCTCCGAAACTCCAACGGCCTCGTAGGCAGTGGGGAGTTGTACTAGTGCCGTTGCCCCTTGTGGGGGCAAGTATTGCGCTCCTGCGCCGCAGCGCAGCGGCTTGCCCGAGGGTCCAGTCCAAGGCGGGTTGGAGTTGCTAGACTCCTTGGGAGTGATCGGGGAACGGCAGGCAACTGCACTTTAACCCGCGCAGGGGCACGTTGTGCTCGATGTTCAGCCCAGTTGAGTTCTGTCCCACCTACTGTCATGGCTCTGCCTCCAGCGCTCATGACAGCCGCCAAGAGCCCACACCAGAGTCGGAGTATGGAATGCATTGCTAGGCAGGCCGGCTCACCGACTTGGCCACCATGCGCTCCCAGGCTTCCCTCAGATCGATCAGCGCCTGGACCTTGTCCGGCACGTTGGTGCTCATCTCGACCAACCACCATCCTCGCCATCCCATGTCGACGAGCAGATCGCTCTGAAGCTGATAGGGAAACTTGGTATCGTTAATCAGGTCGTGCATGTGCAGCGTGTTGTCGAGGAAATTCTGAATGAGCTTGAAGTTATCCGCGAATTTTCCGTCCGCATTGTCTCTCTCGTCACAGTTCAGCTTGATGCGCACGTTCTTCTCGGTGACCTGATCCATGATCTTGCGCAGAGTGGTAAATCGCCCCATGCCGCCGTGATTCTCGAGCCGAACGATTTGGCCGACGCCCGCGGCGTACTTACCCACTTCGTTGAGCGATTTCGCGACCTGCGCGATCGTCTGTTCCTCGGGCACTTCCTTGTGAAAATCGTTGGCGAAGACGCGCACCCCCTCCCCGCCGACATCGTGGCTCAGCTTCATATAGCCCTTGGCGGCCTCGATGGCAGCTTTTAGCTTGGCCGGGTCCGTGTGATCAAACTTCTCGCCGCACGCCAGGCCTACGAGCTTCACCGGGCTGTCGGCAAACTTCTTCTTCGCTTCCGCTCTTCCGGCACTGCTCAAATCCAGTTCAATCCCGTGCGGAAACCCCATGCTCGTCCGGATCTCGGCGCCGAACGCTTTGGCGCGCGTGCAATTCGCAATGATCGTGGGGATATCCCAGTCCTTCCCCCACATATAGGTTGTAAACCCGTATCGCATCTTGGATACTCGTGCGGCGGGCGTGGCGCGAAGCACCAGCGGGAGTGCGGCCAGACTGCCGAAAACTAATTGGCGGCGTGTAATTTTCGAATCCATCGGTTGATTTCCTCCTTTGTCCTACACCTTTTCCGGCACCACGAACGGCTGGCGATACTCCCGGGTGAGCAGGGGATTCGCCTGAGCGGCGAAGGCGCCGGTGAATTTCTCCTGTTTCGGATCCATCTTCAAGAACGGTCCCAGCGTGGCGGGATGTTTCTTCAGGTCGATTTCATTGGCATCCAGATGGGCGAGGAACCGGTCGTAAGTGTCTGTAAATTCCTTGTCCATGCTAGCGATTTCGCGGATCTGTTCGTTGGGCGACTGCTTGCCGAGGCGATAGGAGATGTTCGCCATATGGACCAGGCCGGCCGAGAGATGACCATCGAGCGCGTTCGCCTGCAAATCCGCGTTCTTGCGGCTGCGCACCACCTCGGCGAAATTCGCCTCCGCGCTTGAGTTGCCCGATTTGAACTCTTTGATTAACGCGCCCATTTTGTCGAACGCCTTGGTCCCGGCAAGATACCCCCCCTCGCACTTGATGACGACGCCGATGCGCAGGTCCGGCTGAAGATACGAGTCCATCGTGGTGCTAGGGTTCTTTTCCCAGTTCTGCTTGAGGAACTCGGCGCGCTTGGGTAGCCCTCGTACTTCGAAGATCAAAGGAACCGGCTTGTAGTCGTAAAACGTGATCAGCGTGTTGGGCGTTTCGCCGTCGTCGTCATAACCGAAGCGGCCGCCGATGCTCAGCACCCGCTCCGCCAGCGCCTGCTGGCCCAGCGCCCAACGGCAGGAGTCCACAAAGTGAACGCCGTTGTTGCCCAGGTCTCCGTCGCCATACGGCCAAATCCAGTGCCAGTCGTAGTGTAGATATTCCCGCATTACGGGCAAAATCGGGGCCGGACCAGACCACAAATCGTAGTCCAGTGTTTTGGGGATGGGTTGAGGACCGTCCACCTTGCCGATACTCGTGCGCGGCCGGTAGTGAATCCCTTGCGCATAAAGCATCTTCCCAAGATTCCCCTGACGCACCCAGTCGTAAGCTTCGCGGATCGAGTTGCTGGTGCGGGGACCGTGCGTGGCCGCCACGACCCGGTTGTACTTCTTCGTGGCTTCCACCGCTCTCCGGCCTTCAAAAATATTGTGCGAGAAGGGTTTCTGAGCAAACACGTCCTTGCCCGCCTGACATGCCCAGATAGTCGCCAGGGCATGCCAGTGGTTGGGGGTTGTTATACTAATCGCGTCGATCTCTTTGCTCTCCAGAAGCTTGCGAATGTCGGTGTAGGCGGCGCAGGGTTCGTTGCGGTCCTTGAATTTCTGGACTTCCGGATCGAGGTGGGCGTGCTCCGGGTCGCACAGCGCGACCACGCGTATGCCTGGAACCTGGCGGAAGGCAACGATTTCCTGCTTCCCTTTTCCCCCAATTTTTATGCTCGAACCCACCCCCACGATTGCTAAGCGGATATCGCTATTGGCCCCAAGCACTCGCGAGAATGGTGCAAGGCCCGACACCCCTGCCAGTTGGATGAATCTCCTTCGTGTAATACCGTTCGTCATGAATTCCTCCCGCTAAACGTTACCTCCGCGCCAATTGCGCCCACAAAGATATTCTTCGCTTTACGAAAATGTCAAGAGAATCAGTTGATCCGGGCATTTTTATTACATATACGTGTAGATGGGTCTGTCAGCTTACCACTCAATTTTGGTGCAGGTGCGTGAAGCCGCCCTTCACGACGACCTCCTCACGCTATGTTCCCATATGACCCCTTCACCCCGGACATCAAACGCGGTTCATCAAACCATGAGCTGATCACGGGGTCGGTCTCAGATGGCCCAATGATCCACTGAACCGATCTTCATGTTCCCTATCGACTTGGTGGGGAATCCCGGTTAGCATCATGGAAATTGGAACGAGGTTAAATCATGAAACGATTATGGACGAAAGTCGCGTGCGGATTAATGAGTTTCTATCTCCTCATGGGGCCGGCGGCCCGAGGACAACAGATGCCGGCGGGGAAGCCCTTCGATTTGATCGAATGGAACGGAGGGAAGTTTATATATGGGGCAGATTACTATCCGGAGGCTTGGGACGAGAGCCAGTGGGAGAAGGACGCTACTCTGATGCAGGAGGCCGGATTCAACTTCGTCCGGATGGGGGAATTCGCCTGGGTGAAGATGGAGCCCCAGGAGGGCCACTTCGATTTCGCCTGGCTGGATCGCGCACTCAGGGTGCTGAACGCCCACGGCATCCGGGCGGTACTCGGAACCCCCACGGCCTCGCCGCCCGCCTGGCTGTATGCGAAGTACCCCGACATCGCGGCGATGGACGCCAAGGGGGTGCGCTATCGCTACGGTTCGCGCCGCAATTATTGCCTTCACAACCCGGATTTTATCACCGCCACCAAACGGATTGTCACGGCCATGGCGGAACATTTCAAGGATCACCCGGGAGTGATCGGCTGGCAGATCGACAACGAGGTGGGAGGTCCGAAGTGCTACGATCCCGCGAGCCAAGCCGCATTCCAAGCCTGGTGCCAGCGCAAGTACCACACTCTTGACGCGCTGAACGCCGCTTGGGGCACCATCTTTTGGGGCCACACCTATCAAGCCTGGGGAGAAATCCCTTTGCCCTGGAACACGCTCTACGACACGGCCAACCCCAGCTTGGCCCTTGATTTCGACCGTTTCCAGAGCGACTCGACGCACGCTTATGTGGACATCCAGACGGCGATTTTACGCAAAATTGCTCCCCGCCAAGCTATCACCCACAATGAAATGGGGATGTATTCGGGGGTTAATTATTACGACCTGAACCGCTCGCTTGACTTCGTTGCCTGGGACAACTATCCGATGTTGCAAAAAGACTACGTGCAGTACACCGGGGCAGGGTTGGCCCATGACCTCATGCGAGGATCGAAGGACAACCAGAATTACATGATCATGGAGCAGCAAGGCGGCCTGCCGGGCTGGGCAGCGTTTCGAGGGCGGCAGGCGCCGGCCTCTCTCTATCGCGTTTGGGCCTACCAGTCCGTAGCCCATGGCGCGGATGGCATCTGCTACTTCCGCTGGAGGACTTCCCGCTATGGCACGGAGCAATACTGGGAAGGAATTCTCGACCAGGATAGCTACCGCAATTCCCGCTATTTTGTGCTGGCGCAAACCGGAAAGGAGTTAGCACAGCTCACCCCCTTGCTTCAGGGGTCAAAGGTGGTGTCGCCTGTCGCCATGCTGGTGTCCCCGGATTCCCGCTGGGCATTGCAAATTCAGCCGGGAGTGGAGGACTTCCAATACGAGCGGCAACTCCACGACTACTACGACGCCTTTCGCCGCGCAGGGGTGAGTGTGGACGTCGCCTTCCCGCCAAGCGACCTCTCGAACTATCGCATTGTCGTAGCGCCCGCCCTCTATGTGACCGATCCCGCCCTCGTTAACAAGCTCCACACGTTTGTGAAGAACGGCGGGACGCTCATCCTCACCTTCCGCTCGGGGGTCAAAGACGAACACAACGTGGTGACGGAGTTAACGCTCCCCGGCCCCTTCGCGGATATTGCCGGCGTCGCCATCCACGAATTCGATCCCCAAATCGATGAGGAGCAAGAGACCGTGGGACCCGGAGAATCAAGTTTCCCCGCGCGCACTTGGTCAGACATCCTCGATCCCTCCACGGCGAATGTTCTGGCGACTTATGGCAAGGGCTACTACACCGGCAAACCGGCCGTCACGGAGAACCAAGCCGGAAAGGGTTGGGTTTATTACGTCGGCACCGAATCCAAATCGCCTTTCTTTTACGACCGCCTAATTTCGCTCGCCGCCAAGAAAAGTCCGGTGGCGATAAATGCAAAGATTCCCACGGGCGTCGAGGTGGCTGTTCGTCAAAAAGTGGGCAAGAAAGTTATCTTCTTATTGAATTACACTGGCACGAATCAAACCGTGCCGCTCGATCAGGCTTACCAGAACGTCTTAACCGGCAAGACGGAACCCCTGGACGTGCCGATTCCCGCCTTTGACGTGAAGGTGCTGACCACGCCATGAGCCCTGATGCAAAGGCTTGGGGCTGGAAAAGGCAAAAGGTTAAAGGGTAAAGGTTAAAGGTTAAAATATATCTCCATTTATCCTCCATCTTTACCCTTTATCCTTTACCCTTTAACCTTTAACCCTCATCCTTGCCTTCCAAAGTGGGCGCGTACGAGGTAGGAAATTCCCATTAGTAAGAGAAGGAGGTTGGCGGCCAGGAAAAGGTGCTGCTTAAACCGCTTGTGCAGGCCGGCGCCCCAGGCCAGCAAGCACAAAGTAAAGAACGCTGCACCGTAAAAGCCGACGAGTCCGCCCACGAAAAACGGCACCACGTGGCCGTAACCATGCTGGCGGCCTTCGGCGAGGATGGGGCCGGCAATGGTGAGCCAATAGACCCAGGTGCCCGGCGAGGCCACTTCCGCCAGCAGAGCGACGGACACGCTGGCATAGGTCAGCGGGGTGGAATCCGCCATTTCGTGCTGCGTTTTTCCCCGCATTTCCCAAAGTGAATAACTGGCGAAACCGATCAGGGCCGCGCCCCCGACGTACGCTACGTAATGCGCAATGGCAGGAGGGATGAAGCGATAGAAAAGAAGAGTCACCAACAGCAGGCAACCGTCAACCAGCAGCGGTGCGGCAATGAGCACTCTCAGGGCGCGCCGCCAATGGCCCAACGCCACTTGCGAAAGCGCAATCATGTGCAGCGGACCGGGAACCAGGCCCCCCACAATTCCCATCCCCGCGCCAAGTATGAGCAGGTCCATAGGTTGCTACGGCGATGGTATGCGGACGAGCCAAGGATGTAAAGTGGCGGGAGTGCGAAAATCTGATCCGCCTGGCAAATACAGTTGCGCGTGCGTGGCGATTGACCCCAGAATAACATCAGCCGACCCGGCGCTCGACGCCAACGCGGCCCGACAATTTGTGCCCTTGCCACCGAAGATTCTGATTCTGTCAATGCCCCATGGCGCCGCGCATCAACGCGCCGCCAAAGCTTTGCGGGAAGCCTTTACCGCGCTTCGCCCCGACGTGCGGGTGGAAGTGATTGACACTCTTCAGTACTGCACGGGATGGTTTAGGGCTTGGTACAACCTCTACCTGCTTCCGCTGGCGATTTGGCCCAGCCTGTGGCGCTCTATTGAAAGCCGGCAACATCTGGCCGAATCCACTTCTCCCGGATGGACCTACCGGCACGGTGCCCAGCACCTTTTTCGCTATATGCGGGATTTCGCTCCCGATGTGGTCATTGCTACAGAAGTTGGCACGTGCGAGCTCGCGGCGATGTGCAGGCGCGAATCGCCTGCGGACTTTTTGCTGGTCGGCCTGGAGCTGATGGACTTTAATCGCGCCTGGATCCAGCCGGAGGTTGATCTTTTCCTGACCACCCATGTGGATCTCGCCGCGGAACTGGTGGCCGCGGGAGCTTCCGCCGGCAAGGTCGTGACCACCGGCCAGCCCATCGACCCGTTATTTGCTTCCCTTCCCGACCATCAAACCGCGCGCGTAAAGCTGGGAATCAAGCCGGACCCGGTTCAGCTCTTGATTCTCTTCGGCGGCACAGGGCACGGAAACCCGGAGCGCATTATGGCGGAACTCGCGAAGGTGCATCACCCGCACGAGATCGTCATGGTCACGGGCCGCAACCAGCGCCTGGAGAAACGGCTACGCGAACGTTTTGGGAGCTTGCCCCACGTGCGGGTGCTGGGGTGGGTCGATAATATGCAAGAGTGGATGGTGGCTTCTGACCTGATGATCAGCAAGCCCGGGGGAGGCACCCTGAACGAAGGCTTTGCCTGTGGCCTGCCTATGCTGGCCTTTGATCCCCTGCCCGGAAACGAGGAGCGCACCTGCCGCTGGATCGAAAAATGGGGGGCGGGAATCTGGATCAAAAAACCCGAAGACCTCGCACCCCAGATCGAATCCCTGCTCGCCGACCCTGACCAACTTATCGCCCTTCGCCACAAGGCCGGCGCCTTGGCGCGCCCCTACGCAGCTCGCGATGCGGCGCTGGCTACCTTGGAGTTCTTATCCCGAAAAGCCCAGCTTCCCTGAGTCCAGGAGACGGACCCACTGCCGGCATTCACGCTCCGAGTTGCGCACCTGCAAGCCTCAGGCAGACATACGTCCCTGCGACCTGCGCTCCTTCCTCGGATTCGCACTTTCGAGCAAACCCCGATTAATAATCGATGCCCTTCAAATAGTCCTGCGTCGGAACGTACTGGAAACGGTTGGGATTAGCCTTGACGAGGGCGTCCGCATAGTCATTGGAGATGGTTCCCCGCGCGTTGTGTTCCGTGTCTTGCACCACAGTCTGGTCCAGAAGGATGTTGGCGAATGCTTGATTGGATTTGTCCCTCATATCCTGATTGGCGCGGTCGTGGGCAAGCTTATCGTCGAACGCCTCTTGGCTGGCTTTCGTGCGGGCCATAACGGCGTTCGTGTTCTCGGTGTTGAGCTTGATACTCTGCTGAATCTGCCCCACCACCACCTGCTGGTTCACATTGTAGCTCCTGAAAATGGCCGCGATCGTGCCGCTCTCCTGGGCAACCAGCGGCTTGGGCACATTGGCCTGATAGGCCGTCATTGACCAGTTACCCTGGGCATCGTAAGGAGGCACCCTGACTACTTCCGCCGTCATGGCCACAAAACCCTTGCCATCGTGAGCGTCCAGATCAGCCTGGATGACGTAGATGCTGGCGCGGCCCTGCGACGGGTTCTGCGTCACCTTCGTAATGTTGATGGTGGGGGGTTGCCGCCTCTGCTTTTGGGCAAGCTGGTTCGCCACCGATATATACGCCTTCCCTGGATCCATGCTGTAGGGCACGGCGACGTACATTCCCGGCAACGGCATACGCCCCCCTTGAGTTTCCATGTTGAGCCTCTGGCGGACCTGGGGGTTGGTGGGGTCGATTGCGGGTGTGTAGACGCCGAAAACCAGCTTTTCGCCGTTTGGACCATGCGCTTCAAAGGCGCCCCCGTGGGCGGCCGTCATTTGCCAGCCGGAAGGCAAGCCGACGCTTCCACTGCCGTCGGGAAAGTTCACCTGATGAAGGGACGCCGCCGCTGCTGCTGCCGGCGCAGCCGTACCACTGGAGGCCTTGGAGGGACCGGAGTTCGCATTCCATTCGGCGTTCAAGCGCTGGAGCATGGGGTTGACGGTCTTGGGAAAACGCTGCGCATCATCGGTAATGACGGCCGAACTGGGTTGCCCATCCCGGGGCACCGACACCATGACCAGTCCGGCGATGCGCTTGCCGCCGTTGTTCTTGGCCGTGACGTTAAAGAAGGCGGCAAGCGCCTGCCCGCTGCGGTCCTGGAACAACCTGCCCACCTGTGGCCGGTCACCATAGTGGCCGTGGATCTGACGCAGCATATAGCCCATCGCCGCCTGCACGGAGGGTTGCGCGCCCATCGGACCGTATATGATCTCCCCCCCGCCCGGGTTGCTGATCGTCTTCAGATTGTCCTCGGCGCGGGCGCAAGAGAAAGTTGCCATACCCACCAAACCGATACAGAGATACACGAGCGATTTGGACACGCTACGAATCATGCTGGTTTGTCTCCTTCTGAAGACGTTTTATCCGGCCATCAATTTGGGGAGTTTGGGCTCTGCAAAGCCAAGGTACCATGAATGAAAATAGAAACGCAACCCAAGGGTCGTCGGCAACGTCGACTTACGGCAGTTGCGCCCGCGGCTCACGGTAAGCGGACCCGCAGGAGCTCGAGGGATTGCGCCGGAACACCACACAGCACGCCTTCCCGCGCGCCGCCCACGACGCCGCCGAGGCGATCCTGAAGCTCTGTCCCTAAATCAAACCAGAACCAGGTTGGGATGGTAGATGGCGCCGGAAACATGCCGCGCGACGGCAATTAGACGGCGTTCCGGACCGAGGATTTTGAGGAGACTCGCGGCAGGTTCGTTTCCCGGAGCCCTGCCCCGGCCCGGCCGGAAGGCCTGGGCAAGTTCGAATGCGTGGCCATGCCGCACGGTGGTTTCCTCGCGGCCCCGCACCACCAATTCCGGACAATCGGGAAGAAGGGCTTCCAGCCGGACGAGCCAGGATTCCAGGTTGCCCTGTTGCGCGGCTTCTTGCAGGCATTCCAAGGTGACCGCGCGATTCTCCCTGAACTCCGCCACCGCGGTGCGCCGCAAGCCGGCCAGGTGCCCTCCGCAGCCTAGCTTTTGCCCAAGGTCATGGGCCAGGGAGCGGACGTACGTACCGCCGGAGCACTCCACTGCGAATCGCACCTGCTCGCCTTCAACATTCAGCAACTCCAGGGCGTAGATTTCCACTTCCACGGGCGTCAAGTTTACCGCCTTGTGCTGCCGCGCCAACTCGTAGGCGCGCACTCCCCCCACCCGCTTGGCGGAGTAAGAGGGAGGAGTTTGCAGCAGCCGCCCCGTGAACTGGCGAAAGTGCCTTTCCAATACCGATGCTTCTAAAGCCACGGGAACCGCTTCCGATGTGGGTTCCCCCGTGGCGTCGTAGGTGTCGGTGGAGAATCCAAAACGGATCGTTCCCTCATAAGCCTTGCGGGACTTCAAATAGAATTGCGCGAATCGCGTCGCCTTGCCGACGGAGACCGGCAGCACGCCCGTCGCGAAAGGATCGAGCGTCCCGAAGTGACCCACCTGACGCTGATGCAGAATCTTGCGGACCCGCGCCACAACATCATGGGATGTGACACCGGCAGGCTTGTCGATGATAAGCACTCCGGAGATTTCGGGTTTGGCAGGGGTGGTTGCTGTCATTTTAAAAGGCCAAAGCGCAAAGGCTGAAGATTAAAGGGTAAAGGATAAAGGGTAAAGGATAAAGGTTAAAAGCCGGTTGCTAGAAGCCATTTCAAAACCCTGTACAACCGGCTGAATTTGCGATAGATGTTTTTCCGTGGAGGAGGATCGTGAAAGTGCACCGCGCCAGGGGGAGGGCCGATGGCGCGATATGGTCGGTTGCTGACCGAC
>Ga0326727_10005120_pt1 | contig 37996 bp, 38 predicted proteins | sample MB2enrmetagenome_FD_207643 | JGI IMG/M metagenome (GOLD analysis project Ga0326727, IMG submission 207643) | Lab enriched peat soil microbial communities from McLean, Ithaca, NY, United States - MB29MY | ecosystem: Environmental > Terrestrial > Soil > Wetlands > Peat | place: USA: New York... | reverse complement strand
TAGCGAGTTTCCCGTGCCTGAAAAATAATAAATATCCACACTCATGTCAACTTCTCCTCATTAACGCTATGACTACTTTACTTTATTCACCAGCAATATTAAAATACGCCAGAAGCATAATAGTAATATTGTTTCCAATAAGTAAGTAAAGGCTGATTGGCTTGGAATCTGAAAATAAGGCACATGCACAGTTTAAAACTGTCGTAGAAATCGTCGGGAGCAAGTGGAACCTGTTTATTATCTGGAATCTTAGAGAACAGACGCTGAGATTTACTGCTCTCCAAAAAAGCATGGGCGACGTTAACTCAAAAACCGTCACAAAGCATCTTAGAGAGCTAGAAAAAAACAAAATCATAAAAAGAGTTGTGTACCCCGAAGTTCCTCCGAGGGTTGAGTATTCTTTAACTGAGAAAGGGAAAGCATTTCTTCCAGTCTTTGACGCTATCCGTGATTGCGCATTTCAGATAAGCAATACTTAGCCTACGAAACGTTCAGAACCGTAAAAATCAAATTCTTACAAATAAGCCTTCGAAAGCCGCTTTTATTGCGCGCTTAACGCTTACACTAATTCGCCTATCAGCTTAACTCTCTGAAAATTTTCTTCCCTATGCGGAGCCATCTCTAATTCTTCAGTTAAGTCTTTGCCCGCTTGGTGCATTCCCAAGTGATCTCCGTCAAGCCAAAAGCTGCTTTCTGAGACATCGTAGACTTTTCCTTTATAGGCGAAGTAGGCTGGTTTACCATTTTTCCCGTTACTTTCTTCCAGTTCTTGCATGGTTACCTTTTTTAGTTCAGACAAAAAATCACTTCTTTACACTAAAGTTGGAGACCTATATTTAAAAATGTTTACTCTCAATTTCTTATGCTGAGAGCGATTGAGGATTACTATGCTGTAAAGCTTTTGGGGAAGCATCGATGAAGATGGTTTTGCCGGTCAAGTTTTGGGCTATCAGGTTTGCTTTTGCCGTTTCACCATGAAAATTGAAGCTTAACTCGTTAACGCTTGTTTGGTTTGATTGGTTCGTTTGGTTTGATTGGTGAAGATTCCCAGAGTAAAACGCCGAAAAAAAGAAAACACTTACAATTACTGCCACGACCACTACGGCTATCAAAATAATGACTGGTACCAGAAGCGGGTTTTTCTCCATGGATCTTGCTGAGGGAGGTGCAGTAGTAAAAGTGGCAACTGGTGTCCCGCATTTATGGCAGAACCGCGCGTTCTCTTCCAGCCTGGTTCCGCATATTCGGCAGTAAGGCAATTCGCATTAAACCTCAAGCTACGGGTAGTGCAACTTGAAAATTTAAGCATTACCAAATGTTTGTCTTTCTTTATTACCCAAAGCCCTAGTAATTTTAATAAGGGCGGCACTAAACGGTTTGTTGGAGATACATTTGCCTGAAAAAATTCTAGTTACATCCGCCTGGCCATACATCAACGTCACGCCCCACCTCGGGAACCTTGTCGGCTCGGTCTTATCAGCCGACGTTACAGCCCGATATTACAGGTTACGGGGCGACGACGTGTTGATGGTGAGCGGTTCAGACACACATGGCACGCCCATCGAGGTTGAAGCGATAAAGCAAGGCATTACGCCTAAAGCGTTAACTGACCGCAACCACGCCCGCGTAGCCGAACTTTTTCGCAGATGGAACGTTTCCTTTGACAATTACACCACCACTGAAAGTCCAGTGCACAAAGAATTTGTCCAGAAAATCTTGCTGGAAATCCAAAAAAACGGTTACATTTTCGAGCAGGACACACAGATGCTCTACTGCGAGCATGACCAGCGTTTCTTGCCTGACCGGTTTGTGGAAGGCAAATGTCCCTACTGCGGTTGCGAAAAAGCCCGCGGAGACCAATGCGACATGTGCGGCAGGCTTTTGGAGCCAACCATGCTAATCGAGCCGTACTGTGTAATCTGCAAGAACACGCCAACGGTGAAAACAACGCGTCACTGGTACATCGACCTATCCAAACTTGCTGAACCGTTAACCCAGTACCTGCAGAATAACCAGCAACTTTCCATCAACGTTAAAAACTTCAGCTTAAACTGGATAAAAGAAGGCTTAAAACCAAGAGCCATCACCCGCGATGTTGAATGGGGCATCCCAGCACCTTTCAAGGGCGCAGAAGGCAAAACAATCTACGTTTGGGTCGACGCCGTTTTAGGCTACGTTTCAGCAACCATTGAGCAATGCCAACGCATGGGGCAGCCAGAAAAATGGCGTGAATACTGGTTTAACAAGCAAGCCAAAACGCTATATTTCGTCGGCAAAGACAACATTCCATTCCACACTATAATTCTGCCTGCTTTACTGTTGGCTTCAGGTGAAGGCTATAACCTGCCCTGGAACGTTTCCGCCACCGAATTCCTCCAGTTCAAAGGCGAAAAAGCCTCAAAAAGCCAACGTGTCGGCATCTGGATAGATGAAGCGCTCGAGATGTTTCCAGTGGATTACTGGCGCTTCTTTTTAATCGCCACAAGACCAGAAAGCAAAGACACCAACTTCACGTGGAGCGCTTTCATCGACAAAATCAACGCTGACTTAAACGACACCTTCGGCAACTTTATTCACCGAACCTTAAGCTTTATTGCTTCAAAATTTGACGGCGAAATTCCAAACCCCACTAAACTGGACAGCAGCGACGAAGCTGTGTTGCAGGCAATCAAAGCGAAAGTGCAAGTTGCAGCCCAAGAAATTGAAAGCTCATGGCTTCAGTCTGCTACCAGTACGCTAATCGCAATAAGCCGCATTGGAAACCAGTACCTCAACGAGAAGGAACCATGGAACCTGATGAAAACTGACAAGGAAAAAGCAGCGACCATATTCTACGTCGCCGCCCAAGCAGTGAAAGCGATTACGGTCGTTTCAGCGCCTTTCATCCCTGATATGGCGGATCAGCTTTGGCAAACACTCAACCTTCCAGGAAGCGTCAACAAAAGCAACTGGAATGAAGCATTAAAACCGCTTGAGCCTGGGCATAAAATAGCTAAACCAAAACCACTATTCCACAAAATCGAAGCTGACGAAGCAAAACTAGATGAACAGTTGGCTCAAATTAGAGCGAAACTGGCAAGCCAACCCAAATAAAAATGGGGCTAATTAATGCAAATTAACGCCGACCTTCACGTGCACTCAAACTACTCTGAGGATTCATTAATAACTCCAAAAGAGCTCGTCTTTTACGCGAAAAAGCACGGCTTGGCTGCTGTTGCTGTTACAGATCACAACCAGATTGAGGGCAGCTTAAAAATAGCTAAAGAAACAGATTTCCTTGTTATTCCAGGCATGGAGGTTTCAAGCGCAGACGGTCACATAGTTGCCCTGAACATTCAAGATTTAATTCCAAGAGGCTTAAGCGCAAGGGAAACAGTTGACCGAATCCATAAGGCGGGCGGGGTAGCTATTGCAGTTCACCCCTATGCTTGGTTTAAAAGCAGCTTAAATAACCATGTTGCGGATGCAAAATTTGACGCTGTGGAAACCCTCAATGCTTCGGCCTTTCCGTTTAACCGCTCCAAGAAAAAGGCAATAGAAACAGCGCAGAAGCTTAATCTTCCCCGCGTAGGCGGAACCGACGCGCATTACGGTCCAACAATCGGTTACGGCTACACGGTTATTGAGTGTGAACCAAACGTTGACGCGATAGCTAAAGCAATTGTAAACGGGAAATGTCAGCCTTTCGGGCAACAGGTACCGTTGACGTTGAATTTGGAAAGGCGATACAAACTGATGAAAAGAAGAATCTTTGGCCCTTAACGCAATTTTAAAATCATTTACCTCGAAATGCTCGTTTGAAGATTACCCGTCCAAAGAGGCTTTCTTTTTCCTGCGAGAATGACTAAACAAAAAGTATACCCTACTCTCCCAGCTTTAAGCTTCTACAGGCATAGAATCGACAGAATCAGGAAAAAACAACTTGTTTTCTTGCCTTGCATAATATAGAAAGCCCAAACGAATAATTTGACTTTGATTCTGCTAAAAGCATTCTTTCAAGAAGCTTGGATAGAAGGGATTTTGAGACTCTTTCATGCGGATAATCCTTTTTAGAAATTTTCGTTACGATAGCAATTGGCAGAGTTAACAAATTCCAGTGTCTTAGATATTCAATTTTGAAGCCTGAATCTTCCAGTTTATTTTTAAGCTCATCGTTGGAGTATCGTCGTTTATGCCCCAAAGCGATGTCATGTTTTCCGAACAAAAATTGGTACGAAGGCACATTCACCACGATGCAACCGTTTGATTTTAGCAAGGCGTGAACTTTTCTCATGGTTGATTTATCATCGTTGATGTGTTCAAGTACGTCGCCGAGAATTACGCAGTCAAATTTTTCATCGGTTTTCCAATCATTTATGTCAGCAACCAATCCTATGACTCCTTTCTTTTTTGCAATCCCAACCGCTCTCCAATCATTATCGATTGCCACCACTTCGTAACCGTTATCAAGCAAGGTTTTAGATAAGAGGCCGGAACCGCAACCGACATCCAAAACTTTTTTGCCCTCAACCAAATCCAAGATAAGCTTTACTTTTACTTTGATCCAAAAATCGGATTCTTCAATTCTTTCTAAGAATTCCGCGTGACTATGTAAGTTTTCACCCATAATTTGCGAACACCTTCCCCATCTTTAATGTGTCCTTAAAGGGGTTAAGCTTTGAATCTGGCTTATAACTCCATGTTACCGGCATCTCTTTTACTGGGTAACCCGTTCTTTTTACATTTGAAATAAAAGTTCTGCGTAAAATCAAAGCCATTACCATCAACGGTGTAGAGAATATTTTCCAGAGTAAGGAGAAAAGAAGAGTTAAATCCAAGTTCTCGAATAAGGGATGGGAAAGGAAAATTGAGCTATGCATCTTCATCATAAGACGAGGTAGGGCTCTCCCGATATAAACGGTGATCATTTAATCTGCTTGGACTCTTCGCTGAGAGGGATGGATTGAATTTAAATTCGCTGTTAAAGTGGTTTAAGGGTGGCTTTAACAAGTGGCGAATAGCCTTCTTGATTTTTGCCTTGGTCTACGTCTCCTTTCTGCTCATTAACCTCTCGTACATGTCCCCGCAATGGGATGAGATGGCCAACCTGAACGGAGGCTTAATGCTGCTACGGGGCAACTTTGCGCAGTACATATCATGGAACTCTTTCTACCCACCCATGTACGACATATTCACGGCGGGTTTCTTTGCCGTAGGCGGCGTGAGCTTGTTCATGGGCAGGCTTGTGTCCGTGGTGTTCTCGCTGCTTTCCGTGTACGCTGTTTTCGAGTTTGCTTACCGCATTTATGGGGCGAAAACGGGTTTGCTTGCAAGCATTATGCTAGCTGTTATGCCAGGTTACGTTTGGCTTAGCCGAATGGCTATGATTGAGCCGATGCTGGTGTTTTTCTTCACAACTTCGACGCTGTTCTTCTTTCTGTGGCTCAAAGAACACAAAAACAAGTTCTTGACGTTGACCATTGTGACGTTTGCTTTAGGCGTGGCGACGAAGTATCAGACGGTGATTATGGCTGTCATAGCGGTTGTGGCCTTGGCGTTTTTGGGCAGGGACTACTTGAAGCAGAAGTTTCACACTGTCCCCCGCTTAGCTCTAACGGTTGTGGCTGTAGCGGTGCCTCTGTCTTTGTTGTTTTACGGGTTGTATTCAGTTGGATTGCTGAACCAGTGGCTATACGCCATGAACATAGGTAACCCTGACAAGACACTCTACAGTACTGGACTTGACAGATTCCCCGCGTGGTTTGACCCGCTGCCCAGTTGGATCCGACTGTCGATTTTCTATTTCATAGAGATAACGGAGCCATACACGAATGTGCACCCGATTTCGTTCCTCCTGTATGTTGTGGGGCTGGCGGGTTTGGGTTGGTTGGCGGTGCGGCGAAAAGCCGAAGACAAGTACCTGCTCATCTGGTTAGTCGTGGTCTACATCTTCTTCACCGCCATACCGAACAGGCAGTGGCGCTACCTGATACCGGTCTTTCCCGTGCTGGCCATAGCTGGGGCAGGCTTGATTATATCTGCATTGGACAAGGCACAGAAAACCTGGAGACTCCCTCATCTGAGCGTCAGCAAGAAACGGTTAGTGCAGGTCGCCGCTGGCCTTCTTGTAGTCTTCGTTTTGGTGGGCACAACTTACAGTGTCAGCGATGCTTACAGCTGGGTTGCTGCAGACCAAATCCACATCCCTATTCAGGAAGCAACAGACTACGCGGCTGCCCACATTGCTGCGAACGAGTCGATTATGGTTATGTGCCCCCAGAACCTGTTCAGCAGCGGTATGGTTGAGTTTTACCTTGATGCGCAGGGCAAGAATAACTTAGTTGTCCAATATCCAGCGGAGCCTGTGGATGCTTACACGCCTGTTTTCAACATAACTGAGTTTGTGCAGGAATGTGCGCAGAACAATGTGAAGTACGTATTTGCTTATGAGTTCGGCGGCGACGTGCCCTACTTCAACACGACGCTTACCGCGATGGGCGTTTTTGAGATGCTGTATCAATCGGGCCAATTCCAATATCTTTCAGGCAATGCCATGATGAATAACCTCATTAAACAGGGTTTGATCCCTACTTTTGGTACTGACCCCCGAAGAATCTTCATCCTGACTTTCTTAGGTTAGCCTTCAACTTATAGGAATTCGAAATTGTAGCTTACTGCGAAGTATTCCTGAGTCACCTGCAATTTTTCCAAAATCTCACCTGAAGCCACGTTTGATTCTAACCCACTTGCATTGACAAGTTTTGTCGGTTTATCAGTTTCTCCCAGCTTTGTTCTACTAATCTAGAAGGGAATCATTACAGAAGAGAAATATGAATACGAAAAGCGATTCAAGAAAAAGGCAAAGTCAAATTTGCGAAAATATTAAAGAAGCAGAAGAACGATAGTGAATTGTGAACTAAAATTTACGAGCAAAATGAGTACTTTCCTTTGATAAGGATAAAGGATAACTTTGTGGCACTGCTGAGTGAACATTATGCACTGTTAAGTATCCTGATTGGGATAGGACTGGTTTCCAGCTCAATAGGTCCATATCAGAATATAGACACGGGACTTGAATACTCTGCTGCATCAGGAGTGCTCAAGTGGGGCATGCCCTACATGAACTATGTTGGAAATTGGATAAACCAGCCACCCATAGGCTTCTATACTGAAGCGTTGTTTTTCAAAGGTTTCGGCTTATCATTCAATAAAGGGGTATTCTTAATAATGTTGTTTGGGCTCGGATGTACTTTTTTAGTGTACAAAATCGGAAAGGTTTTGTATAGTAAACCAACGGGATTACTCGCAGCGACACTCTTCGGTTTGACCCCTTGGGAGCTCGCTCTTTCTAGAAGCTTCCTCATCGACGTGGAGTGTCTGTTTTTAAGTCTGCTTTTTCTATTGGTAGGAATCTACGCCATTCGCAAAAATTCGTTTAGACTTTTTGTGGTTTCAGGAACTATTTTTGCTATCGCTTTTCTGACAAAGTTTTACGCCGTCTATGCATTGATTCCACTCGGTTTGTTCTATATTTATAGTCGACCGAAAAACGTAAGGCGCATATTTGCTTGGGTGGGGGCGTTTTTCGCGCCCTTGCCAATATTTTTTTTCTTATGGTATCAAGTAATTTCAGGGCAGGGGTTGCTCGCCGCTTTTAAAAATACTGATTTTAATTACGCCAATCCAGCTGGGTTTGTTCCTTCGTATTTTTTTGTCGGCAACTTTCTTCTGAATGGTTTGGGAGCATGGCTTTTGGCCGCAACAGCCGTGTCGTTGCTCATTGGTTTTATGTTCAGAAAATTTTTGTCGAAGATTTTTGTTTTCGACTTAATTTGTTTAGCCACTATTGTTATTGTTGGGAGCGTAAACACTGTTTTGGGAGCAAGTTTAAACTTTAGCTCGCCTTATCTTAACCCTATTAAGTATGATTATCAGGCTTTACCTTTCTTCTGTTTATTAGCCGCTTCATTAGTAGACAAATGCGTTTCCTTGTTTAATTCCTTAAAATCTAAGGGAAAACTGTCTATGTTGCTGTTCCTTTCTGTTGCCTTGGTCGGACTATTTTTGTTGGCAGCTGCAATTCTCCTTAATATGAATTACGCGCATCAATTTTCTACGTGGGACTATCTGCTATTCAAAGTAGAGAGAACCCATTTAATTGGTTACTCTTTTGTTAATCCCTCGCCAATTGGCAAATACGGCAACATGATGTGGATTCAGTTTTTCGGTTTCGCTTTTGTAATAACAGGGCTCGTGTGGGCAGGCAGGAATAAACTTGGCTGGGTTCGCAAGCTGGTACATCATGAGTGATTTCGCATAATTTACAAAATGTTGCAGAGATGTGCAAATTGCGACAGCGTAATATTCCATAAAAAAACAGCAACCAAACTCTCTCATCACAAATAACTTAACAGTGTCGGTTAATTGAGGTTTTTCGATTTAGTTGCTTTCTTAATCAGCGATGCCCAATTTACTATTTCTGTGTCACTTACAAGTTTTGCTTTTTGTGCAGGAGTCTTTCCATCTAAAGCCATGGTGGTCTCAAAAAGTTGTAGTAAAATTGTAATTCATCCATCATTGTTTGTGCTGTGGATTCATCATCTAAGCCTCGCATAACCTTGTTTCTTTGTCTGATTGTTCCATGAATCTTTCAACCATATTGTTGCTTGATTTGTCTCTTATGTTTGGGATTCTAACCTGCTGAGTTCTCGGATTCTTAAGAGTGAAAAACTCTTTGTTTATTGCGTCAGGATAACTTCTTAGTCCATCGGTAACAATGGCGTTAGGTCTAATTTGGGATATTGTTGCAACTTGAGCTAAAACTTGTCTAGCATCGGCTATTTCTCTTTTCTGATAACGGGTGTTCAATATTTGGGGTTCGCGTGTCTACTATCTGGACTTTTATGGGCAAGTAGGCATAGTAGACACAAACTTTATGATTTCTTCAACAACTCGTTCGAACCGATGCGCCGCTGGATTGAAGAAAAAAATGCTCTTAAACGTGCAAAATAAAAAGCAATCTTAAATACCTAATTAGCAAGACATTCCATTCATAAAGCAGGGGACTAAGCTATGGACTTTACTGAAGCAAAACCTGGAAGAATCTTCATACTTAGACTGCATCAGGGCGAATGCTTACATGAGGTTATAGAAAAATTCGCTTCCCAAAAACAAGTTGCCAGTGCACTGTGCTTCTTTTTAGGCGGCGCAGAAAACAAAAGCAAAGTTGTCGTCGGACCAAAAGACGGAGCAACGCTTCCTCCTGAACCGATGGTTACGCTTTTGAGAGGAGTACATGAAGCCTGCGGTGTGGGAACAATCTTCCCCGATGAGCAAGGCAAACCAAAACTGCATATGCATGCAAGCTTCGGAAGAAATGACACGGCTGTTACAGGCTGTGTGCGCATGGGAGTTGACGTATGGCAAATAGGCGAAGTCGTCATTCTGGAACTGACTGGTTCTTCAGCTAAAAGAGCCAAAAACAAGGATACAGGTTTTGAATTTTTAGAAATCGGCTAAATGTAAGCTTCATATGGAACAGGGAGCTCGTTTGTGCCCTGTGTCAGGTGAGACGGTGAAAGACGTTTACGATGTCATGTTAACTGCATATCGCATGGTGAGGATAGAAGCAAGGTGCCAAGATGCCTTAGAAATCCATGAACGGAAACTTTTGTTCATCAAAGAAACAAAGAAAATTAGTCAACTTGACGCCTCCATGCCCACAATAGTCCAAATAACACAAATGCAAACCCCAAATACTGAAGAAACATTAGAGAGCTGTCTTTGCCTACTGGCGAGGAATTAAAAAAAGAGTAACCAACATTAACATTGCTTTCCATTCTTAACAGCAAAAAATTTAACGTTGAAAATGCATGCGCAAAATACATGTTGAAAAGTACCGCCGCAACCAGCAAAATCCCCCCTGTAAGAGCGGTCGAAAAAAAGAGTACTTTGTTTAGTTTCATTTTTAATTTTGCTGATTTAAACAATGTGAGGCTTTTGCCCGCTAAAGACGCCGCCAGCAAACTGAAGAAGGGCAAAGACTGATACTCATACTTAATGGCGGCAACATAAGGTCCATTCAGGTTCAAACCTGCACCCAAAAAAAAGTCCACACCCAAAACAGTTACTATTGACGCTAGACAAATCAAATCAAAAACAAGTATTTTCGAAAAGGTTTTCCTAAATGAGAAACAAATAAGCAACGAAAAAGCAACCGCAAGTATAAAGAAAAAACCCAGACCGAAATTATCTAGGAAAGTGCCGACAAAAAAATACGAAGGAACGGTGCCTGCTGGATTTAAAACGCTGAAGTCGCTGTTACGGAAAATGTAAAGCAGCCCTTGCCCTAAAATAACTTGATACCATAAGAAAGCAGACAATATCGCAGGTAAGGAAAAAGCCGTCAACTGACTAAATATACGTCTTGGATTCTTAGGTCGATAATAAAGGTAGAACAATAACAGTGGGACAAGAATGAAGACTGCGAATAACTTTGTTAGAAAAGCAGCGGCGAAAAAAACGCCCGAAAGCAAATAAAGCTTAACTGAACCTTTGCGAATAGCCAAAACTCCAACGAAAAAGCAAAGCAGACTCAAGAACAGGCACTGCGCGTCAATGAGGAAGCTTCTTGAAAGAATGAGCTCCCATGGCGTTAAAGCAAAAAGTGCAGCAGCAAACAACCCTATTGCTTTGCCGTACAATTCCCTGCCAATTTTATATACCAAGACAATGGATCCAAGCCCAAACACCGTTACCAAAGTCACGCCCGTGTTGGTCGATAAGCCGAAGATTTTGAAGACTAACGCTTCAACGTAGAAGCCTAATGGCGGCTGGTTCATTATGTTCCCCCAACTTATCACGTAGGGCATGCCCCACTTGAGCACTCCTGATGCAGCTTCATATTCCCATATTGTATCTCCGTTTTGGTAGGGTCCTATTGAAAGCGAAACGAGTATAATTCCGATTAGAATACTTAAAATGGGGTAATTTTCATTTAGTAGTTTTCTTATGCCATCTTTTTTGAACATAAGTACTCATTTTAACATTTGGTTATGTATATGTAAGGAAGCAATTTATCTATGGGGTTAAAAACAATTAAGTTCTTGCTTTTTAATGATTAAAACGCTGATTCTTCCATACATCCGCGTTGTCACTGTATCCGCGTCGTTCCCAGAAGCCTAACTCTTTGTTACGAGTAAACCGTAAATGCACCACCCACAAGGCGCTTTTGTACGCGTACTTGTTTGGAACTATGAGGCGAACAGGAAAACCCAACCCCTCCTCCAATACTTTGTCATTAAGCTTGTAAGCTAAAAGTACATCGTCGCCATAAAGCTCCTCTCGGAAAAGCGAAGTGGTATACGAGTCGGCGCATTCAAAAGTTACAGCTTTAGCAACATCTTTAGGTTTAACAAGCTTCTCAACTTCACGAATGTGCACGCCCTCCCATTTGCAATCCCGAACGCTCCAGCCCTCAACGCAATGAAAATCGCTGATCGAGACGGTTTTGGGCAACTTCATGAAGTCACTCCAGCTTAGTTTCACTAGGTTTTCTACTTCGCCGTCGATTGTCAGGGTGTAGGTTTCAAGTTTGATCTGCGGGTTAGTTGAGGTTATGCCTGGATGATCAATGCCCCAACGTAAAATATGGTCGGTAGCCACCTGGTTGGGCGGCAGTTTTCTTTTCTTTTGTTCTCCACCAAACAAGATTTTGACCCAACTTAAAATGTGTTTACAGGGAGAAAAAGGTTACTTTACTGTTTAGCTTGTTTGGAAAAAGCTTGTCAGCTGTTTTTGCCGCGGTTCTTCTTTGCTGAAGCCTGAGATTTTAACGCCGACTCTTCGCGCTTCAAGCGGGGTTTCGCTTAGGAATTTTTCAAGAAGTTCTTTTACATATCGCTTGATTGCTTCCTTGTCTTTGGCTGGCTGCTCAAGCGTTACTGATCTGCTTTTGCTGCTTAAATCAGTCAGAACCACGTAAATTGCCACTTGCCTAAAACTCCAGCCTTTCTCCGCAACCTCCTTGGCAACGTCCTCTGTTAGCTCGTCAGTTTTCTGCAAAATAAACGTCAAATCCTTTGTGTCCTGCTTTAAGGTGCCGATTCTGCTTATGGATTCGGCTTCTCCTTGCTCCTGCACGGGTTCATTATCAACCGCGTTAGCGGCATTATGGAAATAGACACCGAGAATTTTTCCCCAAATGGCTATGAGTCTTTGCACGTCATAATTTGCTAAGTCGCCGACTGTTTTTATGTCTAAGGAATCCATTCTTGCAGAGGTTTTTTTTCCGACCCCTAAGAGGCGGTCCACGGGCAACGGTGCCAAAAAAGTCTTGGTTTCTTCGGGTTTGACAATTGTTAAACCGTTTGGTTTTTGGCTGTCACAAGCGATTTTAGAGACAAGCTTGTTGGGTCCAACTCCCACGGAGAAAGAAATGCCGACCTGTTTGGTGACTTCATTCTTCATTTTTTGAGCGTAATCTTTTGCTTTCTCGAAGCTGCCTTGAACTTGCTCGGTTACATCCAAGTAAGCTTCATCAACGCTGACTTGCTCCAGACTGCTTGCGTAGCCGCGGAGAATCTGCATTATCCTGTTGCTTATTTGGTCGTAGTACTCGTGATCAACCGGCAGAAAAACTGCGTCTGTGCCTTCAAGTTTCCGTTTAGCAAGAAAGAGGGGCATTCCAGATTTAACACTGTATTTTCTAGCAATGTAGTTGCTGGTGCTTACAGCTCCGCTTTCTTCTGTGCGTCCCGAATAAACGCCCACGACAACTGGCTTGTCTTTTAAGGTTGGGTTACGCAGCTCCTCGCATTGCGCAAAGAAATAGTCGAAATCAACCAGCATAACGACACGGTTTTGCATCCAATCACTTTCCCTTATCCTTAGGCATAAGCCAAGACCCATCACACGATGCCGTGTTCAACTCGGGTAAGCCTTCCCTGCAAACACCAAACTTAATATTATTCGCAACCGCCAAGTAACGAACGCTTTTCAGAAGCCTGAACCTGAATTCTTTTGGCAGAAGCGTGTTGCCGCCGATTTTTTCGCCCTGCTGAAAATAGAGCGGTTTCAGGTTCTCCGCTGCTTTAGGCATGGCTTGGGCGAGTCGCATCCAATTGTCTGGTTTAGCCTTGTAGGTTGAGCAGGTTAAATGTTTGACGCCTATGCTTGCTAGTGTCGAGATGAGTTTTCGCGGTTGGTCGTTTACCGAGGGTATGATTGGGTCTATTCGCACCGAGACGGGTATTCCTTTTTCGATTAAGTCTTGCGCCGCTCTAAGACGCTGAGACGGCAAGGGCGCCTGCGGTTCGATGAGTTTAGCTAAGTTATCATCATCTGTGGTTATAGTTAACGCTACAGTTGACGGAACCTTACTTAGCAAGTCATCATCCCTCACCACAATATCGCTCTTAGTTACGATTTGTATTTTGCAGTTGCTTTCCGCCAAAATTTCAAGACACCGCCTTGTCAAGCCAGCGGACGCTTCGGCACACGGGTACGGGTCAGATGAGTTAGCTATTGAAACTGTTTCGCCGTTGAGTTTTGCCGCTTCCCGCTTCAAGGCCGCGAGCAGGTCTTTTTTGGGTCTGCACTCGCTGAAGCTCGGAATGTAACTGGAAGCGTAGCAGTAGATGCATTGGTGGTCGCATCCAGTGTAAGGGTTAAACGTAAGCTTCGGCGGACAAGTACACAGCCCAGAACGCCACGGGTCAAACCTTGAAATTAACGGCACACACTTCACTTACGGCTATTTATGCGAGTTAGATAAACAAAAAGTATTCGCAACAAAAAAGAAATTTAAAGGATTAAATGGCAACAAGAAGGTCAGTATCGAGGCATCTCATTAAATATTCGCTCTTAAATTAAATGCCATCCTTTAGAGATGGACTGGTAAGTTTTTGCAAGTTAAGGCACAAAAAGGGATTAAACGACAAATTCAACTCCTTCTAATCCTTTGAACCATTTGTCACCTGTCAGAAACTTCACGTTAGACTTTAACGCAAGATAGTATCCTAGAGCATCAGCATAAGACATGTCAAAGCCATTTTTCTTAAGCTTCAACCTGAGCTTCATTGAACCTTCAATGTCTGAGAGGTCAAAGTCTGAAAGATATTTGGCAAATACTTTGACTACATCGGATGCGGCTTGAGCCCCGTGAACTTCAAGAGTGCGATAATATATTTCTATTAAATTTAGCTTGGTCAGAAAGCCATCATTTTGCTCAAAATAGGGCCTGTATTTCGGGTTGTCGCTGAGGTAGGATAGAACAGCGTAGCTATCGTAGAAAAACCTTTTAGCTCTCTGCACATTCCCAACCGCGTTTCATTTCATCTTTCTCATTCTGCAAGTCTTTAAAAGGATATTTTCCCCGAAGAGTGCGAACATCAGAAACCTTTCTCACTGTTACTTCGACTTCTTCTCCTTCCTTGAGCCCTTCTTCCTCGACAAGTGTTTTGGGCAATACCACACCTAGCGAATTTCCCCAGCGCTTTACTTTTGACTTGGTTATCATAATTAGACATGTATAACCAAACCGAGATTAAAACTTTGCCAACAATTCCATCAGACTGCTTTAGAAGATTTTTTAAGCCATGTCTTTCACTGCTTCAAAGCAGAACGCAACACGATGGCATAGGCGACACAGCATATACTATCAACGGCAAAAACATGAACAGACATTCGCTTATACAGTCATACATTGCCCAATCCGAGTTTCAGCCCCCAGCTAAACCCTCCAGTCTCATCGCGTTTAGAAAACATTAAATCCCTTAGGTTTCCACTACTACTATCGCATGAAAACTTTTCTCGGTTACCTCAAAGAGCAAAACATGAGCTTATTCACAGATTTTTATGAGTTAACCATGTGCGCAAGCTACTTTGACAACAAAAACTTTGACCCAGCAACCTTTGACTTGTTCATAAGGCGTTTACCTGAAAACCGTTCCTACTTCTTATTCGCAGGACTAGAAGAAGCCCTGCAGTACCTGCAAAGCATCAAATTCACAGGCGAGCATCTGGCTTACCTGAAAAAACAGGGGTTCAAAAAGGGTTTCCTTGATTATTTGCGCGGTTTCAAGTTTACAGGTGATGTTTGGGCTGTTCCAGAGGGCACAGTCGCTTTTCCAAATGAACCCCTAATCCGCGTTACAGCACCCATAATTGAGGCTCAGCTAGTTGAGACTTTTTTGCTTAACACTGTTAACCTGCAAACTATGATAGCTACAAAAGCCTCTCGGGTAGTGCATGCGGCTAAGGGAAAATCTGTGATTGAGTTTGGTCTGCGAAGAGAACACGGTATTGACGCTGGAATGAAAGTGGCGCGAAGCAGCTACATCGCTGGGTGCCAAGGCACCAGTAACGTTTTAGCAGGACAAGCCTATGGCATTCCAGTTTTCGGAACCATGGCGCACTCCTTTATCATGTCTTACCCAAAAGAGATTGATGCGTTCCGAGCTTTCGCCAAAACTTTCCCAAATAAATCAACGCTTCTCATAGACACTTACGATGACATCTCAGGCGCTGAAAAAGCAGCAGTAGTAGCTAAAGAGCTTGAGACTAAGGGTTTTAGGCTTGGAGGCGTCCGCTTGGACAGCGGCGATTTGGCGCAAATCAGCAAAAAAGTCAGGAAAATCCTTAACGACCAAGGCTTGGATTATATGAAGATTTTTGCGAGCGGCGACTTGGATGAATTCAAAATAGAAGAACTGCTGAGCAAAGGCGCAAGAATAGACTCGTTTGGGGTAGGGACTAAAATGGGCACTTCAGCGGATAGACCCTATCTGGATGTGATTTACAAACTCTGTGAAACCATGACGGCTGACGGCAGCTTCTCGCCTATAATGAAGTTAAGCAAGGACAAAATCACTTTGCCAGGACGAAAACAAGTTTATCGTTTCATGGACGCGGCAGGAAATTTTGAAAAAGACACCATTGCCTTGGCTGATGAGAAGGTGCAGGGCGAACCGTTGCTTGTTAAAGTCATGGAAAAAGGCAAATTAATCTACAAGCTTCCGTCGCTTGACAACATTCGAGTCACTGCTGCAGAGAATCTGTCTAAACTTCCAGAGGAGTATAAGGCGTTAACGGGTGCGCCTGCTTATCCGGTTGAGTTAAGCCGAAGCCTGCTGAACCTAGTTAAAACCTTGAAGCGCCAGTTAATCTTAAACGAGATTAACCATGGAGTCTCTAACCCCCAGGCTTAACCTTTCGCATGCTTCTTGCTGCTTCTTTTTTTGTATTCACCACAGTAACTGTTTCCTCCATGCCAACATTGTGGTGTAACTTTATCACATTCTTTCAGATACCCGCACTTATAGAAAACAGCGTCAATCCTCTCTTGAAGACCAGTAAAATGCTTCCTTTACTCTTCCCACGTAAAACGCCTGACGAAATAATTCATCAATGCGTATATTGGTTTATTTGTGGTAAATATGGCAAACCCTTAATAGTCTTTTCAGAAAAGGATAATTGCTATTCAAAAAAAGGAAGAACATAATTATGCAAAATCGCCCAGCCATAGTTGCTGTTGGCAGAACCAAGTTTGGAGAGCATTACGGCAAAGAACCAGAGAAACTAATTGAGGAAGCTTGGCTTGCCGCTTCAAACGAGTGCAACGTGGAGCGCAAGGACCTAGAAGCCTGTTACATGTCAGATTGTTTTCTCCCGATCACAAATAAACTAGGCTTAGAAGAAGGCTTTCTCTCAGAACTCACTGAACTTCACGTGCCTATGGAAGTAACCCGCTCTTTCAGCGCTGCATTGTTAACCGCTTGTTACGCAATTCAGGCTGGAGTTTACAGCACGGTTCTTGTGGGAGGCATAGAAAAAATGACTGACCGCTGGGACAAAATACGGGATGACCTCATGCTTTTGGAAGATCCGTGGAGCTACTATGCAGGTGGAACTCCAGAAGCAAATCATGAGCTTATGCTGAGAGCCTACATAAAAAAGCACAACATAACCGGCAAAAACCTTGACAAACTCAACATCGCCCTGGCTCAGGTGTCAGTTAAAAACCATGCGAACGCAACCCAAAACAAGTATGCTCAGTTCCAAAGAAAAATCACTGTTGACCAAGTCTTAAACGCGCGGAAAGAAGCACATAAATCCTTGGGACTCTATGATTTTGCCCCAATTTCTGACGGCGCATCAGCCTTGATTCTTGCAAGCGAGGCAGTTGCCAAAAAGTTGAGTGCCAATCCAGTTTACGTTTTGGGCTGCACTTCAGCTACTGATTACCTGGATTATTCAGCAAGAGAAGACCTGTCCCATTTTGTCGCGACTGAACTTGCGATGAAGAGGGCTTCTCAAATGGCTAAAACAGCTTTGTCTGACCTGAAGGTTATCGAAGTAAACGACCAGTCAACCATGATGGAGCTCGTTTCCCTTGAAGATTTAGGCTTCTGCGAACCGGGAACAGCTTGGAAGAACATATATGAAAGCTACCAAAACAACCAAAACTTCTATGAAATAAACGGAAGGCAGCTTTTCGTTAATACGGATGGCGGGTTAAAGGCAGGTGGAAACCCGTTAGGCGCCACTGGCGGGGCACAAATTTTCGAGATTTACCGCCAGTTGAAAGGTGAGGCAGGCGAACGCCAAGTTAACGTTGATAATGTTTTACCTAAGAGTGGCTGTGTGTTAGAGTTTGAGGGCTTTGGAACTAAAGCTTACGTTAGTATTCTAGGAGAGAGGAAAGATTGAGCAGTGAACCGATAGAGCGACGGGTTTCTTATTTGGGTGACAGGTTACGCGCAAGCCGCTGTCAAAGTTGCGGCAAAGAATATTTTGAAGTGAGATATTACTGTAGCAACTGTGGCAGAAAAAGCTACGGAAAAATGGATAGTATAGACCTGTTTTATGATAAAGGCAAACTTGAATTATGCACTTTCATCAATGAGCCTACAAACAAGTTCATGAAACTCTCCAGCTTCGTTTATGGAATTATTTCTTTTCATGACGGTAAAATCCGTGTTCCAGGAAGGCTAACTGACCAGTTGATAACTGATGATGACGATGTTGATTTTTCAAGCCTTGAGGGAAGAGAAGTGGTTCCGCGTTTTAGAAGGCGCTATTCAGTCGACAAAAGCGATTTGATTCCAACAATCTCTTTGGCTTTCACGTTAGCCGACGAGTATTATCCGCACCAAGAGTACAGCGTATTAGCGCCAAACAAAGAATACGACATTCCCGGAGTGGTAGGCTACGGCGTTTACACTTCAAGGTTTCGAATAAAAGAAAGCGGACTCGAACGCGCAGTTCCCTTCATCGACGAAGACTCGGCAACAGCCTCAGTAGAGGCTGGAAAACTAGCGCTGATTCATTCAGGCGTTGACAGCAGGCTGGTTGGCAAAGTTTATGTTGGCTCAGAATCCAACCCGTACGCAGTCAAGCCGATCGCCTCGAAGGTAGCTCAAGTGCTCAAACTTGGCGAAGAAGACGGTGATATTCAAGGCGTTGACGCAGTGGACACGGAGTTTGCTTGTAAAGCGGCTACAAGCATGTTTAAAGATGCAGCCTCCCTTGTTAGCTACCCACGGTCAGGCATAAAATACGCTATGGTTATTGGCGCCGATAACGCTCAAGCAGCACCCAGAGGCTGCATCGGAGGCGAACTGGATACGTTTGTTGGGTACGGCGGAGCCGCGTTTATTTTCGGAAAACACGATGTTATTGCAGAAGTTGAAGGATGGTACTCATGCACGTCTGACACGCCCGATTTTTGGCGCAGAGACGGCGAACCTTTCCCGATGCATGGCGGGCGATTCACTGGTGACCCAGCCTATTTCAAACATGTCCGCAAAGCAACGCAAAAACTTATGGAACACTTTAACCTGAAGGCAAGTGATTTGAACTATTTTGTGGCGCATCAGCCTAACCCTCAGTTCCCAGTTAGAATCGCAAAGGAGCTTGGTTTTAGGGATGAGCAGTATTTGCCTTCGATTCAAATTAACAAGTTCGGCAACACTTACTCCGGTTGCTCGCCTGTGGGTTTAGCAGCAGTATTAGACATTGCAAAACCCGAAGAACGCATCTTAGTTACAAGTTACGGTTCAGGTGCGGGAAGCGACGCGTATTTGCTTAGAACTACAAGCCAGCTTGTTGATAAGCGGAAGCGCCAAAAAATTAATGTTAAATTTCAGGCTGAAAACCCGTTTATAGAGTATGTGGATTACACGACTTATCGTCGGCTTAAACTTGGGATGTAACAAATACTTAATAAATCACTTGTGAATCTCACATAGCGACGGAGCCCACAGATTGATTCTCGATGACATACTGCAAGTTGTTTATGCGCCTATGAAAGCGTTCAAGAAAATAATTGAGAACCCAAAATACTTGGGCGCAATAATAATTCTGCTTCTTTTCATAGGTCTACAAATAGGCTACGAGTATGTTCAGTTTTCGAAAACCTACACTGAGAACACGTCGCCTGCCGTCAATCAGCTACCCGCGTTTCTCAACGTGACTTATTGGAGCAGCACCTCAAACTTAGCCTTAAGCAACAATTACAATGACCCCTACAACTACAGCGTTTATGCAGTGGCGCTCGGAGCCTACTATAGTTTATTTGGAAACAGCAGCTTGGAAATGAATGCCACAGGCACGAACGTCATGACGGCAGCAACCTTAAACATTGCAACAGCTTTAATCAGCAGTAGCGGAGGCGCCGTTTCCAGCGTGGACTGTAGCGCCCCCTCAGGCTTCCAGAACCTTTCAATGACAATAAAACAGGTGCAACCTACAGTAGCGCCTCAAAATGCAACTTTAACTCTGTACTCACTTAGCGACTCAAACTCTTACCAGTATGACTTAACTTCTGCTTTATCAAACACGAACGAAATTGGTCTTTGGAACAATTTAACGATCCCCGTTGGACCAAGCGCCCAAGGTTGGAAAAGCAGCGGTTCACCTTTATGGGGTAACGTGACAGCTCTACAATTAACCCTTAACTACCCAGCCGGTTCTAACATAACTGTTCTTATCGGCGCCTTATTCTTCCGAGGCCAATACCAAACGCCCGTCAAATCCAATAGTACTGGCATCATTCTGGAGTTTTTGGAGACGTTCTCCCTGCAGTTCATTTTAAGCTGGCTCCTAATAACAGGGTTCATTTACCTGTTCTTTAAAGCGTTAAAAACCAGCGTAGTTTGGAAGCCTCTGTTCGTCGCTTTAGCTTTTGCTTTGTTCGTAATGGTGATTCGAGCATTGGTAAATCTTGTTGCGGCAGCCACTTTGCCCACGCTTTACTATCCCTTCGATATGTCGGTCGGCGTGAGCTTGAACAATTTTGGAGCAATATTTTACCCTCCAACGGCAGTAGGTGCCTTATCAGCGCAGTCTCAAGCCATTTTCAACAGCATTAACTCGGCGACTGCGGGTTTCAGATTTGTGACTTCAGCAATGTTCGTCGTTGCGTACGTTTGGTTAGGTGCCTTATGTACAATAATCGTTGGAACGTTGAAACCGGAGTTTTCAATGGCAAAGAGAGTAGTGATTTCCGCTGTCAGCATAGCAATTACGTTATTGATCTTGCTTTTTGTGGTGTTCCTTGTTTAAACCAGCACTGATACGTCTAAACTTCAACTTACCCAGTTTTTTCCTTCCTAGCGGCTAATGCAGGCTGTAGCTAGGCAAGATTTATATGATTGAAGGCTACTTTTGCAAGTGAACCCTCGCGGGGAATTCACAGTTTAGGTGACTTAATGTGACGGCAATTAAAGATTTGCAGAATGGAATGAAACGGGTTAGCGTTGAAGCGAAAGTTGTTGAAAAAGGTGACCTCAGAGAAGTCAAATCACGTTTTAAGGATGAGACTTACAAGATCGTTGACGCCGTGGTTGCAGACGAGACAGGCAGTGTGAAGCTGACGTTGTGGAATGAGCAGATTGACCAAGTTAACGTTGGCGACAACATTAAAATTGACAACGGATACGTCACCAGCTTTAAGGGTGAAATCCAGCTTAACGTTGGCAAATTCGGAAAATTAGCCGTCGGGTAAACGTTCAATTAAGAATGCATCTTTTTTGTTCTATATGGATTTTTCGTGATTAAAGACACAAGGCTGCTTAGAAAGTAAAAAGCAGTTTTGCCCAAGTCAAGAAATCTTGTGACAATAAATCTTTACAAAAACTCTCTTAAGAGCTTGCACGGTATTGTTAATTGAGTGCTATGGCAAAGACAAAAGCTTTCTTGAGCGCATTCTTGATAGCCCTTATGATTAGCGGATTAGCTTTCGTTGGCAGTGCACATTTTGGGTCGGCTCAAAGCGGCACAAGCGGCACAAACGTCAGCGGCATAATCACTTCAGACGCTACTTGGACGCAAGCAAATAGTCCCTACACTTTAACGGGGAATGTTCTTGTAAACAACGGAGTAATGTTGACGATTGATGCAGGGGCTACTGTGAATCTTGGCAACTATTACATAATGGTGAACGGTACACTCGTTGCAATAGGCAATAGTAACAGCCCAATTTCTTTTAATGGTGGGCAAATCACCTTTACCCAATACAGCAATGGTTGGAACGACTCCGTTTCTGCTGGTTGCGTAATAGAAAATGCAGTTCTAACCTCAACTTTAACACTAAGCAATTCCGCAAAAATAGATAATGATACCATCTATAGTTCAATCACCGTACAAGCAGCAATAGGAACACCTATTTCAAATAACATAATCGAAGGTGGAATTAATTTTAACTCTGGTGCAAATGCTAACATTTCAAATAACACTATTATGAACAAGGGGGTTTCCATAGGTCCATGGCTTGATGAAAACATAACTATTTCTGGCAACACAATATCGGGTGCTTATGCAGGCATCAGTTGCACGACTGGAGCGGATATTTCCGTTCTCATAGAAGGCAACTTGATAATTAAGAATACCAATGGCATTTACCTTTCTTCTGAAGGCGGACCTCTCAATATAATCATCCAAAACAACACATTTACGATTAATACTGTTGGAATTAACATCCAAAATCCTGATGGCACCCCGCTTAATCAAGCTGTTTTGTACAACAATATCTATGGCAACACAAATTATAATATTAACAATCAAGAAGCAAATGCTCTTAATGCCACTTTTAATTGGTGGGGAACAACCGACACCCAAGCAATAAGCCAGACGATTTATGATTATTATGATGATTTTAACTTGGGCATCGTTACATTCGTTCCCTTCTTGACTGCGCCAAACCCCGAAGCAATGCCCAGCTCAACTCAACTCATAACAAATATAGCGACCACTTCAAATTCAACTTCAACACAATCCTCAAGTCTGTCCCCTACAACAGCATCAACATCCTCGCCTACATCAACCATGGATCCCAGCGCGTCACCTTCAACTTCACAATCACAGCGGTCTACTGCATCTTTACCTACAGAGCTGATCGTTGCTGCAATGGTAATAGTAATTATAGTAGTGGCGATTGGAGCATTCTTGTTAGGAAAGAGAACAGGGCGAAATAGCCGTCGTTAAACTTCGTTCTTGGTGATACGGGTTAATATCTTGATCAAACAATAACAGGCTGAAATCGCTAGCTTTTTAGAGAAAACTTATTAATTCATCTCTTCATTGGAACATTTCTCTTTACTTGGGAGAAGCAACATGCAGTTCCAACTTGTCGCGCCATTCTCAACTTCGCCAGGGCAGGAAAAGGCAGTTGACCAAATAGTTAAGAACTTTGTCACGAAAGATAAGCAGACGCTTCTGGGCCTGACGGGCAGCGGCAAAACTTTTGTGATGGCTAACGTCATCAATCGCCTGCAGAAACCAACCTTGATAATTTCGCATAACAAGATTTTAGCTGCTCAACTGTATGCCGAGTTGAAGTCGTTTTTTCCGAATAATCGCGTGGAGTACTTCATCAGCTTTTATGACTACTACCAGCCTGAATCTTACTTGCCAGCGCAGGACATGTACATTGAAAAAGACTCCGATGTGAATGAAGAAATAGAGAAAATGCGGATGCACGCTGTGTCCAGCATCGTAAGCAGAAGCGACACCATAATAGTGGCCAGCATAAGCTGCATTTACAGCCTTGGGAACCCAGACGACTTCAGAACCATGGCCATCGAATTAGAGGTTGGAAAACAAACTACAAGGCAAGGACTCATCCATGCTCTGGTAGACATGCAGTATGAACGTAATGATATGGTTCTTGAGCCGGGCAGGTTTCGCGTGCGGGGCGATGTGTTGGATGTTGTGCCGTCTTATGAGAATGACATTCTCCGGATTGAACTTGCTGGAAATACAATCGGTAAAATCAAGGAGGTTCACCTGTTAACGGGAGATGTTAAAGGAACGCTTGATAAGCTTACGCTTTATCCTGCACGGCAGTATGTGGTGCCTGAAGAGAAGCATGCACTTGCACTTGAGCATATCAAACAGGAATTAGAGCAAAGGCTCCCAGACCTTCCTCCGCTTGAGGCTCAACGGCTCAAGCAGCGAACAAACTACGACTTGGAAATGATAAGGGAAATTGGCTTCTGCGCGGGAATGGAAAATTACAGCAGACACTTCGACGGACGCAAGCCCGGCGAGCCACCGTTCACTTTGATGGATTACTTTCCCAAGGATTACTTGCTCATCATTGATGAGAGCCACCAGACGATTCCTCAAGCTCACGCCATGTACAACGGTGACTACTCAAGAAAAAAGAACCTCGTAGACTTCGGCTTCAGATTACCCAGTGCGCTCGATAATAGGCCATTGAAGTTTGACGAGTTCGAGCGGAAAATGGGCAAAACTCTTTTCGCCTCTGCAACCCCAGCCGAATACGAACTGGAAAAAAGTGGTCCGCCGGTGGAATTGATCACCCGACCAACGGGTCTTTTGGACCCTGAAGTTGAGCTTCACCCCATAGCTGGGCAGATGCAGCATTTAATGGCGGAAGCAAAGAAAACCATCGAGCGAGGCGACCGCATCCTAATCACAACCCTGACTAAGCGGATGGCTGAAGACCTTGCGGATTACCTTGTTAAGGAAGGCTTCCGCGTCAGGTACATGCACTCTGACATTGAAAGCTTAGATCGAATAGAGCTGGTGCGGCAGTTGCGAGTCGGCGAATTCGACATTTTAGTCGGAATTAACCTGTTGCGTGAAGGCTTAGACATTCCTGAGGTTGCCACAATCTTCATTTTAGACGCTGACAAAGAAGGTTTTCTGCGAGATGAGCGAAGCCTCATCCAAACCATCGGGCGAGCATCGAGAAACGTCAAAGGCAGAGTCATTCTCTATGCTGACGTGGAAACAGCGTCAATTAAGCGAGCCATGGAAATCACCCGCCACAGGCGTTCCTTCCAGAGACGCTTCAACCAAATCCACCACATCACGCCAACAACCATAGTGAAGAGTGTCTCTTTGAAAGAGGGCACGATTAAAGGCACTAAACACCTGGCAAAAACAGACATAAAGCGCCAGTTGATCGAGCTTGACGCGCAAATGCGGGAGGAGGCAGAGAAACTGAACTTTGAGCGAGCTATTGAGCTCAGGGATGCTATTGCAGAGTTGAATAGGGCGTTGGCTAGGAAGATGGAAAGCGAACTTTAAACCGAAAAACTGAGGGTTGAGGGCAAAAAGGTTGAAATCTTTCATAGTTAAATTGGTTACAATTTGCAGAAGCGGAGTAGGGAACTGGTTTACGTTATGAGAGACACCATTTCAATCAAAGGCGCAAGGGAACACAACCTCAAAAATATAGATGTGGACTTGCCGAGGAACAAGTTTATAGTGATCACTGGGCTCTCAGGCTCAGGAAAATCCACCCTTGCCTTTGACACCATTTATGCTGAAGGCCAAAGGAGATATGTTGAAAGCCTCTCCGCTTACGCCAGGCAATTTCTCGGTTTAATGGATAAGCCTGACGTTGACTCGATTGAAGGGTTATCTCCAGCAATCTCCATCGAGCAGAGAAGCACCAGCAAAAACCCCCGCTCAACCGTTGGCACAGTTACCGAAATATACGATTACCTCAGGCTGCTTTACGCACGCATTGGCACGCATCATTGTCCAAAATGCGGCAGCTCAATTCATCCCCAAAGCCCCGAAAACATAGCCAGCTTAATTATGGCTGAGAAAGAAAAAACGCTCACTTTCTTAGCGCCGATAATTAGGGGTATAAAGGGAACACACGAGCAAATTTTTGATGACCTCAAAAAACAAGGCTACACCAAAATCCGGGTTGACCAAAAAATTTACGATTCAGATTCAATCAAAGAAGAAGCTAAGCTTGTGCGTTATGAGAAGCACTGGATTGAAGCGGTTATTGACACGGTAAAAATTGTTGATGAGGAACGCTCACGTATTTCTGAAGCTGTAGAGCAGGCGCTTCAAGTCGGCAAAGGAACCATGATAGTCATCGACGCCAAAAAAGCCGACGAGGAAAAGAAGAAGGAGCTTGAACACTTTGAAGATGAAACATTGTTCAGCACTTTTGGAGCCTGCCCTAACCATCCAGAAATAGTGTTTGAAAGCCTTGAGCCCCGCATGTTCTCGTTTAACTCACCCTTCGGTGCTTGTCCAAGCTGCCACGGCTTAGGAGAAATCACAGAAATCTCTGAAGACCTAGTGATTCCCGATAAGAACCTCTCCATTATGGATGGAGCATTGGCTGTTTACGGCAGTATGGATCTTAGCTGGCGAGCTCAGCAGCTTGCGACGGTTGGCAAAAAACATGGATTTGACGTTTTTACTCCGATAAAGGATTTTACGGAACAACAACTGCATGTACTCTTGTACGGTGACAAAGAACCCTTGAACGGTCGCTGGTCGAATGGGGCAAACATGTGGATGCGTGAAGGTTGGGAAGGCGTAATTCCGCAAACAGCAAGGCTTTATCGTCAAACTGAAAGTGAATGGCGGAAAGAAGACATTGAAAAGTTCATGACTTCAAGACCCTGTAACGCGTGTATGGGGAAAAAGTTGCAGCCAGTAGTGCTTGCCGTAAAAATACTGGACAAAAGCATAATCGATGTAACTGACCTTTCAATTGAAGAAGCAGTTGAATTCTTTAGCAATCTGCCGGTTCAGCTGAACGAGAAAGAATTAGCCATTGCTAAGCAGGTGCTAAAGGAAATCAACGAGCGCTTGGGTTTTCTTAAGAATGTTGGTTTGAGCTACCTTTCGCTTTCCCGTGCAGCAAGAACACTCTCCAGCGGCGAAGCGCAAAGGATTCGTTTGGCTACGCAGATTGGCAGCAACTTGATGGGTGTACTCTACATTCTTGATGAACCCAGCATTGGTTTGCATCAAAGGGACAATGCTAAACTCATAAGCACACTGCACCGTTTACGCGATTTAGGTAATACGCTGATTGTTGTAGAGCATGACGAGGAAACAATACGCAACGCAGACTGCATTGTTGATATGGGACCTGGCGCAGGAGTCCATGGAGGACACGTTGTCGCGGAGGGTTCGCCAGCTGAAATCATGGCGAATAAGCGAAGCCTCACAGGCAAATACCTTTCTGGAGAATTAAAAATTGAAGTGCCCGCGATAAGGCGAAAACCCGTTGGCTGCATCACCGTTAAAGGAGCAGAAGAAAACAACCTCAAACACCTCGCCTTGCAGCTGCCGTTAGGTGTACTGTGTGGAGTTACTGGTGTTTCTGGTTCGGGCAAAAGTACGCTGATGAATCTGACGGTTATTCCTGTGCTGCGGCAAATGTTCGGGGAACATGTTGACAAAGTCGGTAAACACGAATCGATTGATGTCCCAAACATAGTTAGGAATGTTATAGTTATCGACCAAGATCCAATTGGCAGAACACCGAGAAGCAACCCTGCAACTTACACGAAACTTTTCGATGAGATTAGGCGCATTTTCGCTTCAACCAAAGAGGCAAAAGCGCGGGGTTACAAGGAAGGACGGTTCAGTTTCAACGTGAAAGGCGGCAGATGCGAAACCTGCCAAGGCGACGGCGTTCTGCGCATAGAAATGAACTTCCTGCCCGCCGTTTACGTGCAATGTAGCGACTGCAAGGGCAAACGGTACAACAAAGAAACCTTAAGCGTTCTCTACAAGGGCAAGAACATTGCTGAAGTCTTGGATATGACTGTGGAGGAAGCGGCAAAGTTCTTTGAGAACACTCCAAGAATCTCACGCAAACTAACCACGCTCTTAGACGTTGGATTGGGATACATTAAACTTGGGCAAAGCTCAACCACCTTGTCAGGCGGGGAAAGCCAACGCATCAAAATCACCCGTGAACTCAGCAAAAGCAAGTCTGGACACGTTGTTTACATGCTTGACGAACCAACCACGGGTCTGCATTTTGATGATATTAAACGGTTGATTAAAGTGTTAAATCGGCTAGTTGACAACGGCAACACCGTCTACATCATCGAACACAACCTAGACGTCATAAAAAGCTGCGATTACCTCGTTGATCTGGGTCCGGAGGGTGGAGCAGCCGGCGGAGAACTGCTGGCGCAGGGAACACCTGAGGAAGTCGCGCAAAAGGCTGCGTCTTATACGGGTATGTTTTTGAAGAAAATACTTAACCGTCCGCAAGAAGAAATTAGTTTGGCAGTGAAACAGTCTGCATGATCCAAATAACTAGCGCATCGGACTTTAAAAGTCAAGATATGCCAACAAACCCCGGAGTTTACATATTCAAAAACGAGCAAGGCGAAATTCTGTACATAGGCAAAGCCAAAAGCCTCCGTGCCCGTGTCAAAAGCTACTTTTCAAACACTGACCAACCAGCGAAAACACGGCAGCTAGTTTCAAGGATTAGAAATATCGACTGGATCATCGTCAACAATGAAGTTGAAGCGTTGCTTTTGGAGAACAAGCTGGTTAAGCAGCATACGCCCAAGTACAATATTGACCTTAAGGATGCTAAAACTTTCGCTTACATCTCGCTTACAAGAGAACTCTATCCGAGGATACTTACGAGCCGCAAGGTGTCACGCAAACTCGAATCGTTTGGACCATACACTGAAGGGTTCACAAGGCAAGACCTCCAGCGCCTCGTCGTTCGCGTCTTCAAGCTGCGCACATGCAAAACTATGCATAAACGCGCCTGTCTTAACTTTCACATTCACCTATGCACAGCCCCATGCATCGGAAAAGTCACCGCCGAAGAGTACGCGGAGCAGGTTAAGCAGGCACGCTCGTTTCTGAACGGAAACTACCGGCAAACAATCGAACAACTCAAATCCCAAATGCAAACAGCCTCTACAGAGAAGAAGTATGAAGAAGCCCTGGAGCTGCGCAACCAAATCGCTTCCATCCGCCTTTTGACGGAACACCAGATTGTGGACAACGAGAGGCGATTTGACCAAGACGTTTTGGCGTTTAAGCGGGTTGGCGAAAAAATGTTGGCGGTGCAGATGGGAATGAGAAGAGGCGTGCTGCTTGGCAAAAAACAATTCAGCGTTGACCTTCAGCCTCAGATCGAACAAGAATTCTTAAAGGCTTACTACTCAACCAACCAGATACCGCGCGAGATACTGTTGAATAAGCCTTGTTGGCAGGGAACAGAAGAGAAAAAAGCTCTGGAAGAGTTTCTTTCAACAAAAAGATGCGCGCCCGTTGCGTTGACGATTCCTAGGCGAGCGGATAAGCTTGCGCTTGTGCAGCTGGCGGAGAAAAACTTGGAATCCACCTTGGAAGTTGATAGTGCATTGGTTGATTTGCAGGTAGCGCTTAATCTTCCAGTGTTGCCGCGTGTGATAGAGTGCTTTGATGTTTCCAATTTGGGGCAGGAGCATGTGGTTTCAGGCATGGTCAGCTTCAAGGACGCGAAGCCTGACAAGAGAAACTACCGTAAATTCAAAATCAAAACTTTCATAGGACAGGACGATTTCGCCGCCGTCAACGAGGTTGTCTATAGAAGGTATAAGCGTTTGGTAGAAGAAAAAAACCAGCTGCCTGATTTAGTGGTGATTGACGGGGGACCTGGGCAGGTTAGCGCTGCAAAAACGGCGTTGCAAACGCTTGGACTGCAAATTCCGCTTATTGGTTTGGCTAAGGAGCATGAGGAAGTTTATTTGCCTGATGAGTCTGCGCCGAGAAACTTTGATAAGAACAGCAGAGTGATGCTTTTGCTGAGGAGAATTCGTGATGCAGCCCATGAGTTTTCATTGGGCTATAACCTTAAGAGAAGGCAAATGAAGATTAGGGAAGAGTTCAAACAAGGATAAGCATAGGTTGAAAATTCAAAGTCGATTCCAAAGACTCGAACAAACCATCACCTTGCTTTCTAGCCAAACAGAAACTAAGGTTTCACCCTTTCTAAACAAACAAGATACGATCCTTTTGAAAAGCCTTACTCGTGCATTTTTTCCTCTATTCAGTATTGCACTTTCCGTTTATTTTTTTTGGGTTCTCACGTGTGAAATAGAGTTCTATGAAGTAAAATGCGTATGCCCCTATGAAACTCCCGCCCATTTGGGCGGAGTTCCCGTTGTCTCGGAAGCCCGAAAAAACAAAGAGCAACCCACCGACCACAGCTGAGGCAACGGCAGCAAGCCCTATGATTGAAGAAATGCGTATGCTCTTTAATTTAGTTCTAAAAGAAAGAATAAGGACTGCCACCGAGACTGCCAAAAGCAAAACGCCTAATGACGCATGAAAAAGCTCCATAAGCCCTGCATTTTCCAACGCTCTGATGAGACCGCCAAATGAAATACTTACGGAGCCTGAAGGGAAAACAGCAAACAAATTCACGTAGTCCCCAAGCCATCCTTGCACAGAAAGAAGAATAAGCAAAGTAACTATGAAAATCTTAAGAATCTTCACCCTACTCTTCCTCCTCAACCAATATGCGCACTAAACATAATGCGAGTTTCTATATTTATTTCTAACCAAAACAACAAAGGGAAAAATTCTTAAAAGGTAACTGTTTAAGCCTTAAAATGATAGTTATTCAAACGTTAAAGGCTGATAATACATCATTAAACGTTTTTTCTATATAGAAAATAAATTGTGCATTTAATAAGTTGAATGCTCAATTAAAATTGCGGGAAAAAGCATTGCTTGACATGGTTACTTTGCTTCTAATGTCTATCGCTGTTGGCCTCATAGGTTCCCTTATAGGTCTGGGCGGCGCCAGCATCCTCACTCCCATCTTGGTTGTACTCGGCTTCCCCGTTAAGGAGGCAGTGGCATGCGGAATGGTGGCTATAATCGCTACGTCCAGCGGTTCAGCCGCATCTTTCGTGAAGGACAGGATTACAAACATAAAAGTCGCTATGTACCTTGAAATGTTCACCATCACGGGCGCCATCGCGGGGGCAACAATCACCGTAATAATCGCGCCAGTTTTCCTCTATTTCCTATTTGCAGGTTTCCTACTTACTTCCTTCATTAACTTTCGAAGCCAATTCAACGAAGTTTATACTCCGCCAGAGAAACAAGACAAAATTTCCAAACGGCTCGGTCTTGAGGGCAGCTACTTTGACAAATCCAAAAATCAAGTAGTAAAATACAGAGCCACCAACTCTCTTCTAGGCGGATTAGGCATGTTTGTAGCTGGCATTGCCGCGGGGATGCTTGGGATAGGCGCAGGAGCCTTCAAAGTCATTGTTCACGAGAAAGTCCTAAAAATCCCTTCAAAAGTATCCAGCGCTTCCAGCAGCTTCATCATAGGCATGACCGCACTGGCAGGCGTGAGCGTTTACCTTTTTTCAGGTCTTTTGAACCTGACTTTGATGGCGCCAATGGCTGTGGGCACAACAATCGGCGCAGTGGTTGGCGGAAGACTGTTGAATAGAATCCGTGATAGAAACCTCAGAATACTGTTTCTTGTGATTGTTACGCTGCTGATCATTCAGATGTTGTACAAAGGAGTGATCTCGATATGACTTCCAATGGCTTAGGCAGCGGCGAATCAAAACTTGAAACCGTCGTAAGTTACATTCTAATAATAGGCGTCGTCATCAGCGTACTGCTGGAAATTATTGGAATAAGCCTCTTTTACCGAACATACGGTAACGTGCAGATTTCCCAAAGTAAAACTGTGTTTATCAGCGGACAGAACTTTTTCGCCTTCGTTCTTGACCAGATTCAACACCTATTCGTGTCACAGAACGCCATCACGTTTATGACGCTGGGGCTAATAATACTGATTTTGACCCCCTACATCCGAGCAATTTCCTCCGTCGTCTACTTTGCGTGGGAAAAAAACCGCAATTACGTACTGATAACAATTTTCGTGTTCATAGTGTTGACAGCAAGCTTGGCGCTGCATTAACCGTCACCATTAAATTTAGAACAAAAAGTTATTTGACCCATTTACGAGGCAGCTCTTAAGAGAAGGATTCGTTAATGCCTCTATTCTGCCAAGTTTCCTAAACTCTGCTCAACCATCCTGTCATGGAGAAACATGCGCAAACACGCTTAAAACATACCGGACGAATTGCAAAAAGTGCCTATGAGATCTCATAAAAGAAAAATGGCAGCACAAGATTCTACACACTCATGCTTAGTCCAGATGTGAATTTGAAATACCTAAAGCATAAAAGCAAAAAATACCTTACAACGTGTCACAATTAATGAAAAGAGGATAGACTGAAAGTGCAAAAACTACGTATTGTTTTAGTTTTAGTCACCATCGGATGCATTTTAGGACCCATCGGAACTGCCGCGATAATGTACCGAAATAATCCCAGCCAGCTGGTTGTTCCACCGCAACTCCAACAATTGTTGTCCAGTAATAATAACTCCAACAATAATGGAAATAACAACAATAACAATTCTAACAATAATAACTCAAATGACAACAATAATAATTCTAATAATAACAACTCCCCAAACGGCAACAACAATAACGGTGCCGGAAATAATGGAGGAGGCGTGAACAATAACAATCCACCAATAACCAATTCAACCTCCACCAGTTTTGGCGGGTCAGGACAATTTGAGGTTTCGGTTCCGAACAGTGGAAACCCAGCCGGAATAGATACCAACATTAATTGTTTAGTTTCCCAAAATGGAAACAACATCCAGCTTGGTTTAGACTTGACACCAACAAGCGTACCGAGCAGCCTTCAGTCGACATTCAATACCAATAACGATTATCTCTTTAATTTTGATGGAACAACATCCAACTCAACCTCCGGAACACAGATTACTGCAAACGCTCAAGGCAGTCTTAGTTCGGGCAGCACATTTAACCTGGACTTAAACGGATCGATTGACCAAGCCCAAGATACGTTAACATTCACGTTAACGTCTACACAAAACTCTCAAACAAGCATAATCACTCCCTCCGCAATAAGTTTATACCCCAATAGTGGTAACAACAACAATAATTCTAACAATAATGGCAACAATGGCGGCAGCGGCAATAACAACAATAACAACAATTCGAACGGAGTCAACCCAACCTTAGACACATCAAGCAGTCAAATTAATACTGCAACGGGAAAAATAACTCTAACTTTCAGCATAACCAACAGCAATAGCCAAGATGCAAAAATAAGCAAAATGGGCGGAACAGTGATAAACGGTGAAGATCAGGTCACCTTGGGTACAGTTAGTCTATCATCATCGGTGACTATCAGTGCTGGTCAAACCTCGCAGGTTGTGGTGTCCGGCACTTTGACATCGCAGGGCAAAAGTGATTTATCGAATAATTTTACCGGTGACACATCGGTCGACGTTGAAATATCTGGTGGATCAATAACTGTAAATGGAGTGACGCAGTCAAATTCACAGACCCAAGATCTCGGCAATATTAACTTAGTGAATTAAGGTGATTATGATGCAAAAAATTAATTTTATTGCGTTGGCGGCTGGAATTTCAAGTTTGCTTTTGATTGCCATCTCGGTATTTGTTCCATGGTGGCAACTCTCAGCTAGTAGCCCAGCGAATTTCCAACTTAATTTCTCGCCAGTTAATCTTAACATGTCACATTCCGGCGCTTCAATCGCCATACCTCTGGTTTTAGCGTTGAACATAGCATGCCTACTGACACTGTTGGCAGGCGGCATCACACTTACCATCTACGCGTTAAAACCAACCAAACCCTACTCAAAGCAGCTGCTCGGTTTCGGATACAAAAAACCAATCTACACGCTGGTGGCTTTCATCGCAATATTGATCGCTGTGCCCATCATCATACATGTCTTCATCGGAATAAGCGTGCCCGTTAATGGTTCAGCCATCGTAAGCCCTAACGGCTCAAACCAAAGCGCGAGCGTCTCAGCCGTTTTAAACTGGCCCTTCTACTTCGCCTTCGTGGTCACTGGACTAAGCATTGCAGCGAGGTTCTATCACCGAAGCCTAAGCAAATCAACACTAGTAACCCCAACACTTCCAGCACAATAACAGCTTTAAAACTGCAGACAAACAAAAATCCGATTAAGGTCTACTACAATCACATCGTCACACAACAGCCTATTTTCTTAAACATCAATTCCCCTAACGACTGCTGTCCGACGAGAGCTAGCGGTCCCTGTCCTCCCTGATTAACCCTCTTTTCACTCTAGGAATAATAATCTGTAATTAAATTAAATAACTAACGGTATCAAAAAAACAATTTTTTAGAAATTGGCGGGCCCGACGGGAATTGAACCCGCGACCTACGGATTAAGAGTCCGCCGCTCTAGCCTGACTGAGCCACGGGCCCGCATGGCTTCGCTTTTGAAAAAGGTTTCATTGAATAATATAGAGCTTACGGTTTGCTGTTGCGGCGTTGTGCAGTGAAAAATTAATAACAAAGCAGCCCTTTATCTTTGTAAGGGAGCAGTTTTTATGACAAACTCCATGGGCGAAGTTTTCATTCTAAAAACTATAGATAGAGCAACAGGTGTGCCTGCACTGCTCAACAAGCTTGGCTTAGATGATTATTCTGGGAAGCAGGTGGCTTTGAAGGCTAATTATAACAGTGCTGACCCGTTTCCAGCATCAACCCACCTTGACACTTTAAAAGCGCTCGTTGAAAACCTAAAGGGCGCAGGTGCAAGCGGTGTAACTTTGGCGGAACGCAGCGGCATGGGCAACACCGCGCGGGTTCTGGAGCAAATGGGCGTTTTAGCCCTGTCAAGGGAACTTGGGTTTAAGGCTGTTGTCTTAAATGACGCGGGCAAGGAAGACTGGCTTAAGGTTGAACGAGGAGGCACTCATTGGGCAAGAGGATTTTACATGGCAAAGGTGTTCCATGACGCTGACAAAGTAGTTCAGACCTGCTGCATAAAAACCCACAGGTTCGGTGGTCACTTCACGCTTTCAATGAAGAATTCTGTGGGTTTAGTGGCGAAGAAGGTTCCTGGCGGAATGTACGATTACATGTGGGAACTGCACACTTCACCCTATCAGAGGCAGATGATTGCGGAGATAAACAGCAATTACAACGTGGACTTTGTTCTGATGGATGGAATAAAAGCGTTCACAACCGGCGGTCCTGACCGGGGCACGTTGGTTGAACCGAAACTGTTGCTTGCAAGCCGAGACCGAGTAGCCATAGACGCAGTCGGAGTGGCGATTCTCAAAATGTACGGAGTTAAAGGCAAAGTTGGCGAAGCCGACATTTTTGAGCAAGCCCAACTGCGACGCGCGGCAGAGCTGGGGTTCGGAGTGAAATCAGCCGCCGAGATACAGTTGACGCCTCTGAACGATGAAAGCAGAGTTGAAGCAGAGCGGATCGAGCGGGTTCTTAAAGTGCAGGTTGCTACGCATTAACACTCATGAGTATGTCTGGCTTGTCGCTGGCTATGCCGTCCACGCCTTTCTTAGCGTATTCCTCGACTTCTTGAGGCGTGTTTATGGTCCAAACTATCACTTTTAAACCGTTTTCATGGGCTTTCTGAACGTTAGCGGTATGCGTGAATCTGTAGAATGCAAAAAGATAGTTCGCTTTCAGTTCCAACGCTGCTTTAACTGGGTTCTTATGCTTCGCATAAATCAAGCCTGTCTCTATGTCCTTGTCTAATTCCCTAACTTTCTTTAGCGCATCTTCAAGAAAAGAAGTGATAACAACGTTCTTCTCTAGGCCTTTCGCATGCACTATCGAAAGCACTTGCTCTTCAACGCCCGTTTCCTTAAGCTCAACAAACACCTTCACCTTCTTATCCAAAAAATCCAGCGTTTCCTCCAAAGTCGGAATTTTTTCGCCGCCTTCAGCGGAAAAGCTTTTGATTTCTTTAAGCGTAAGCTCACTCACTAAGCCTTCGCCGTTGGTTGTCCGCTTAACATCCGCGTCGTGAATAACGACAATTTGGTTGTCTTTGGTCTTTCTAACGTCCAACTCAACTGCGTCTACACCGATTTCTAAAGCCTTCTTAAAACTCGTTAACGTGTTCTCGGGCGCATAAGCTCTGGCGCCTCTATGACCAATACGCAACATAATAAATTGATTCTTCAACGAAGAATAATACTTTTTGCAAGTTCCCTCTTTAAATGAAAAAGTAGTTCTAAACAGCTACCTTTAGAGGGTTAATTGGTCATTGGTGTTCTAAATGCTAGAGTGTGGGGCTGAAAGAAAATATACAACTGCATAAAAGTGTTATCCATGACTTCTTGTGTTAAGCGAATCAAAGTTATTGCTTAAACATAAGTGGAATTTTTCCATATTTTTCTTGATATCATGTATTGCATTGGGTAAGAAAGAAAATGAGGATGAAGATTGAATCACTCTATTTTACGCTTAAAATAAGCTAGTAAGTGAAAATTGTTTTCTATGCGAATTGAGGTTACACAGACCAATTCCCATCCTTCTTGACCGTATTTGTAGGTTTCGGTTCTGTGAATTGCTATCGCTTCACCTATTTCCTTTGCTTTCGCTGGACCTGATGAATGTGAAATTCTAATAATTCAGAGCACATATCGCAACCATAACACCTCGCTAAGACAAAACTTAAACACAATTACCTTGTTACTTCTTTAGCATGGTTCGAAAGCCTGCGCCTAAAATATTCGTTTCTGACGAACTGGCAGAACGCCTAGAGAAGCTCAAGCCAGAACACAAGATTGCCAGATGGATTAGCGATATGAAGGGAGTCCTCAAGGAAAACATGTACGCTGGCGAATTGATCAGGAAAAAGCAGATCCCAAAACAATACATTGACAGGTACAACTTGAACAACCTTTATCGCTATAGTCACCCTGAAGGGTTCCGCTCATGCTACACAATTCTAAACGGTTGCCCATACATTCTGGACATTATGTCGCATCCTGAGTATGATAAAGTGTTTGGGTATAGGACAACCTAAATGCTTAGAGGATTCTCACGCTTGACTTTATCAAGGCTTCCAGTTTAGGATTGTTGGCTCCAGTGTAAATGATCCTAGCCCTGTCGAAGCTGATTTTTCCAGAAGCTTCCAGATAATCCAGTATACGTTTGAACGTCTGGTACTGCATTTTTCTGGGCAAACTCTTCCAGAGCTCGGTTCTCGTGGGATAATCTTCGGCGTCAATTATGGCTTTTTCTACCATCAGGATGGTGTCTAGTTTGGGTTCGTGGAGAACCTCGGTTCGCATGTTTGCCATATATCTCACATTGTCTTTTGTATTATTGATAATTAGCTGTCTAACCTATCATATAAACTTATATGATGCTTTAGGCGATATTCAGGGAGAAGAAATCAGGCTTTGCCAACCTCTATTCTTGCTAACCCGTTCTGGTCTCTGACTCGGATCTGCTTAACCCCAGTTATCGCCTTTACGGCTTGCTCTGCCTTGTTGATTCTACTCAACTTCTCAGCCGTAATTCTCTCGTTAAACGGTATCCTCGAAGGCGCATAAGCCCTAGCGCCCCTGTGACCAATACGCAACATAATAAATTGATTCTTCAACGAAGCAAAATACTTTTTGCAAGTTCCCTCTTTACAAAACTAAGTAGTTCCAAACGTTCCTTCAGTGCGCGCTAGAACTGAAAACCCTCTGTTTCTCATTGGATCCATTTTTTATTATTTTGAAGTTTTCATGGATGGTAAGTCTTAAATCTGCATGGCGTAGGAAATTGAAAGTTTAAGATTGAGGCGAATTCAGGGAAAAAACAACTGTGAATGAATCGAAACCCCAAATGATTTAAGCTAAGAACAAGAGAATAGCCTTTTTGCGTTTCAAAAAATTTAGGGTGGAGGTGATTGTTTGGCAAAGTTAACAAAGAGCGTTGAAATCAAGGCGCCTCCTGAAAAAGTCTTTGCTTTCTTGACCGACACAGAAAAGTTAAATGAGATAGCCAAGGGAGACGTAGAATACAAACAAACCTCCAAGGGACCTTGGAGGGTCGGTACAACAATGCACTGGATTTCGAAGGCTGGCGGTCAACAGGCAGAAGCGGACATGGAGGTAACCGAATTTGAGAAAAATAAGAAGGCAACAATTAGCACTGTGGGAGCAAGCAAACTCAAGTTGAAGCAAACATGTGCCTTTGAACCCACAGCCAATGGAACCAAGGTAACATTTATCGCTGACTATACTCTGCCATACTCTATTCTAGGCAAAATTATCGACAAGCTAAAGGTTCAAAAAGACTTGGAGAAATCAATAGAAAGACAAGCAATGGACATGAAGAAGGCTCTTGAGGCGTAACTGAAAAGTCAAAGTGATAGGAAAGGAAATTGTAAGTTAAATTGAAGCGAATCAGGGAAAAACCAATTGTGAATGAATTGATAGCATAAATGATTTAAGCTAATAACAAGAGAATAGCCTTTTTGCGTTTTAATTTGTAGAGGAGGTGAAAGATTGAAAACTGGCGACGTATTAATTGTGGTGGCGACAATGGCTGTGGTTGTTGCTTTAATTGCATACCCTATAGACTTGGCGTGCGTTGGGGCTCTTGGGCTGGTATCGGGACTTCTACTTAGCCTAGTTGTCTGCTTTTTCGTTAGTGCCTTATTTAGTGGTGTTGTTTTCGCAGGAAAAATACAAGAATCTAGATGGATAGCAATTGCCAAAATAACTGTTGTGTGGGGACTGCTTATTTATATATACGCGATTATTTCTCAAGCTTATTCAGCAGAGGGCACGTACGCAATACAATCTTACAATGGACAGTACGGAGCAACATTATCAGCTTCCCAATCAGTATATTGGCAAATAATGTTCGGAGATATG
>Ga0326727_10005119_pt1 | contig 37998 bp, 33 predicted proteins | sample MB2enrmetagenome_FD_207643 | JGI IMG/M metagenome (GOLD analysis project Ga0326727, IMG submission 207643) | Lab enriched peat soil microbial communities from McLean, Ithaca, NY, United States - MB29MY | ecosystem: Environmental > Terrestrial > Soil > Wetlands > Peat | place: USA: New York... | reverse complement strand
GATCGGTCGCCGCTCGTGATTGCGTTGTCGTCCGGTGGTGCGGTGCCCATGCTGGCCCGAATGATGCGGGCACGGCTTGAGAGCCTGATTCCTGCGGGGTGGGGCAAGGTGGCTCAGTTCGCCGCGACTTTCCGCAAGCGGGTACGAGAACGATTCAGCGACGATGGCGAACGCCGTCGGTTCTGGGAGACGGTTCTGCGAGGCCCGATCGCCGAGGATGTTTTTGTCGGCAACCTAGAACGTGCCCGGCTGGAAATGGAACGGCGCCTGGATGCCGTAGCGGAAGCGCCGCTTGGTGCGGTCTATCTGGTCGGGGTCGGCCCCGGCACCGCCGACTTGTTGACGTTTCGCGCCCTGCATCTGATGCAAAAGGCGGATGTCGTGCTGTATGACCGCCTGGGGGCGGAGGCGTTGCTCGACTGGGTGCGGCGTGACGCCGAACGGATTTTCGTCGGCAAGACAAGTGGCAATCATGCGCTGGATCAGTCGGAAATCAACCTGCTGATGGTGAAACTGGCTCGGGAAGGCAAACAGGTCTTGCGCCTCAAGGGCGGCGACCCGTTTATCTTCGGACGGGGGGGCGAGGAAATCGAAACCCTTGCCGCGCACGGCATTGCCTTTGAGGTGGTGCCAGGGGTGACAGCCGCCAGCGGTGCCTCGGCCTATGCGGGGATTCCGCTGACCCACCGGGATTATGCGCAATCGGTGGTGTTCGTGACCGGGCATCGCCAAGATGGCAGCATTGCCCTGGATTGGCCGATGTTGGCCCGGCCGCGGCAAACCGTGGTCATCTATATGGGGGTCGGGACGTCAAGGGAAATCTGCCAGGCGTTGATCGCGCACGGTCGGTCCGCCTCCTGCCCCGCCGCCGTGGTTGAAAACGCCGCGACAGCCAGACAGCGCGTCTGCATTTCTACGCTGGAAAAGCTGCCTGATGAACTCGAGATCCATAAAATAGGCTCGCCCGCATTGATTATTGTGGGGGAAGTCGTGAATTTGGCGGGAAAACTGGCATGGTTCCATCCCCGGGATGGCGGTGAGCCTGATACAATCGATGCAACAGGGCCACTTTTATAACCGGATTGTCTAATCAAATCGATTATTGGTTTTTAACAAATCATGGTTGGCATACTCATTATCTCGCATGGCAAACTTGCCGCTGCACTGGCAGAGAACGCTTTTCATATTCTGGGAAAGACCTGGGATAATCTGGAAGTGCTGTCGGTAGACAAATCGGAAGATCCGGATCAGAAACTGGCGGTTGCTCAGACGCTGGTTGCCGGGTTGAATCAAGGCGCCGGCGTGGTCGTCCTGAGTGACATGCTTGGCGGAACCCCCTCCAATATCGCCAGTCGGCTGATACGCCGTGGTGAAGTCGAGGCGGTGTCCGGGGTGAATCTGCCGATGCTGGTGCGGGCACTCAGCTACAGTCATCAGACGCTGGATGTCGTCGTGAGCAAGGCGGTCACAGGGGGGCTTGAAGGCGTTGTCTATATCATCCCGGGGGAGGGTAATGGTTAAAACGGAAGTTGCGATTATCAATAAACTGGGGCTGCATGCGCGGGCGTCAAGTAAATTCACCCAGTTGGCCAGCCGTTTTAATAGCGATATTTTCATCGCCCGGAACAACCGGCGCGTAAATGGAAAAAGCATCATGGGCGTCATGATGCTGGCTGCCGCCAAGGGTAGTGTGATTGAACTGGAAGTGAGCGGAGATGATGAGCAGGTGGCCATGCAGGCATTGGTCGATCTCATCAATAACAGATTCGACGAGGCAGAATAATACTGCCCTAGACTGGAGGGGCTGGAAATGAGCATCATCCTGCATGGGGTGGCGATTGGCGGTGGCATCGCCATCGGCCGCGCGCACCTGATTTCGCGCAGCATGGACGATGTGGCTCATTACGCGCTGGACGAAGATGAAATTCCGGCCGAAATCTCGCGCTTCGACGAAGCCATCCGGGCCACGCGAAAAGAGCTTGAAATGCTCTGGGGAACCATTCCCGAAAACGCTCCTGCCGAACTGGGGGCGTTTTTGTCTTTACACATCATGCTGCTGGGAGATGTGACCATTTCCCGAGAGCCGCGGGAAATCATCGCGGCGCAAAAATGTAATGCCGAATGGGCGTTGAAACAGCAAAGCGACATGTTGCAGGAGCAGTTCGAGGCGATTGAAGAAGATTATTTGCGCGAACGTCGCCATGACGTGTTGCAGGTGATCGAACGGATTTTCAAAAACCTGGATGGCCATAACACCCAATTGCCCCCCGCCGACGATCTGGTCGAGGATGAAATCCTCGTGGCCCATGATCTGTCCCCTGCGGACATGGTCTATTTCCGGGATTCGGATTTCTGTGCTTTCATTACCGACGTCGGCGGCGCCACTTCGCATACCGCGATTCTTGGCCGAAGCCTCGATATGCCTTCGGTCATCGCTTTGCACCACTCGCGCGAGCTGATTCGCGAAGATGAGATGGTGATCGTCGATGGTCTGCAAGGCGTGGTGGTCATCAATCCCGATGAAGTCGTACTGACACATTATCGTCGCCGCCTGCGCGCCTGGCGTGACGCGCGTCGCAAGCTGTCCTCCATCCGCAAGTCCAATGCACTGACCCAGGATGGCACGCCGATCGAACTGCTCGCCAATATCGAACTGCCTCCCGATGTGGAGGACGTTCGCGCTTGTGGTGCCGCCGGCATCGGATTGTTTCGCAGCGAATTTCTGTTCCTCGGGCGGGATAGCCTGCCTCCCGAGGATGAGCAGTATGAAGCGTATCGTTCGGTGCTGGAGCAGATGAAAGATCTGCCCGTCACCATTCGAACCATGGATCTTGGCGCGGACAAAAGCCCCCGTTGGCTGGCGCATGGTCCGGCGGACAACCCCGCTCTCGGACTGACCGGTATCCGGCTTTGCCTGGCGGAACCTCTGATGTTCAGAGTGCAGCTGAGGGCATTGCTTCGCGCTTCGGTGCATGGTCGCTTGCGCGTCATGTTCCCGATGCTCAATTCCCTGCACGAACTGAAGCAGGCGCTGGCTCAGCTCGAATATGCAAAGGAAGAACTTCGCGAAGAGGGGATTGCCTACGCCGATACCGTCGAAGTGGGGGCGATGATCGAGATCCCTTCCGCGGCGCTGGTTGCCGGCAGTTTCCTTAAATATGTGGATTTTTTCTCCATCGGCACCAACGACTTGATCCAGTACACCCTGGCCATCGACCGCAACGACGATTCTGTCAGCCATTTGTATGATCCGGTGCATCCGGCCGTGCTGAAACTGATTTTGCACACGATCAAGACGGGGGTGCGCGGCAGTGTTCCGGTTTCGGTTTGCGGTGAAATGGCGGGGGACCCGAAGCTGACCCGGCTGTTGCTTGGGATGGGCTTGCGCAAGTTCTCCATGCACCCGGCTAACGTACTGGCTGTGAAACAGCAGGTCCTGACAACCAACCTGGATACGATTGCTCCACTCATCAGCCGTATGCTGCGTACCGAAGACCCTGATAGAATTGCGGATCTTTTGCACCAGTTAAATTCAGCGCTGGACGAATAACCGGCCGTTTCATAGTGAAGCAACGTTGATATCAATCGAAAACAGCCGTTCAGAGACGGATGGGCGCATCCGTCTCGCCATCGTCAGGCAGAAGTACAACCCTGCTGGCGGCGCCGAGCGCTTCGTCAGCCGGGCGCTTGACGCCCTTTCCCGGACACGTGGTCTGGATGTATCGCTGCTCGCCCGCAAGTGGGAGCCGCTGACAGGTGTGCGCGCTTTCTGTGTGGCGCCTTTCTATCTGGGCAATGTCTGGCGCGATTGGGGATTTGCCCATGCCGCGCGCAAGGTCTGGTTGCGGGAAGGCTTTCAGCTGGTCCAGTCTCACGAGCGAATTCCGGGATGCGACATCTACCGGGCGGGCGATGGGGTTCATGCGCACTGGCTCGCGTTGCGTAACCGATCCCTGTCCTTTTTCGGGCGCGTGGCACTGGCTTTGAATCCGTATCATCGATATGTCTGTAACGCCGAGCGGCGCATGTTCCAGGATCCGAGGCTGAAGCTGGTGATCTGCAACTCCAGAATGGTCAAAGAAGAAATTCGCGACTATTTTGATGTCCCCGAATCGCGCCTGGCCGTGATTTATAACGGGGTGGATACCCAGGCGTTTCATCCCGGCCTTGCCGTTGCACACCGGGCGGCAGAACGCGAAAATTGGGCCATTCCCCATGACGCGCCCGTATTGCTGTACGTGGGGTCAGGTTTCGAACGCAAGGGGGTCGCTCGTGCTCTGCAGGCCATTGCGCCCTTCCCCGATGTGCATCTGGTGATCGTTGGCAAGGACAAGCAGCTGGGACGCTATCAGCGGCTGGCCGAAACACTGGGGGTCGGGCCACGCGTGCGCTTCTGCGGCGCCCGGCAGGATGTGAAGCCGTTCTACGGCATGGCCGACGCGTTTATTTTGCCGACGTTGTACGACCCGTTCCCCAATGTGTGTGTCGAAGCGTTGGCCTGTGGCTTGCCCGTGCTGACCTCGACGACCTGTGGTGCGGCAGAAATGCTGGAAAACGGCGTCAATGGCTGGGCGATTGACGCGCTGGATACCGCTGCCTGGACGGCAACGGTGGGCTGTTGGCTCGATCGCCGCGCACACTGGACGGAAATGTCCGCCGCCGCGCGTCGTACCGCCGAGCCGATGACCCTGACAAACATGGCCGATATCCTGCTGGACCGATATCGTGCCTTACTGAATGAGATGCCGCACTGACACGATGCCTGTGCGGATGATTGGACTTTGACTGCATGAATCAATCTCAACTTCGAGAGAACCTTGCGCTTTACGGGCGCCTACTGACTTATCTGCGTAAATACTGGAAAGTATTTCTCCTTTCCCTCGTATTCATGACGGTAGCCGCCGCGACCGAACCGGCGTTTGTCGCGCTGATGAAACCACTGATCGACAAGGGTTTTGTCGCCAGGGACCCCGCCACCATCCGCGCGGTGCCCTTGCTGGTCATCGGCCTGTTCGCCGTGAGAGGACTCAGCAGCTATGGCAACGAATATTCGACCAGCTGGCTGACCGGCCATCTGGTGCAGACCCTGCGTCAACGGGTCTTCGAAAAACTGGTTCGCATGCCCGTATCGTACTATGACAATAATCAGTCTGGCCGCTTGCTGTCCCGGGTCGTGTATGACGTGAGCCAGGTGACGGATGCCGGTTTCAACGTGCTGACGGTGACGGTCAAGGATGGCATTACGGTGTTGGGTTTGCTGGGTACGCTGCTGTATTACGACTGGCGGCTGACCCTGTTCTGTTTCGTGGTGTTTCCGGCTGTGGCGGTCTGTATCCGGATCGTCAGCAAGCGCTTGCGCAACCTGACACGGCAAAGCCAGCTGCAAATGGCGCAAATGACTCAGGTGCTGGGCGAAAGTATCGACTGCCAGCGCGTCGTCAAGGTTTATGGCGGGCAGGATTACGAAGCCAGACGCTTCGAGGTCGCAGCCCGGGATATCCGGCACAATGCGGTCAAGCAGACCGCGGCATCGTCGATGAATACCGGCATGACCCAGCTGATCATTGCTTTCGCGCTGGCCGGGGTTCTTTATTACGCTGCGTTGCGCGCGCAGAACAATGCGCTGACCGCAGGGACGTTCATGTCCTTTCTGACCGGGATGTCGGCGATGTTCGCGCCGATCAAGCGCATCACCAATATTTCGCAATCCCTGCAGCGCGGACTGGCAGCGGCGGAAAGCGTGTTCCTGTTCCTGGATGAAGAATCCGAAGTCGATACGGGAACAACGACGCTGGATCGTACTGATGGCGAACTGGTGTTTGAAAGTGTCGGGTTTCGCTACCTCAATGCCGAAAAAGAAGCATTGCACGGAATCGATCTCAAGGTTCGGGCGGGGGAGACGGTGGCACTGGTCGGTTCGTCGGGGAGCGGAAAAACGACGCTGGTCAGCCTGTTGCCGCGCTTTTATCTGCCGACTTCGGGGCGCATCCTGCTGGATGGCCAGGATCTCAACACGATTACCCTCGACAGCCTGCGCAGCCACATTGCGCTGGTCAGTCAGGATGTGGTGCTGTTCAACGATACGGTTGCGGCGAATATCGCTTACGGTCGCCATGGCGACGTGACGCGAGAGCAGATCGTAGAAGCCGCGCGGCAGGCCAATGCGCTGGAGTTTATCGAAGCGATGCCGGAAGGCTTCGATTCGGTGATCGGCGAGAACGGCACCCGTTTGTCGGGAGGGCAGCGCCAGCGACTGGCGATTGCGCGGGCACTGCTGAAAAACGCGCCTATCCTGATCCTGGACGAAGCGACGTCCGCGCTCGACAACCAGTCCGAGCGGCTGGTTCAGGCGGCGCTTGAAAATCTGATGAAGAACCGGACGACGATTGTGATCGCTCATCGCTTGTCGACGATCGAAAACGCCGACCGGATCGTGGTGATGCATCATGGCGAGATCGTCGAAATCGGATCACACGCCGAGCTGATCAAGCAAGACGGCATGTATGCAAAGCTGCATAAAATGCAGTTTCACGAAAAGAAGCTACCGGATGTGCCGGGACAGGACTGACACTGAACGGGTCAATGCCTTGCACAAAATTGAATTGCCTGCCTGTTGCTTGTCGATGCGATCTGCCAACGGTTAAGGAGGGGTGAAATGAATAAGATTCTGGTCACGGGCGGGGCGGGTTTCCTGGGGTCCCACCTGTGCGATCGCCTGGTCGAACGTGGCGAAGATGTGTTGTGCGTGGATAATTTTTTTACCGGGGACAAGCGTAACGTCAAGCACTTGCTGGGGCAGCCCGGCTTTGAACTGATGCGGCATGACGTGACGTTCCCGCTGTACGTCGAGGTGGACCGCATTTTCAATCTGGCGTGCCCCGCCAGTCCGGTTCATTACCAGTTCGATCCGGTGCAGACCACCAAGACGAGCGTACATGGCGCCATCAATATGCTGGGGCTGGCCAAACGGGTGCGCGGCCGCATTCTGCAGGCCTCGACCAGTGAAGTCTATGGTGATCCCGAGATCCATCCTCAACCGGAAGGATACTGGGGCAAGGTCAACCCGATCGGCATTCGCAGTTGCTACGATGAAGGCAAACGCTGTGCCGAAACACTGTTTTTTGACTATTTCCGCCAACACGCGCTGGATATCAAGGTCGTACGGATTTTCAATACGTACGGACCGCGTATGCATCCCAATGACGGGCGCGTGGTGAGCAACTTTATCGTGCAGGCCCTGAAGGGCGAAGATATTACGATTTACGGCGACGGGTCACAGACGCGCAGTTTTTGCTATGTGGACGACCTGATCGAAGCCATGTTGCGCATGATTGATACCGAGACGGGGTTCACCGGGCCGGTGAATATCGGTAATCCGGGTGAATTCTCCATGCTGGAGCTTGCAGAGAAAGTCCTGAAACTGACGCAAAGTCGTTCGCGTCTGGTCTTTCAGCCCTTGCCGTCCGATGATCCGAAGCAACGGAAACCGGATATCGCTCAGGCCCGGGAAAAACTCGGCTGGGAGCCCAGGGTTTGTCTGGAGGATGGGCTCAAAGAGACTATCGCTTATTTCCGTACACTGTTTTCTGCGTGAAAATGTGGATTGCATGGCGAACCGCCCGTGATGGCGGTTTATCGTTTTAAAAGTTGAGTACGCAGATCATGATGATGAATGGCGAATGTATTGTATTGAGCGCGGTTTTCGCCTCGGAAGAGGGTAGCCGGTGGGTCAGCAAGGTCGTGCAAGGTCCGCTCGGCAAAAAATACCGTATCGAAATACTTGCCGCCGAGTCCAGTACCGAGCGGTATGCAGGGCTGGGCGTTCCGGTTCATGGCGTTCGGGATGCAAAGGATCTGGCCACGAAGCTGGATGCGCTTGCGCCGGTGGTGGTGCAAACCTTCAGCGCGGAAGATCATCGGACGGCCGCGCGTCATACCGAAAAGCATCGGATCTACCTGCTTGCCACGCATCTCGACGCAAGTCAGGCGGTGACGCCTGGCCGGGCAAACCATTACATCTACAATCGTCTGACGGATCTCAATCTGTTCGTCGATGCGGCGGCCATGTGCCACAGCAATACGCCGGGCTATCTGGGGCTGCAATCTCCGGTGCTACTGGAGCAGGAATCCCTGGGAGAGGATAGTTTCGGCTCGATGCTCGAGCATGCCTACGCCTCCTTACTGTCCCCCGCGCGCCACGATATCAACGGCAATATCAAAAAAGATTACTCGGATCTTCGCCTGTCCTATATCACGCACTTTTATTGCAATCAGAAAGACATTTCAGCGGTCACACGTCTGCTGGAGCGTTATGCCGCCTATCCGGCGGAAGTGCGGGCGCGTGTGCAGTTTGTCATTGTCGACGATGGCTCGCCGGTCGAATACCAGATTCCGGATCTGCCGTTGAATCTGACCTGGCTCAAGATCGATCAGGATATCCGCTGGAATCAGCCGGGCGCGCGAAATCTGGGCGCGGTCTATGCGCGTGCCGACACCATGCTGCTGGCGGATCTGGATCATGAGGTGCCACTGGAAAGCATGCGGCAACTGATTGAGCGTCCTTCCTGCGGAAAACGCCTGTACAAGATGTGGCGCAAGGACGAAGCCGGCAACATGATCAAGGGCCACCCCAATTTGTTTGTCATGTCGCGTGGACGCTTCATGGAATGCCATGGCTATGACGAGGAGTTGTCGGGGAACTATGGCTCCGACGATTATCGCTTCGTCAAATACCAGAAGGCACGTGGCAGCTTTCAAACCTATCTTCCCAAGCGTATCTGGTGCTTTGAACGGCAGGATATCGATCGCAAGAAGTCTTACCACAGTCTGGTGCGCGATCTGTCGTTCAATTCGGCCGCAGACAGTCGCAAGACCCACGAATTGGCAAATGTCGGCCATGGCTATGGACACAGCCGCATGTTCCTGAATTTCACCTGGAAGATCCTGGAAGACCGTCAGCTGGATATTCCGGTCCCCAGGCCGCGTAGCCGGGCATGGAAGTATCGCTCATTGCTGCGGCAGGTTCTGCCGCGGTTCTGATGGCAGCACGGAATCAGGAATAGCAGAGGATCAGCATTGGCTAAAAAGAACAAAATCGCGATTGCGAACGGGCTCATCTGGATTTTTCAGGCGCTCTTTGGTGCCAGGCGCCTGAAGCCGGAACTTTTGCCCGAGCATGAATTCAAGCGCATTGCGGTGTTCTCGACGACCGCTCTGGGCGACCTGATGTTCAACACCCCTGCGATCCATCAGCTTCGCCTGCGCTATCCCCAGGCAAAACTGATTCTGTTCGTTCATCGGAAATATCTCCAGATGGTCGAGCACTATCCGGATGTAGATCAGGTGTATGAATGGGACGGGCGCATCAATGATCTGCTGGGGGTGGCGAGGCAACTGCGCCAGAACAAGGTCGAGCTTGCCGTGATTTTGCATTCGCGTGCGCCCTATGATGTGCTGTGCGCGGTGTTCGGGCGATGCACAGCCATCTTGCGGGATGATAGCTATGTGAACGGTGAAGTTCCGTTGCACCGGTGGCTGACGGCCACGTCCAAAAGCGATTTTGGCGGTCATGTCATTCAGCGCAAACTGGATTTGCTGTCAGTGCTGGGCTGCAGGACGGACCAGACCGAAATGCAGGTCCCTTGCCCGGTTGATCGATCAAGATATACGCAGCCCGGCACCATCCGGATCGGATTCCAGATGGGCGCATCCAAACCGGATCGACGCTGGCCTGTGGCGCATTTCGCGTGTCTGGCCGCCATGCTGACGCATGAACGGCCCGACATCCGTATCATCCTGCTGGGAACCGCCCAAGAGCATGAAATCGAGCAGGCATTCCTGAGTACTGTCGAGCCGGGGGTTCTGGCTCAGGTTGAGTCGCTTGTCGGCAAGACCTCCATCCGGGATGCATTAGATGCCGTAGCGAGTCTGAACGTGCTCGTCACGCCGGATACGGGGCCCTTGCATCTGGCTGTGGCTTTGAAGGTCCCTACGGTCAGCCTGTTCGCCAATGCCAACGCCGCCGAGACGGGACCCTATCAGGATGCCGGATTGCACCGAATCATCCAGAGGCCTCCCGCGGAGAAGAAGGAAGACCGCGAGGTAGAGGACGAAATGGAGAAGATCCGTCCCGAGCAGGTATTTGGCCTTTTGGTTGAATTTTGTGGGCTTATTCCCGAACAGCAGAAGCGTGTTATCTGATGAAAGATGCTTATATGATCATGTCTGATGTCTGGGGACAGTCATGGCGTGACCGCCTGATTGTGTTGATCTCCATCACCCTGCTGGTTTTCGGAAATGTTCCCGGTACGATCGCACTTCGCAACACGTTACTGGTGGTGGCGCTTCTGCTGGCCCTGGGCCGGCTTTCCGCATTCCGCGGGGTGTGGAACGAAAATCGCTGGCCGATTGCAAGCCTGGGCGGTTTTATGGTTTATGGGACCCTGCATTGCCTGTTTATGGCTCAGTGGCCAGCATGGGCCAGAGGCGAGTTTGCTTCCCAGATGGGGTTGGCATTTCTGTGGTTCATCATTGGCTTGTCCTTGTTTCGCCGTCGCCGTGGGGCATCGTTTCTTGACCTGACGATAGTGGCCGGGACGATCCTGGCTCTGGTCGAGTTTGGCCATGGCGCCTGGATGTGGGCCTCCACGGGCAATTGGCCGTTCATGGAAACCTATACAACGGCCTCCCATCTCGAATTCACGTTCTTTATGAATCTGGTGCTGGCCTTTGTGCTCGGCGTATTTTGCTTTGGTTATCGCCAGGCGGTTCCCCTGACGAAATTTCCCCGCTGGAGCCTGCTCTTGATCACCGCCCTGATCGTGTTTGTTAGCATCAGGGCCGGCGCACGTAACGGCATGATTGGCCTGGTCTATCTTTCTTTGTCGCTCCTTGCCATGTTCATGATCTTCAATGGCGGCAAACTGGGTGTCGCAAGAGCGGTTGCGCTGTGCATGGCGGTGCTGGTCTTCGTGGGTGGGCTGGCAATGTATTCCTATCACAAGGATTCCCGCAATTCGGTGTTCACCGATTCGGTCATCTGTGGCTGGAATTACAACCGTACCACGGCCTGGTTTGATGGTGGGCCACTTCCTGTGATGCCAGATGGACGTGAGGTCGACGATTCGGCCTACAAGCGGGTCGCGTGGATCCATAAAGGACTGGGGATGATTGCCGAGCAGCCTCTTGGCGTGGGGTATGCACGCGGGGCGTTCGGCATGGAGCTTAAACGTCTGGGGTACCCTAACCCGACCGTTGCACATAGCCATAGCGGGATGATCGATCTCGGGGTCGGGCTGGGGATACCGGGGGTAATATTGTGGCTGGCATTCTGTGGATCTCTGATCGTGATCGGTTTTCGCGCCTTTGCAGTGCGCGGTGAGATACTGGGACTGGTACTGATGTTGATCACCTGCGGATTTATCGGCCGCATGATGATCGAGAGCATCATGCGGGACCACATGGTACTTTTGTTTTTATTCAGTGCTGCAGCCTTGCTGGCAGAAATGCAGTCCCATCGGGAAAACAGGGAATAACACTGCGATGAGCGGCCACATTGTATTCACGGAGTCTTCGCCCAATGTGGGTGGACAAGAGCTGCAACTGATGCAGCAGATGAAGGCGCTGGAGGCTGAGGGCTACCAGTGCACGCTTGCATGTCGTCCTTCTGGCCGCGTAGAGACCATGGCCAGGCAGCGAGGGCTGCAAACCTTGGCGGTTCCCTTTCGTAACAGTATTCACCTTCCTTCCATCCTGAAGTTGCGTAATCTGTTTCGGGAAGTGCGTCCGAGCATGGTTATTTGCCATAGCGGGCACGATACCAACAATGCCGCGATTGCCTGCCGTCTCGTCAGACCGCGTCCTTTTCTGCTGCGTTCCCGAACCTATCTGACGGGTAAGAGCAAAGCGTTTTCCTACAACCGCTTGATCGATGCCACGATGGTGCCCAGCGATTATCTGAGGCAGTCCTTGCTTTCCAATCCGGAAATCAATGCGGCAAAGATTCATGTGGTGTATCCGGGGATCGATTTCGAGGCGATCGATAAGCATTGCGATGCACCGCTGCCGAAGGACGTGACCGACTGGATTGCCGCAGGACAGGGGCCGTTATTGCTGCATGTCGCCATGCTGCGGGGGGAGAAGGGGCACTTGCTGTTGCTGGATGCACTGGCCCGGCTCATGTCCCGCTGGCCAAGCCTGCGCTATCTGATTGCCGGTGAAGGCGCAGAAAGAGACGCCATCGAAGCCAGCGTCCGGCAGCATGGCTTGCAGTCACATGTGTTACTGGCCGGGCAGGTTGTTCCCGCCAGTGCGCTGTACCGTCGTGCGGATCTGCTGGTCATGCCTTCGCAGTTCGAGCCCCTCGGCATGTCGCAGATCGAGGCCCTGGCGCTGGCTGTGCCGGTTCTGGCCAGCAGGACGGGCGGTATCCCCGAGACCATTACCGATGGGAAAACCGGGCGACTCGTCGAGCCTGCCAATGTGGATGCCTGGGTGACCTCGATCGACGCCGCTCTGAAAGACCTGGATGAAATGAAGCGTATGGCGCGTGAAGGATCGCTCGATGTCCGCTCGCGGTTTTCTGTCGAAAACAATATCAAGCAGATCCTTCAGTTGCAGTCTGAATATCATCAACACCCATGAGTGCAAGAAGATAATGTTCTAAAGCGCCTTGCTCATGAAATGCTGGTAGTACCCGGCAAGGGTGATTCCCTGGCAGCGGTTTGCCAGATGTCGGAACAGCACCTCAAGATCCGTGTACAGCTGTTCAATCGAAGCGTCATCGGTAAAGGTCGGGCTCCCGCCCGGCATGAATTCCGACGAGTGAAGCATGAACTCGACATAGTCCGCACCCTCGTCCAGGATCTGATCGGCAAGGCGGATCATCTCCTGGACATTCCCCTTTTTGGGACGTAGCCAGCTGACCGAGTCGCGATAGGTTTTCCCGCGAATGGTGTCGTAAGCCGACTTGATGGACCGGACCCAGCTAGGGTATTTCAGACGTGTGCTCATGGGGATTTCGAGCAAGCTGGAACGGCCCGGTCGTGAAATGTTGTCCGGATCCAGCAGGTAGGCGCTTTCCGGAAATTGACGAAAGTCCGTCCCACCTTTGCCATCCCGGCGGCCGGGCGTCTGACTCCAGTCGACATGTGGGGTGACGGAGCAATCCACCAGATAGCCATATTCGAGTAAGAGTGCGGCATACCTTTCGTCAAAGGCCCAGCGGCCTGCGCGATGACTGAGCATTTTGGTGCCGAATACATCCTCCAGCCGTTTCGTCAGAAAATCGACTTTCGCCCGCATGATCTCGTCGGGATATTCGATCAGGTAGGCTTTGTCCTGTCCGGCGCGATCCGTAGCGGCGTGATCCGGTGGGCTATTCCATGCATGGAGATGCATGCCGACTTCTCCGGTACCGCGTTCGATCACCGAACGGGCGAACGGCTGGAAGACCGGGTCGATCGCCATCTCATTATTCGTCAGATAGCAGGGCTTGAAACCGAAGCGTTCGCACAGCGTCTGGAAGCGCTCAAGAAAACCGGCATTACGTGTGGTCAACTCGCCGTTTTTCCACAGATTATCGCCTTCGGTATCGATGGTGATCAAAAAAAAGGGTTTCATGGTCATGAAGTCGATTCGTCGCTTTCTGTTAGCGCCAGATAGCAGTCGACTATCCGGTCCAGTCTGTATGGCGCAAGGTCTGCGGGGTGCAAGCGGGGCGGATTGTCGAGTACCGAGCGGATTGTTTCCGCCAGTGCGTTTTCGTTGAGGTCGCAGAGTCCGCGAGCCAGTTCTCCGGTCAGGATCTCTTCCGGACCGTAGGGGCAGCGTGTGCTGATAACGGAAGTTCCACAAGCAAGCGCTTCGACCAATACATTGCCGAAGCCTTCGCTATCCGAACTGAGCACCAGCGCTTTTGCCGCACGGAGATAGGGGAACGGATTGCTGACAAATCCGGCGAAATGCACCCTGTCGCTGATGCCCATCTGGCGCGCCAGGCGGTGGAGTCGGTCTTGTTCTGCCGCGTTGCCGCTCCCTACCAGCACCAGCTTGCCCTGATAGCCGCTCTGTAGGAAGGCGGCAAACAGCCGGTCATGACGTTTTATCTCATGAAAGCGCCCCATGTGGACGACAAAATCTTCGCCATCCAGAGGACAGGGTGCGGCCGCCAATCGCGCAATCAGCTCAAAATCGAATGGATTGGGAATCACCTTGACGCAGGCGGGTTGAGCACTGGTCAGCTCGATCAGGTCTTGGGCCAGACCGGATGAAACCGAGACAATACGTCGACCTTGATAAGTGCGCACAAGCTGGCGCTGTTTCATCCAGTATTTGATCCCGGACTTGCGTGCGAGCTGTGTGCTGGCCACCGCGCCATGCAGACAAAACCAGGCGTGTGCGAGGCAAGGCGTGGCCGCGACGATCCGGTCTGTTTTGGGAAGATTGGACAGCGCCAGATCGAAAGGGCGATCGCCAAATCGTTTCTGTAACACGCGGTTAAGCGTCCGGGCCCGGCGCAGGATCTCGGATTGTCTTCTCAGCGGGCCACTGTATTGATCTTTGACCAGCAGGTATTCAACATTGTCCGGTAACAGATAGTCTTGTTCAGGGCGTAATGATACCAGTGTGACATGATGTCCCCGGTCCGCCATCGCCCCGGCAAGGGTGACGACAACGCGCTCGGCACCGCCACCCGACAATCCATCGATGATCATCCCGATATGTAATTTTTTCATGTGATTCCCGGGTGTAGCATTTGCCGGGCTGCTTGCAACACTGCTTCAGTTGGAATGGAGGTCAGAAAACGCTGCTCTGTCCCGGTGTCAATGCTGTCCGGGTCCACAGCGGGCCCGAAGTCCGCCGCATTGATCAAGGTATACCGTGTCATCCAGGGGTGCCATTCGTTGATCTTGCTGGGACCGAACAATGCGATGCAGTCTTTCTGCAGCGCGGCAGCCATATGCATCGGTGCCGAATCGACCCCGATGAATAACCTGGCTTCAGCAATCAGTGCGGCCAGTGAGTTCAATGACAATTTTCCCGCCAGCGAGTGCACTCGGGGTGAGTCGACTTTCGACAGAATGCTGTTCACCAGGCGCATTTCTTGTTCGGAAGGGGCACCCGTCAGAATAATCGTCCACCCTTCGTCCGCCAGCGACTGAATCACCTGCGCGAACCGGTCGTCTTCCCAGCACTTGAAGAACCAGCGTGCGGCAGGATGAATCACAATGTATTCTCCGCCAACCCCGAGTGACGTCAATTGGCGTTCTGCCTGATCCCGGTCTTCCTGGCTCAGTACCATGGTACAGCGTTTATCCTGTTCCTCGACTTCGATGCCCAACGGCTTGAGGACGAGCAGGTTTTGTTCGACCGCATGGACTGAGTTGTCGGCTGCGCGTTCGGCCAGGCGAGTAAAGCATTTTTCCCATTTGCCATTCATCCTGCGGGGGTATGCAATGCCAACGGCTTCTTCGTGATGCAGAAAGCGCGCCAGCAAAGCGCCGTTCCATTGATCCGACAGGTGGATCACCCAGTCAAAGCGTCTTGAAGACAGCCCGCGATACAGGGAGAAATAATGACGTAGTTTTTGCCAACCGCGCAGGCTGCGTTTCAATCCCCAAATGTGCCGGATCATCGGGTGACGGGACAGAATGGGAACGGTTTCCTCGTGGATCAGGACGTCGATTTCCGCGTTGGGATAGCGCTGCTTGAGTGCGCTGATCACCGGTGTCATCAGCAAGACATCGCCATGATGGCGAAGTTTGATCAGAAGTATTCGCTCTGGGTCGACAAGCGGGGGAGGGACCATACTGAGTAGGGATCAATAATCAAAAAAATAAATTACTGGTATTTTATCCTAAACATTTCACCGGGATGGCGCTTCCCAGAAAATAAAACCGCTGGAAACCAGCGGCATTCTATCTTTTTGATGTGCGATGATCCGCCGCACGATTTCAGTGCAATGACAAGTCGGCGGGCCTTAGCAGGTCAGAATCCGGTGTAGTTTGACTTCATAGGCCCATTGGGCTTTGTAATCGTATGAATTTCTGCCAAATGAATAACGGCATTCAAGATTTTTCGATTCTGCCGCCTGCCATGCCTGTTCGATGTTAATCCATGTCAGAACACTGCCAACCGAATGTTCGAAATATTCGGGATCGACCCCGCTGTTAACAAATTCCAATGAGTAATAACGATCAGAGGTTGAAAACAGTAAAAACTGATAAGCCACAGGCTTCTGATCAAACAGAATGACATGGCCTGTGATATGCGGCCAAAGCGCTGTCATCATCTCGGCCAGATGTTCGCGGTGCGGGTGTGGGCGGTCCCAGCGGCGCTGGTATAGATCGTTATAGATTTCCGCCAATTGCGAAGGCGTGTAATCGGATGCCTTGCGGATCTCTCCTCCGAACCGGAGAAGATGTGATAAATCGTTGCGTCGTGTCCGCTTCTGGCGGCTGGACATGCCTTCGGGGCCCAATCCTTTGGCGAGGCAAAGCGTGCGGGTCCTGTTGTGCGAGTACGAATTGATGATCTGATTCTGATGAATCTGTGAAACAAACTTGCTGCGATAACCAATCAGGCCACGGAAATCGGGGCCGAGTGGCAGAATGACTTCCGGCGAGCCAAAGTCGTAACGATCGTCGATACCCAGGCGGGCCAAAGCGCTCTTGTCACCCGCAATGGTGTTTCCCCAGGTTGCAATGGCGGCTGAAAGGTTCCCCTGTTTGTCGGTTTTCCCCAAAAAACAAGGCTTGCAATCGAAACGCTGATGGAGAAAATCCAGAATGTCCGGGTGCGTGATGACGCTGCCCCCGAATCGTTGCCAGGTTTCGGCATAGGCGTGCGCTGAAATGACAGACCAACCAAAAGATCTTGCAAATGCCATGTTGTGGTGTCGAGGGTCGTTTCTCCGGAAAGTATAGTAACGTTGATCTGCCGTGAATTCCAGTAAGAAAACACCGACAAAAGCCGGTGTTTTCTGTGACGAAACGCGACAGCGCAGAATCAGGGTTGGAACAGCGGGTTGGTTGGATCCATATCGCGGCCATTGCGCTGAATGGTATGCCACACAGGCTGCCCCTGCAGGGAGCCTTGCAGATCATGTGCCAGCATTGCGTAAGCGCGTATGTCTCGCTCGGAAGAATAGGCGCGCAAAAGTGTGACTTTTGCTGCCAGATTGTCGGGCTCGTCTGCCAGTGCATCGCGCAATACACGAACGGCCTCCCTGGTTTTACCGTAAGCCAGAAAAACCTCTGCTTCCCCTACCGGATCGATCCCTCGGTGCCGCGGTTTGACATAGGTAGCGCTTCTCCAGAGTTTACGAGTCGAGTGATAAGCCAGCATGCACCCCAGGCTGCCAGCCATAGCCGTAAGCATCATCATGCAAATCCCCTTCAAGCATTTTTTGTTTTGTGTATCGTTATTCTGGACGAACGAACCAGACAAACAATTCGTAGAAATCCCTAGATGCGCTTGAAGTGACGATGCAGCCAGATGCCTGCGAACGTATCAGTGCTGGATATCCGCCCCGGTCAGGATGCGTTGAAGAATGCCATGCGGTACATGACTTTCGATGACAGCCTGGCCAATGTGTTGTAATAACACAAATCGAATCTGGCCCTGGCTGACCTTTTTGTCGTGGCTCATCAGCTCAAGCCAGGTGGAAACGCCAAGATCGGGGGCGAGAACCGGTAGACCCGCCTGGCGGATCAACTCGCGAATCCTGTCGACATCCGCGCTGCTGAGCCAGCCCATTTCTCTTGATACCGCGGCGGCCAGTACCATCCCCGCTGCCACCGCTTCTCCATGCAGCCACACACCGAACCCCAGCCCGGCTTCTATCGCATGACCGAATGTGTGCCCCAGGTTCAGCAGTGCGCGCACGCCATGCTCTTTTTCATCCTGGGAAACCAGTTCGGCCTTCATTTCGCAGCAGCGGCGTACCGCATGTTTCAGGGCCTCAGGGTCGCGCTTGCGCAGCCGTGCCACGTTGCTTTCCAGCCAGCAGAGGAATTCGGCGTCACCCAGCAGGGCCATTTTGATGACCTCTGCCAGACCCGCGCACAGCTCGCGTTCCGGAAGCGTATCCAGCAGTGTCATATCGGCCAGTACCGCGCGCGGCTGGTAGAACGCGCCGATCATGTTCTTTCCAAGAGGGTGGTTGATGGCTGTTTTTCCCCCTACGGACGAATCCACCTGTGCGAGCAGGGTTGTCGGGATCTGGATGAAAGGTGCGCCACGCTGGTAGCAGGAGGCCGCAAAGCCGGTCATGTCGCCGATGACGCCGCCGCCCAGTGCGATGAGCATCGTATCGCGCTCGCAATGGTGTGCGAGCAGCGCGTCAAAAATCAGGTTGAGCGTATTCCAGTCTTTGTATCGCTCGCCATCGGGCAATACGATGGGAATCACCCGGATTCCGTGGTGTTCGAGATGATGCTGCAGCCGGGTCAGGTAGAGCGGCGCGACGGTTTCGTTGGTCACGATCGCCGCCTGAGCGCTTTTAAAGTGAGGAAGCAGGCACTCGATATGATCCAGCAGGCCGGTGCCGATGTGGATCGGATAACGGGTATCGGGCAATGTCAGATCCAGCGTGATCATGTCATGAGTTCCTGTTGCGAACGAACAACTTTTCTTCGAGCTGTGTGACCAGCATATTCACGTTCTGCTGGGTTGTATCGATGACCAGATCCGCTATTTCGCGGTAGAGCGGGTCGCGCTCCTCGAACAGGCTGGCAAGCTTTGCCCGCGGATCGGCAATCTGCAGCAATGGGCGGTTACGGTCGTGCTGGGTCCGCGCCAGCAGATCATCGATATTGGCTCGCAGATAGATCACCGTACCGTTCGCGCCGAGCAGGCGTCGATTCTGCTCTCGCAGTATGGCTCCGCCGCCCGTGGCCAAAACGATATCATGCAGCCTGACAAGATCCGAAAGCACACAGGTTTCCCTGTCGCGAAAACGCTGTTCGCCTTCTATGTCGAAAATGGTGGCAACGCGTACCCCGGTGCGCGCCTCGATTTCCTGATCCGTGTCATAGAATGTCTTGCAGGCCTTGCGCGCCAGCGCACGGCCTACTGTGGTCTTGCCGGCCCCCATGAGGCCAACCAGAAAGAAATTGCCTGCCAGTTTCTCCATGATAGTTATTCTATCTGAAGCCGGGGCTGTCTGTCTGTGACCGGTCTGTTGACCAAGCATTGTGTTCCGGATCCTGAGCGAGGGTCTCTTGCGTAGCGCCGATAATGGTCGGGGTAATGAAAACCAGAAGTTCACGGCGAAAATTTTTTGTCTGCTGACTGCGAAACAGCACGCCCAGAAACGGAATGTCGCTCAATAACGGGATTTTATTGCTGACTTTGCTTTGTTCGTCGATATAGATGCCGCCGAGTACCACCGTCCCGCCATCTTCGACCTGTACCCTTGTCTGAATCCGTTTGGTGTCGACGGAGGGGGCGCCTCCGACGTGGAGGCGGAAGTTGGGGGAGTCCTTGCTGATTTCGATGTCGATCCAGATGTTTTTATGGTCGGGCGAGATGTGTGGTCTGACTTTGAGACTCAGCGCTGCTTTTTTGAATGCAATTGCGGTACCGCCGCGTTTTGTCGAGCGCGAATAGGGGATTTCGCTACCTTCTTCAATGACGGCCTCTGCCCGGTCGGCGGTCAGCACTCTGGGGCTGGAGAGAATTTGTCCCCGATCTTCGGCTTGCATTGCCTGTAATTCCAGGCCGATCAGCGTACTGGCTCCCGCTCTGAATAGCGCGGCGATGGAGCCGTACGGATTGGGAATAGACAGATTGACACCTTGCGGGAGTCGGAACGTATCGAAGTCGGAATGATTGTGTGTGCGGTTTCTTCGCTCGCTCTGCCGTCCAGGGTTCGAGGCGGTATTTTCATCGGGAAGAACGCGGGCAAAATTGAGTTTGACGCCCAGATCGCGGCTGAAATTGTCATTTGCTTCGACAATGCGCGCTTCGAGCATGACCTGTCGCACTGGCGCATCGGCTTGAGCCATGAAGCCCCGGATCCGGTTGGCGGACTCGGGAATATCGCGAACGAACAAGGTGTTTGTCGCGGTATCGACTAATAGAGTGCCGCGCTCTGACAAAATTTTTCCCTCTTCCAGCAATTTCTTGATTTCGCTGGCCTGCCTGTGCTGCAGCGGAAAGGATGATTCGACGAAAGGACTGAAGCGACTTCGCTGTTGCAGGGCATCGAACCGCTGTTTGTCGCTGGCCAGTGTTTCTTCATGTTTTCCGATCCGGATGAAGCTGCCCTGATCGTCCACTTCCAGACCGTGCGAGCGTGCAATGACCTCCATGGCCTGTTGCCAGTCGACATCGTTCAGGTGAAGGCTGATGATTCCGTTGACCGCGTTGCCGATCACGATGTTTTTTCCGGAAAATTCAGCCAGGGCCAGTAGCGCTGCGCGTACTTCAATGTTCTGGAAGTTGAGCGAAAGCCGGCTGCCGGGTTTTGACGCTTCGGGAAGGGGGACTTGTGCAAGGACCTGCATGGAATGCAGGCAGAAGAAAAAAACGCTTACCTGTATTGCCAGATGCGTCATGGTGCCAGCCTCAATGTTGTTGTGCGTGTCCGCCGTACGCCTTGTGAGTCGAGAAACGACTCCTTTAGCCACACTGCCGAATTGTCGATTTTCTCCACGATGCCACCATCGGGGCCGATCCGGCTGCCGGGACTGACGAGATAGATGCGTTGTGCCGGGTCCTGGATCAGCCCGATACGCCGAGACTGATCGGATAGCGTGCCCACCATGCGCAATTGAACCAGCTCGAAATGCTCAAGGCCTTGTGATGCCAGAAGCGCCGTTTCTCCGGCTGGCGGCGCCACGCGTCCCGGATCGAAAGGGTTGGTCCGTTGCTCTGCGGCCGCGTGTGTGGCGTGCAGGAATAGCGTCAGGAAGAGGGGGGTGCAGCGTGCCGGATGCATCTGATCTTTCCTTGCATTTCGATTTCGTGATTCGATCCGCGCGCCAGACTTGCAATTTCGAGCACCATCACGGTGGATGCCGTCGAAATGGCGGATGAAAACGTCTTGAGCCCGCTCCAGTTTCCCGAGAGCAAAACCGGCATGGATGCCTCTACCCAACCGCCATGTGGCGTCTCATCCGCCGCGTCGCCGATCAGAAGCGTCAGCTCGCTCGATGTGGCGAGCTTGCGAACGCTTTCGCGATCACACCCCAGCGACTGCTGCCCCAGCAGGGGGGCAAGGCTTGCCATAGCGGTATGCATTGCCCGCCGGGCATTCAACTGTTGAGCCAGGACCGGTTGCTGTTGACGGGCTTCCTGCCAGACTGAGATGGCATCCCTCATCCATAATGCATAGGCGGCCAGCCCCACACTCAGCACGACCCCCGCAATCAGCAGCAGTTGCGGCCCCAGTGGCCAGTCAGGGGTATCTTGTGGATGGAGGCGGGGCCAGGGAGGGGGCGTCACTGTTGCGTATCCCGAGTGACGTTCGCATCGGTATGTGCTTGAAAGGTGAATGTCTGGATTGCATGCCGCTCGATCCGTACCGCAGAGGCCTCGATCCGGGAGATCCGGTGCCAGCGCGCGGATCGGGACAGTGCGCGGCCAAACATTCTGACGGCACCGGCTGTCTGTGCCTCCCCTCTGATGGTGATGACGGGGCCATCGATTTTCAGTTCGGTCAGCGCCACGCCGTCTGGCGTCTGCGAAACCAGATATTCCAGGGTGTCGGCAGCCAGGGACCGCTGCATCAGCCATTGCCGCAGCCAGGAAATATCTTCGGCCTCGGGGGGGCGCGCGAACGAAGCGCCCTGTGCGGGGCCGACTTCTTCAATGTGTGCGGACAGGGTTTGATTCTGCGAGATCTGCAGGCGAACCTGTCGGTCGATGTAAGACTGCCCTGCGATCATTGCTCCCGTTGAACCCACAAGACACAACCCAAGCAAAACGTAAAATCGACGGCGATGCGCTTCGCGGCGCCCTTGGCGTAATGGCGACAAGTCGACACGCAACACAGGCGTTGAGTCCGGTTCGTCCTCGATCATGTGCGGGCTCCCAGCGCGAGCGAGAAGGCCAGCATGATGGCCGGTGTATCCTGTTTCAGCGCTCTTTGATCAATGGCTCCGTCCGCTTCGAAGGCCGTGACGGGCGCTGAAGTGAGGGTCGGGCATTGCAATCCAGTCTTGAGTTCGTGCTCAATGCGCCGGACTTGGATGACGTCGCCAGCCAGAAGCGTTAGTCCCGGCGCGATGGCCGAGAGGGCCCGGACCAGTGCATCAGTCCCATCGGAGTGACGGACCTCGATGGCGGGTTGATCGGGTAGTAATGCCCCAGGTTGCAGAACGTGGCAGATCGAGGCGACTGTTGTCGCCTGCAAAATCACCCTGCGGCCAAAGCGATGGGATGCCCAGGTCTTGTTACGGGAGCAGAGTGCGACAAGCGACAGGCTGTCCACCTCGATTCGGCTGACATGGAGGCCGGCCCGTTCGACGGCATGAATCCTGGCGGTAATTTCGTCGAGAGGCGCCGCGCAGACCAGAAAGCGCGATTCCTCCATGAGCGGAGCGTCCGGATCGGGGGGGAGGGGGAGGTAGTCCATGCTGACCCTGGAGGGGGGGAGGGACAGCAGACGGGCGGCCTGGTGGCTGCAGAGTTTGTCGAGCGCCCGTAAAGACAGGGTGGGTGCGTTGATGATGTGGAAGCGGCTCAGGTTGGCAGGGAGGGCGATAACCACCCTGTCGGTGGATGTGCCGAGCTGGTGCCAGGATGAGCGAATCATGGTGGCAAGCTGATCTTCATCGGAACAGTCTTGGGTCTTCATGGATGGCAATGACAGCCCTGTCAGCGTATAGCGTTCAAGCTTCGGGGGGGACGACGGGGAGAGTTCGACCCACGCCAGCGAGGACACCCCGATGTCCAGTCCGAGGGGCGGGCGATTCACGGTTGGGCGAAAGGGGGAACCGAGTCTGTGATGCCACATCTGTGTTGCGCCTCCGTGATTGAATGCAACAATCCGGGATGCGACACCGGATTGGTTATCTTCTGTTCGTCACAAGACGTATAATCCGTGTTCCAGCGAAATACACTGATACCATGTTAAAACGAATATTTGCGATTCTTGCCGGGTTGTTCCTGGGGGGAGCGGTTCTGTCCGCCGGGGCCCTGGCGATTGCAATCATCATAACGTACCCCCGACTGCCCAGCCTCGACGTGCTGACCGACTATCGCCCCAAGATTCCGCTGCGGGTCTATTCGGCCGATAACGTATTGATCGGAGAATTCGGCGAAGAACGCCGGTCATTCCTGCGGATTCATGAGATCCCCCAGCAGATGATCAATGCCCTGCTGGCTGCGGAAGATGCGAATTTCTACCAGCATAGCGGCGTTGATTACTACGGCGTGATGCGAGCAGCGGTGGGCAATGTGCTGACCGGACACACCCGCTCCGGCGCCAGTACCATTACCATGCAGGTCGCAAAGAATTTTTTCCTTTCCAGCGAAAAAACCTTTACCCGCAAGTTCAACGAAGCGCTGCTGGCCTTCAAGATCGAGCATGCCCTGTCCAAGGATCAGATCCTTGAGCTGTACATGAACCAGATCTACCTGGGGCAGCGCGCCTACGGCTTTGGTGCGGCAGCCCAGGCCTATTTCGGCAAACCCCTACAGGATCTGAGTGTGGCGGAAATGGCCATGCTCGCGGGGCTGCCCAAAGCCCCTTCGGCCTATAACCCGATCGTCAATCCCGACCGTGCGCGACTGCGTCAGGAATACGTATTGCGCCGGATGAAAGAACTCGGCTTCATCAGCGATGCCCAGTATCAGGATGCCCTGGCTCAGAAGATGACCTACGCGAGCCAGAGCGAAGACAGTGGCTTCCCGGCCCAGTTCGTTGCCGAAATGGTGCGCCAGGCGATGTATGATCGCTTCCGCGATAACGCCTATACCGACGGCTACAAGGTGTACACCACGATCGATAGCCATCACCAGCAATGGGCCTATGATGCCCTGCGCGCCGGCCTGATGGACTTCGACCGCAAGCACGGCTACCGCGGTCCGGAAAGCTTTATCGACATGAGCAGCCTGCAGGGCGAAGATGCCAGCATGGCGCTGGACGATGCGCTGGCGGATATCCACGACAGCGGCGACATGGTGCCGGCGGTGGTGCAGTCGGCCTCTCCGTCCGAAGTGCATGCCTATATGCGGGGCGGCAAGATTGCCGTGATCAACGGTCACGGCCTCGACTTCGCGCGGCGTTCGCTGGGTGCGGGGGTCATGTCGGATCAGCAGATCCGACCGGGTGCCGTTATCCGGATTCATGCCAATGACAAGGGGTATTGGGAAATCGTTCAGTTGCCCGAAGTCGAAGGTGCGTTCGTTTCCCTGGACAGTCATACCGGCGCCATCAAGTCTCTGGTGGGCGGTTTCGACTTCAACCGTCGCAACTTCAACCACGTGACGCAAGCGTGGCGGCAGCCGGGCTCGACCTTCAAGCCGTTCATCTATTCTGCTGCTGTCGATCGTGGCATGCCGCCTTCGACCATGATCAACGATGCGCCGATGACCTTCGATCCACAGGATGGAACCGGAAAACTCTGGCAGCCGCAGAACGATGATGGCCAGTTCCTGGGCATGATCACCATGCGACATGCCTTGTCCCTGTCGCGAAACCTGGTGTCGGTGCGTATCCTGCAGGCGATCGGCACGGATTATGCGCAGCAGTATATCCAGCGCTTCGGGTTCTCGCCCAAGCAGCATCCCGCCTATCTGACCATGGCGCTGGGGGCGGGCTCGGTTACACCGTTGCAGATGGCCGAGGCGTATTCGACATTCTCCAACGGCGGCTACCGTGTCCATGCCTATTTCATCGACCGTATCGAAGATTCGAACGGGCGGGTTCTGGCCAAGACGCAACCTGTCGTCGCCGGGCAGGGAAATCCGACCGTGATCGATCCTCGCAATGCTTTCATCATGACCAGCATGATGAAGGACGTGATCCGCTACGGGACCGCAACCCGTGCCATGAGCCTGGGGCGAGAAGATCTGGCCGGCAAGACGGGGACCACCAGCGATTTCAAGGATGCCTGGTTTGTCGGGTTTAACCCGAACCTGGTCGCCGCCACCTGGGTGGGCTATGACCAGCCGCGCAGCCTGGGCCGCTATGGCTACGGCGGGACCGCCGCCTTGCCGATCTGGATCAACTACATGGCCAACGCGCTCAAGGGGCAGCCCGATGTCGACCTGCCCATGCCCGACGGGATCGCCGTGAAGCCGGGCGCCGGGTTGCATGGTGGGGACGAGTATTACTATAACGAGTTCCAGTCGCCTAATTCCGAACTCAAGCTGAACAACCGCGGTACGGTTCCAGTGGCACCCGAGGCTGCGTCGGATGCCGCTGCCGCTGCGGCCACGGCCGGTACGCCGGGCGCCACCAATCAGCCGCCGGCCGATGCGGTTGAAAAGGTAAAAGACCAGCTGTTCTGATACTCAGTCTATTCCGACCCACCGACACCCCCGCCTTCGTGCGGGGGTGTCGCATTATTACGGCCATCATCAGGATTTGATCAGTATCCTTGGTTACCCTTTATGTCAGTAATGCGTCGACAACAAAGGGGAAGTAATGTGTACAGTCGTGGTGATCGATGACCATCCTCCAATCCGGATGGCGCTTAAATCTTATCTGGAGCGGGAGGGGGGCTGCCGAGTGGTCGGCGAGGGGAACGGTACGGATGCGCTGGCCTGTGTCCGGACGCATAATCCGGATCTGGTCATTCTCGATCTTGCCCTTTCGTTTTCGGATGGTCTGGGGCTGATCAGACAGATTTGCGCGCTGGAACCGAAAGTGAAAGTGCTGGTTTTGAGTGCGCGGGAAGAACGCATTTTTATTACCCGGGCCGCGGAGCAGGGGGCCAGTGGCTATGTCTCAAAGTCCAGTTCGATGGAAGAAATCCTGTCTGCGGTACAGCTGGTGAGATCAGGGTATCGCTGTTTCCCCGGTGGGGGCCATGCCGGCGGTCGTAATGTGCCGGTGCTCAGCCGGCGAGAGCTGGCGGTATTGCGCTTCATTGCTCAGGGTGGAAGAAACAAGGATATCGCGCAGTCTCTCTTTATCAGTCCAAAGACGGTCAGTACGTACAAGATTCGTCTCCTGAATAAACTGAATCTGAAAACGACGCTGGATCTGGTCGAGTATGCCCGGATGAACGGATTGGCCTGAGCCGCTGATGGTTTATGCTTTTCACCTTCTGATAAAGCAAGGCGGTTTTCGTTTTCTTGCGCATTTCGATAAACATTAACAATTTAGGGGTTTGTCTTAAGAAGCTAGTAAAAATGTGGAGCTTATACTCATATCAATGTGCGGAATCCGGTAGTGGAACCGAACAAAGGTTGAGAATAGGAGAACCGCATGATTTTCATTCTTTTATCATGGCTGTTCGCTCCGCTATGGTGGTCCATTGCCTGGGTACGCAAGCAACTGACCCCGGCGCCACAGCGCATCCTGATTATCGAAGCAGCCGGTATTGGTGATGTCGTGTGTAGTACGGCAGTTTTTCGGGCCCTGCGCGCAGGTTATCCTTCTGCGCGCATCGAACTCATGGTTCAGCCTGCGGTAGCCGATATCATTTCTTGCGATTCGTCTCTCGACAATATTATTGTCTGGTCGCCCCGCTGCTGGCGTGGTCTGACCGGACGCCTGGCGCTGGCCCGTCGTATTGCAGGGTTCGATACCATGATCTGCCTTAACCCCGGCGCGCCACAGCTCGCGGCCAGTTGTTGGGCCGCCTTGCCTCGAAGGCTGACGGTCCTGCCTGGGGGGCGTAAACGAAGCTATGCATTGCTGCGGCCCCTGATGACCGCAGTCAGTGTTCACCAGAACGGCACGCAGTTTGTTCAGACCCAGCTCAATCTGCTTAAGCCGCTCGGGATTGAGAGCCGGGACTGCAAAAAATCGTTGACGATTCCCCCTGAAATTGCGCACAGGGTTTCGGCCTTGTTGCCGGATGCCTGCCTGGTCGGCGTCGCCATCGGGAGTGGGCTGGGCATCAAGGAAATTCCCGAACCGGTACTACGCAATGTCATTGCCCATGTTTACACCCGTCCCGATACTGCTGTCGTTCTGATTGGCGGAGACAAGGAGCGCGAGAAAGCCGCCCGTCTCAGTGCGGGATTCTCCGGGAGGGGGGTGCTGGATCTCACCGGCCGCCTGACCTTGGCTGAAAGCGCGGCCGTATTGGAAAAATTGTCTTTGTTCATCGGCGTGAATACGGGGATGACCCATATGGCCGATGCTTTGAATATTCCCCTTATTTGCCTCGGTGGGCCTTCCGATCTGAAAGAACAGGGTCCCACGGGGGAGCAGGCGACGCTGTTACAGCTTTCTCCATCGTGCGCACCCTGTGACCGGGTCTTTTCGTCCCCCCGCCATTGCATCAGTGGACAACGCGAATGCATCACCGGAATCGGATCTGATGAAGTGATTCACGCCATCTCGAACAAAATGCAGGGTTACCCGCGGAAGCTGAGTGTGTCCGTCAAGATCCTGGATGGTATTCCCTTGCGTGGTCCGGCGTCCTGCGCTACTGCGATGACAGACCCGGCGTCGGGGGCATGAATTTGTTCGGAGGGGGACGGTCAGTCCCCCCCGATAAAGGTTTTATAATTTGCCGCTGCGATAATCGGCAAATGCCTGTTCAATCTCTTCGCGCGAGTTCATCACGAACGGGCCCCATTGCACGATCGGTTCTCCGATCGGTCGGCCGGCAAGCAAAATCATTTTCGCCCCCTGAGCCGAGGCCAGCGTAACACCGCAAGCTTCCGGTTCGTTGCCCAGGATCGCCATCTGACCTGCGCTGACCACGGTATTGCGATTGCCGATGCGGGCGTCACCCTGGTACACGTAGACAAAGGCATTATGTCCTGGCTCAATGGCAAACGCGTGTTCAGCCGCGCCCGACAGTTCAATGTCGAGATACAGCGGTTCGACCCGGATGCCGTCCACTGCCCCGCGAATCGGACCTTGAGCCCCGGCAATGATCTTTGCCGTCACGTTCTCTTCAGGGTGCCAGACCGGGATGGCTTTTGCATCGATGCCGCGATAGCGCGGCGCCATCATCTTGTCGCATGCCGGCAGATTGACCCATAGCTGAAAGCCGCGCATCCGGCCCTGCTCCTGTTCCGGCATTTCAGAATGGATCAGTCCCCGTCCCGCCGTCATCCATTGCACATCTCCGGAACACAGCAAGCCTTCATGACCCGCGTTATCGCGGTGGCGCATACGCCCTTCCAGCATGTAGGTGACGGTTTCGAATCCTCGGTGCGGATGGTCGGGAAATCCGGCCAGATAATCATCGGGACTGTCCGAACCAAAATCGTCCAGCATCAGGAAGGGATCCAGCCGTTGCTGCAGATTTGTGCTCAATACACGGCTGAGTTTGACCCCGGCCCCATCAGATACGGCAGTACCGGTTACGATGCTTTCGACGGATCGGCTGATTGAATGCAGCGGCATTTTGTTTCTCCTGTTGTTTTAGCGCCCCGTTGAGGCGCCGTTTCCATGATTATTCAGTTTGTTTCTCCGATATAAAAGCGCAAAATTCGCCGTATAAATATCTAATTATTCGATAGATGAAAATCTTCGTTCTGCAATACAGGGTTCCTTCTCAATTCCCTCCTGAAAAGGGGGCAAACCGGAAAAGAAAGAAGGCGAGATGAAAATGCCCCGTACCAGTGCCAATGAATGGCGCGTTCTTCAGGCGGTGGTCGAGTTTGGCGGTTTCGCCCAGGCCGCTCAGCAATTGCATCGCAGCCAGTCTTCGGTCAGTTATGCCATCAGCCAGCTCCAGACACGACTTGGCCTCGCACTGCTTGAACCGGATGGACGGCGCATGCGTCTGACCCCCGCCGGTGAAGTTTTGCTAAAGGACGCGGCTCAGCTGGTCAATGCGCTGGAAAGGCTTGAGGAGCGTGCTATCAAGCTGGCGCAAGGCTGGGAGGCCGAGGTGCGACTTGCAGTCGATACCCTGTTCCCGACCCCTTGCCTGCTATCGGTACTGGCTGATTTTGCCGGCGCGTGCGCCGACACCCGGCTGGCGTTGCATGAGGTCGTCATGTCGGGCGCCGATGATGCCCTGTATGCCGGTCAGATCGATCTTGCCGTCGCGACAGGCGTTCCGCCCGGATTTTTGGGCGAATGGCTGATGGATGCGCAATTTGTCGCCGTTGCGGCACCGACACACCCATTGCACCGGCTGGGGCGCAGTTTGCTGGCAGAAGATCTGGTCGGACATACCCAGGCCGTGGTGCGCGACTCGGGGCATCGTGCCCCGCGTGATGCGGGCTGGCTGGGCGCCCGCCAGCGCTGGACGGTCAGCAAGGGAGAAACGTCGCTTGCCGCGGTCAAGGCCGGGCTTGCCTTTGCATGGTTGCCGCTCGACAGTATCCGGGACGCGCTGGAGGACGGAACGCTACTGCCGCTGCCATTACGCAGCGGCCAGCATCGCTATCAGTCGATTTATCTTATCGAAGCCGATCCAGCACAAAGCGGGCCGGCAACCCGCCAGCTCGGGGTGCTGTTCAAGAACGCTGCAGCGCGCCGGAACGACGCACTGCAGCCTTAGGGAAAGGTCTGAACCCGTTGTCATCCCCGCGAAAGCGCCCTGCTGTCCGGGAAGTTCGTTTCACGAATTTTAGTGCATGGCCGGTTGCCCCCGGATGGGGGAGACGGCATCCGTTCGCCAATCGGTTCGGCCCCCGCGTTCGCGAGGGCGCAGGAACCGGTGGTCCTTATTTCAGAATGTAATCAAAGCGGACATGGCTGCCGAATACGCCGATCAAATTGCCCGACGGATCAAACAACGGAGCGGCAACCCGGAATCCATAGTTACCGGTGATCTTTGAACGATAAATATCGGAGATCCACATCTGTCTGGTCCGGGAAGCTTCCTGGAACCAGCGGCTCTGTCTGCAATCAACGCCCAGCGAGGTCGGGATCATACTGTTTGCCGAGACATCGCATGTCACTTGTGAGCCGCTGCTTTCGGCGACGTAACAGATATCGACTTCAGGCATGCGACGGCACATTTCGGAGAGTTTATTTTCCATATCGCTGCGTTCGATACGGCGCAATTGCCATTGCTGGATGGTGTTCTCTATCTCGCGGCGCATGCGCTGATGGCCCGGAAAGCGGAATTCGCCCACTTCGGTCAGCAGGGTATCGCATTGTTCGCTGACCTGGCTTGCGCTGGACGCCAGCTGATGCGCGTCTTCCAACTGCAGTCGGGTGCTGTTCACCACGTCGCCGATCTGATCGGCGATATCCTTAACCTTATCGTTTTGTGCATGGCTGGCATCGGCGATGGCACGCACATGCTCGATCAGGGTGGAAATGTCACGCGAAGCCGCCTCGATAGACTCGCCGGCCGCCTGCGATACGGTAATGCCCTGACGTACTTGCTGCGACATGGCTGCCATGGTGTCGCTGGAGGTGGTGACCTGCTGCTGAATGGTCTCCAGCAATTCTTCCACGTTCTGGGTCGCCGTCATGGTCTGGTCGGCCAGTTTGCGCACTTCGTCGGCAACGACGGCAAACCCGCGCCCCTGTTCCCCCGCACGTGCCGCCTCGATCGCTGCGTTCAGCGACAACAGACGCGTCCGGTCGGCGATATTTTTGATCAGTTCGACCACTTCGCTGATCGACGCGGAACTGGCTTTCAGCAGCCCCATCTGTTCTTCCAGAGCCTGTGTGCTGTTGCCGATGGCCTGAATCTGCTGACGGCTCTGCAGGTCGTTGGAATTGGCGCTGTGGGCGGCATCGGCCACCTGGCGCGAGAAGGCCGAAGCTTCGCCGGCACTGCTGGAAATTGACTGAACGGTTTCTGCCAGGGTCCGGCTGGCGGCCGCAATGTTTTCCGCATTGCCCTGCTGCGCCAGGGCGCGTTCTTCAAGCACCTTCGACAGCTTGGCCAGTTGAGGGGCCTGGTGAGACAGATTGATCGCGGTATTGGCTATTTTAGTCAGCGCGTCCCGGAATCGGCCGAGCAAACCTTTCATCAGCTGGGCGATCCAGCCGAAACTTCCTCTTTCTTCCAGCGAAACCGTCAAATCGACGCCATTTTTTGTTGCATCGGAAAGCGGTTTAAGAAACAGATTCAGCTTGCGAGCAGAAACGAACATATAACGTACTCCAGGGGCGGTTAGCGTTAAGTCGAATGTGAAATCTATTTGTTATTAAAAGCTGGGTCATTGCCCGGTTATTTTTAATGAAACGTTAAACATGAAAGTGTGCATATTATCGGCACGGATGTCGATGTTTATCCCGTTCCTTCGAGGCTTCTTTTCCATAGTGTGGGGGCTTGCCGATGGAGATGGTGACATAGCTTGACGGCAGTGCTTTTGGTGTGGGTCAAGATAATGGACCAAATATAACGCTTTGTTTGATGAGAATAAACGGATGAACGGGTGCAAGGCTTGCGGACAGAAAAAAGCCCCGCCGAATAGACAGCGGGGCCCGGTGATGGAGTTGCCTTGAGGGCTTATTGCTCCAGAATATGGTCGAACCGAACATCCGCGCCCAGCACGCCCAAAAGTTGTCCGGACGGGTCCAGCAGCGGTGCCGCCACAGTGAAGCCATAATTGCCGGTGACAATCGAGCGGTAGATGTCTGACACATACAAGCGACGTGAGCGTGTGGCTTCCCGGAACCAGCGGCGATCGCTGCAGTTGAAACCCAGCGAATCCGGTCCCAGGCCGCCGGAGGAAACGTCGCAGGTGATCTGCACGCCGGAAGCATCCGTGGCATAGCAGATTTCGATTGCAGGCAAGCGCCGGCAGAGTTCGGAAAGCTTGTTCTCCATATCGCCGCGTTCGACACGGCGCAGCTGCCATTGCTGGATGGCCGTCTCGATTTCCCGGCGCATCCGCTGGTGGTTGGCAAAGCGGAACTCGCCGACCTCGGTCAGCAGAATGTCGCACTGCTCGCTGACCTGAGCCGCGCTGGCCGCCAACTGGTGCGCGTCCTCCAGTTGCAACCGGGTGCTGCTGACCACATCGCCAATCTGATCGGTGATGTCTTTGACCTTATCGTTTTGTGCGTGGCTGGCTTCGGCAATGACGTGTACATGTTCGATCAAGGTAGAGATATCCCGTGAAGCCGCTTCGATGGACGCCCCCGCGGCCTGTGACACCGTAATGCCCTGGCGAACCTGCTGAGACATGGCCGCCATGGTATCGCCGGAGGTCGTGACCTGTTGCTGGATGGTCTCCAGCAAGTCTTCAACGTTCTGCGTCGCCGTCATGGTCTGGTCGGCCAGCTTGCGTACTTCGTCGGCGACAACGGCAAAGCCGCGTCCCTGCTCGCCGGCCCGGGCCGCCTCGATTGCAGCGTTGAGCGACAAGAGGCGGGTACGATCCGCAATATTCTTGATCAGTTCGACGACTTCGCCGATTGAGGCGGAACTGGTTTTCAGCAAGGTCATCTGCTCTTCCAGAGCCTGTGTACTGCTGCCGATGGCCTGGATTTGCTGGCGGCTTTGCAGGTCGCTGGTATTGGCGCTCTGCGCAGCTTCCGCAACCTGGTGCGAGAAGGCCGAAGCTTCTCCCGCACTGCTGGAGATGGATCGCACGGTTTCGGTAAGCGTCAGACTGGCGGCCGCTATTTTTTCGGCGTTGCCCTGCTGTGCCAGGGCACGTTCTTCCAGAACCTTCGATAGTCTTGCAAGTTGCGGGGCTTGCTGGGACAGATTGATCGCCGTGCTGGCGATCTTGACCAGTGCGCCATGAAACCGGCCGAACAGGCCATTCATCAATTGGGCGATCCACCCAAAAGCGCCTCCGGCTTCCAGCGACGCATTCAGGTCAACACCGTTGCTCGTTGCTTCGGTCAGCGGCTTCAGAAACTGGTTTAACTTGCGTACGGAAACAAACATAACGACTCCAAGGCCTGGCAGTACACTTCAAACGACGTTTCGCCAAAATGTCAGGGCAAAGGGGAATCCCGTTTTGCCTGACCGATAGTCGAGGCCATGATCGCGAACCTTTCGGGTTTGACAGGGCTGTAAGCGCCTGCCGAACGTTCGTTTGCGGCCTCTCGGCAGTCATACTGTCATAGCTGGATGTTAAGGCTATTGGCCTCGGTCAACAGAAGATAAGAGTTTAATAATAATTTGTTCCGGTGTGGCGTTCCCGCGCTTGATTCAAAGGGGGGCCGGACTGCGTTTTCTGCTGGCCAGTTGAGACCCGGACGCCTGGTCGAGCGGGATGAACAGCAAGCCGGAGCATAATGCCAACGCACCCATGAAAACGAATGCCAGTGCAAAGTCACTGCCGATCAGGATCTCGTGTCCGCGCAGCCAGCCGATTCCTTGCAGGGCAAATGCGCCGACAGTGACACCGAATCCCGCCGACAACTGCTGTCCGACGCTGGAAAGGCTGGTTGCATGGCTCATGCGCTCGATTTCGATATCCGCAAAGGCGATGGCATTCAGGCTGGTGAACTGCAGTGAACGCAGACAACCGCCGGTGAGAAATACCAATAGCATGACGATATGGGGTGTGTAAGCGGTAAAGCAACCATAAGCCGCGATAGAGAGCGAGGCCAGTGCGCTGTTAAAGATCAGCACCCGCCGGAAACCGAAGCGCTCCAGTATGCGCGTCACAATGGTTTTCATGAAAATGGAGCCGACCGCCGTCGAGCATGTCAGCAAACCCGATGCGAAAGGACTCAGACCGAAGCCGAGTTGCAGCATCAGGGGTAACAAGAATGGGGTGGCGCCTAGACCCACGCGGAAAATGAACCCCCCGACCACGCTGGCGTGAAATGTCGGAACGCGCAATAGCGACAGATCCAGCAGAGGATGGCGTACGCGTCGGTAGTGCAGACGGTAGCCCCACAACAACAGCGCGCCAGTGACCGCAATGCCCAGCGAGACCTGGGTCGACAGCATATGCTTGCCTTCGGTCGCAAGCCCGAGCATCAGCATGGACAAGCCCAATCCGGTCAATATGAAGCCGGTCGAGTCCAGCGGCGCCACCTGCGCGTCTCGCAAATTTTCGATGAAGCGTCCCGCCAGGGCAAAGCCCAGTACGCCAATCGGAATATTGATGAAGAAAATCCAGCGCCAGTGAAAATAGGTCGTGATGAATCCGCCCAACGGCGGGCCGATGACAGGGCCCAGCAGGGCGGGAATCGTCAGATAGCTCAGCGCTCTGACCAGATCAGCCTTGTGCGTGGTGCGTACGATCACCAGCCGTCCTACGGGAACCATCATGGCGCCGCCCATCCCCTGAACAAAGCGGGCCAGGACAAAACCGACCAGCGTGTTACTCAGCGCGCACAGGATTGAGCCCAGAACGAAGGTCACGATCGCGCTGCGAAACACGCGTCGTGCACCGTGGCGATCCGCCATCCAGCCACTGACCGGAATGAACACCGCAAGGCTGACCAGGTAGGATGTCAACGCCAGCTTGAGCGAGATGGGATCGATATGCAGGTCGGCCGCAATGGCCGGCAGGGAGGTGGAAATTACGGTGGCATCCATGTTTTCCATGAATAACGCCGTTGCAATGATCAGCGGTGTGATCATGCCAGGTGAGATCTTCAACTGCATAGAGTGGTCGAGCAGAATGGAGTGTCAAGAGTCTAACACTTCACTGTGGTAACACTTGAAATGAGGTGTAAACGTTTGTTGCCCGGGTCGCAGGATTTTTGTCGGAGGGCATAAAAAAACCGGCTCGCAGCGAGCCGGTTTTGTTCTGGCGACTGGCGGATTACTTGCCGTAAACCGGGAAAGCGCCGCACAGCTCGGCGACCTGGCGCTTGACGCGTTCGATCACTTCGGGATTTTCCATGTCATCAAAGATATCGCAGATCCAGCCCGCTACCGCGCGAACTTCCGTTTCCTTGAAGCCACGGCTGGTAATGGCCGGGGTTCCGATACGGATACCGCTGGTGACGAACGGGCTTTGCGGATCGTTCGGCACGGCGTTCTTGTTGACGGTGATCGACGCCTTGCTCAGCGCCGCGTCGGCAGCCTTGCCGGTGAGGCCCTGGCGGATCAGGCTGACCAGGAACAAGTGATTGTCGGTACCGCCCGAAACAAGATCGTAGCCTCGGTCGAGGAATACCTGCGCCATGGCCTTGGCGTTGACCACGACCTGGGTCTGATACGCCTTGAAGTCGGGCGAGAGGGCTTCTTTCAACGCAACGGCCTTGGCGGCAATCACGTGCATCAACGGACCGCCCTGAATGCCCGGGAAGACGATCGAGTTGAGCTTTTTCTCGATGTCGGGGTTGCTGCGGGCCAGGATCATGCCGCCGCGCGGACCACGCAGGGTTTTGTGCGTCGTGGTGGTCACTACATCGGCATACGGCATCGGATTCGGATAGACGCCAGCGGCCACGAGGCCGGCCACGTGTGCCATATCGACGAACAGATAGGCGCCGACCATGTCGGCGATTTCGCGGAAACGTTTCCAGTCGACGACGCGGGAATAGGCCGAGAAGCCTGCCACAATCATCTTGGGATGATGTTCTTTTGCCAGAGCCTCGACCTGGTCGTAGTCGATTTCACCCGTTTCCGCATTCAGGCCGTACTGCACCGACTTGTAGATCTTGCCGGAGAAGTTGACCGTGGCGCCGTGGGTCAGGTGACCGCCATGCGCAAGGCTCATGCCCAGTACGACATCGAACGGCTGCAGCAGTCCCATGTAAACCGCGGCATTGGCCTGGCTGCCGGAGTGGGGTTGCACGTTAGCATAGTCGGCGCCGAACAGCTGTTTTGCACGGTCGATGGCCAGTTGCTCGGCAACATCGACAAATTCACAGCCGCCGTAGTAACGCTTGCCCGGGTAACCTTCGGCGTATTTATTGGTGAGCACGGAGCCCTGCGCCTGCATCACGCGCGGGCTGGCATAGTTTTCCGATGCGATCAGTTCAATATGGTCTTCCTGGCGAATGCGCTCGCCTTCCATCGCGGCCCACAATTCGTCATCGAAACCTTCGATTTGCATCTCTTTGCTGAACATCGTCGTCTCTCAATCTGAAGCGTGAAATAAATTTGCGCAGCAGGCACACGGCGGGGGACCAGCAGTCGGACCACGACCGGAAGCATGCCAGGCAGCGTTGCCTGATGCCCCCTCTGTCCGTTTGCCTGAGAGATTACGGTCGTTGGACCGCTTTTCCTTCGGCGAGGCCTCTCGGGCCTTCTCTCCAGAGCGCTTGTTGATGCATCAGTCCTTTTGCCTGAGAGTTTCCGGGGCGATTCCCCTTCGGCGCCGCCCGCGAGCGGTCTCTCCCGATGCATCCGTTAAGCCAGCGGCCAATCTAGATGACTGCTGCGGGCGCTGTCAACCCGGATGTCTCCTCTTGATCCGAAAACAGAGAGACCCGTCTCACGGGTGTGCCAAGGATCACCTAGCTCGACTTCAGCGTCAGCAAGCCCGCCCCCATCAGCACAAACAGACTGCCGGTGGTACGGCGAAACCCGCGTGAGCGCATGGCGTTCACAAAGCTGCTGCCTGCCAGATAGCCGATGACGGCGTAGGTCATCAAAGCGCTGAACGACATGCACATGAACGTCAGCGTCATCAACACCAGCTGCGGAACCAGGGCTTGGTCTCGCACAATAAACTGTGGAAACAGGGCGGTAATGAACAGGATGGCTTTGGGATTGCTCAGCGCCAGAAACAGCCCTTCGCGGTACAGACTGAAGTGTGTGCGATTTTCGATTCGAGCATGCTGTATCGGCCCCGCATTCCCCGCCGCGCGCCATTGCTTGACGCCGAGGTAGATCAGATAACCCGCTCCCACCAGTTTGAGCAGCAGAAACAACGTGGCCGATGAGCGCAGTACCGCCCCCAGTCCTACCGCACTGGCGCTGGCCAGAACCAGCAGTCCGGAAATATTCCCCAGCGAAGACAATGCGGTCCGGCGCCAGCCGTACAGGGTGCTGTTCTGCAACGCCAGCATGACGGCCGGCCCTGGCGTAAAGACCGCGATCAGGGCGGAAGCGCAAAACAGCATGAAAAGAGAAGAAATCATTGCAGAGGTACCCGGAAACGATACCGATAGACTACCCGCATCAGACGCGAATGAAAATGCAAATGCAGCCAGGCGTGGCTCGTTTGTCCGGATTTACTCTCCCGCTTTATTGAGCGGGGGGACCGTTGCCTCGTATTTGATAATGAGCGCATGGTATTTCCCGGACTTCCTGAAATTGTTCATCGCCTCCCTTAATCTTTGGGCATCCGCTGCAGGTGTTGCGCGTGAGGTGACCAGCCATTGTTGAACATCGTCCGGCAGCAGGGTGTAACGCAACTGGGGAATCATGGGACTCAATAATCTGGCGTGGGGGCCCTTCATCAACGCAACCATGGCGGGGCGCAAGGCGAATTTCTGGATCAACAGCACATCGATCTCACCGGATGCCAACTGACTGAAACTGGTGTCGGTGTCGACGGCTTCGTTCACCTGAATGCCGTTACTTTGCAATAAGGACGCCGCGCCCGATCCCAGGCGGGTTCCCACCCGGGCATGCCGAATTTTCATGTCTTTGATGCAGGCATAGCCTGGATGGTTTTGCAGGGTAATGGCGAAAATCTTTTCATCGAATGTCAGCGCCAGCCATTTCCAGTGGGGCTCTCTTGCTGGCGTTCGGCTTAATTCGAGCAGTACCGCACCCGGGGTGAGCATTGCCATGGACTGAGCGCGAGCCCATGGCATTTCCGGTGCCATCCCGACTTTTATGTGTGCATCCCTGAACGCGCCGGCGGCAATTTCGGTAATCAACCCGGTCGATTGATCAAGCGTCGGCCCCGTGCTGATCATGTAGTCAGGGACGGGGGCCGTATAAACCGTGAATGGCGTGGCGTTCACGAAAGAGGCGCAAAGCAACGCCTGAAAACTGAAAGGCACAAAACACCACAACCTCGACCATTGTTTCATCGATCGTGTCCAGGATAACCACTATTCAAGAATAGGTTATTGAGCCCCTCACGGCATGCACGTCTTCACGGTCGGGATGT
>Ga0326727_10005118_pt1 | contig 38000 bp, 25 predicted proteins | sample MB2enrmetagenome_FD_207643 | JGI IMG/M metagenome (GOLD analysis project Ga0326727, IMG submission 207643) | Lab enriched peat soil microbial communities from McLean, Ithaca, NY, United States - MB29MY | ecosystem: Environmental > Terrestrial > Soil > Wetlands > Peat | place: USA: New York... | reverse complement strand
GCTTGTAAAGAGGGTAGGTCGGCACTACACCGCCATTCAGAAAACGCACCACTGACTGATAAGGGATTAGCCCGGATGACAGATCAACTTTCACGCAAAAAAGTGCGCACCTGCGAAGTTTGGGTTAACCTGCGGAGAGAATCGAATCGACGGGACTCTTGCCGTTGGAGGTCCATGGACAAGAGCATCTTGCCTGAGAAAATAGGCAAACGGTCCCACGAATCGCACAGATTGAAACTTGAGGGAGGGGTTTGGTGGACGCGGGGTGGGTCGAACTGCCGACCCCATGTTTGCAAAACATGTTTGGTGAGGCAATCTCGTTGATTTTGCGGCACGGTTGGCGGCCCTAAGTCACTGAAAAGCACCTTCGAAACGCTCAAGTTGTACCGATCTTGTACTCGTTTGAATGGCTGCCTTTCCGGGGATGTGCGTATATTATGTCGGGAGTTTCGAAGGGAAAAATGAGCGTGTCAAGTTTAATTGCAAAAAAACTTGACAACTTTACCTTATCGTCCTGTATTGCGGCCATGAAAATCCTTTCCTCATCCAAGGCTAGCTCACCTTCCATCACTAGCTTGGTCTGCCAGCGCATCGCACGCAGCGGCGAGCGACTATGGCGGCTCGAAGACTTCCGAGATCTTCCCTTTGCCGCCGTGGCACAGGTCCTCTCGCGCCTCACCCGCCGGGGGACACTCGAGCGCCTGAGCAAGGGGGTCTACTACCGCCCCCGTGAGACTTCCTTTGGCAAGAGTCGGCCAAACACCGCGGCAATCCAGAAGCTCGCCTCCCGCCGCAAGACCGTTTTCCCGTCAGGCATTGCCGCTGTAAATCTTTTGGGATTCACCACGCAGAGCGCAAGGCACAGCGAGGTTGCCACGAGCGCCTTAAGCCTCCCCCGCAAACTCGTTGGCAGCGACGCAGTCATCCACACACGCAGGCCGGAGGTATGGGCGAAACTTTCCGAGGCCGATGTGGCCCTGCTCGATTTCCTGAGACGAGGGAGTAAGACGAGCGACTTGCCACCAGAAGAAACCATCCGCAGAACCCTGAGGCTACTGTCCGAGAAAGGCCGCTTTGACCGCCTCCTCAAGGTTGCTGACTCCGAACCTCCGCGAGTGCGCGCGATGCTTGGCGCCTTGGGTGAGCAGCTTGGAAAGACCTCACCTGCCCTTCAGCGCTTACGGGCTTCCTTGAATCCGTATTCCCGATTCGACTTTGGGCGACTGGCGGGGTTACCGCACGCCCGGAGTTGGCAAGCGAAGGAGCGCCGCTCACGTGAATCTGTTTGAGCATCCCGATTTCGAGCAGGCGGTACTGCGGGCGGCGGAGCATTTTCAGAAGGAGGGTCTGCGCCCAGCCATCATCGAGAAGGACTATTACGTTACGAAAGCCCTGCGAGTCATCGCCGCCAGCGCTGGCGACAGGGTGATCTTCAAAGGCGGCACCAGCCTGGCGAAAGGCTGGAACGTGATCCAGCGGTTTTCCGAGGACATCGACATTTTCCTTGATCCACTCGCTTTTTAGCCGCACTTGGGGAAGTGCGCTATTGATCGAGAACTCAAGAAACTCCGTGAAAGGGTCGGTGCTCACCCCGCTCTGACGTTTGTTGGCAGCGAGAGCCAGACCATTGGCGGGTCCGGGCGGAGCGACCGATTCTCCTACGCCCAGCGCTTCGGCGGGCCTGGCGGAGTCGCCCCCCGCGTGCTACTTGAAGCGGGGACCGCCAGCGGTCGCGAACCCACCGCCACCGTCGAGTTGCGGTCTTATCTCAGGCAGTCCCTTCAGGACAATGGCCTGTCAGTGGGTGCAGAGGATGAGGAATCGTTTCCGATGCGCCTGCCCCACTTTCGGCGAACCTTCGTCGAGGAGATAATCGCCATTCACAGCAAAGGGGAGTTGCTTAAATGCGACGGACATGCGCTCGGAGCTTAAGCAAGGCACTACTATGACCTTTATCAGCTGGCCGCGCAGGCGGAAGCCCGCCCAGAGGCGTGACAGACAAACCCAGAGGAAGCGATCGGCGGCGGTAAGGGCAGTCGCTTTCGACCGCGTTGCAGCACGGTGATCTGATGGCGCAGGGCAACATTCTCCGCCAACAGCGCCCCCGGGTTTGGCGGCACGGCCGCAAGGCATGAAGCAAGACGCAAACCAGAGTTTTCAGGGGATGGCAAGACTACCAGCCAAAGGCACCTATCGCAATGATTTTAATGCGGTCGGAATTTTTGGTATGCACAGCTCTGCTAAAATGAATATTAAACGTTATATCTTGACGCTAGCTTCTTGGGAGTTCGGTATTTTCCACACTACAGACTGGCGAAGTTATCAGATAAGATGCTTTGTTTGTGTAAGATAATAAAACACTCCTGGTGCAATGCCCACCGATAAACGCAGTCGACGAGCCGAACCACCTATAGGCTCGATTAATTCATAGACAGCCTGGGAATTGTATGGTATTGAGTTGTTCGTTCTACTGGACTAATATGCTTGCGGAGGAAATCATGCGATGCATACTCTTCGTGACGTGGCGCGACTGGCCGGAGTATCGGTGGCCACTGCTTCAAAGGTTATGAATAAGAAGGGCTCGGTTCACCCCGAGCTCGCACAGCGTGTCATAAGCGCTATGGAGGCATTGGATTACCAAACTGACCAAGTCGCACGCAGCCTCAAAATCAGGCAAACTCAAACCATCGGAATGGTCATCCCTGATGTCACCAACCCATTTTTCACTGCCGTCATGAGAGGTGCTGGGAGCGAGGTTCGTAGTCAAGGCTACTCACTAATCCTCTGCGATTCCGAGGAAAATCCGGCCTTGGAGCAAAGCAATCTCAATGCGCTGTTTTCCCGTCGCGTGGATGGCGTATTGCTCGCACCCACAAGCGCGCAGATCGCGCAGGATCGCCTCACTCGCCGACGATTTCCTTTGGTTTTCTACGACCGCGTTCCGCCGGGCTTCGCAGGTCCGGCTGTAGTGACGGAGAATTTCGGGGCGGCTTATGACGCCACCCGCCATCTGATTGGTTTGGGCCACGATCGGATCGCTATCATTACGGGCCGGCTTAACCTGTCGACCGGACATGACCGCTTGGAAGGTTTTCGGAAAGCCTTGCAGGAGGCAGGGCTCCCTCTCCGCGATGAGTATTTGCAAACGGGTGAATTCGATGTGGACAGCGGGTATAGTTGTGGACTGAAGCTGTTACAGCTTGCTGTTCCTCCCACAGCCGTTTTCTGCTGCAACAACCAGATTACCCTCGGTCTGCTGCGTGCCATGGGCGAACGCGGGGTTCCTTGCCCTGGCCGGGTGAGTGTCCTGGGGTTCGACGATTTCGATTGGGCAGATAGCTACAGCCCCCGGCTGACCACCGTGGCACAGCCCACCTTAGAGATGGGCAAGCAGGCAGCGCAAATGTTACTACGCAAAATAGATTCGGTCAGAAAGGGTGATAAGGGCGGCGAGGAGGAGATGGTGGTGTTGAAGTGCGAACTCCGCGTGCGCGAATCCACGGCCCCACCTTATCAGATGGCCGAGCCAGCGTAGGAGCAGCAGTTTCCAAATGGCGGAAGGCTTCCAGGGCAGTGAACGCTACCAAATTCATTCCCGGGCCGCGGCTTATCCAAGATGTTGGCGCTCCAGCAGGCGGCCTCCTCGACCAAGTCCAGATGTGGAGTTTGGTGCCGAATCCAATGACCGTTTCGGTCCATATCGTGCGAATCCTGCAAACTTAAACTAAGGCGCAAAATCGACTTGCAGTGGCCACCGCTGGTAGGCTCCCGCAGGACCGCAAGATTCGGGCTTGGGAGATACGATCAGAGCCCATTGGTCCCCGGCGTGTGAGTTAACCTTGCCTCCCGTAACCTTCGCCACCCGCCAAGGGGTCGAGAGATGGATTTGGGAACACGCTTCCGGCACACCTTCCACCTCGGCACGGTAGCTTCGACCATTAAGTTCCGAGCTCAGAATTCTCAATCCACGGCTCTTGTCGCCGATCCGCAAAGCCGGTTGAGGAAGCCAGATCCGAAGACCGGGCTCAAATGTAATAACGATGTCGGCAATCTTTTCTGCGCTGAAACGTACGCGGCAGTGAAGATCTTGCCCATGAGGTTCGAGAGCAACAGGCAGCATCGAGCCATTCAGCGTGGCGCGCGGTTTTTTTGCACCAAGTGGAATTTCGGGTGAAAAATCCAGCGAGATCGGCAGGCCGGAATTCTCGAGGTGCAGAATCACACTGGCGTCTGTCTGCTTCATGTCAAGGCTGAGTGTGGAGCCGCCCACTCGCAGGTTACGTAGTTTGACACTTGGCCAGTCCTTGGGAAGGTGGGGGGACCATGCCAGTTTCGCCTCCGGCGCATTCGGTTCAAGTCCTAACACGCCCCGGACAAGCGCTGTGATCGTCATTCCCGACGACCAGATTTGCTCGGGGACGCACACATCCAGTTCGCGATAGAAATCGCCAGACAATACCTCGGGAACGTGGCCCAGCGAGTTGAGAAAAGTCTGCTCGACGAGTGTGTGCCAGAGTTGATAGGCCCCAAACGTCCGGTGATGTCGGTAAAAGGCCAGCGATTGCACTCCGGTGCCGAGCGGCCACACGCTTCCGTGGCCATAGGAATCGCCAATATACAGTGGATCGTCTTGTGGAATGCTGCGCACTCCCCAATCGGCTTGCCAGCGGGCTCGGGCCATCCCGTCAAGCACCTGCTCGGCTTTGTCGTCATCGAAGACACCGAGCCAGACTCCCCAGTCGACCTGGCTCATTTCCTGCTGGAGCAATTGGCTGCGCCCATTAACCCCATAAGAATAAAAACCGCGCTGCGGATTCCAGAATTTTGATGCCACTGAGGCGCGCGCCCTCTGGGCGCGGGTTTGAGCGTCTCTCGCTAGTGGGGAATCACCCATCAGCCCGGCAAGCTCGCGCATCGAGTCGGCGGCCGACACCCACACTGCCTCCAGATAAATGTCTTCCCTTATCTGCTCGCTGATCGTTTCGTCGCCGCCCCATCCCCCCCCGGGAACCGTCACCAGCCCATCCTGCGGGTCCACCCGCGAAACCAGGTATTGATAAGCAGCGCGCAACGAATCCCAACTGGAACGGAGAAAATCCCCATCTCCGCTGGCACGATAGAGATTACGAAAGGCGACCAGGTACATGGCGCTGGCGTCGGTGTGACGGTAGGCGTAGGGGTAATCCTTGAACCAATCGATCCAGCCGGCGCTCTGTGACAGTTCGTGGAAGATCTCCCCGGTCTCTTTCTCTTGATGCTTTTGGATAAAGCGAAAGGCGTCGCGTGCCAGGTCGTGGTCACCCGCAGCCTCCAGTGCGAACGATTGGATCAATGCGTCGCCACCGAAAAACCACGCAAATTGCGGCCGCCGCGTGTCCCGCGAGGGGCCATAGCCCGCCACCAAACCACAGCCGAGGCGCGGGTTGCAGACGTAGGCTTGGTCAAGAGCCACCTGCGCCCAGGCGTAAGCAAGATTCACCTCAGGATTGGGGGTTTCGACCTGCAAGTGGTTGCTTTGAAGCTGCTGGTAGTGTCTGACTGCCTCGTCATACAACTCAGGAATCTTTTTCAGGAGACTGTCATAGGTCCTTGTCGCATCGTCATAACCGGGCATGCCACATGAAATAACCAAGGGGTAGTATCGCTCTGAGGTGCCGGCGGGAATGTCAAGCTCCAGTGAGAGCACACGGTCCAATATCCAGGGTTGCGTATAGTCAGGAAGGGCGCTGTGGTTGCGCGCCACGGGCGAGCCCACCAGGGCCGAGTACTTCCCTGAAGACACCTGAAGGAGGAAGGCGTGCCGGCTCGAGTCCCAGCCATAGCTTTGTCCGCCGATGCTTCCCGGCCACATCAGGTCCAGGTCCGGCCGAAAGCTCGATGCGAGGTGAAGTGGGACCTGACTCTCCACTTGGTAAAGTACGGTCAAACCTGGGACATCCAGTGGAACAAAGATAGTCTCCTTCACCGTAAAGTTCCGGCCGGAGTAAATTCGCGTAACCGATTCGGGATTGACAAGCACGTCTCGGACCAGCGCCGGGCCCGGAATGGAATTGCTAGCGCCTTCCGTCCGAAAACTGAGCTGATAATCGTGGAATATGCGAAACGGATAAACCCATCCTTCGAGCGATTCCGCGGCGTAACCCACCATCATCCCACGATGCCCGTGAGCGGCAACAAACCTGCGTGCCGTGGCCTCAGCTCGCAGGGTTAAGGGCGTCTCGGTTACCAGACGAGAATCGTAGCCAGCTTCAGCGCCGAGAGCCATTCCGGGCGCCAGCGTCCGCAACAGACAACCGCACAAAATAAGGCTGTAAAACCGATACGTTCCTTTCGGGACCATCGTGCCTTCCTCCGTTTCGCCGTCCAATGTATGCCCGGAGTTAAAAACCTGGGCCTGCTCACTTGGGATTTTGCCGTTGCTCCTTCTTGCCGGATTCGACCCAGACATTCCGCGCAGCATCCAGATTTCGCCATTGTTTCCGCGCTTGCAGCAGATCAAGTTTGAGCGTGGCAATCTCGTGCGGCCGCAGTGTAAGCCGCACCGATTCGTGCTCCGGCTTCAATGCCGTGATGGAATCACCCAGCAGGTTGACTTTCCAAGCTGCCGCGACCTCGCCTCCGAAGGTAAGTTGGACATCGGAAGGTTCACCGTCTACCTCATAGATCCGGAGCGTCGGAAAGCCGTCATGCTCGCGGTAGAAAGCGGAAAGAATCACGTTGGGGGCATCGAGTTTCAAAAATGACTGGCGTGGGGGCAGGTTCGGCTTTTCGCCTTGCCGGTCAACGATGACGGCCCGCAATGGACGGTTGAAATCGAGGGCGGCTCTGAGCCGATCGTGATGGGCCTGGGGGGCGTGGGGAATAAACGCGAAGGCCATGGACTGCGCGCGCGCCCAATACGACTCATCCCAAGCGTCGTACATCGAGAGCACTTGCCGAAAGCCCGCCTCTCTTCCAAAGAATCCCTCGTTGCCATTGTGAACCAGCAGCAATCCTCGCTGGTCATCTTCGATATCGACCAAATTGAGACCCGTAAATGGCGCCTTGACTTCCTCAAAGAACTGCTTCGAGGTCATCCAGTCACCCGTGGGATATTTCTTCTGGTAGACCCCGTGAGGGTTTACTGCGTCCACCGCGAAGGGATAATCAGAATAGATTCGATGCGCATTGAGCTGTGGGGCCACGGAATGCTGAAGGGAATCGGCCAAGGTGGGATCCAGACGGTCTTCGAGGAACAGTTTCGGGCGGACTTCCAGCCTTCCCAAGCCGGCGATCACCCGCACTTCAGTTTCGAAACGGATGCCTTTGGCCAGATGGCCGTGAATGATGGCGCTGGCCACGACCAGTCCCGTCTCGCCCGGTTCAACCGAATCAATCCCCTCGACCGAGTCGCACATCTTTCCGCCTACACGCGCCGTGAGTTCGAGGAGCGGACGCAGGGGATCGACCAGTTCGTGCGAATCGCCTCGCCGCCGCAAGGAAACAATGGTGCCATGGCGCCGATCGATGACGGCGGAGATCAGACCGTCGTCAAGTCCAATCCGGCCGTCGCTTTCAGTCAAGGCCGCGGTCTTTTCCATACTTGGACCGCGCCCCTCTCCACCCTCGTCCAGTTCGTAAGAGTTGTACCCGACCGAAGGCATCTCGTCAGCAACAAAGACGATCTGCGATGCGCCATCCGGCGTCTTCAATACTTGCGAGGGAACCAATTTCCCTGAGCTGTCAACGATGCGTGCCGGCGCTCCCGTGTTCCACGGGACGGTGACCAAATCCCTTCTGGGGTGTCCTAGAGAATTGAACACTACAATCAGTCGTGTCTTCTGCGGATCATGGTTAGGTAACACGATATGTTGGGCGATATGACGAAGATTGTTGTCGAGGACCGGCTGCACCAGGGCATTGGCCTGACGCATGTAGCTCTTTCCTACCGAGCCGCAAAGGGCTTCGCATTCGTCGACATCGTGGCCCTCGCCAATCATCAGGTCCCGCCAAGCTTCTTCCAGGTCCCAGGAAGGGTAGACATCCCACTGCGCATAAGGACGACCCAGCATTCCGGCCACCAAAGCGAGGGTTTCGCCGTCGAGGATCAGGCCCTCCGTCTGGCGGTTCATTCGCCGTATCAAATCACCATTCTTACCGATGGACATGCCGTGGAACACGTCGTCGAGGCGGTACTGCACCGTTCGCAATGCTGACTCTTTGAAGCGCGCCAGATAGTCGGAAATCGTGACGGCTTGGACTTTGACGTCCGGCCGCTTGGCGAACTCGCGAAATTGCGGCGCCATCAACTCACTGCGGCACATCCAGTCCTTGCTCGGCATCAACTCCAGCCACTGGACAATGAGCGGCTGGCTGAGCGCTCTGATTTCCGGTCGTTCCAAAACCTCAGCCCATCGCTCCGGCCACTGGTGGATTTGGAGAGGGGTATGAGGCACCGTCAGCAGTTTCGAGCCGTCCACGCCTTCCCAGAGGATCGCCTCGTCCTTTTCAAACGGCACGGACGGGGTATGCCAGGTCCATTGAAAAAACAAACAGGCATTCCGGAATCCCGTCAAACGCAGGATTTGGGGCATCTGAGGGAAAAAATCAAACTCTTCTTCCCACCAAGTATGCGGTCGGCGCCCCAAAAGCGTCTCTACCGCCCGTACTCCATAGATGCGTTGGCGAACGTTCGACTCGCCTTCGAGGAAAAGACCATAAGGCTGTCCGTACGACGCGCCCGCCACTTCAATCTGCCCGCGACGAATGTATTCCCGCAGACGGTCCAAAACCCGAGGAGCCTGTTCGGCCATCTTTTCATAGCCCACGCCATCGAAATTCAATTCGCCGCGCGCTCCGGTCATATCCACCAGGCGCATCATATCCTCGGCCGAACTGGGCAGGACCTGGTCTCCCCAGTTCCATGCCATATCGATCCAATGCATGTGGTTGCCAAAGGTGAAATACACGGTCTTGGGTGGAGCCTGGGCAGGACCGGGAGAATTCCGGGCTGCCGGATGGTTCTGGGCGGAAAGCCGAAGGGTAGACAGGGTTAACAAAATTACACATGCGATGATGAATCGATTGCGCGTCATCGGATCCTCCCCAGGTCCAGCCACGAGATTTTGTTTTATCACTCGGAAAACTCGCGAATAACAGGCGTTAAGGAAGGCCAAACGACCGATGAAGTTCACTGAACCTCGGGGCGTGTTTCGGTCTATGGTTGGCATTCCCTGTCTCTCCAGAGATTTCAGTGGTGAGCCGCGCGGCTGCATGACATGTAGATTGAGGGCATCAGCCCTTTCCCTCACCTGACCGGCAACAGCGCGTTCCTCCTCCCATCATAAAACCGCCCAAGGTGTAGGCCTGGTTGCGCGTTCCCCGGACACCTCCCCTTAGATCGCATCCAAGCCACTCATTGCCTTCTCATCTGCCGTGAAAATGGCGCCAGCTACGTTTCATGGAGAGCGCCGAGACTCCCACTAAGTGACCTCGAGGACGAAATGCTTCTTGCCGACCAGTGAATTTGCCCGCAACACAATACGGTCCACGCCGAGTTCCCCCATTGAGGTCGATCGCAATAATTCCTTCATGGGCGAATGGATGTAAACGATAAGATCTGCATCGAAGGGTCCTGAAAACCAAATCTCCACTCGCCAACGAGGACCAATATCATGTCCAGAGAGAGCCTCGGTTGTCCAACTAACCGGACCGAAACGCGTCGGGCAGTTCTTGACCCGGATCTTCTCGCCTGGGGCAAACCAGTGCTTGGGAGCGGCCTTTTGCAGGTGCACGACATTACGGTCATGTTCCTCGTAACATAGGAGCCAACGAAGTCCTACGGTAGGCTGAAGTTCACTGTTTACGACCGCAGACCACGCGGTGGATCTCCCTTCTCCGGGATAACTGCCAGGCAGCAGCGCGTCTTCGGGTGCGTAACGGTTACCCGAATCCATCGCATAGCAGAGAACTCCGTACAACGTCAGTAGGTAAGGACGATAGTCTTCTTGACGAATGCGCCCAGCTAAGGTCCCATGCTCCATGAAATTGGACGTCCGCGGGTAATCACCGTCCGTGTTCATTCCGAGAATTTGCTCCCCCGCGATTTCCCGGTGTCGGAAATGACCCATATCGAGGTCAGGATCTCCCCAGTCGCTAGTCCACCAATCCATCATGAAACGATGATTTTCGTAACTGGACAACTGCCGGGGCTGTCGCTTGGTATCGAAGGGGCCAAAGGGAGTAATGCCGGCAGCCTTCATCGCGGGATTGCGAGCTTCCAGGGTCATTGCAAGTGAGTGGTCAATATCAGCACGCATTTCATCTGCGATTGCCGCCACAGCCCTGCCTTCGCTTTTAAGGTCCGCGCGATGATGGGCTTCTCCGGCTAAAAGCAAACACCTTGCATGATCATGCAAACCCCGCCAAATCCAAGTGGAATTTTGGTAGTAGTAGGGGTGAGATTGAGGATTGTCGTCGGCCGGATCCCCAAGGTCCGCCTCTGGTGAGCCCCAAATCAACCCATGCCTGGGATCCGTGGGGGCAAAGGTCCTTTGGGTATACTGGCGCCGCTCGAGGACGTATTGAATCATTCTTCGCAGAATAGGCAGGCGCCGTTCAAGGGCATCGATGTCCTGAGCGTAATCATACGCACGCGCTGAATTTTCGAGAAAAACACCCGTATTCAAGGGAGCTTCTACCTGCTTGATCCGGTTGTAGCTGAAGTTGCCATCGGGAAGGATATAGTGATCCAAATAATACTGAAAATAAGGCTCCACTTCATCCGCGAGATTCCACAACTGATGGGCCCACACAAATTCATAATGTGCGACCGGAAACATCGGGACGTCTCCATGAAAGCGTTCGGGTACCTTTGTGTAAGCACCTTCTCCAATCTGATAGCTTGGCTGCAACCCGCGATAGCTGCACCGCGAGAGCACGATCCCGGCGCGAGCTGCGTCCAGCAACCACTCGTCGGGAATTTCAACTTTCATTTTGTCGTCGAAAAAATGATGCCAGTGACTCCAAATGCCCAGGAGCTCAGAGAAAAAGGCATTCGGAGACCCATTCCAAAAATGATCTCTGTATCGTTCGCCTTCCACTTGACTGGTTTCTGTGAAATCCCCCTCGGCCGCAAGGCCATTCTTGCAATCGCGGGGCAGCATCACCCGCACTCTCGCAAGCGGGCGGGCGTCCGCACCGTGAGGGAGGATTGCCATTACTTCATAGCCCACTCCAAACTGAGGGTTCCATACTCCGATGTCAGCAGCAGGGAGGTAACCACCCAGCAGTGTGCGCTTGCTGTAGCCCGGAACATAGTCATACATGTACTCCGAGGGGAGGAAGCGGTGCGGATCAAAAAGGCGGCCGGTTAAATCTGGTGCCCACAGTGATTCGGGTGCCGAACCCAATTCCCGGGATTTTCCGTCTGGCTCCAGCCAGAGCGACCTTTCCGGGCCAGCCTCTTCGTTGGCCACAAGTGTCCAACCAACATACTCCGGGCCCAGCGCAGCCACATTCTCGTAACAAGGGTCTTCCACTGAGTTAAGAATGTATCCGCCTAACCTATCGGGACCGGGGGTATAGCAGGCTGGCCGTCTAAACGCGACATCCTGAGAGGCGTTTGTGGGCCGAGGTCTTATCTTGCTCAGGTCGCCTATCCGTTTAGGGATGCTGGCGATCTCCCCCCTCTCACAGACGTAAACGATTGCGCCCTGGTGGGTCACATGTTTTTCAAACACCGCCGTTGGGGTCCCATTGAGCGAAGGGATAATGGTGATTAGCTCCCACCCTCCGATCGATTCCCCGGCTTTCAACGTCTTCTGCTCGTTGCCCACGACGACAGCCGCAGCGGTAGAACTCAATGTGGAAACGCGGGGAGAGTTGCGGAGCGCCTCCCGCTCACCAGGAAGGAACATACTGTACTCATTCGGTATGCGACCGGGAGCGTAGCCGCCCGCAGGGATCCCGTAAGGGTTTCGAAATGGGTTGGTTCGAGCAGATCGGACTAAAGACAACCAGACAGGCAGAGAAGTCGCATGCTTTAGAAACGAGCGCCTTTCCATGGCAAGACCCTCTGGGCATCATTTGTTCGAAGACAAAATACTCCGAGCATTATAAAGCCATCTAAAGGAACTGGAACAAGAGCTGCAAGTCCCTAGTGGCTGGGAAGACCCGGCGGCCTGCCCACGCGCCGTTGCCCTGAACGCTAAATCCTTCCTGCACCGTTCTGTTCCTCCTCCGCAAATCGAAAGGGGCATTTCAATTTAACAAATCGGAATGGAACGGCGTATCCGTGCCTCGAAATCGGGATTCCGCGGTGGGCCATCATTAATGTCAACTCGGAAAGTCACAACAAGAGCATCCGCTATATAGGGGAACAGAGCGTGCGACTGGGAGCAACTGTCCCAGTCGCACGTCTTGGAATGACATTTCCAGCCGGCATCAGAACGTGAGTTTCAGTCCCAACTGGATTTCCCGTGGCGGCAGCACGGTTGAGCTGATAACGCCAATTGAAGATGTGTCCAGTGTCGTGCCGGGATCAGAAAAATGCGGGGTGTTGGACAGATTGAAGAAATCGGCCCGGAATTCGACTCTCCGGGTCTCGCTCTTCGACCATTGCGTTGACTTGGAGATCGCAAAATCAAAGTTCACAAGTCCCGGCCCTCTCACGTGACCGATACCACTATTGCCGAAAGCATATTGTGGGGGGTCACTGAAACAGCTGGAATCAAACCACTTGTGCACCTGATGCGGTGTCGATACCTGACTGCAATTAAGGTTCGCGTAGTTACCGGTCCCCGTGTTCAAGAGGGAACTCGCCACACTAATCACCAACGGGTCCCCGCTCTGGAGAGCGGTTATTCCATTGAGTGACCATCCGCCGACGAGCTGGCTCACAACTGCCGGAGCCCCTCCGAGCCAGCGCCTGCCTTGTCCAAAGGGAAGTTGATAGCTGTAGCTGAAGGAAAAGTTCTGTGGAATGTCACCCGTTGAGAACCCTGAGCAAAGTCCCCGGTTCAGATTGTCAAGGTAGGGGAACAAAATCAGGGTGTCATTGATGCATTTAGAGAAAGCGTAAGCGGCGAGGAAGGTGAGGCCGACCGAGGTCCGCTTTACCACCTTGGCTTGAAGTGCTTCGTAGGTTGAAAAGCCGCTGGAGGTGCGCTCATCAATCGTTGTGATTCCCGGCGCGACGGCATAGTAGGGGCGGCGCTGGGCAAGAGCCCCCGGACCAGGGAACGGCGTGTTGATTTGAAGGTCTCTGTAAAGGCGGGATCCCCTCGTTGACACGTAGGCCACCTCAGCCATCATGGTTGAGGTCACCTGGCGCTCAATGCTCGCATTCCACATCTGGATAGTATCCTGCCGATAGTCGTTTGGAACATAGAACACGCCGAAGCCCCCCGGGGGTGCAAGCACGGGTTGAATGGTAACGGGGACCAACGCCGGCAATCCGTCGCTAAGGCTTCGGAATGGGGTAAATGTCGTCGGCGTTTGCAGATTGGTAATAGTGAAAAAAGGATAGTCTCTTTCCAGCGTGCCACCGTTGGCACCGAAATTATCCGGGAAATAGCTCAGCCCGTACGCCGCCCGGAAGGCTGTCTTGCCGCTGTCAGGACTGTAGGCAAGACCTATACGAGGAGCGAAATTCCTCAGGTAATCGTCAACGTTTGGGCCTCGGTTGCCCGGCTGTGCCGTCACAATGTAGCCGGTATAGGGGTCAAAATTTGATTGACGATTGTATTTCTCAACCGGTCGCGCGAAGAGATCCCAGCGGAAACCCAGATTTAGCGTGAGTTTGCGTGTGATTCGATAGTTGTCCTGACCGTAGGTGCCAAAATTGGTCATTAGAACATCGGGTATCGTATTCACGAAATCACGTTGCACCTGCTCCGGATAACCCAAGAGGAAGCTTGCGAAGCCAATACCGGTTCCGCTAGCTCCCTGATTACTCGTGTAGCTTCCATTGAAGCTAAATATGCCGCGTGGGTCCACCTGCGGGTTGGTCAGGGTCGCTTGCACTTTTTGAAGATCCGCTCCCAATCCCAAGGTGTGCTTGCCGTGTATGACGGTGACGTTGTCCGTAAACTCATATATGTTCGCAAGCCGCTGAGAGTCCGTGGTTCCAGGGTCACCTATTGAGGAAATCCCCGGAATGCTGAAGGTAGCCACGCCGGTCGTATACCACAGTCCGGGGTAGTTGCCGTTGGGAATTCCGAGATTGTTGTTCTCATTGATCCCCACATCGTTTGCATGAAAATGAGTGGAATAACGATTGAATCCGATGCGAAACTGGTTAACTATGCTGGGGGTGATGGTCCGATCCCAGCCGAGGACGGCATTCTGAGTCTGAGAGTTGGAATCTGGCCCACCCGACATGAATACGTCGCCCGGAGAGGGACTATTGAAGTTTCGATGAGCCAGCGATTCGCGAGCGAAGATGTGATCCCGCTGGGTGGCCTGCAAGTCTGTCTTCAGGTCCCATTGGTTCACGTTCTCCGAATTCACAGTGTTGGTAGTGTAATTGCTCACCAAGCCCGTCGTAATAGGGGTGGGGTAAAGGTTGACAACATTTTTTGCGATAGGGTTTATGTCCGTAGGCGTGATTGTCTTATTCGCGTACATGATACCGGTGATGGGGTTGTAGATCTGGTTCTGATTGCCCTCGGTAAAGACACCCTGCCGTTGTAGAGCTGTCGGAACGGTCAGGACGTTGGTTACCCCCTGCCGCTGAATAAACCCTTGATAGTCCATGAAGAAAAACACCTTGTTTTTCTGGATAGGCCCGCCCAGAGCAGCGCCGAACTGGTTGGCTTTCCAAGGTGCTTTCGTTACTGCGAAGAAGTTCATCGCGTTGAGTTTTTCGTTACGCACATACTCGAACAGGTCCCCGTGGAGTTGGTTGGTTCCGGATTTGATCGTCAGATTAACAATCGCCCCTCCAAACTGCCCGTACTCAGCGTTCGGATTGTTGGTCTGCACTTGAAATTCCTGGATTGCGTCCAGGGGAGGGGAGTAACTGATGAAGGCGTTCAGTGGCTCGGAGTCGTGGATGCCGTCAATCATGTAGAGATTCCCTGACCAGGTGACACCGTTAACGGTGTAGGTAATCGGAGACACCGCGCCGGCAGCGGCCGGGTAGCCAGCGAAGTCTGCGTAGCCCCGCTGCACAGCTCCCGGGGTGATGCCCACTAATTGTGAGAAGAGCCGCCCGTTGAGTGGCAAGGCTTCTATCTGCGCACTAGCGACTACGGTGCCAAGACTTGAAGTGGTGCTTTGTACCAGTGGAGCGGCGGCAACCACCGTCACGCTTTGATTCACTGTACCCGGGCTTAAGGTGAGGTCAATCCGCATGGTCAGAGCTACCTGGATGAGATTGTCCTTGGAGATGGCGGTTTGGAATCCCGTCATCGAGGCGGTTACATCGTAGTGGCCCGGTGGGAGATAAGGGACAACATAGTCGCCGTAGCTATTTGTGACCGTTTGTTTGGAAATACCTGTCGCGGTGTTGGTTACCGCTATTTTGACGTTGGCGACCACAGCCCCGCTGGAGTCATGGACCGTGCCTATTAAAGTGCCGGTTATGGCCTGCCCGAAGGCAGATCCCCAAGGAAAGACAAGAACCAAGAAGGCCATAAGCAGTAGCGGCGCAATGACGTTCGCCTTCTGGTTTCCTTCAAACTTTAGTGACTTCATGATTATCCTCCTTAGAACCCAGAGATTGTGAACTTAAGCGATTTGCGTTTGTACCACGCGCTCAGAAGGTCGAACCGATACAGTCGAACGTTTCGGGCTTGCCTTCCCCCCTCTTCGGTTTCGGCGCGGTTCGGTATACCGCCTGTACCCGATCTGGCGCGTTTTGTCGGGATGGAGTTCCAACCGAAATCTTCCCCGCCCTTCCCGGAGATCCGCCAGAAAACGATCCTTCCCCACATATTTGACATTTGGGCTTTACATGACTACACTCAACTGTGCATTAACCGTTTAACGCAATTAAGATTCCATAAAATACTTCATAAAAGGCATAATATGGCTTAGCTTAGAAATGCGTTAACCGATTAATTCAACACGTGTTTCATAACACCGTTCGCAAAGGGGTGTCAAGTTTTTTTTCACATTAGGACTTTCCCCATTTTCCTGGAGCTCTCAACCTAGCGTCGATTCGGGTTGGAGTTGAGAGGGGAGGCCGCGGGCAGGCCATGGTTGCACCATGAATGGATTTTCTCAATCCGCGGCGAGAGCATTGAATTGCAAGGACGGGATGCCAAAGAAGCGCTGTGAAATGATGAGCGGTTTCCGGCTGAGGATTTTCAGTTGTGCCCCAGGATCGGCGCCGCGAAATAAGGTGCCCCTACTCTTAGCAGGAGCAGGTTTCTCAATCTCTGATATCGCAATGAAGGGGGCATGAAAGGGTGAAGCCGCCCATGGAAACTCTCAACACGATTGGGCTGGAGCGGCCTGCTGTGATCAAATTCCGCGCTCCTCATCTACCATATATTCCAGGTGATTTCGCCAGCCTCGCCGGAATGGTTCAGCGTCTCAACCCCGACCATCTGATTCCAGTCCAGATGCCCATTGTGCACTTGCGACTCTTGCCCGTTTGCCGACCCAGGAGATTGGCAGGCCAGGCTTCAGTTTAATTGTATTCGGCACGAAAACGAGAGAGAATCCGCAGCAAATTCCAATATCGAGGGAAAACCGACCATGGACACAAGAATCCGGAAGTACTTGAATCCGTCGCGGCCCGATTCTGTCAACCGCAGATCCTTTCTGAAAGTGGGAGCGCTTGGCTCCGTGCTTCCACTGGCGGGATTGCAGCCAGAGGGAAGCAGCAATCCCGTTAGCTCGCAGGGGGGGCCCTCCCAGCAGTCCTTGAAGGCCACCCCGCCTGACCATAAGACGCTCCCACCCATCCCCGGGCTCAGCGACCTCGCTAGCGATCGACTTGTCCATCATTACCGCGATCTGTTTAATGCTCCAGAAGCGATGAACGAATGGGGATACCTTCAGGTTTCGAAGTCCGTCTCAGGCATGACTGCCATTTCTTTTCCTCCCTTTGCCTGCTGCGGGGTTCCCACGATGCCTTTCAGTCCAGGGGATCTGACCACTTGTGAGTTGTTTCTGAATGGCCGGCTCCTGAATTCCTACCCTCCCCCGGCGGGCCAGGTAACCTACACATGGTATCCGCACCGCGTCCTTCGAGAAGCTGAAGTTGAGGGCATGCGTTTTACCACCGAGACCTTTTTGCCCTCGAAGCGACGAGTCGCGGCAGAATCTCTGAGGGTCAAGAACGAGAGTCGTGAAAGCCGCAAAGTCCTCTTGAGTTTTAACTTGCGAGCAGGCGTTACGGTTAAGCGCGAGCCTTGGCTTATACATACCCCGGCCGAGGGTGATAACCGGTTGGCGCCAGACGAGGCTCGCGGGTGCGTGGTCTTTGCAGCCCAGCACAGCTCCGCCTTTTCCGTCCAAGGGGTCTTTCCACGGCCCCAGCGAATCGAGCAAAAGCGCATGCTCATGTACGAGTTCATCCTGGAGGCGGGTGAGACGCGGACCTTCCACTACCTCAACGTGCTTGGCGAGGGCCGGGACGAAGTGCTTGCCAACTACGATCGTCTGCAAGCCGGCTTCGAGCAACTCCTGAAGGAGAACGAAGAAATTTTCGCGGGTCTTCTTCGTTCCGCGTTCACGCCCGGAAACTCGGAATTCTCGGGCCATTTACCCCAATTGGTTACTTCCGATCCCGCGCTCTGGAAACTCTATTACGGGGGCTTCACCAACCTTCTATTCTCGCGCCGAGCTTCCCCTGACTCGGTCTACGGCACAACCTACCTCACAATTCCGCGCATCCTCCCCACAGCCAGCTATATCTGGGATGTCATGTTGACTTCGCTCAGTCTTTCCCTGCTCGATCCCGAGCCCTCGCGTCGCCTTATCGAGAACTGGCTGACAGAGGACATGCACCTGCATTTCTCCACGGATTACCTCACCGGAAAGGGTCAGGGGCCGTGGTACGCCGTCAACGACATGGGTGTCCTGCGATGCGCGCACGATTACTTGCGAGTGACAGGGGACTTTGCCTGGCTCGACAAGAATGTGAATGGCAAGCCCATACTTGAGCACTTGGTCGACCATGCCCTTTATTGGAAGCAATTGGACAAATACGGGCACGGCTTGGCCGATTACGGCGAACTGAGCGACCTGCTGGAAGTGGTTAGCACCTATGTGCATGGAGTCGCGGCCATGAATGCCGGCAATGTCTACGGCATGCGATTGGTGGCTTCCTTGCTCGCTCACCGGGGGAATACCAGCCGGGCAAGCGAATTACGAGCCGAGGCGAAGGAGTTGGCGGCGCGCATCAACCGCCTGCTCTACGTTTCCGGCAAGGGCTGGTGGCGGGCCGCGCAACCCGACGGTTCCTTCAATGAAGTCCGGCATTGTTACGATTTGCTCACCATATTGGATACCATGTCGGAGGACTTGAGCGAACGGCAGAAAAAGGAAATGAGCCATTTCTTCTGGAGTGAGTTGTATACGCCCTTATGGATGCACGCGCTTTCCCCGGGTGACGTGGACGCCACATGGAACATCCGGGCGGACCACAGTTGGCTGGGGGCTTATACCGCCTGGCCACCCATGACCGCCAAGGGATTGTACAAGGCCGATCCCTCCCCGCGGCTGGCGGCCTGGGTAAGAAATCTGGCTAAATCAGCTAACCAAGGTCCCTATGGGCAGGCCCACATTGTCGAAACAGTCTTCCCGCCGGAGCACGGTGGGGCTTACAAGTGTCCGTTGGAAGACCCCTATGGAAACGACTGGTGCGAGGTTTCCGGTGGTTGCTTCACGGACTTGGTGATTGACACCATTTTCGGGGCGGATCTCAGTCTCTACGATGGCATCCGGATGAATTCGCATCTCGCAGATTTTGATCCCGGCGCCAAACTGCTGAACGTACGTTACCAAGGCAAGAACTACACAATCTCTCGCCAAGGGGCTGGATAGTCTCCGGGATCCGGACGAACCCTGAATCAATCTGGGGCCGCGCTATCTCGGATTCATCGATGATGGCATAAGGGCACCGAAGACCACTCATCAAGATGCGAGGCAAAAGATGAGAAGAAGATCGTTCCTCAAACAGGTCACGACAATTCCCACCTTGAGTGCGGTCATTCCCTATGTCGCCGAGAATGCTCCCTCGAGTAGAGAGGCGCAATCGCGTGCTCGCTATAGTCCCGGGCGCATTCCCAATGAATACAACGATTTCTTGCCCGGCGAGCGCGAGGCATTAAGGGATTCACCCCGTGTTCAGTCTTTCAAAGATGGTACCGTGACGGCCTCGATAGGGGGCGAAACCAAAGCACTGAAACCCATGGATTCAATTTCCGGCTGGCAATTATTGGCCGTGCTTCCGTGGCTGAACGGAGTTCCCACCGCGGTTTTTGAAAACCACGTAACGCACCAAGGGGCCATCGCGTACATCACCGAAATCGGAGAGATTGCCAACATTCCGAAGCGCGTCGGCGATCTCTCTAAGATCCGTCCGCGCCCGACGAACACACCCCACAAAGTGAAGCTCGACCGTCCACCCTATTTCGTTCCAGGACCCGATGTTTGCGGGGATTATATCTTGAACTCCGACGAAGACCCGTGTTACGAAAACATTGCCGCACTGGGCGCTGAGTTGATCGGCTGGACACTCGTGGCCAATGAAGAGGCGGGGCCGGAAAGATCATTATTCCTTGAGGCGGATGGACGATCCCGCCAAATCCCATCGGACCCGCAGGCCTTCTGGGCTCCTGACTTGTCGGGCCGGCTCTTTGATCCGCGTCGTTTTCTCCCCTCCGAATACTGGTATGAGTACGTGCCGGGCTATAGCAAGCGTACCTTACTGGGAGGATTCTTACCGGTCGCGGACATTGGGGTTTGGAATCCCATCTTTCAGGTTGGCTATGAGGTGATTGTCGTCATGCCTTCCGGGGCGGATGCTCGTCCTATCGGGCGGGTTCGGGCCCAACTTCCGCTAAAGCCCAAGGGAACGTTAATTCCGACGGGCGATAGCCACGCTGACGAGGGTTTGCCTGCTGCAGGTTTTCTCAACCATTACTGGGGTGGTTCCGCAGAGGATTTTTTCTCCGCCATCATTGGTATTTGGAACCGATGGCACAATTTCTTTGAAGCTGGCATGACCGTCGAGATACCCGATGATTGGTTATGGGATGGCGCGCGGGCAGGCATTGTCCTTTCGCGGTGCAGCTACCATGGGTTGGAACCGACCTACCAGATCGGCGAAGGCGCCTACACCAAGATTCCGGTGCGCAGTCACGCCCTGTTTCCAGTAGCCCACTATGAGTTCGTATGGGTTCAGCAACTTTGGAATCTGACCGACGCGGTGGAGCCCTACTTCCAGCATTATCTCGATAATTATATCCTTCCCAACGGCAATTTCCTTTACAACACGCAAGACCAGGTGGAAGCTCCTCTGAACACGGGTGTCTTTTTGGAGAACTCCGCTCGCGCCTACGATTATTCCCATAACCTTGAAGCTCTCCGAAAGCGGCTTCCGGTTCTGCGCCGAATGATTGAATTTGTGCTGCGGCGCTATCAATACGGCAAGGAAGCATTTCCTCCGCAGGATCCCCGACATGGCCTGATATGGGGTTCTCCTGAAGCCGACAATGGGGAACCTAACAACGATTTCCCGGAATCCCATCCCTACTATTACCAGAACGCTGCCTGGACCTGGCGTGGCTTGAAAGAACACGCGCGCTGCCTGGAGCTTGCTGGATCTGAGAATCACGACGCTGACCTGTGCCAGGAAGCGGTCGCAATTGCACGCGTGGCTTCCGATATGCGCGAGGACATTGAGCGGTCTCTGGCCAAGACTCTCGCGGACCGCAACGAAGCCATGAAGTTGGCTGGTATTACGCCCTTTACCGCATTCGACACTCAACGTCAGCCGTCTGTGCTCTCGAGCTACGAGAATCACCGGTACATGATGGATTGGTGGACCAGCGATTGGGGTGACCCCACCCTTGACGCGGGCCACTTCCTCCATAGGGCCTTGGCGGGTCAACAGATTCTGGGAATGAATACCGACGGTGATTATCCCCGCACCTCGAACTTTATGGAGCACGGGACACTGGCGGGGCGAATCCGCCAAGATGACTATCGTCCATTCCTGCTGGCTCTCTACGGCAACATGTGTTTCGCCATGGATTCCGGCAATCGGTTCGCTCCGGAAGACGCGCTGCTGCCCGGAAATTATCCTGGGGAGGGTAGCCCTTATGCTTGGTCGGCAGTGGTTAACAGCGAATTGCAACCCGCTTTAGGACTCCGCTGGCTTCTTTGCTATGAAGAGCACGACCGCAACGTCGTGCATCTTCAGAAGGCCGCTCCAAAGCATTGGTTCAAGCCGGGCAAGGTGATCCGTGTGGAGAATTGCCCGACTCGATTCGGGCCGGTCGGCTGGGCGACTACAAGCCTGACTCCAAACTCGGCGACGGGCTCGAATCAGCCACGTTGGCAAGTTGAGATCCACTTCCAGCGTCCATTTCTAGCTGACCTCGTTGTTCATGTCCATCCTCCAAACGGACAGGCTTTACACACTTCATCTGTTGGACAAGTCCGTCCCGACCGCGTTCTCCTCCCTTCCTCTATGCTCAAGGAGAAGCTGCATATGACTCTAGAAATTCTGTGAGCAATAGGTAGAGCAAACACCGGAATCGAGGGGAGAACGCCGCCCGCAAAATAATCGTAGATGTAACGTGTTGTGGTTCGCCAATATCTCATCCACGACGAAACCTTGTGCGATTCGCCCTCGTCTCAGCTTGCAAAGAGAGCCAGAACTCGGTCAAGGTTTGCTCGGAGGTGCGTGAGTTTTCGGTAGACGTGCGTAGGCGGGCCAATTTCTAATTGGTGGGGTCTCGTTACTTCAAACTCTCTGCCCACCACCATTGGAGAGGGGAGAGTCTCCGGTTGACATCCTCGACGGAGAAGGCCTCAGGGGCGTAGTCGCCGCCCACCCAATCCAACATTTCTTCATGTTCCTCGTGGGCGGGATCGCCGATCACTTCCAAGAGATTGTAGTAACCTGGGACACCTCCGCAGTCTTCGGGCGGACCTTGAAGTTTGCCACCCACGCAGAGCGGATAGGCAACCCCCGGCTCGGACGGTAGCACTTTCTCCACAACGATCACGTGCTCCCAACTGTCTCCAAAGTCGTAGGTGTACATGGCCTTCGCTCCAACTTTGCCGAGAACCCTGTAGAGGCGCGTGGTGCGTTCGTTGCCGATGGGGTCCAGCCCCATCAGCCGGTCGCTGGGATCAGGTTTCCCGAACCGCCTCAGGCCGATACGGAACTCATGCATATGAGAATCGTCCCAGCCCATCGCCACTTGCAGCACGTCGTGCAACGCGTCCAACGTCAGACCCGCCGGCACCAGCAGCCGGCGCCAGATCAGCGGCCTCGTAAAACAAAGGGTCACCTTGATCTGGTAGATGTCCTGCGGAAGCCAGATTTTCTTGGTGGTCATTTCATCTCCTGTTTGGGGCCAGGATGCGACGTACCGAAGTGCGGCCCATGTTCAATCGGCGGGCGATGGCGGCTTTGCTGGCGCCCGAACGGTAGAACTTCCGGACTTGGTCGGCGTGGAGGGCTGCCGTAGCGGGTCGCCCCAGACGTTGGCCGTTCTGGCGGGCGTGGGCCAGGCCGGCCCGAACTCGTTCCCGCAGAATCTCCCTTTCGAGCTCCGCGAACACGGCTAAAAGGCCAGCCATGGCGCGACCGGTCGGGGTCGTCAGGTCCAGCGCTTCCGTTAGCGACACAAAGCCGACCCCCAGATGCTCCAGTTCCTGCAGGGTCGTCAGCAGGTCCGGGACCGACCGGCCCCAACGGTCCAGGCGCCACACTAACACAACATCGATCCCGCGGCGCGCCGCCTCCAGCAGTTTCTCCCGCCTCTCCCGCCGGGAAGCACCCGAGCCGATTTCTTTAACCTGCATGACGATGGTCCAGCCCCGCCTCGCCGAATAATCCCGCACGAATCTGCAAGGGAATGGTCTGCTGGTCCTGCGTAGAAACGCGGGCGTAAAGACCCACGCGGAGGCCCGTTTGGGCTCGTCTGGAGGGGTGGCCCAAAACCCTTGGCGTTTTCGACTTACGGGAGGCCCGTTTTCCGCCCATTTCAGAAGGTCCAATCCGCATGGCCGAAGAGGATCCTTTCCGGCCACGGTGTTGCCCGAAGTGTCTCAGTGCGATCAAAAGCGACACACAATCCGCGCACACGTGTGACGGAGATCACGATTTATCAGGGTTTTGAAGGGGTGGTACTGATGGGGAAGTCAGTCATTGGTCAACTCTGGAGACGAAGTGTGGCCTGGAATGGCTCTTGTCCATAAATAGAATCCCCACGCTCGCTCCACGAGCGAATCCTCCCAATCGAAGCTGCCGTAAGTTATCGATAGCTATTAATCCGATGGGGTTTGGCGAGGTCAACCGCACCGAATATCGCGCTCTGGCCGAGACCCAGGCGAGCGTGGGGGGCTTTCTGGAGAAAGTCTACAATGCAGGAAATGTTCAATGCTTAGTGTCTACTTGTTCCGGACACAGGACACCACATTTCTACATAACCATCTAGAACAAAAAGAGTTATCCAGTAAATGGTTCGGAATCTTTTGTTCCGAACTCATTTATAAGTTGCTGAACATAAAGGTTGATCTGCGGAAGGGGGGATTCGAACCCCCACGCTCTTGCGAGCGTCAGCCCCTCAAGCTGGTGCGTCTGCCAGTTCCGCCACTTCCGCACATGAGGGCTTAAAGAAAGCTGTCAGCTATCAGCTTTCAGCTAAAACGGTGCTTACAACGAGTTTTCCGCGGGCCAGTTAACAATTTCTCGGCCCTGGCACTAGCTAAAAGCTGATAGCTGACAGCTGATAGCTTCCTACCCTACTTCTTCGCGGGCACCGGGGTCGCCGGGGCGGACTTGACCGGCGCGTTTTCCAACACCGAGCCTCCGCCGATGCGCGAGGCATGAACGGCGAGGGTGATCGATGTGGCGATAAAAATTGCTCCCAGCACCCAGGTGATTTTGGCCAGGAGGGTGACAGAGCCGCGCGGACCGAAGGCCGCCTGGCTGGTCCCCCCGAAGGCTGCCGTGATGTCCACGTTTTCGCCGCCCTGGAGGAGCACTCCTCCAATCAGCAGGAGGCAAACAACGACATGCAAGATTTCGACAAGAGTAATCATTCCGCTCCTAGCTCGCGATCGCCCATTACCCTCGGGGATAATTCACCAGCGCGGCAAACGAATCCACCTTCAGACTCGCCCCGCCCACCAGTGCGCCATCAATCTCTTCCTGGGCCATCAGCCCGCCCACATTGTCGGGCTTCACACTGCCGCCATAGAGAATGCGCACGGCGCTCGCTTCTTTTTCTCCGAACTTTTGCCGGGCCAGGTCGCGCAGAAGGCGATGGGTTTCCGCTGCCATTTCCGGCGTCGCGGTGCGACCCGTGCCAATCGCCCAGACCGGCTCGTAAGCAATTATGATACGGGAAAAGTCGGAGGGGGTCAATCCGGCCAAGCCGCCCTCGAACTGGGTTTTCAATACTTCGCCGGTTCGGCCGGATTCGCGCTCCGCCAGCATTTCGCCGACGCACACGATGGGGACAAGGCCCGCGGCCAGGGCGGCCTTGAGCTTGCGGTTCACCTGCTCGTCAGTTTCACCGTGGTCGTGGCGCCGCTCGGAGTGGCCGATGATGACGTGCGTGCAGCCGGCGTCCACCAGCATCCCCGGCGAGACGTCGCCGGTGTGCGCGCCTTCCTTGTCCCAGTGCATGTCTTGCGCGGCGACTGCAACCTTCGAGCCTTTGGCGGCTTGCGCGGCGGCGGCCAGTGCCGTGAAGGGCGGCGCCACCACCACTTCACAGTGCTCGGCTTTTGCCGCCACCGGCTTGATCTTCTCAACGAAATCCACCGCTTCCGCGATGGTCTTGTACATCTTCCAGTTTCCAGCAATTACGGGTTTACGCATGATGAGTCCTTTGGATTAGTTGTCAGTAGTCAGTTGTCAGTGGTCCGTTGTCCGTTGTCATTTACCCCTCCGCGCGGGCAACGGACAACTGGCCACGGACCACGGACAATCTTTTCGTCCTATTACTTCTCCGTCAGCGCCGCGACGCCGGGGAGGGTGATTCCAGAGAGGAACTCGAGCGAAGCTCCGCCGCCGGTGGAGATATGCGTGATCTTCGCTTCCACGCCGGCTTTCTTCACCGCCGAGACGGAATCTCCGCCGCCTACCACCGAAACCGCGGACGAATTGGCGACGGCATGGGCGATGGCCACCGTGCCTTCCGCGAACTGGGGAATTTCAAAAACCCCCATGGGGCCGTTCCAGACGATGGTCTTGGCCTTGGCGATTTTGGCGGCATAGTCGGCGCGTGTGGCCGGGCCGATGTCCACACCCAAGCGGTTGGCGGGAATGCTGCGCGTGGGCGCCACTTCTGCGGCAGCGCTGGCGTCGAGCTTCTCCGCCACGATGTGGTCCTGGGGCAGACTCAGTTCGATGCTGCGGCGCTCGGCGAATTCCAGCAGGTCGCGAGCCAAGTCGAGCTTGTCCGCCTCGACCTTGGACAGCCCCACTTCCACGCCCTGCGCCTTCAGAAACGTATAGGCCATGGCGCCGCCGATCAAGACGCTGTCCGCAAATTTCATCATGTTTTGCAGCAACTCGATCTTGTCGGATACCTTGGCGCCACCCACGATGGCGACGTACGGCCGCTCGGGATGTCCCACGGCTTTGCCCAGGTATTCGAGCTCTTTCTCCATCAACAGTCCGGCCGCGCAGGGGGAAAGAAGGTGCGTGATGCCCTCCGTGGAGGCGTGAGCGCGATGCGCGGAACCGAATGCGTCGTCCACGTAAACTTCGGCGAGCGCGGCAAGCTTCTGCGCAAATTCCGGCACGTTCTTTTCTTCCTCCGGATGGAAGCGCAGGTTTTCCAGCAAGAGCACGTCGCCGTCTTTAAGCGCTTTCGCAGCGGCTTCCGCTTCCGGGCCGATGCAATCGGCCGCAAAGGCCACGGGCTTGCCGAGCAATTGCGCCAAGCGGGTGGCGGCGGGTTTGAGACTGTATTTGGGATTCACTTTGCCCTTGGGCCGGCCCAGGTGCGAGGCCAGAATCAGCCGGCCGCCACGCTCCACCAGGTACTGAATGGTGGGCAGCGAGGCTTGGATGCGCGTGTCATCCGTGATTTCGCCGGCGTCGTTCAAGGGCACGTTGAAATCCACGCGCATGAAAATTCGCTTACCTTTGGGATCAAGGTCACGTACGGAAAGTTTGGCCATGGTTATGATTCCTCATTTCAGGATGTAAAGCGAGCTGGACAGGGTCCGTTGCCAGTAGTCCGTGGTCCGTTGGGGGCGGCGGGGATGGGTCCATGCGGCCGACCGGATTGCCACCTCAAGCCAGGAGGTTGCCACACCGGATCTCGCCGAGCGTGATGCCGAATCCGCACTCTTCTGACGCCAGCAACCTGTAGGTCTTCAAAAAATGATTCCAGCTTCGCGAGGTCCGATCATCTCATTCATTACGCGTCCAGAAGGCAACGGACGACTGACCCCGGACCACGGCCAGCCGTCCGCCCCCTACTGTTTAGTGCCTACTGTTCTCCTACAGTCCCTTCTTCGCCAGGAAATTGATCAGGTCGCGGACGCGGCAGGAGTATCCCCACTCGTTGTCGTACCAGGCGACGACTTTCACCAACGTTCCGTCAATCACTTTGGTGAAGCCGGCGTCGACCATGGACGAATGCGGGTTGCCGGTAAAGTCCTTGGAGACCAGTTCCTCTTCGACGAATTGAAGGATACCCTTCATGGGGCCTTCCGCAGCCTTCTTAAGGGCAGCGTTCACTTCCTCGGTGGTCGTGGGCTTCTCGACCAGCGCCACGAGGTCAACCACGGAAACGTCTGGCGTGGGGACGCGCATGGCGTAACCATCCAGCTTGCCCTTAAGTTCGGGCAGTACCAGGCCGACAGCCTTGGCGGCGCCGGTGGTGGTGGGGATCATGCTCAGAGCGGCAGCACGAGCCCGCCGCAGGTCTTTGTGCGGCAGGTCGAGGATTTTCTGGTCGTTGGTGTAAGCGTGAATCGTGGTCATCGATCCCTTGAGGATCTTGAAGTTGTCGTGGATGACCTTCGCCGCCGGGGCCAGGCAGTTGGTGGTGCAAGAGGCGTTGGAAAGAACATTATGTTTGGCAGGATCGTACATGTTCTCGTTGACGCCCAACACGATGGTGACGTCTTCACCCTTCGCCGGGGCGGAGATGATGACCTTCTTCACCGTGCCTTTCAGGTGTTTCTTGGCGTCGTCGGCCTTGGTGAACAGGCCTGTGGACTCCACAACCACCTCAATGCCGAGCGAGGACCAGTCGATTTCAGCAGGATCCTTCACTTTGAAAACGCGGATCGACTTGCCGTTGACGATAATGGCGTTCTCGCCGAAGCTAACGGTGGCGTCGAGGATGCCGAAAACCGAGTCGTACTTCAACAAATGGGCCAGGGTTTTGGGATCGGTAATGTCATTTACGGCGACAATTTCGATCCCGGGGTCGTTCAGGGACGCGCGCAGAAGGTTTCGGCCAATGCGCCCGAAACCGTTGATTCCAACCTTAACAGACATGATTGCTACCTCCAGTGTAATTCACAGAATTGACTTGAATCAAAAATTCTATTCGTCTTGTCGAACTAAGTCAAAGCTAAACGGTTTAGGAGGACAGCTTGTCCCTCCTTGGCGTGCGCGAAAAAGCTCAACTCGTGGGTCAAACAGGAAGACATCGCACCCTGAATTCCAAAGACGATTACAACCGTATAGGCATTGCGTTTTGAGTAGCGCGGTGAACACTTCCTTTTTGGGGGCGTTCAGCTAAAACCCAGGGGCCAACCGGTGGAATCTGGAACACTTAATACTGCCTCACGCCCACCACTTGGTCGCCGTCAAAGGTGACAAAAAGTACGTGGGGAGGGGTCCCGTAAATCCAGTCTTCCTGCTCAGCACCGTTCCGAGTCTCGCGCACGCGCCGATCTGGCGAGCCTTTAGCGGAAAGCACCGCGTCGCGGTCCATGCCCACGATGACTTTATGATTCTTGATGGCCTCCTTGACCTGCGGCGTGACATTCGGCGAGTACAACACGGTGGGCGAGTGACGCTCGAAATCGAGGACGCCGGAGAGAATCTTCTTCACTTGGGGAATGGTAAGGTCAGGAAGCTTCTTGCCAAAATCCAGCGTCACGGAGGATCCATACGCGCTGACCGGTTCTTGTTGCGAACCAATCGGGCTCGTCTCCCCGCCCATGCCGATCTCGATGTGCTGGTACCACTTCTTGCCGGATCTTCCGCCTCCATTGAGCTCGAACATGAGTTGGTTCGACTTGAACTCAATCCTGGTAATTACTGCGGGCGTGCCCGCCTTCATGGCCATACCGTTGGTGTGCAGTTCCTTTTGGGCGTCCGCCTGGTCCAACTTTCCCTGCCCATCCATGCGCACGCCCCTTTTCCCGCGCGGCAGGGGAACTTTCGTGACCCCCGTTTCCCGCAAGAGGCCACGAATGATTTCAATACGGGCGTCGCGATCCATGCCCTCTTTGGGAAAAGCGAAAGGCACAAGGAGAAAGGCGCTGGCGATCCACAAACTCCGCCATAGCCAACTCCTGGTGGCTTTTGCAGAGCGAGAGTGAGTGGCGAAACGCCAGGCAGACATGGGAATCAATCTCTCCTCGCTTCTTCTTCGGGAGGAGCCGAAAAAATTGTGGTCGGCGGCTCAGGCCACCGCGCTGTCACCGGAGCAAAAGCCAGGGCCTTCATTTCCTCACTGGTATAGATGCTTTTCGTGAACGACAGGTACACGATCACAACTAAAATTGCTCCCATCGCCAGCAAGCCGCCTTCCGGACCGTAGGCGCCACCGGTGAGCCAAACGGGACCCCGCACGCGCGCGGTTAAAACGCTGGCTGGAACGGTAAGGCCGCTGACGGGCAATCCCAGGAAAAAGCCCAGGAGAAAATTCCAGATAAAGTGCATCCCGATGGGCATCCACAAGGAGCGGGTCCGTAAATAGGCAATGCAGAAGGGGATTCCCACCAGCGCGGTGTTGAGCGTGGAGATCCACGTCCGGTGGGGGTTGCCGAGGTGGACAAGGCCAAAAAACGCGGAGGTGACGGCAATGGCGCCCGCGGGAGTAATGGACTCCGCCAACCGCTGAAACGGGTATCCGCGAAAGACGGCCTCCTCGTTGGTCGCCGCCACGGCGAAAAACACGAAGCTGAATGATCCCCTCCACAACATCGGATGGGGTGTGAACGTGAAGTGGGCAAAGCCGCAGGCGCCCTCCAACCCGACAGCAAAAAGCAGCATCGCGGCGCCCACCCCCAGGCCACGACCCAGTTCCCTCCACCACCGGGGGTGGAACGCCAAGCCCACGGAACCCAGGGAGCGCTGCTCGAAGACCGCCGTCATCAGCTTGAACGCAGCGAGAATCGCTCCCAGCCCCACGAGAGATTGCCAGAAGGCTGCCATCCACATACCGGGATGGACCTTCGCGATGAGAAGGATCGTGCTCAGCATCTCCCCGGTGATGACGAAAGCCGCGAAGATAAGCACAATGGAAAGAAAGAATCGCCAGATGGGGCGCAGGCGGTCCTGGTCAATGAACATTCCGTCAGATTTCATCGCGGTTCCCGGGTTCGCTCAACTTGATCGGCGCGAACTTCCAACCCGGTGCTCGAAATGGCGAAGTTGATGATCTGCCCGCCCATCTGGACCAGGGCGTCCTCAACGGCCTGCTTGGTACCCGGCCGGACCATGAAGACCACGCATCCGCCGCCCCCGGCCCCGCAAACCTTGGCGGCCATGGTTCCATGCTTGCGGGTTTGCTCGATCATGCGGTCAATCTTGGGCGTGGAAATGCCTTTGAAATTGCGTTTGCGATTTTCCCACTCCAGCGCCAGCAACTCCGCCACGTCGTTCCAGTCGCGCGCCAGCAGCGCTTCCCGCATCTGGCTGGCAATCGTAGTGATCTGATCAAAATTCTTCAGCACGCGCTCGTCGTTGTCGATGTGGGCTTTCATGACCTCCCAGTTATTGATGGCGGAATTGCGCGGTTGGCCCGTGTAGCAAAGCACGAACCGCTTTTCCACATCGAGGAACGGCAGAGGCAGGCGCTCGGGCTTCGCGCCGTCGCGCTCCAGATGGACGGAATTAGCGCCGCCGTAAAGCGCCGGGAAGTAGTCCTGCCAGCCGGTGGGCACGCGAATGACAATGGCCTCCACGTTCTTGGCAATTTCCAGGATCGTGCTGCGCGTGCAGCGCTTGCCCGTGACACGCGCCAGGGCTCCGCACAGGGCGATATTCAGCGCCGAGGAGCCTCCCAGGCCCGCCCCGGCCGGCACTTGGGAACTGGTCTTGATGTTCAAACCCCGCCGGGGCTCAAAAAACATCACCAGTTCCCGCAGCAAGGGCAATTGCGAGGTGCCGAGAGAGAGGGCGGTGAGATTTTCCCAGCTTTCCCGCAAGCCCTGGTCCTGCGAGACAAGTACGATGCGCCGGTCGGCGCGGGTGTCGATTATACATGAGGCATAGCATTTGATAGCAATGTTAACCGTTTGTGCTCCGGGATGAAAAAGGTAGAGCGGCCAGATATCCACAGTTCCGCCCGCCAAATCCACTCGGGCGGGCGCGCGCGCTTCAACTCGCATAGGGGCTCCTTGGGTTTTGCTGTCCTTGGTCCTTTGTCAGTAGTCCGTAGTCCGTGGTCAGCCGTAACTCACCATACATCAATAAAGAGGCATGGGAGGCAAGCGGTCTGATCAACGCCGACTAATTAGTAAAACTGACGACTGACAACTGACCACGGACATCTTTTCAACTACTGCGTCACCTGCATCGATTCGTCGATGGAAAGGGTTGGCCAATTAGCTTTGGCGGGGTCCGAGGGCGTGGCCGTGATTTTGAAATGCTGGCCATCGTCCACCTCCGCGGAGTAATTGTAGCCGCGCCGGTTCGCGCCGGAAAAGGTAATTGAGCCGTCCTGCTGGAGCTCGTCAACCGAGACATAGGACCCGTGGCTTGCCAGGTACATTCTCTCGGCCTGCGCGATAGCCAGCAGATCGCTCTTTACGCCCACCACGTCAATCACTTCCTTGGGAGGTTGCCCGTGCATGGGCCCCTGCGTGAACTGCGACTTCACCACGAACCAGATAATCGCCATCACGATGACCAATCCCAGAATGCCTCCTACTGCTCTCATAAGCTCTCCTTGTCTGACGTCGGTAGTCCCTTGTCCGTCGTCCGTGGTCGGTTGTCAGTCGTCAGTTTTCAGCTATCGTAAATGTAGCAGCAAACGGAATCTAGCTGTCATCTGATCATCGACGACTCACAACGCACTCCGGAATATTCCCGGCGGCCCTATTCTGACGCGATGTGGGCGCGGATGCAACAAGCGAGGCCTCCCAGGGTTCCCTCCGCAAGGGAGCGCCAACCGGTTTTTCAACTCTGCCGCACTCTGGTTGGGGGTGAGTTGCCTTGCTCTGACTGGGTAATCTGCGTAATCTGTGGATGGAGTGAGCTTGGCAAGGTGAGGCGGCCCTGTGGCGGAAACAGCCGATGTCGTGATTGTAGGTGGAGGGATTGTGGGCGCGAGCATCGCCTATCATCTTGCCGAGGCCGGAAGCGCGAACGTCCTGGTGCTGGAGCGCGAGCCCTACCTGGGGCGCGGTTCCACGGGCAAGAGCATGGGAGGCGTGCGCGCACAGTTTTCCACCGAGATCAATATTCGCCTGTCGCTCTATGCTCTCGATTTTTTTGCCCGCTTTGAGGAGGCCACGGGTTGCCCGGGCGGCTATCGTCCGCAAGGCTACCTGTTCGTGGCGACCAGCGAGAAGCACCTGGCTTATTTGCGCACCAATTACCAACTCCAGGTGGCATGCGGGGTGAAGACGGTGGAATTGCTCTCGCCCGCCGAGGTGCTGCGCCGCATGCCGCAGTTGCGCTCGGACGACGTCCAGGGCGGCAGCTTCAGTTCCACGGACGGATTCGTGGACCCTTACAGCGTCATGACCGGCTTCCTGCAGCGCGCCACGGAAAAAGGCGTGCGGCTGTGGAAGGGGGCGGAAGCCACCGCGATTTTGCAGGACGCGCAGGGCATCGCGGGCGTCGAGACCACGCGCGGCCGGGTGACCACGCGCACGGTGGTGAATGCCGCCGGACCGTGGGCGGCGCAAGTGGCGGCATTGGCCGGAGTGGAGTTGCCCGTCGAACCCCTGCGCCGCATGCTGGTTCCCACCGAGCCTTTTCCGCTCATCGCGCGCGAGGCGCCGATGACCATCGATATGGCCACGGGTTTTCACTTCCGGCCCGAGGGTTTGGGAATCCTGCTTGCCTGGAATGATCCGGAGGAGACGCCGGGATTCAAAACCCATTTCGATCCAGCGTTCATCGAGAAGATTCTTCTGCGCGCCGTGGACCGCGTTCCCTGCTTTGAGGCGTTGGAAGTGAATCCCAAACGCGCGTGGGCCGGCCTTTACGAAATGACCCCGGACCATTACCCCATCCTGGGGCCCGTGCCGCAGGTTCCCGGTTTGTATCTCGCCAACGGCTTCAGCGGACACGGCGTGATGCACTCGCCCGCCACCGGCAAGGTTCTGGCGGATTTGATCCTGCACGGCCACTCCGACCTAATCGACGCCCGTGTCCTCAACTTGGCGCGTTTCGCCGAAGGCCGCCTCATCCATGAGACCGCCGTATTGTGAGGACGAACGACATGAACAGAAGAAAATTCGTGCAAACTTCGCTGGCAGCAGTCGTGCCGGAAATCCTCGCGCCGATCGGCAGGACCGGAACACTCAGCGCGCGGCCTCCCGACTCCGATCAACAAATCATTGCCGAGGGTGTGAAGGCTACCCTTGACAAAAACCTCTACCCGGCCTTGCTTCAGCGCGCTTACCCCGGGCACTTCGCGATTGTCGCGGATGGAAAAGGCTATGGTCCGGAGAACACCTGGCCCGGCCTCGACTCCTGGCAGATGGCGGGAGCTTATCTCCTTCTGGGCAAGCAACGCGAGATCCTGGATTATTTTGATTTCGTGCAAGCTGCCCAGCGCCCGGACGGCAACATTCCCTTCGCCATTTTCCCGGCGGATACGCCGCCTCGGGGGATGGATAGCTATTTGCGCGGGCTCCGGTATCCCGAGGATGTCTATACCTACAAGCCCGTCGCTCGGCCGGGCCAACCCCCCTCAAGCAACATGCTGCCGCGCAAGTGGATCGGCCTCTTTACCCACTGGCAGGTGAAGGCAAACCCCCTGAGCGTTTTAGGGCCCATCTGTTTCATTCTCACCGGGCAGGAAATTTTTGCGGCCACACATTCCGAATCCTGGCTGGCGGAAGAAATGCCCACGCTGGAAGCAACGGGCAAGTATTTACTGACCCGCCTCAGCCCTAACGGATTGCTGAGCGGCGCGGGCTTTTATATGGAGTCTCCGCCCCGGAACCAGTGGGATGGCGTAACCCAGTGCTATGCCGTTCATGCCTTTCGCCAGCTTTCCGCGCTGTGCAAGGTTTTGGGCAATCAGGATTCCGCGACCGCTTGGAGTCATCACGCCGACGCTCTGCGCAGGCGCTTCCTCGAAATCTTCTGGCAGCACGATCATTTTGCTGAATACCTTCACCCTGAACATGGCCTGGTGGATTCGCATGGATTGTCGGATGCTAATTGGGCGGCAATTGGGCTGGAAATTGCCCGCGATGACCAGGTCAAACCTCTCTGGCCGATTCTCCTGCGCGAACCGATGTTCTGGCGGGGAGGGATGCCCACTCAATTGGTGACCAAACCGTTCACTTACCAATCGTGGGAACTTACCGAGCCTTTACCCTTCAAATTCAACCAATACACCAACGACGTCGCGGCGATGGGGAGAGTGTGGTACCTGGAAACATTGGCTTGCCTGCGAATGAAGGATATCAAGCGGCTGAGGGAATCCGTGGTGAAAGTTTGCCAGATGGGCCAAAAAACCGGAGGGCTATGGTATGAACGCTATCACCCGGGCGAAGGAGATACCCTGAAGCCTGGAGGACAGTTCGGCTACTGCGAATACCCCGCCATTCTCTTGCGTACGGTCCTGGGCAACCCGTCGATTTTCCCGAAAAGCTGGTGAATCCTTAATAGTCCGCCCCCACGGGTCGAGAAGGTTTGAAAAACAAACCATCTCACGCCAGGCTATGTTGGCTTTTCCTTTCCCAATTCTGCCTCGAGGTCCTCAATGGAAGGAAGCCCCTTCTGTAATTGTTTCGGCAGTTTGTGCGCAAGCCGATATTCGGAAACACCCATGGGTTTGTGCAGATCCCGCAACGCGTACTCAGCCACAACCTTATTCTTGCACTTGCAGAGAATGATCCCGATGCTCGGTTGATCGTCAGGGTGTCGGAGAAGGTTGTCAACGGCAGACAGATAGAAATTCATCTTGCCGCTGAACTCCGGTTGGAAGTCGGTTACCTTGATTTCAATCACCACGAATGCTCGCAGCCGGAGGTGATAGAAGAGAAGATCCAGGCGAAATTCCTGTCCGCCAACTTCCAGAGGGTACTGGCTTCCGACAAATGCGAATCCCATCCCGAGTTCTACCAGAAACTGGCGGACGTGCTCGATCAGGGCAACCTCGACCTGACGCTCATGCGCCTCCGGGCCGAGGGTAAGGAAGTCGAAGTTGTAAGGGTCCTTGACGATTTGCTGTGCGAGTTCCGACTGTTGCTCCGGGAGAGTGCGCGTGAAATTGGTCAAGGCCTTCCCTTGGCGTCTGTAAAGACCAGTTTCGATCTGTTGAATGAGGACATTCCGGCTCCAACCGTTCTGGATGGTCCGGCGGATATACCACTCTCGTTCGGTGGGGATCTTCACCTTGTCCAGAATGGTGCAGTTATGAAACCAGGGTATTTGTGCAGCAAGTTGCTGCACAATTGGCTCGTCGGGCCAAGCCTCGGCGAAGGCTCGCATATACTTCAGGTTGCGCGGCGATAACCCTTCCATTTGAGGAAACTCTCGGCGGAGGTCGGCGGCGAGGTGGTCAATGATCTTGGCTCCCCAGCCCTGTTCTTTCTGGCGCGCCAGGATGTCACGGCCAATGCCCCAATACAGCAAGACGAGTTCCCGGTTAACCGCCAGGGAGGCGCGGAGTTGGGCGGACCGCACGCGTTCTTTGAGGCTCTTGAGAAAAACGTCGTAGTCGTTCGGTAGCTTTAGTCCCGTCATGGTCTATGAGTTTACCTTAGGCGGGTGGCGCCCACATGGCGTTTTATATAGATAACCGTTCAGAAACCAGGACAGAGTTAGGACGCGTGCACAGTAATATTGTGGGTGTTGTCGTATTTCCCGCGCGGCATCGAGGCCCCACCCCTCGACCTCAAAGGAGTACCGCAAATAAAATCCTGCGATGGTTACCCTTTCAGGGAGGCCGTGGAACCTTTCTGGAATTATCTTTGCCGAGGGACAATTTGTCTCTTGACAAAATCAGTCAAGTAGTATAGGCTATATATGCGATGAAGGTCCGGCGTAGCACGGCCCCCCGGGAAAATCTTCCAAAATCATCAACAAACTCTAAAAATCAGCCAACACAAAAAGATGTTAAAAATGAAGGTTGGTCCTCAGAGTTTATTGAAAACAAAGGGGCAAAAAAAGTGCTCCTCAGAGTTTGCTGAAAACAAGCAGGTTAGCTTGTTTTCACGATGAGTTGTTGAAAGGAAAGGAGATAGGGGAGGGAATTATGAATTATGAAGTGTGAATTATGAAGCCTTATCAACGCATACATTGGCTGAGGGTTGGACGGAGTGCGACTGGTAATGGGACCGGAAAATCGCAAAATCCGTGCGGAGCGACGATTGACGAGCCATCACCAATTACCAATCGCCAATCACCAATGACTCAATGACCCGATGAACCGATGGCCCGATGACTCGGTCCGCCCGTTCCTTGTCAACTTTGGCATGGGGCTTTACAATGGAAGATTGGAGTCTGAGGCCGGAAGTCATCTATAGACTATGGGAAGCTTCTTTCAGTACTGGTTAGGCAAGGTTCTGGGGACGAAGAACGAGCGCGAGTTGAAGCGTCTGAGTGCCCGGGTGGTGGAAATCAACGCCCTCGAACCGGAGATGCAGAAACTCGCGGACTCCGAGTTTCCCCTGCGCACCGCCCAACTGAAGGAACGCCTTGCCCAAGGGGCGACGCTCGACGAGATTCTCCCGGAAGCCTTTGCCATCTGCCGGGAAGCGGGGCGCCGCACCATCAACATGCGGCACTTCGATGTGCAACTCATCGGCGGCATGGTGCTGCACGAAGGCAAGATTGCGGAAATGAAGACGGGCGAAGGCAAAACGCTGGTGGCCACGCTGCCTTGCTACCTCAATGCCCTGGAGGGCAAGGGCGTGCACCTGGTCACGGTGAACGATTACCTGGCCAAGCGCGACGCCGCCTGGATGGGACCGATCTACCGCCTGCTGGGTCTGAGCGTGGGCGTGATCGTCCATGACCTAAGCGACGACGAGCGGCGTTCCGCTTACGGCTGCGACCTCACCTACGGCACCAACAACGAGTTCGGATTCGACTACCTGCGCGACAACATGAAGTTCGACCTCAAGGATTACGTCCAGCGGCCCCATCATTACGCGATCGTGGACGAGGTGGACTCCATCCTGATTGACGAGGCGCGCACCCCGCTGATTATCTCCGGTTCGTCCGACGAAGCCACGGACAAGTATTTCCGCGTGGACAAGGTCGTCCCGCATCTCGTTGAAAAAACCGATTACGAAGTCGATGAGAAACACCGCCAGGTTACACCCACCGATTCCGGAATCGCCAAGGCCGAGAAGTTGTTGGGAGTCGAGAACCTGTATGACCCTGCCAACATCGAGTTCAATCATCACTTCCAGCAGGCGCTGAAAGCGCACACGCTTTTCAAGTTGGACCGCGATTATGTGGTGAAAGACGGCGAAGTCATCATCGTGGACGAATTCACCGGCCGCTTGATGCCTGGCCGGCGCTGGAGTGACGGTCTGCACCAGGCCGTCGAGGCCAAGGAAGGCGTCAAGATCGAGAGCGAGAACCAGACCCTGGCCACGGTCACCTTCCAGAATTATTTCCGCATGTACAAGAAACTGGCGGGCATGACCGGCACGGCGGAAACAGAAGCAGCGGAATTCGAGAAGATCTACAACCTGGAAATCGTCATCGTCCCCACCAACCGGACCCTGATCCGGCACGAATACCCCGACGTGGTGTACCGCACCGAACGCGAGAAGTTCAATGCGGTGATCGATGAAATCAAAGAGGATCACATGTGCGGCCAGCCGGTGCTGATGGGCAGCATCGCCATCGAGAAATCGGAGCGCTTGAGCGTGGCGCTTAAGAAAGCCGGCGTGGTGCCCGCCCGCCTGCAAGAGGCTGCCCAGGCGGCGGGCCTGGAAGGCCCCAAACTGAAAATTTGGGTGGAGCGCCTGGCGCAAGCCCCCAATGCAGGGCTGGAGTGGCTGACTCGCGCGGGGGTGGGAGTTTCCACGGTAAAGGAAATGCTCAGTCAGGGCCGTTACCAGACGCTGGCGGTGGGCGCCAACGGCACGCGCCGGGCTTTTCTGGAGGCGGTGCTGAAGCGCGCGCCCCGGGGGTACCCCTACAACGGGTTGCCGGACGCGGACGAATCCATTCTTCCCGACCTGTTAGGCCTGGCCAATAACACGGATGCGAAATACCTGCCGATTCTGGATTATCTCATCGAGCATCGGTGCCAGCCGCCGCGCGTGGCCGAGGTGCTGGGCATGAAAGAAGTCCGGCACAACGTGCTGAATGCCAAGCAGCACGAGCGTGAGGCGTTGGTGGTGGCGCAGGCCGGACGCGTCGGAGCCGTCACCGTTTCCACCAACATGGCGGGCCGCGGCACTGACATCCTGCTGGGCGGCAATCCGGAAACCATGGCGCGCGAGGAATTCCGCAAGGC
>Ga0326727_10005116_pt1 | contig 38001 bp, 21 predicted proteins | sample MB2enrmetagenome_FD_207643 | JGI IMG/M metagenome (GOLD analysis project Ga0326727, IMG submission 207643) | Lab enriched peat soil microbial communities from McLean, Ithaca, NY, United States - MB29MY | ecosystem: Environmental > Terrestrial > Soil > Wetlands > Peat | place: USA: New York... | reverse complement strand
CGCATGCAGGCGCTGACCCTGAAAACCATCTTGCGCAAGGTGCCCGGCGTCAGGAAACGCAAATGACTGCTCTCACGTATGTTATGTGCTAACTACGCGCCATTCGAGGCTACCCTCAGGCTACCCTCAGGCTACCCCGAGGCTACCCTGAGGCTCCCGGGACGGTCTAGTTTGGCGTTGGTCGGGCCCCATGCAATCCCGCATGGGAATGGCCCGGTGAACGGGTTCAAACCATCTGTCGGTCCAGATGGCGAAGCTGGGCTGAGGACGATTTGGGGCGCCTTTCCTTGCCCGACCAAGGAAAGTAGGGTGGCAGCGTAGGGTTCCCACAGCGGGCGATTCCTGTGAACAGTTCTTGCTGCGTTACGTCTAAGTTGTGCTATTATTTAGCAACTTAAATGACCATGATCGAACGTCTTACGACCCGCGCGGTGCTGCTAATCCTGAGCCTTTACCTGGTGGTGCCGCTACACGCGGCCGAACCATTGAGCCGCCCGGCGACCGCCGACCAGCCCGCCTTGCCGGCTGCGTCGGCGCTGTTCACCAACGTCTTCCACCCCGTAATCCCCGGTCCGGTTGATGGCCAGATCGCCAATGCCACCGCCTACATGCTCACCAATTACCACTATGTGAAGAAGCCGTTTGATGAGGGCGTGTCCAGCCAGTTCCTCGATACCTACCTGGAAACGCTCGACCCACAGCACGTCCATTTCACGCAAGCCGACCTGGCGGAGTTCGAACCGTACCGGACGAACCTCAATCGCCTGACCCTGCCAAGCCGCCGTCCGGGTGACACGACCCCGGCGTGCCAGATCTTCAACCGGTTTGTGGAGCGGCTGGAGCAACGCACCGCGTATGCCGACGATTTGCTCAAACACGAGAAATTCACCTTCGATACCGATGAGCGGATTACGATCAACCGGAAGGGGCTGCCTTATCCCGCCAATCTCGACGAGGCGAAAAAACTCTGGCAGGAGCGGTTGCGGTTCGAATATCTGCAGGAATTGCTCGGCAAGATCGGCGCCCGGAAGAAGGATGTCGCTGCGGTGAACGGGGTCCAGCCGCCGGTCGCCGGGACGAACGCACTGTGCAACACGAATACGTTGGCAGCGCCCAAGAAGACCGACGAGGAGGAGATCGTTGACACGCTTAGCCATCGTTACTACCGCAACCTGCGCTTCTTCACGGAGTGGAACAACGAGGACGTCCTTCAGGTCTATCTGACCGCGCTGGCCCATGTGTACGATCCGCACTCGGATTATCTTGGCCGCGCTCAATTGGAGCAGTTCGCCATCGGCATGAACCTCAGCCTGTTTGGGATCGGCGCGGAACTCACCACCGAGGATGGCTATTGCAAGATCCGGCGGCTCCTGCCCGGCGGCCCGGCGAGTAAGAACAAACTGTTCACGGTGAACGATCGCATCGTGGCGGTGGCGCAGAGCAATCAGCCGCCGGTGGATATCGTGGAGATGAGCCTCAACAAGGCTGTGCAGCTCATTCGCGGTCCCAAGGGCACGGAGGTGCGCCTGACCATTATCCCAGCCGGCGCGGACGCGTCCACGCGGAAGGTCGTGAGCGTGATCCGGGATGAAATCCCCTTGGAGGAGTATGCGGCCAAGGCCAGGATCATTGAAACGAGCGACCGCCACGGCGGGACCCTCCGGCTCGGTGTGATTGACCTGCCTTCCTTTTACGCCACGTTTGACGCGTCCATCTCCAAGGACAAGCCCGAACCGAAGAGCACCACAGCCGATGTCGCAAAGCTGCTCGGCAAACTGAAAGAAGAGAACGTCGCCGGGGTGATACTGGACTTGCGCATCAATGGCGGCGGCTCGCTCGAGGAGGCGATCAAGCTGACGGGCCTGTTTATCAAGACCGGCCCGGTCGTCCAGGTCCGAGACGAGAAGGGCCGGGTACAGGAGCTTGACGACGACGATCCGACGGTGAGCTACGACGGGCCGCTTGTGGTGCTGACCAGCCGGCACAGCGCCTCCGCCTCGGAGATTCTGGCGGGCGCGTTGCAGGATTATGGCCGTGCCCTGATTGTGGGCGACTCTTCGACGCACGGCAAAGGCACCGTGCAAAGTGTAAACCCGTTGCGGCCGTTCGTCCGCCCGCCGGACAGTTCGGCGACGAATGACCCCGGCGCGTTGAAACTGACGATTAAGAAGTTCTTCCGCCCGAGCGGCCTGTCAACCCAGTTGAAGGGCGTCATTCCTGACATCGTGCTGCCGTCGGTGGCCAATGAGTCGAAGGACATCGGCGAAAACGCGCTCGAGAACCCCTTGCCGTGCAGCACCATCGCCAGCGCCAAATACGACCACTTCAACCTGGTTGAACCGTATCTGCCTGAACTGCGGACACGCTCCGCCGAGCGCGTAGCAGCCGACGCGGAGTTCGCTTACGTGCGCGAGGACATCGAGTTGTTCAAAAAACGCCAGGCAGACAAGACGATTTCGCTCAATGAGCAGCAGCGCTTGAAAGAGCAGGACGAGGCCGAGGCCCGCCAGAAGGCGCGGGACAAGGAACGCCTGGCGCACCCCGAGCCGCTGGAGAAGGTCTATGAGATAACCCTCAAGCAGGCGGATCAGCCGGGGCTCCCGCCGCCGGTCGCCAAGACCAATGCCGCGCTGGCAAAACTCTCAGGCCGGGCCGGCGTGGGTCACTCCGGCGTGAGCACCAATTCGGCTGCCGCCGCCGCGCCCGCTGGCGACAATCTCGACGAGGCAGACGCCGACAGGCCGGCCGCGCCGGATGAGCCGTTGATCGAAGCCGAGCACATCCTGGTGGATTACCTTTCCGTGCTCCCGAAAGGAAACCTGTTGACCGCTCAAAGTGTGCCGTAGGCCTCCTCGCCTGCGCTGCTTTGCCAACGGCCCCGGCGCCAGGACGACAGGACGAGGGTGGCGCAGTATAAGGTTGACAACGTCCACGCCGCGTTGCAGGCTGGTTTAAGACCGCGGACAGACTTATGAAAACAGTCCTTGCCTTGCTCGGTGCGGCTATGCTTCTGGCCGTCAGCGCCTTCGCCCAGTCCGATATCATAATCAAGAAGCACGCCTTGGAACTGCGCGACCAGAATAACGTCCGGCAGGGTGTCGCCCCGCCCACCCAGCCTGCCCAGCCCGCGACGACGCCCGCCAAGGGGACTGCTCCCACGCCCATCCAGCAGAGCATCGCCAAATTGCGCGCCGACCTTACTGCCATCAAAGCTAACACCCCGGTCACCGCTGACCAAAAGCAGCAGATCACGAAAGACCTGATCGCCGTGGCGCAGGGCGCCAGCAGGCCTTCGCAGTCAACGGCTGCCAATATGGCTGACAGCCTCTCGGGCGCATTCGCCGAAAAGCCCCTGGCGGACAAAGACTGCAGCCGTCTGCTGTCGGACTTGGCCGCGGTGCTCAATCCAGCCAAGATTCAGGCAGCCCAGATGCAGGCGATCTATGCCGACATCCAGGCGATCTTCCAAGCCAACGGCATGGCGCGCAAAGACGCCCTGAAGATCGTGGACCAGGTCAAGGCCATCGCCGCTGAAACTCAGCGGCCCGCAGGCTGAGGAGCACGGTGCGCGGGCGAAGCCCGAAGGCCGGAAGAAACCCGAAGCCCGAAACCCGAAAACAGCAACCTCGGAAGTGCCGGGCCGTATGCCTGGATTGGACTGGACCAAGGAATTGACGAGCCGTTCCTCATTCAAGCTTCGCCCATTCGCCATTGGGGGGATGATGTGCGATGTTCCCGCAAAGCAATGAAGCGGAGAACTTTGTATCAAGAGCGGACTGCCGGCCGGCCTCCGGTCATGGGTATCGCTCCGCGGCATGTCTTCGGATTTCGGACGTCGGACTTCGGACTTCCCATCCTATTGGGTCTGGGCTTGCTCCTTGCCGGCGCACTGACGGGAGTTGCCCAAACCAAGAATATGAATGACTCAACCAATCACCTTGAGACCGCCACGCTGGGCGGGGGCTGTTTCTGGTGCACCCAGGCGGTGTTCGAAATGCTCCCCGGCGTCGCCTCCGTTACCTGCGGCTATGCGGGAGGCACGAAGGAGAATCCAACCTACAAGGAAGTCTGCACCGGCAACACGGGCCACGCCGAGGTCATCCAGATCAAGTACGACCCCAGCGTGATTTCTTACGAGAAGCTGCTCGAGACCTTCTGGGAGGAGCATGACCCGACGACCCTGAACTCCCAGGGCCCCGACCACGGCACGCAATACCGCTCCATCATTCTTTACTCCACTGAAGCGCAGAAGGCCGCGGCGGAAAAGTCAAAGGCCGAGGCACAGAAGGATTTCCGCCGGCCAATTGTCACGGAGATTGTGCCACTGGCAAAATTCTACCCGGCCGAGGGTTATCACCAGGAGTATTACCGCGATAATCCGAACCAGCCCTACTGCCGGATGGTGATTCGCCCGAAGGTGGAGAAGTTTGATAAGAAAATCAAAGAGGCGAAACCGTAGCCGAGGCTGTGCGGAGGGGCCAACTGTGGTTGCCTTAAACGGGCGCGCTTTACCCCGGCCGATAGCAAAAAAACGGCGGCTCGTTGCCGAGCCGCCGTTCCCAACGAACCCAACGCAGACTTAAAGCCCTTTCTGGATCATGAACTTCAGCAGGTCCGCCACCCGGCAGCTATAGCCCCACTCGTTGTCATACCAGCTCACCAGCTTGAAGAATCGCTTGTTCAGCTCGATGCCCGCGCCCTGGTCAAAAATAGACGAGGATTTGCAGTGGATGAAATCGGAGCTGACGACCTCATCCTCGGTGTATTCCAGGATGCCCTTGAGGTAGGTCTCACTGGCCTTCTTCATCGCCGCGCTGATCTCCGCGTAGCTGGTCTCCTTGACCGTCCGGACGGTCAGGTCCACGACCGATACGGTGGGCGTCGGCACGCGGATGGCCATGCCGGTGAGCTTGCCTTTGACTTCGGGCAGCACCAGGCCGACGGCCTTGGCCGCGCCGGTGGTCGAGGGGATGAGGTTGATCGCTGCGGTCCGGCCGCCTTTCCAATCCTTCTTGCTCGGGCCGTCCACCGTCTTCTGAGTGGCGGTATAGGAGTGGATGGTGGTCATAAGGCCCTCTTCCACCCCGAAACCTTCCTTGAGCAGCACATACACGATAGGCGCCAGGCAGTTCGTCGTGCACGAGGCGTTGGACACAATGTGGTGCAGCTTCGGGTCGTATTTGCCTTCGTTCACGCCCATCACGAGCGTCGGGCACTCGCCCTTGGCGGGCGCACTGATAATGACCTTCTTCGCGCCGGCGGCCAGATGCCCTTTGGCCTTCTCGACATCCGTGAACAGCCCGGTGGACTCAATGACCACGTCCACGCCCAACTGTTTCCAGGGCAACTGTGATGGTTCTTTGGCGCTCACCACCCGCATCTTCTGGCCGTTGACGATCAGCACGTCATCCTCCGGCTTGTCGGCGGCGGATTTCTCCGAGCCGACGGTGCCGTTGAAACGGCCCTGGATGGAATCATACTTCAGGAGATACGCCAGGTTGTCGGCCGGCACGATATCGCCGACGGCAACGACTTGAACGTCTTTCCCGACCAAACCTTGTTCGACCATCGCCCGGAACACCAGGCGACCAATGCGGCCGAACCCGTTAATTGCTACTTTTACTGCCATAGTTCGCTTTCTATTATAAATTCACAAACCGAGTGGCGCATATTACCTGCGACGGGCGCGAGGTCAACCAGGAAACACGCAGAAACTCCATGCCTCCATGCCTTCATGCGGGGAGCGTCCCATTTCTTGGTGCCTCCTTGGCTGGCTGTCCGTAATAGCACCGTTGCTCCCGCCCCAAAGGGCACCCTCTCCCTTTCCGAAGGGGAGAGGGGCCCATGTTAATTCCGCTCAGGCAGCAGGCACTCGGGCCTGGAACTGCCGAGGCAGGCTCTCGAACCCATCCACCATCCACCGTCAGGCCCAGTTTCCCGGTCTGTGGGATGTCTTGTATCTTCATACTTTAATACCTTTCTTTGTTGTGTTTGTGTGTTCTTGCCACGGCGCGCGTGGCCGGCCACGCCGGCCAGGTTGCGCGCGCCAGATTCTTCACGGCAGGGACGCGTTCCACCGCGTCCGAATCATTGCGGGCGAAGTTACGGACGCGGTGGAACGCGTCCCCACCATGCATTTCGCCAAGGGCTTGCATGGCTACTTCCCGGTACGCTCGTCCAGGCGAGCGAGGCCCGCTTCGAGCGCGCTGATGCGAGTGGCTTGCCGCTCCAGCCCGGCCAGCACCTCCCGATGGTTGCCCTCGAGCTTCTCCAGGATGGCCAAGTGGTTGGCGTGAAGCAGTTCGCGGCTGGCCAGCACCTCGGCGTAGAACTCGGCGCGGCTGATCGGCTCGGGCCTGGCGGACCTGGACCTCACCAGCTTCTTTGCCAGGAGCAACGCCGAGCCCACTGCGCCGGCGATAGCCGCCCAGCCCTCGCCTGACACGGTGCGAGGAGAATGCATGTCGGACTGAAGGTTTGTGCTCATGATGTCTGCTAACTGGCAACTGCTTACTGGTCACTGGTTACCGGTTACTAATGACTGGTTATCGGTTACTGACGACTGATTACTGCCCGGTGTCTGGTTCCCCGCACTGGCCGCAACCGTGCCTTGCAATTGCCCATGCCGATGGGCCAGGAACCAGCCCCCAACCGCCAAGCCGACCACACCCAAAGGCAACAGCTCATTGCCAACAATCAAGCTGGGCAGGACCATCAAGGCCACTCCCCCAAGCATCAGCGCCGCACTGGTCGTCACGCTGGCAATCGCCACCTTCAGTGGCGGCCATACCAACGATGCCAGCCCGAACACGAACAGCCCCACCCCTACCCAAACAATGCCCTTGAGGCTCGCCAGCTTCGCCCCCAACTCCCGGGCCGTATCCTTCTGCGCCGCGCCCAATTCGGCCCGCGCCCGACTCTCCTCCCGCTCCACCACTGGCATCGGCGCGCTCAGGATGCAGGCGGTCGAAGATTGAGGGGTAATGGTCAAGGGCTGGCCGCTGGCCGGTGCCGGGGAACCACTTTGGGCTGCGGTGGCGCCGGGCGCCGGCGATTGTTCTATCCGGGACCCTGCCGGCACGGTGTAGGTCCGCACCGTCACGCTCTCCTGGTCCTGCCTCGTCGCCTGGGCGGCATTCTCCGACTGCACCAACGTCTGCTCCACCACGCCCGCCGGCTTCCGGGTAATGACCGCCCTGCCGCCCTTGAGGGGCCGCGGGCCCGCGCACCCGATCGCCATCAGCGCCAGAGCGCATCCAACGCACAGAAACCGCGCCAGGTAACCCACCGCCGCCGGCTGCTGGCTGACTTTAGACTCCAGCCTTTGGACTTTGGACTCAGGAATTTGGACTCCGCCCTCCGACTCCAGACTTCGGACTTGCCACCCCACCCCCCTCGGCGGCACGTAAATGAAGCAGCCGGGAAACTCCGTGACAGTCTGCCCCCTTGCGTATGCGCCTTCCCGCCCTGAGGGAACCAGCAAATGCTCGTGGAGATGCAGCGCAAACCCCCGCAACACCTCATCGGGCCTGCCCTCGGCGTCCACCGCTGCCGCCAGGCGGGCGTGCAGGCGCTGGATCGCCACTCCCACCGCCCGCCCGCAACGCTCTGCCCCGTGCCGGCTCAGCCACGGACTCTGGCGGAGGTGCTCTGTTATCTCCTCCAGTTCGCGCTGCGCCTCCGCCTTCACCGGCTCGATTGCCAGCCGGTCCGCCAGCACCCGCTCCAGTTCGCGCTGGCGCCGCCACAGCGCCCGCACCGCCACCGCGTCCTCCAGCCCCATCACCCGTTGCTCAAGGACCTCTGCCGGACTGGCCGGCTGGCCCAGCCTCGCCCGCGCGTGCAGTGCCAGCGCCACGCCGTGAATTGGTTCCCGTGGCGCCTCCCGCAGCAGCCAGGCGACGTACACCGCGCCCAGCTCGTGTTTGAACGTGGCGTGCCGGCCCTCGAAAGTAACTGCCCAGCCGTCCGCCTCTCGGCGCAGGGCATACTGGTGCTCGTCTCGTTGTCTGTGGTCAGTGGTCAGTTGTCTCGTGCTCATAACAGTTGTCACCCTTATGGTGGGAAGCGCAGACTTCCCGATTCGGGAAGCTTTTCCTTCCAAAATTGGTTGACGAACCGCAGACCGACACAGTTAAACCCTGATTTTATGGCCTGAACCGCCGTGTTGCCGGCTCTCCTTAACCCCGGGGCTTCAGCCCCGGCTTTAGACTTTTGACTCTCCCTTGCCCCCCTTCGTCCCGTGGTCCTGTGGTCAGTGGTCCCGTCGTCCCGTCGTCCGTGGTCTCCCAATCCCCCCTTGGACTTTAGACTTCAGACTTTAGACTTCAGCCTTCAGTCCCAGACTCTCCCTTCCGGCTGGGTGTACAGGCACTCGTGCCCGATGCTCAAATGCTCCCGCAGATGCTCCGCAAATGCCTTCTCCTCCGGGCCCCCATCCCTCAGTTGCTCCATGACAACGGCGACCGCCTTGCGCACGTTGTCGCGCGCCCGCTCGCCCGTGTCCGCCGCGCCGCCGCCTGCTTTGAGCGCCGACTCCAGCGCCGCGATCTGACCATTCAGACCCTCAACTCCCTCCCGGTCATGTGCCGCCTGGGCGTCTGCCCTCTGCGCCTCGAACCGTCGCAGTGCCTGCCGATACTCGCGCATCGCTTGCGCGTCGCTCTGCCGCTGGAATGAATCTCTCACTCGCGCCTCCCCCTTCTCCGGCTGGACTTCGACCTCCAGATCAAACGCCCGGATTGGCTCGTTTGGTTCGTGCAGCAGGTAATCGAGATACCGCGCCCCCAGAGTATTCCGAACGCGAAACGCCCTGCCGCCGCCGCAAACCACCTCCCAATACCTGCCCGTCCAGCGGAATACGTAAACCGGGCTGCATTCGGTGCCTGCCCGAGATGACCTCTCTGCCAGGACCTGCTTGGGCGCGGATCCCGGGGCACCTTGCTGCGGCTCCGGCAAGGGCTGCCCCTTGAGAAACCGCTCGATCGCGGCCTGTTGCTCCAGCGTCGAACCGAGAACCAGCCTCAGCAGCTTGATTCGGAAGGTTTCAGCTCTTTCCCCCATCGCCCTCTGTCCGCTGTCCTCCGTCCTCTGTCCTCTGGTTTCAGCTTTTCCCCCGTAGGGTCCACCACAGTCAGCAGCGCCAGCCGACCCGCCGTCTGAGGCAGGCAGCTTGCCGCCAGCCCGCTCCCGGGTCTTAGCGGAATGTGCACTGAGGGAAGTCCCGCCCGGCTGCTGGGCAACACTACAGCCCACGTCGTCGAACTCGTCTCCATCCCCAAGACCAATCCCCACACCAGCCGCCAGCAACACAAGGGCCGCCAGCCTTAATCCCGCCCAGGCCCACGCCGAGGCACGGCCAACCCCCGCCCCAGCCGGCGCAGACTCCGCCCCCCTGCTCAGCATCGCCCGAATCGCTCCTCGCTCCTCCTCCGTCGCCTGCACAATTCGCAAGCGCTCGCCCCTCACGTCACCGCCATGTGCATCATCAATTCCGTCCATGCAGCCTACGGACCTGATAATAGCAACTTACGTACCTATCAGCCAAACCGCCCTCTCCTGTTGCCCAGGAGCCAAGCCATCCTGAAGGGATTGTGTAATCCAGCCCCTGTCCTCTGGTTTCAGCGTTTCGGCCTTTCAGCTTTTCCCCTGATTACTGATTACCGATTACTGATCACCGAATACTGTTTACCGTCCTCCGTCCTCCGTCCTCCGCCCCCTGTGGTCCGTGGTCTCGTTGTCCCCTATTCCCATTTCCGCTTTCTACTTTCTGCTTTCTGCTTTTCCCCTCCTTGCCCCGCGGCCAGGAGTCTTGTAGTCAGTGATCTGTGGTCCCGTAGTCTCCTAATCGGCTCCCCAGTTGCGAAATCCGCTAAGCTGGGCGCTTACAACACCAGTTCATTGAGGCTCTGCGAATTATGGTTCATTGGCTTAACCGGTAAAACTTCCGTGCGCCAGAGATAATATCGGTCACTGTGTTCTGCCCGTTGACGACGACAGGTGGCGTGGAATTCGTAGTCCAGGTTGTAGCTGGGCCAAGGTTCGTAACGGATTGCAAAGTGAACCCGGTCCAGTTGGTCGGCCACGTCAGTATGACGTATGACCCGGACGGAATGATTGTCAATTCAGGCGAAGATACAGCCAATCCTGCCACACTGAGCAAGGCACTAGGGCTCGGTATTCCATTGACAAACACCGTTACGAGCGCATAGCCGATTGGGAAATTGTTCAGTGGCAGCGAGGTGAAGGAGTTCGTAGCCCAGTTGGTGGTTGTCAGGAACAGCACCTGCCCATTTTCCACGCTGCGCAATTGCACCACCGGATAATCGCCGGGGGAATCTTGAGAGGTATTGCCGCCGGAACCTTCCGACATACCGCGAAATTGAGTGCCGGTTATGGCTAGGCTGCTGCCGAGAGGTAGCGGCGAGGTAACCGAGGCAATCTGCGGCTGGGAGGATGCGCTAAAGCCGAGGCCAACATTGAACAGCTCCGCTTCATATGGGCCGTCGCCAGCAAAGCCTTCAATGAGGACCTGCCCATTGCTTAGCAATGTCGCCGTTTGATATATAAGGGTGGTGGTCATCTCCCCGGTATTCGTCCAGATTCCGGTAGCCGGATCAAACAACTCTGCACTGGAAAGTGAGGAATAATTAACTGTTACCCTGTTTCCGAATACTTCAAACGTTGGTTCCATTGATTGACCACCCGCAACCAGGACCTGCCCATTTGCCAGCAATGTCGCCGCATGATAAAAACGGTTGGTGGTCATTGAGCTGGTTGCAGTCCAGATTCCATTGACCGGATTATAAAGCTCCGCGCTCGAAAGTATGTTGTAGTTCGTGTCAACTCCTCCCGCAACCAGCACATTGCCATTGGGCAACAAGGTGGCCATGTGGTATGCACGTTCAGAGTTCATCGCACCTGTCGGTATCCATATCCCGGCGGGCGGATTGTACAGCTCCGCGCTGTTAGTCGAGTCGCTACCTCCGGCAACCAGCACATTGCCATTGGATAGCAAGGTTGCTGTGTGATATTCGCGGTTGGTAGTCATTGAGCCGGTTATCGCCCACTTTCCAACGAGTGGATTATACAGCTCTGCACTCGAGAGATTGTTCCCATTTGTGTCAACGCCTCCCGCAACTAGCACATTGCCATTGGGCAGTAAGGTTGCCGTATGATGATAACGTGCGATATTCAGCGGACCGGTGTTCGTCCAGATCGCAATGGCAGGATTATACAACTCGGCACTCGAAAGCGAATTGGCGTTCGTGCCATAGCCCCCCACAACCAGCACATTGCCATTGGGCAGCAAGGTTGCCGTATGATGATAACGTGCGATATTCAGCGGACCGGTGTTCGTCCAGATCCCCGTAGATGGATCATACAGCTCAGCACTGTTTGTGAGTCCTGTACTAGTAAAACCCGCCACGGCCATAACTTGCCCACTCGGAAGCAAAGTGGCCGTAGAACCAAAAGCACTTATGTTGGACAAGGAGCCTGCGACGGACAGGGCTCCAGTATTCGTCCATGTTCCGCCGGCTGAATCGAACAACTCCGCAACGGGAGGAAAACCATTGCCGCCTCCCCCCCCTGCGATCAAGACCTGCCCACTGGCCATCAAAGTGGCAGTGTGCCCCACACGGGCGTAGTTGAGTGGCACGGTATTAGTCCAAGTCCCGCTGACCGGGTCATAGAACTCGGCGGTGTCCTGTAGGCCCAAGGAATCATCCCCCCCGGTGACCAGCACCTGCCCATTCGGGAGCAATGTCGCCGTGTGAGAATACCGTCCGTCGTTTAGTGGGCCGGTCGCCGCCCATGTCCCGGTGGCCGGGTTATAAAGCTCCGCGTTGGGAAGATCATTCCCACCCATATCAGGTGTGCCCCCCGCGACCAGCACTTTCCCATTCGCCAACAAGGTCGCCGTGTGATTCTCACGGTTGGTGGTCATTGAGCCGGTTGTCGTCCAGGTTCCACTTGCCGGATTGTACAGCTCCGCACTGGCGATAACCTGGGCAGAGCCTTCTCCCCCGGCGACCAGCACCTCCCCATTGGGCAGCAACGTCGCCGTGTGAAACCTGCGCCCGTTGGTTAACGAACCAGTTACCGTCCACTGCCCGGTTGATGGATCAAACAGCTCTGCGCTGGAAAGACGTCCAATGCTCTCGCCCCCGGTCACCAGAACCAGCCCATTGGCCAGCAACGTCGCCGTATGATAAGCGCGCCCGGTGTGCAGCGAGCCGGTATTTGTCCAAATCCCGGTGACCGGATCGTACAGCTCCGCGATGGAAGGATGGGTGTCATTGGGGCCCAGCCCTCCCGCCACCAGCACCTTTCCATTGGGCAGCCAAGTCGCCGTGTGGCCATATAGGTTGGTACTCAACACACCCGTCGCCGTCCAGATTCCCGTGGCAGGGTCGAACAACTCCGCGCTGGAAAGCACGTCGCCGTTCCCGTCAACGCCCCCGACAACCAGCACCTGCCCATTCGCCAGCAACGTCGCCGTGTGGACATAGCGTGGAGTGTTCAGCGAGCCGCTGGGAAAGAATTGCGCTTGCGCCGACTGAACCACAGATAGACTGAGCCAGACCAGCAGGGCCAAGGACATTCCGGTTTGAGCCAGGTTTATCGGTGAACGGCTCACGCGGCCGCCCTGGCGCGCTGCTGATTGCACCTCGCCGCGACTTGGGAAGTTGCGTTGCTCGAGGTAATTTCTGCCGCGCTTGTTCTCGGTCTGCAAGGGCTCCCCCTGGCCGAGAAGCAAGCTCCATTGGCTTTGTGGCCCGAAGAGATTGGCTCCGGGCAAACCGACCGTCACAGCCGCTTCACAGTCGTTTCGCGCAAGTTGTCTTAGAATATGATTCGCTTCCATTTTTCATCCGATTAGGGATTATCCCTTTTAACCAAATTTGGCGGAAATCAAAAACCCAGGCAATGCGGCATTCATCCCATGCCGCCTCCAAATTGGTCCTCAGGGGCCTACTCGATAAAAGCGGTGGCTGAAATTGGTTGCCAAGGGGTCAGAGATGACGCTAATGGAATTCGTGCAAAGGAAAACGAACACCGGCGTCCAACTGACCAGGTCGGTCGAAATCAGCAGCGTGTAGCTCTGGCCGATTGTCCCGCTTACTGTCATTTGGAACTGGCCGTTGACAAAATGGGGGGTGGATGCGAAGGAGGGACTGCCTCCTGTGCCGCCGGTTACGCCGGGAGCGGTGACGGTCAAATCCACCTCGTCCAGGCGGCCACGGTCAGCGGGGCCGAAGGTGAACGTGCCGAGGGCGGGCGAGGAAAGGGTGGCGGGATAATTGGTCCCGTTCACGGTCAGAAAGACGTTTGTGCGGACGCAACTGGTGGCAGTGCTGTTCAATTGCAGCGTATTGGGCAACAACGTGCCGCCGCCGACCACTGATGCAAATGGCACGCACAGCGCGTAGGAATACTGGCGGCTGATATCCGTCAGCGGGGTGGTGACGGTGACCGGCGTACCGGTGGCTGGCGTGATGGTCCAGGCGAGCGTGCCGATGGTGAGCAGGGCGTTCCCATTGGCGGCGTTGCGGACGGCGCCGTACATGACGAGGCCGGGTTCAGGGAGGCCGCCGGCATGGACGACTGGCTGGGGAGCGGCTCCATGTGCCGCAATGGCAAGGATGGGAATAAGTATTCTGGTTTTCAGTTGATGACCTCCTCTCATAAACTGGTACGGGATTTCAACGCAAAGAGTCCGGTGTGTGTCCGGCGCGTGTCCGGTGAGTCTCCCCGGCTGCCACAACCGGTTTGGCTTATGCGACTGAGGGTCCAGCGGTGTGTCCACATAATGGACACCATTCCATACAACCCGAATGTCATCATCCGCGCCATCCTCTTCGTTGCTAGCGGTGGACTAACCTGGGCTTGGCAGCTATTCAAAGGACCGTGCATTCTTCCTTCATTCCTGCCCCTTAAACGAAGTGGGGACGGCTCGTCCCCAGCCGAAATGACAGGTTTGCAGGATGAGGGGACGAGGCGCGTCAAAGTGTCGGGGGAGTCTCTCGCGGCGGCGGTTCGCGACGGTCGCCAACCCGCTGCGAAAGCCACTCAATAGGCCCGTTATCGGGAGCAAACGCAAAGGCGCCAAGGGCATAAGCCGCGAAGACAAAGACCCTTCCTTTGCTCCTCTGCGTCTCCTGCCCTTTGCGTTTTGTCCCACCTCCCTCAGTCCGGCCCTTGAAAAGGTCTTGCTCCAAACTGACAAACGCAAAGCTGCCAGAGGCATAACCGGCTGGATTCTCGGCAGGCTTTGATTGTGGGGACTTGCGTTCATTCTTATCTAAAAAACCAAACTATGGGTTGACCCCTTTCTGTTTCCGTGCGGAATTCCGCTGGAGGTTGACGGAGACCGGCTGTGCCGAAATTTTTCATGAAGGTGAGTAAGTCAGGCGCAAGTTCATTTGTTCCACGTGTCCCAGAACTGCCATCCTCCGCGCCGCTTTGGGTTCTTGTCTTCCTCGGTCTGAAAGATATCAGCAATGTCTGAGAGAGAAAACGGTAAGTCGTCGCGGTTACGCATCGCAACTACGTACATTCCGTTCGAAACCAAGATTTCGTGAAAGACTTGGCCACCTTTGGTTTTGATGCTCACTTGCGTTGCACCGTTCGCGAACTCTTCGAACGCGGAAATGCGCTCGATCCATTCTGGTTTGAGAACATAACGATACTTCATATCGAGTCACTTCATTCTGGCTTCATCGGTTTGAATGGCCCAACAGAGCCGGGTGGTAATCCTTCGGGGATCAAAGTCTCATTCGCTCCACCCCGCCCTTGGTACGGTCCTTCGTTGCCTGGCGTGACACCTTGTTTCACCGGCGTTCCTTTTGGAATCGTAACGTCTCGGTAGCCCTCAATCTCTTTGAAAGGATCCAGCTTATCAGTTGCCTCTTTTGTGCTACCAAACTCATCTGGTGTTGTCCAGGTGTTTGGCTTCGTACTGCCGTCGGGGTTGATTTTGGGATCATTTCGAGGGCCATAAATTCGCTGCTTGCTCTCACCCGCTGTCGGTTCTAGAGGTGCGTCTTTTGCCCCAGGCCGAGCCTGCAACTCCTTGCCTTTCTGAGTCGGAGGTTGTTGGTTTTGATCCTTCTCCTTTGTTGCTTCGTTCAGTGCATACCCAGCGCCCGCTGCAGTCCCCACGATAAGAGTGGCTTCTGCCGCCCCAACAAGCGCTTCAACTGCTGGTACAACAAAGGGGAGCAAGAATACCCAATTCCCATCAGGGTCGGTAAACCGCAGGGGATTGCTAACAGCGTAGGCATATGGGTTGAGCTTTTGGGGCACAGATAGACCGGCGAGCGGTAGACTTGGCGATAGCGGGTCTACGGAGGAAAAGCGTGCAGCATAACTTGCTAAGTATCTTGCTCCAAAATACTGGAGCCCGCTCTCCTGGTCTTCCTCCTTCTGCGAGAACTGGTATGGTTCTTCTAGAGTTCGGGGTTGAAACTGCCGTCGCGCATGGCCAAACGGGTAGTTGGCCCTCTCCTCGGCGAGTTGACCCGTGGTGTCGGTCAGCGTGCTTGAGGATCCAAGATGGTCCTGGTGGTAGTAGCGCACCCGCAGCGTGGGATCAGTTGGTGTCAATTGCGTGGCGGCCTCCGCCCGCAGAAACAGAACCTCGCCCGGCGCGAGTGTGGTCGGCAATGAGGTGAAATTTGTGAGTGGCACAGTCAGCGTGAATTGCCAGAATTGGTTCTGTGCGTCGTAGCGCCATTCATTGGTGGCCAGTTGGGGATTCGTGTTGGTGAGCGTGAGCGATTCTAAGCCTGGGACGCCGACGAAGTTTGGGCCGCTGGCCACGGGAGAATCGGTCGGGTCGGAATAACTGCCGGTGAACGTTAGCACGCCGTTTGTCGCCGTCTGCACCCACAGCACGCTATTAGCGGAAAGCGTCGTCCCACTAGAAACGGCTGACCAAGCAAGCGTTCCCGGATTCCACTGGTAAGCCGTCAGAGCAGGATTGGCCGGCAGCGTCGCTCCGTTCACCGCCACGGAAATCAGATTGTAACCCGGCCAGAGGCGGACGCGCTGCACGCGCTGGTTGCTGCTCAACGAACCGGTCACATGCGCCACGCGGGTGTTGCCGTTCCAGACATACTTGGTCGGCGCGTCGTGGTCGCGGACTTCAAAGTATTTGTCTATGTAGAGTGTGGTGAGCGTGGGCGACGCCGGCGCGACGCCGTTCGTCTTGGTAAAGACGACCTTCGAGATACGGTGGTCGCTGTAGTCGTAGGCATACACGGCTCGCATGTTGGTGTTCTCCACGGAAATGAGGCGGTCTTTGAAATCCCAAGTGTTGGTGAGGCCATCAATGACGGTCATGTTGCCGTTGGCGTCGTAGGAGTAGAGACGATTGGAGATTGGAGATTGGAGATTGGAGATGGAAGTCAGGGCGTGTGGGCCAGGCGGGTCGCTGGCGGCGCGGCCAATGCGGTTGGCGGTTCCGGCGCTCCCACCGGAGGTCATTTGACCAAGGTTGGCCACCAGCAAGCCGGTAAGAGGGTCGGTGTCGGATAGCGAAGAAGTCTGCGCGAGCATATTGCCGATGCGATCATAGCGGTAGTTGATCTGGCCGTCATTGCGGACAGTCTCGCTGGGCGCGTTGAAGGAGTATTGCGCCTGGGTGATGCGGTAGAGATCGTCGTAGGCAAAAAGCTGCGTGTTGCGGCGCGGGTCGGCTGACGCCACGACCGAGCTTGGCCGATTGTCCGTGATGTCCTTGATGTTGGAAACGCCATCAAAATCGTAAGTGAAAGCAATCAGCGGGCTGGCCGGATTCGCCGTGGGCGCGGTGATAAGGGAATTGAGCCGCAGCCGGGGATCGTAGCCGTAGGTCGTGCGGACGCTATTGCCATAATCAATTTCCTGCAATTGGGCGGACGGCTGGTAGAGAATATTGGAAATGACAAAGCCGGATGGACCGCCAACGATTTGGTTCAGCAAATTGCGGGTATTGTAGCCGTAATTCACAAAATCATCATCGGGATAGGTCAGCGTTGTCACACGGTCGAGGGAGTCGTAAGTAAAGCCGGTGCGATAGGAAACCAACTGGAATGATGGAGTGCCGGAGTATTGGAGTAATGGATCCGGAATGCGCTTGACGACGAAGGCGACCCGGCCGCGGGCGTCGTAAGAGGTGTGTTTTTCCCCGGAGAGATCCTGGACATAGGCGAGCATGCCCTTGGTGTTCTGCGGTGTGGCCGTCATGCCATCGCCGATATCAATAGTCCCCACGGGGGTGTCATAATGATAGCTGACTGCTGGATTTGGGCTTGTTCCGTCCAGGTAACTCTCCGCCAGCAGGCGGTTCACGCCGTCGTACGCGTAAACGATCTGTTGCCCTTTGGCGTCGAACGTGTTGGTGACGTTGGAGGCGAGGTCGTAGTTCCACTGCATGATGCCCCGGTCCGGGTCGTTCATGCCAGTCTTCCGCTTGAGGCCGTCGTAGGTGAAGGTCTTGACGTTGTTCTGCGAGTCGGTGATTTGGGTGAGTTGGTCGTTGACGTCGTATTCGTAGCGGGTGGTCCAGGTCATGATGGAACCGGCGGCAGTGCCGTCATTGTTCAAATGCGTGTTCTCATCCACTTGAACCATGCGGCCCAGGCCGTCGTTGTAGTGGGCCATCGAAGCGCCGAAGTACTGGGAAGTGGGATCGGTCTGGTTCTCGTCAAAGCTCCGGGTGATCAACGGCTCGAACCGGTTGCTGCGATACGTGCCATCCTGGTTGATCTGCATAATTTCGCGGAGGGTCGCGTCATAGATGCTGGCGGACTGCTGCGCCCCAGCCAGCGTGAGACTCACCAGGGTGCCGTTTTGCTCGAATTGTCCCTGCCAGCCCGGATCTTCGATGTTCTCAAAAGCCAGCAACCCGTCGAGGGTAGCGGCGCCCTGCAACGAGAAACACGGGTTGAGGGTGTGCGCCGGCTTTTCGCGGGCATTGAACTGGACCGCGCCGCTGATGACGACGCGGGGCGTGGCACTGCCGGCAGCCGGCTCGGCCTCGGTCTTGGTCATCAGTTTCCGGCCGAGCCCATCCACGAACTGGCGAGAGATGAAGTAGTAATTGCGTTGGCTGACGCCGGCGGACCCGAGGGGTTGGTCGAGCTGGAGAGTTTCGACGAAGTTGACCAAGCCGCCATCCGCCGTGGGCACGGCCAGGGCGTAGTTATACTCAACCGTCGGATAGGCGGGCGTGTCGTAAGGTTTGACGATGTTGATGAGGCGGGCGAAAACGTCATAGCCGTAGGTGGTCTGGTTGCTGTTGAAGTCAAGCGAGGAGGTGACCGTGCCAAAGCCCTCGTCGTAAGCGGCCTGAAAGACTAGGTCCGGGCTGCCATTGCCGACGTGGATGGTCTCGGCCGTGGGATAGGACTCGAAGTCGCCGTCATAAGCGATCTCGCGGCCATGTCCCTGGGTGAAATCGGCCCCGCCCCCCGGCGCTACCGCCAGCGGATCCAGGAGGGTGATGGGATTACCGAAACCATCGTATTTTCTTCGGGCAGACTGGACGTAGGCGCCCGGGTTGGAGGCATCGGTCCATTCGCGGCGCAACGTCAGATTGCCGACGGTGACTTGACCGAAATTATTGCCGGAAAAGGTCTCATCGTCGTAATAACTCTCGACGCGGGAGAGCACCCCGCTGGTCAGTCCGCTGGTTTCCTGGCGCGCCGGACACCGGAGAATCCAGGCATTGGTGTTAATCGCATAGACGGTGGTGATGATGCGCTCGTCTTGTCCGGCGCTCAGGTTGCCATTTGCGACGATGCCGTAATCGGCGTTGGTCGTCTCATTGCCGTAATTGTCATAAGCGAATTCAGATTCCAATAGTACGGGTGCGCCCTGGCCGAGTTCGGTGATCATCGTGAATTTGGCCGTGGGGGAGGCATAGGAAACGTTCGTCCCGTCCGTGCCCGTGTAGAGCGTGACTGGGGGTATGGTCCAGGAATGGGTTTCAGACGAAAAGACGCTGCCATCCTGCTGTTCGGTGGAAAGCATCAGCAGCTTGCCTTTCATCGCTTCGTACGTCTGGCCCGTATCGAAGACGGAGCGGGTGACGAGGGTCGGCGCGGTCGGGTCGCCGAGGTCCGTCTGATCGGCGCCGCCAAAGCCGCGAAATTGCTTTTCGACCGGATCATAGTAGCCGTTATGGTAGCTAAACTGGGTGACATACTGGTGTCCGAGGGAATCGAGGTTCGTCACTGCGGCCGCCACTTGGACCGGGAAGGGCAAAGGGTCGGGCCAGGGGTTGCCGGCGGCGAGGTCCTGGAGCCGGAAGCTGGTGGAGGAAGCATAGCCGATGAACGTGACCCGCCCAATGCCGTTGGAGATCGCCGTGAGCAGGTTGGGCGCCAGGTTGCCGTTGATCAGTTGACCCAGGTCCACCGCCCTGATGTGCGGCGAGAATGTATGATCGGCATAGATCAGGTCGGTGCTCCCATTGCCGTTGATGTCCGCCCAGCGCACGACGGCATTGGCGCCGATCCCGGTGGGCATGCCGGTGATGACTTTGAGAGTGCTGAAGGTGTAGTTGCCCAGATTCACCCAGTACCAAAGCTCGCCTGGGGGGCCTGGCCGCTCAATGACCAGGTCCGCCAAACCGTCGCCCGTGATGTCCATGAGCTTGGCCTGCGCGATCTGGGCATCAGTCAACATGCCACCGGGGATATCGGGAATGCTCACACTCACCTGGGTGGCAAAGTTCCCGTAGCCAAGACCGGCAGTGACGATCACGTCGGTGGGCCGGATTTGGGCGATGTCGGGGACACGGTCGCCGTTAAAATCAGCGATCTGCACCCCGGTATCGGAAAAGACGAATCCGAAGTTCTGAGTCGTGGTGATACTGGGCGAATAGGTTTGATTGCCCAGGTTGAACCATATCCGGTATTCGACGCTGCCGCCCCCCAAGTCAATGCTCTGGATGATGTCCATGCGCTTGTCAAAGTCCACATCGGCTGTGCGGACGTTGGGGACACTGCCAAAAGGGCTCGGGGGAGGATCATTCTGCACCGCCATCAGCTCTCGAGGGCCCCAGGCCACGCTGTTTAGGTTCTGGAAGTAGTACACAACGTCATCGCCGGTGGTATAGACGAGGTCCGCCGCGCCGTCGCCGTTCATATCGGCCAGGTGGGCGATCTCGGTCGTGCTTTGCAGGTCCACATTGTAGGCCAGGCCATCCGCGCTGGCCACATTGGTGACGGCGCTCCACAAAATGAAGCGCCCGTTGGGCGTGTCCAGTTCTCCTTCGTTGAGATAGGCCGTGTGTTGGCCCCCGTCAGCCTCCGTCTTGAGGATGTCCGGCAGGCCGTCGCCGTTGAGATCCACCAGATCCACCAACGGGTTGTCCATGACGAATGGCGGCTCGTTGGTGCCGTCCAGTTCGTAGCCGGCGGCAGACAAGGTATCGGGCGGGTTGCAGACACTGTAACCAAAGGTGGCCGGCGGCAGGCTGCTGGTCCCGTCGGCGCCCACGGGCGTGACGCTGGCCAGGAGCGACCAATAGGAATTCGTGCCAGCGTAGTTCAAATAATCCAGCACGTACTCGCGGTCCAGGTAATCCGGCAGGCCGTCGCCGTTGAAATCCCCAGCCAGATGGTTGGCCAAAGTGGGGCCCTGGGTGCCGACCACGATCTGTTTGAGCCGCTTGCCCGTGCGGACGATGAAGCCGGATCGGCAATCCTCAAACCAGTCCGGCCGGTCTTCGTAGGTGAACGTGACGAAGTGGAAATTGTTCCAGGGCGGCGCGCCGGGGCCATAGGCGATGGCGGCCAGGTATTTTTGGTTCAGGTTGTTGCTGCCCGGGAAGTTGGTGTAGGTATAGGTGATGACATTGCCGTGGGTATCCGTTTCCTGTTCCAGCAGCCAGGAGAAGACGTGATTGGTAAAGGCGGGATCTTCGATGCGCCCGGCATCGGTCAGCCCAAAATCCATCCGCGTGCCATTGGGCAGAGTGCCTTCCCAATGGCCGTTGACCTGGCGATAGCGGATAAAGGCGCCTTCATCCATGTGAAACCAATCCCCGTTGGCTTGGGGAACCAGTTGCTCTTTGCTGTCGTCAATATACAAATCAACCCGGCCAATGGGGTCGCCCGGCGGCAGCGAATCCAGATACCGGGGAATACCCAAGTCCGCGCGGCGCTGCACGCAGGGCATGGGCAGACTCCAGCCAAACCCCAGCGGACCATTGCCGCCGCCGCCCTCATAAGCGAGTCTGAGTGCCGGGGCGTGGCCGGCGGTGCCTGGCGGGACCTTGAGGCTGATGCCATAGCTGGCCGTGCCGGTGTTGAGGGTGGGCTGGAACGACTCGCCCAAACCCTCGATGGCCCCGGGGCCTGTGGGCACGGAGATAGTGTTGGGCGTGACGCCGCTCTTATCATCCGCGAGGCAGGGAGGGGCGAGGAGCGCCAGCGCGGTCAGGAGCGCAGAGAGCGTGGAACCTAGATGAGGGTTCTTAGCCGTGAAAACCCACAAACGGATCCGAAGGCGCCACGAGGCCAAGCCGCCGCCAAAAAGGACCGCGGGCAACCGCGCGGCGGGCGACGTATGAGCCGCAAAGCGAGGCACACTATTTTGATACTGCATTGTTCCAGCCATGGCCCATCGCCATCTGGCAGCCGTGTCCACCACGAGATCAATGGCCAGTGTAGGCGTAGGATTGGAAAAGAAGTTTAATGTCGCTGACACCGTTGCCGTCGCCCAGCGCCCCATTGATGAAGGTTTGCAGGATGTTGGGGGCGCTACCCACACTGACGGAGGGGATGATCAGCATCCAGCGGGTATTCCAGACCGAGCGGCAAACCAAGCGGGTGCTGCTGGTCGCCTGGGTGATGGTCCATTGGCCCGAGTCGGGATAGGCCTGGAATTCGTCGAACTGCCGCAGGGTGTCCAAGGGCTCGGACATGCCGTCGATCGGAATCCACGCCGGGTTGTTGGTGCTCAAGTCACCGGACAGACTCGTGGGCGGTGGCGGCAGGGCCTCATCCAGGACGGTGAACTGGCGGGTCATGCCGCCGGTGTCTTGACCGGCAGCGTAAAAGACGTCGTCGCCCACTGGGACGAGATAGACGTAGGGCGTATTGGCAAGGTGGGTGGTGTCGTAATTGTCGAACCAGATTCCCGTGGCCCAGATCTTGGTGGCGTACGCCGAAGGGTTGAAATAACTGTCTCCACCACCCAAGGGCCAGCCGAAAAAGTTTTCGTCGGCCTTGATCGTCGTGCCAAAGAACAGAACGATGGCTGGACACGGGGAGGTGGCCCCGTTCGGGGGGCTACAGTACCGTTGAAACTCGGGCAGGGCGAACATGTCGGGCACCACCGCCTGCGTGAGGATTTGGCGCCAGAGTTGGCCGGCGACAGTGCTGTTCTGGTTGGTTTGTACGCGGAACAACTCGCTTCTTAAGGAGAAACGTTCGGTATCGTGTTCCTGGTTGTTAATGCCCAGTCGTCCACTGAGGTCATTATAGCTGACGGACAGCGAGTATAGCGCGTCGGCCAGGCCCGGGTCGCCATCCCCCTCACCTTGCAGCGGCAGGCCGTTGGCCATCAGCCCGAGGGCCCGGGTCTGGATGATCTGCTGCATGAAGTTGTCTGCGAGACTGCCCTGAGCACCGGGCAAGAAGCAGGTCTCAAAGTCATAGGCCTTTGCCGCCAAATAAGCGTAAAGGGCCGCCATATCGAATTGGGCGTCGAACTTCGACAAGGCGTCGTTGCGGAAGATGCGGAAGGCCATGTCCTTGTAGCGGTATTCCTGGACCTGTTGCGCGGTCTGGGCGAGGAAAAGCGCCTGCTGACCCAGCACCCGCACGCCCTGGCCCAGGGTACTGCGGTAGTTTTCCGCCGCTTCCGTAATGGCCTCTTGCAGGTTGTCCAATTGCGAGCGCTGAACCGGTTCCTGTTGAACCAATTGCTGGAGTTGGATGATCTGGTTGGTGATCCCCTGGACCTGCTGATTCAACGTTACGGTAATGTTGTTAGCCGCCTGGCTTAATTGTGCGTCCTGTTGGGCCTGCAATTCCGCCAGGCTTGCTTGGTTGGCTTGGCTGCCCAGGGCAAGGGACGTTTCCGCGGCGGCTAGTTGGATTGCGCCACGTATGGGGGCGGTTGCGTCAAAAGAGAAACCGACGGACAAGGGCAGCATTGTGGCCATGGCGTTCCCGACAGCCGACGCCTGCCCGGCGGCCGCATTGTAGTTCAACACGTTTTGCTGGTCCTGATAGATTTGTTGATCGAGCGTCGTCTGCGTGCCCAGCCCCTTGTTGAGAATATTGATCTGGCCCGCGTTCACGCCATACTGCGATTCCAGGAGGTCGGATTGATCCTGGATTTGGATGATGAGGTTATTGTACTGCAGCAAGGCGGTGTTGAACTTCTGATGGGCCTGGAGCAGATTTCCCAGGGCCTGTTGAATGGTCCCGGGCGACACGCGGGGTTGCGTCCAGGCCGCGGGCTTCACAAATTGCAGGCCGTCATCGGCCAGGGTCAGGACGACTGCGTTGGTGGTCAGCACCACCCCGCCGTTCGGGAGAGTGGAGGAGGTATAGAAAGACTGCGTGACACTGCCGGTCGTTGGCGGCGCCACGCCGGTAATGGGCTGATAATCAATGTAGTTGAAATCGAGGCCGTTGATGTCCGGGCCATTGTAACCGGGCGGGTAGTTGGGGTCCTGCGGGTAAGGGGTGCCGAAAATCGTGATGAGCTGATTGTTGTAAGAGGCTTCCTGGTTGGCCACTGTATTCTGAAATTGCTGCACGGTATCGGCTTGTTGCCGCAGCGCTGCGGTGGACGCCTCGGCGTAACCAAAGACGGCCAGTAAGTTGTTCATGGCCGCGACGGCTTTGTTATAGACCTGCGTGAACTGGCTTACCCCCTGGCTGACCTGGGTGGGATCAACATCCATCGGGATGATGTCCTTGGACACGCCCAGCGGATTGAGGCCCTGGTCGGCGTTGTCTAACTGGGATTGGATGTCGCCGGCGGTGGAGGCGATTTGGCCCAACTCGGTCACCGTGGTCCGGTCCACCTGGGCGATGGTGCCGATGTCGGCGGCGTTGGTATCCTGGTGCGGAAGAATGGCGTTGGCGGTCACCCAATCGAAATAGGCCGCCAGGCCCGCCTTCATGCCCCATTCGGAGACGCCCCAAGCCCGGTTCGTGTTCGAGTCGTAGTAGCCCCCCCATTCGTTGGCCGCGTTCTCCTGGTACCGGCTGCGGTAGGTGAGATTAATGATGTCCAAGCCGGTTTGGGCCCGGGCCGCGGCGGCGGTGGCGAACTTGCGTTCGTGCATCAAGCCCTCGTCCTTCGTTACCCCGTCCACATTAACCTCCTCGACGTCCAGGGCCGGGATCATGGTGAAATTCGGGCTCCGAAACAGCCCGTAGTATTCCGTGAGCGCCGTCAAATAATGGCCCCAGGCATCGCCGTGGCCTTGGGGATAATAGATCGGCCCATTGGTCGGATTGCCGCCGCAGTAGGTATTAACGTAGGCGACAACCCCGTCCTGATTTCCAGCGGGGTCGTTGTTCCAGTATAAGCGGTTATAGACCGGATACGTATCTACCGGCGGCAGGAAACTGTCATCACGTCCCCGCAACAACGCTAGCTCCTGGTACAGCAGGGTCAGCGCGTTGGGGTCGCCTTCGAAGCAAAAGATCGAGGAAGCCGTCGTGGCGTAGGTGGTGGTTTGGTCGCCGAAGGAGACGGTGGGGTCGACGGACTCGGCGTAGGCCTCGTTGCCAAAGAGCATGTACAAATCCGCCAGGCAGCCCGCCGCATGCATCAGCGCGCTGTTCACATTGTACGCCAGGACCGGGTCGGAGGCATTGTAGGTCGGATTGTCGATGCTCATTTGCTCGGCGGTTTTGAGCACCGTTTCATAGACTTGAATCAGGCCCAGGTTCGAGGCCTGAGCGTTGAGGGGCACATTGCCAATCCAGCGCGGACCCGCCAGCGTGAGCATGTTGATGACGATGTCGACCGGGTTCCCGCCATAGCTATTAAACTGCACATCAAAGGGGTTCAGCGTGCCCAGGATGTTGTCGATCCAGCCTGGGGCCAGCGTCATGCCGTCCGACCATTCACTCCAGCCCGAACCGCACAGCGTGTTGGTGAGTGGCTGATACCGACAGCGGAAGAAGTGGTCAACCAATATGTCGGGTCCCGATCCCTGGATGGTGAAGTTGACCATTCCTGGGCCGACAGCAACGTCGGCCCAATTATTGGTGTCGGGCCCTCCCGTCGTGGACGGAAGAGTCCGTTGCCACTCAAAGTTATAGTTGGCCGCGTTGCCGCCGAAATCCCCGCTGTACTGAAGCGTCTGCGTCACGCCGAAAATGTTGGGATTGGGAATATACTCGACGTCGCCCAGGTAACCGGGGCAGCCGACCTGAATGATCTGAAGGGTCGGTAATTCAGTGGGGCTGTTGTTGAAGGCCAGGGTCACATAACCGCCTCCCTGCGCATTGCCGGCGGTCAGGGCCAGACTGTCGTATTGGGTCGCATTCGTCGCCCCGGGCAGCATGACCTGCCCGGCGCTGCTGGCCAGCGCATTGATCGCGTTCCGAAAGTCGGAGTCCGCCGGGGTGCTGTTCGTGGAAAGGGCCAGGAGTTCCGCCTTGTCCCGCGGAGTGAGCACGTTCAGGAGAAGGTAGCCCAGCGGCTCGGCGACAGCATGGAGGTTGGCCGTAACCCACACCCCTGCGAATACGAGCTTGTTCAAGTTGCCATCCCACCAGACCTGCTGGCGCAAATCCGGCGGCAGACCGGGAAATATGACCGTGTCGTTGAGGTTTGTGATGGCCTGGATATCCGTGGGCAAGCCGTTCAGGGCCACCGAGACCGCGTTGGTGGGGAGAATGAGTTGGACACTATGGACCCCGCCCGTCGCCATCGCTTGCTCGTAAATGACCGCCACGTTGGTTCCGTTCCCGGCGATGGCCGGCAGGTAGCCGCCGCCGATGGCCGGCTTCTCGGCGAAGAGCGTCTCGGCGAAACTCAACAGCGGCGGGCTCGCGGGCCAGGAAACAACAAAGGTGACATCCTGGGGCGTGCCGGGAGTTTTCGCATACAAGTCCAACCAGGGAAAAGGCGTGCTGGCGGGCGGCGTGTTCGTCGGCTCGATCCCCAGCGGCGCAAACAGGTTGGTCACGAACTGGTTCGTCAGGTAATCGTCGGGGAAATAGAAGCCGGCCTGACTTCGATAATAATATTGCATGACCAGGTTCGTGGTCGAATGGCCGTCATTACCGGCGGCCTTGGCAAAGAAGAAATTCGTATTAAGGCCCTGCCACCACGGACCCGACACCGCTTTGGTTCCGGGAGCGACCGGCGAGTCAAGGCTGTCCAGCGGAGTCGGTTCAACAATTTCCAAGCCGGCTAGGGCGGGGTACCGGAAGGTATAATTGGTGCCACTCCAATCGGTGCCTTCGGCCAAAACCCCGAACACGTTGTATTGCCAGAGGTTGGGGTTGAGCAGACTTGGGGACTTGATCAGCACGTAGGGGGCAGAGGTGTAGCTGGCGTCGTTGTTGGTCTGGTTGAGGTCGTTGCGCAACGGATAGAACCGTGTTCCGGCTGGCGGCCAGACGTGCTCCTCATTCGGATTGAACCCGGGTTGAGTGGGATCGTTCTGGTAATAGGCATAAGCCTGGCCGTTGGTGAAGAGGGGCGTGCCGTTCTGGCTGGCGATCACGATGTTCGGGGCATTGGCGGGCCACCAATTGGTATAGAGCAGGACGATCGTGGGCCAGGGCGTGCCGTTGGTATCGCTCGTGGACCACCAGACTTCCAGCTTCCCTCGATTCACCGCGAAAATCTGCCCCGTAGGAGTGTTGGTGCCACCATAAGTGTCGTAGTCATACCGGTCCCAGTCGTGCGGGTTGCCTGGCGGAGGCGGGGCGTAAATATAGCCGAAGCGGGACGCGGCGGGATTGACACTATCCACGATCTCACTGCCGATGCTCCACGGGTTGAGTGACAAGTTGAAAAAGGCCGGGTCGTTATGCGCCACGGAACGCACCACCTGGAAAGCCACATTGTTGCTGGGGGCATACTTGAGCAAAGACCATGCGGATCCCCCCGGACTGGTGGGCTGGCTGCTGGAGAACGTGTTGCCACTCAGATTGGCATGTCCGGCCGGAGCCATATAGGGCATCAGGGCGGGGTTCAGAGCAAAGGGCAGGGAGACACTCTCACCCGAGTTGCCCGAAGAACCGCGAGCATAGAGCTGGTACTTGCCAGGGAGATTGGTCGGCCAGCGGGCGGTGTATTGGTGCATTTCATACGGCCAAACGATGCCCAGGAAGTTGGTCCGCTCCCAGAAGATCTCCACGTTATCATTCCCGACCGTTGGCTCGATGGCAAACACGTCGCCATTCATCGGGCTGGTATTATCATCGTGCTGATAGACATAACCGCCGTTATTGGGCTGGAGGCCTTTCCTGACCAGAGGAAAGGAGGTCATATCGGGCTCGTTAGTTGCCGCCAGGAGCTGGTCGCCAACGTACCAGTTCGCCAGACTGCCTGGCACCGTCCAATCGTCCACCACGTCGGCCGAGTAGGGAACGACGCTTACGTACTCGACCCCGAGAAATGAATTGTTCTGATCCTCGGTATTGATATAATGGAGAAGGACCCGTCCGCTGGCAATCCGGGCGTGTAATTCATTAAGCGTCACGTCCAGTTCGATGGTGTTAGTGAGTATGCCCGAGTAAGGGTCCGTTTCAATCGGAGGGACCTCCGCGCCAAAGTCGATAATGACAGTGATTCCGACGATGAGGTTGCTCAGAACGACCGGCGGTCCCATTTGTCCGAGGCCGGTTCCATTCGGCTGCCACGTCCAGTAAATCTTCCTGGCCACTTGCCCGAAGTCCGCCGGCCAGTTCGCCGAATAATCGTCCATCTCGTTGGGCCACGCCATCCCATCAAGCTGCCCATATTGATACCAAAACACTACCAGTTGACCCGGCTCGGCGGTCGGCTGTGTGGCCAACACATCCCCGTTGTGCAGATCGTTGGCGTAGCCCTGATACTGAACCGCGTAATAGGTGTTGCTGGGGCCCGTGGAGCTTAGCCCAGCCGCAACAAATGGGGCGATGTGGCCGGCATGGGTCTGCACGGGCGCCAGGAAAGCCCCCACGCCTACGCTGGGTTCATAGTCGGCGTTGGGCGGCCTCACTTGGAGCACCTCCACCCCGGCAAACCCGCCGTTAGTCCGGACCTCAAGGACAATGCTGCCGACGTTGGTGTTGGCCCGCCAGGCATTGCTTACCAGAACGAGATTGGACGCCAGGATCGTGCTGTTGAAGTGTGGAACAAGACTTACGCCATTCAATACGCGCACCGCCGGTGCGCCCGTGGGGATGCCGTTCGTATCAGTCAGATACATGGAAACCTGGGGCGTGCCGGCGGCGGCGAGACCGGAGATGAGATAAGTGTTCGTGGGGCCGCCGACGGTCCAGACAATTTGAACGAAACCGGCGTCCCCAGCGAACACCTGGGTGCCGTTCACGATGAAGACCTTGTTGGAATCACTGCACCAGACAAACGCTTGGTTCGTGATCGAGTCCCCGAGGTGGAAATCCGGACCGCGCAAGATGAGGGTCTGCACCGGCTGGCCAAAACCCGAAGCGATGAGATAGTTTGTTCCATCGTTGGGCGCACTGGCGTTCGGCCCGATGCTGCCACTGAAGAAGACGGCGGCCCCGTTGGTCACTACGGTGGTCCCATTGGTGGTAACTGACGTGATGTAGCCATTGGTCGCAGTGCGGTTCACGTAGTCGGCTGTGCCCAGGTAAATCTGATTGCCTTGCGCCCGCACCACCCTGGGGCCGGCGAGCGCCAGCGCGCAGCCCAACAGTGCCGCTAGGCGGCGCCCATTGATCCGTAGGTCATTCATACGCATTCTTTGAAAAGTATTTACGTCTTTCACCTCACCCCGGTCCCCTACTGTGAAAATGCTCCTCTTAGCCGCCGAGACGGCACCCTCTCATCCTCCGAAGGCGAGCGGGACGCGCGCCAGCGAAGAAATGAGCAGGTTGAGCATCAGTGAATTCATTCGCCGTTCATAACCGATGCCTCACTTCAAAGGGGTACTGCCCGAAGGTGTCAAAGGCATCGCATTTCCGCTACCTTTGGCTTTGTTCAAAAGGTCTCTTCCTTTAGCAGCCTCCTGCCTCATGGCTAGCGCTCGTGACGATGGCGCCTGCCGAAATTGCAGCGTCAGCTCCAGATCTGACAGGCGCAGGCTTATCATCGTCTCCCTGCCACGCCATTCCAGGCAATACTCCCCGGCCAGACCTTGAACATATTTGTCTTTGCCCCGAAAGATCTCATCCGGCCTGATGTTGTGCGTGGGAGCCTGGTACGCTCTCATCAGCTCAGCCTTAAGCGCCTGGTACTGGGCAAGCCTCTCTTCCCGGCTCGTGACACCGGAAGCGAATTGGAATTGCACGGCGCTCAGCCCTCCAGAGGGGGACTCGAACTTGAGGGAGCGGCGGCATGCCCGTCCAAGCATTGTCGAGGTTTCACCACTGGAGCCGTTGCCCATGAGACCTGGTGGCGTCTCCCACTCCATTCCAGCGACTCCCCAGTAAACTGGACTGGGCAACTCCTTAGCCCTGTTCTGCTCCCAAATCCTCACCGCGGGATATTGCTCGTAGGGATTGGAGGGACTGGAGGGCGCTCTGACGAAGGATTGAGCAACCGCACTACTGATCCATGCCGTGGTGACAAATATAGTCAATGATTTCATGTTAACTCCTTAGCGAATCCGGATTATGTAGTAAAGGGATATGAAGCTTGGGCGGTTGTCATGCCCGCCTGCGGGATCCGTAGCAAGTTTATAGATGATGTCGGTAGAGGTGCTGTTGGGATCCTCAGGATAAGCCGAGTCGTAGCCGATGACAAGGTGTTCGTGATTCAACCCACTCAGCGAACTTCCCGCCGCATAATAATTGCCTCCGGCAATAGTATTTCCATTCGCTTGATAGCCACCGCTATAGTAGGACAAGTCGGTCGGGAGGTATATGCTATGTTTGTGCTCGTAAGGATGGGAATGATCAGGCGCATAATCCTCACCTCCACTGCTGCCAACGGGATAACCATTCACATCATCCGCACCCCGAAGAAATTGTTGGCGCAAATCGGGCAACTGCTGTCCATACAATGGCGAATTGGTGTCGCTGACGATGCTGCCATTGCAATACATCCAGGAGGGTGTGAGATTTGTAAGACTGCCAAAAAACGGTAAAATGGTCCCTATGGGCACAAGCGCGTTCAACACGTTCGTGGATAGGTTAGGCACATCGATGCTTCCTGGCACAATCTTGCTTGCGGGCACCGACCCATTTTGCAAGTTAGCGAGCACTGCGCCGCTGGCCAACTGGCTCGAGCCCACTGAGCCAGCCGCAATCTGGGCAGCGGTGACGGCCCCGCTAGCAAGTTGGGGGGTATTGACGGCCCCGTTGGCCAGTTGGGGGGTGTTGATAGCCCCGTTGGCAATTTGTGCGCCGGTGAGGGTATTCGGAGCAATCAGGGCCCCGGGAATATGCCCGTTGGTGGGTGAGCCGGTGTCGGTGAACAGAGCGCTCCACCCAAAGCCGCCCAAAGTATCCGCGTTGCCCGCATAGAGGGTGTAGGGGGCGCTCAAAAGTTGCTGGCGAGGGGTGATGGGGCTGTTGTTTCCGACTTGGATTTCCAGGTAGGCGGCAGGCTGCCCGGATAGCACGGTAGGCAGGAACCTGTTAATGTTGTCTGTGCTCAGGGCCACGTTGAAGCGGCCGCCCACTAAGGGCACAGACGTGGTGTAATCACCCCAGAGCTTGTTGCCACCTGACGGACTGTCGTAGATCCGAAACGCGAGCGTGTAGTTGCCGTCGGACAGGTTGGTGCCGTAGGCATTGACGAGTTGCCCTTGATAGTTCATCTGAGCGGGCACGTTGGCGGCAAAGGCGCTCCGGGAGATAAAGAGCAAGGCAAGGATTGCGGCTCCTATACAGACTTTTGTGGCGATTGGTCGGCTAATCGAGTTTTTCATAGCATGAGTTCTAATTCGCAAATCGGAAGTGTTCAGGTTACGGACATTCGCAGCGTAACAGGGGTGTTTTCGACTGCGCCCCAGGCGCCGGGCCGAAAAAAGCGGGAGTGTGGGCATCATCATGTTGGGTAGAGGGAGGCAAGTTAGAGTCCGCCATTGAGCACTCCGACGTTGCAGGCCAGGGCGAGACGGAAGGTGCCTTGCACGTATAAGGGTATGCTGTAGAGGCCCGTGATCGTTTCACTGTAGATGCCGCCCACCTGGTTGTCGCCCCAGCCCGATAACGCCAGCCCGCTGGGATCGGTCGCGGTAAATTGCAATGTAATCTGGCGGGTGATTGTCGGGCATTCCACCCCGTCGGCCAGCAAAGTGGTGCGGGAATCATCATAATTGTCGTGGTCCGGGTGGTACTGGTGGACGAAGGGGTTGAGGACGTTGGTGTACCAGAGGACATTGGTGCAGGCAAAGACGCTGTTGCTGCCGCCGAAGGCGCCGGAGCCCGCCAGGGCAATCGGCGCATCGAAGGCAAAACTGCTGCTGCTGAAACGGCGGGCCACCGGCTGGCCGTCGCGCAAGGCGGCCCCGGAGAACTGCGGGATGAGCGAGTTATCGGTCACCAGCACGTAGGTTCCCGGTTGGTCGGTGACTTGCGCGCCATCGGGGGCGTTGGTGTAGGTGCCATTTTGCCACATCATGAGCACTTTCTGCAAGAGGCGCACGTCGCCGCCGTCATCCACGTGCAGTAGCAGCCGCAGTGAAAAGCCCTGGGCGGTCGGCGTGGGATTGGTGTTGTTGATGACGTTGGCGGGCTCACTGACGGAGTTGATGATGGCGCTGCCGACCCATAGGCCGGCGTGCGGGTCGGCGCCGGTGCCCGGTGGGTCATCTTTTGGCTGCGGAGTTTGCCTGCTTCGACGCAGCAGGGCGGCCGCGTTGGCCGCCGCTTGCCTGCCTTGCGAGGTCACGGGGAGCAGCCAGAGAGTGCCGGCGCCGTCGCTGACCTGCAGCAGGCTTTCATACAGAGGCTCGATCGGGCCTGGGTTGGCAGGCGGCGCCGCCATGTCCGGACGGCGCACGGCCAGCCGGATGGCCCAGCTTCCCCCGGCGGGGATGGTGCCGGTCAGTTGGGCGGTCAACGGCTGAAAGCCAACGTTGGTGGGAAAAACCGTCCGCCAATAAGAAAGCGGGACGGACCCGGCCAGAGGAGCGACGCCTTTTGGCGGTAACAGCGAAGCCAACTGGGCAATTGTAACGGTGCGGGCGTCGGTGCTGGTGTTTTGGATCGTGAGGGTTTGCTCAGTAAGCGACAGCCCGTAGTCGATGGAACGGCCCTGCGCGAAGACAATTTGCAGCGGACCGGGATAAGTCGAAAAGCCCGCGGATTGAATCCAGTAGGCCACGCCGGGGCTGATACGGTCGGATGCCGGGTTGACCGGGACCCAGGCGCCGGTGGAATTCAGACGGAGCATCGACCCGCCACTCTGGGCCGGTGAGCTGGCGAAAAAGTTCTGAAACGTCGGCGGGGCGCTGGGGTCCACGTGAAAGCCGGTCAAATTGAATGAGTCAGGCAGCCATGTCGGCCCGCGCGGAGCCGGCTGACCTTGGAGGGTCCACGTGACCGGCGAGGCGTTCGTGGCGAGTTTGATCAGGTAAGCATGTTCGGCCAAAAGAGTGAAAAGGTTGTTGACCGCCCGATTGGTGCTGGCTGGCGGCAGGTAAGTAAGCCAATCCGGCTGGCCGGGGATGAGTGAGCTCGCGTCGCTGATGAACTGGACGGTGGAGAATTGGCGGTTCCAGCTCCAAACACTCTCCACCGGAATGCCCGAGAACAGGGTGTCACAATCCCGCGGCGTGGGCTGGATTTCCAAAAACACGGCGTTCCAACCCGGCTGGAGGGTGATCGTTTGGGTCGTCCACTGGGCCAACACACCAGCCGGCAAGAGCCAACATCCGAGCGCCCCAGCGGCAATTTTTGTTATTCGAGTTTTCATCGGCTTAGTCCTTTAGCGAGGGCGGCCTTCTCAGGGACCTTCCGTGAACACGTTGTAGTAGCGAAAGCCCTGGCCGGCAGCAGTAGTGTCAGTGAAGGTGTTGGTTCCGGGCACGGCGGGGATGTGCTGCTGCAACGGTGTAAAGCTGCCGCCCAACGCCGAGGAGAATTCCAAGGTGTACAAACGGTTAGTGAAACTGGTCCACATAATGTTCAACCCTTGAGGCGTGGGCTTGATATCCACGAACTCAAACACTGAGTTCTTGTCGAGGGGATCGGTCCCGGCGATGAATTGCTGGTAGTAGGTCATGCCCTTGCCGAGCGGGTCGGCGTTGGTGAGAGTGTTGGGAGGCAAGCCCCAACTAGCCAGCCATTGGGCAAAGGTCTGGGCCGGGCCGGTCGCCGTGGCCAGATCCACGCGCTCGATCAAACCGCGACTGCCAGGGCCAAGCATGAAGGTGTTCGACAACCCGAGCGAGGAGAAGACAATCGTCGCGTTGGTGCCGCCCACCATGGCGGCGCGCATGCAGGTCGTAAGTGCCGTCGGCAATCCGAGTGAATTCGTTGACGCCGGAAACGTCTGGCCTCCGGCCGTCCGTGTTTCCATTGGGATAAAGGCGATGTAAAAGAACTGGCTGTTGACCCCAATTATGGACGCGGTCACAGAAACGGAGTCGGTCTGGTTGGTGATCTGCCAAGTCACTTGCCCTGTGCTCAGCGGCTGGCTTGTGTTGCCGTTAAGCACGGCACCGTAAAGTACGAGGCTCGGCTCCGGGATGCCTTGTCCAGACACGTTCAGCCCGGCCGCTAGCAGCACCACGAACCACGCTAGCCGCGACCCAATCTGACGTATGCGGGAGGATCCGGAAACAATCCTGTTGGGAACATAACGAGGCAAAGTCGAGCTATTCATATATGATTGCCCCCTGCCCCAATGGCTACGCTTGGGGCAGGAATGGCATTCTGCCAAGCCGATTCGAGGAATATCTCCTGTGCGGAGGCACAGACGACGCCAACAACAGTTGACCCGATAAAATCCGAGAATGTGCGTCTCATGTTCGATTCAATTGTGGTCGGCTCAGAGTAAGGTTTCCGCATCCTGCGCATCTGCTTGCTCGTTGAGATGATCTCACCTTTTAGCTCGCGGAAAATGGCGGCCTGATGTCCTGCGGGGTGAACCCGTCGGCGCTGACCTGAAACTAAATGATGTTCCAACCGGTATAAGGGTCTGGGCTGGATCTGCGCCAGGTGGGCCACGCCCCTTCCCGAAAGCGGTTGCTCCTTTTCCAAGGCAGTCCGCTTCTGCTGTCGCACCCCCAAGTTACGGCTTTGCCTCAGAATAGATTTTAAGGTCCTTCCAATAATGATAAAAATAATCCCCCCATCTCACAAGGAATGCAAATGCCTACTATAAGATTTCAGAGCACTTAATTACATTGCTGATTAATATAATCTCTCTTTAACAGGCGAGGTGCCAGCTTGGCCTGGCGAACTTGGGGGAATTGATCACTTGCTCTTTCGACTGTGCCCACGACAATCTGCGACCGAATTGCCAACGAATTCGGGGGCACGTCAAGGCCTCCCCTTCAATGATCTTCCTCTTCTCGTGGGGTGATGACCAGGAAAGGATTTAGTCCGAAGGCTCGATCCCCGCTCCCTCAGTTCACAACGAACCGATCCAGGATTTAATCGCAATGTCAGCCAACCTCACGCACAACGTGGAGGCAGCGGGTGATCTTGGTTGTTTTCCTGGTCAGGATTGCTGGTTTCTCTCCTGGCAAGGGTTCGAGGCATATTCCCTAAGTTCTTTTCACACCAGCTTCTTGAACGGGTATCGGGGGTCTATTCATCGCTGGCGCCCCGAATGAAGCCCAAACCCTCCATACCCCTGTGCGCCACAAGTCAAACAGTCAACTCGTCAGCGCTCACTTGAAGTCCTCAGCATGTACGCGCACGATCGTAATGGGATGTCTGGCGACCGTCTTTTCCAACCCCAACGCGATTCCCGCAAGCAAGTGACATTCTGCTCGCCCGCCAACGCTTGGAACTGGCCATCCCCCCTTCGCTGTCCGTTGCGAAAAGTAGAGGGTTGTGTGCAGATCAAAATCTCGCTGGATGGTCCAATGAGGTCGTGGAAGATCGTTTCCGCTGCTGAACCACAATGTCAGGTTGTCAGGTCGTTGGCGTAGCTGGAATGACTCCGTCCGCAACTCTGAGCCCCCGACGACAAAACTCCCTCCCACATTATTCCCGTGGAGTGACCTAATTGGCAGGCCTCCGTGATCCCAGAAACTTTCCACGGCCACTATTCGTCCCACATCGTTCAGCATCGCCGTGAGCAGGCCACCAAACAAGGGCACGCGATTTTCGCGGCTAAACTGACCGAAGCTGAGGCAAAAACCACCACGATAAGGGTCATATTCGAAATCCAGGCAGGATTTATCGTCCTGGGCGAACTCAGGGTTCACGTTCATGCGCCAAATTATCGTAAATCAAAAAAGCTTACTGACAAGGGAGATTTAGTCAGCCGCGAACGAATCGAGAACGCACGCGATTAGCCAATAGACCATTTCCACCGTTTACAGCCCGGCATCAGCATGAGTTCAACCGACGTTCACCGTGAAGGCGCTCTCAATCTGGATAGCGTAATTCAGATTTGATTGCGGCTTTCCTGATATGCTCAGTGTTCACGGGAATTCAAGCCGATGCCGTCAGAGACGAGAACAGGTAGTTCACTTCTGGGCACGAAGCGGGTGGCGAGGGGCGAGCGGCGGGCAGGGATGAGGGGTGAGACCTGAAAGCTGAAACCTCCATAGCCCCACCGGGCCCCCACCAGAGCCTCACCGTAGCACCTCTGATTCAAATCAGAGGTACTACGGCGAGGCTCCGGCGCGGCCCGCGGGACGGTCTGGCGCAGGGAAACGGGTCAGCCAGCTCATTAGGCGAGTTTGGGGACTACGTACGGCTTGCGGTATTCGCGCCGCGACAGCTTATTGGCAGCATCGGCATAGTCTTTCGTGAACCGCTCCCGCTTCGGATCAAACGTCACCCACGGTCCCAGTGTGGCCGGCGTGGCCCCGAGATCAACGCCGTTCTGACTCAGATACTCGCGGCAGCGCTCGAAGGCGTCGGTCAGTTCGGGGTTTGCCTGGGTCGCCGCGCGAATGGTTTCGGGCGGCGACTGTTTGCCCAGCCGATGAGAGATGTTGGCCATGTGGCAGCAGGCCACCGATCGGTATCCCTGGAGCGCCTCAGCCGCCAGTTCGCCGGCCTGGCGACTCCGCACCGCCGCGGCAAAGTTGGCCAGGTGCCTCGTTTCCAGCGCCTCGGAGCTGACGTCGTCCCGCATCTCCTTGATCTTGTTTCCCTGCTTGTCAAAGACCGCGCCACCGGTGGCCTCACCGGCGAAGTACCCGCCTTCGCAGTCAATAACAACTCCGCTGGTCCGGTTGCGGAATCGGCCGATGGCATTGGCGTCTGGTGAGGCGCGCACGTTGCGGATTTCGCAAATCAGCGGAGCGGGTTGGTAATCGAACAGCGCAATCTGCGTATTGGCCGTCTCCCCGCAGTCGTTGAACGCAAACCGACCGCCAACGCTCATCGCGCGCGGCGGCGGCTGGTCCTGTCCCAGAGCCCAGCGGCAGAGGTCTATGACGTGAATGCCATTGTTGCCCATCTCGCCGTTGCCGGTCGCCCAGAACCAATGCCATTCGTAGTGCAATTGCCGGCGCATGAGCGGTCCCGCCGGGGCGGGGCCGCACCAGAGACCATAATTCACCGTGGCCGGCACCGGCGTAGGCGCCGTCACCCTGCCGATGCCATCCCGCGCGCGATACACCAGCGCATGGGTGTAACGGATGGCGCCGAGCTGGCCGCTGCGCAGGTAATCGAAGGCCTGACGCAGTAGCGGACTCGAGCGACTCTGCGTGCCCACCTGGACGATGCGACCATATTTCCGCGCCGCTGCCACCATTTGGCGCCCTTCCCAGAGGTCATAAGAAAACGGCTTCTCGACATAGACGTCCTTGCCGGCCTGGCAGGCCCAAACCGTGGCCAGCGCATGCCAGTGGTTGGGTAAGGCGATCACCACCGCGTCAATGGTCTTGTCATCGAGAACCCGGAGGAGGTCGCCAAAGGTGGCCACCGTTTCGCCCCGGTCCTTAAACGGTCGGGCTTCGCGGTCGAGGAAGGCCTGGTCCACGTCGCACAGTGCGACGATTTGTACGCCGGGCACTTCTCGCAGCCGGGGAATAAGCTGGTGGCCTCGCCCGCCCACTCCGCCCACGGCTTTGGTGTCCCCCAGGCCGATGACCCCCACACGAATGGTGTCGTTGGGGCCTTTCGGGCGCGATGATCGCTCGGCCCCGACCACGATTTGCGGCATACCCAACGCCAAACCAGTCGCCATGGTGCCTTTCAGAAAACCTCGCCTTGTCATTGAGTTCATGCCCCGGAGACTACCTCAAATAAGCCGATTGCAACAGAATAACGTTACTTGAAACGGATCAGAAACGTCTCAAACCGGAGGTTGGAACTGGAGCTGTCCGGGCCGTGGGTAGTCCACTCCTCGCAGCGAAGCGGGCAGCGTAGGGACGGCTTTTCAGGTTGGGCGGGGGACCCGAAAAAGCCTTCAGTCCAAAGTCTATCCCAAAGCCGGCACCGCCGCCGCTACGATCAGGCGCAGGTGGACGTGCCGCCGGCGGACACCAACTTCGGCGAACTGGCCGCGCAGGCCTTCGCCATTACGAGTGTAAGTGACTTGGGTGCGCTGGGCCTCAGTTGCCCCTGGGCCTTTGAGTCAACCAGATCGTCTCAATCATTCTCCGGCCCAAATGCGGGGTCATTTCATCTGGGTCGGGGAACGGACTGAGGCTCTTGGGAATATCAATTTCCGACTAGACTTGTGTGTCAGCTTTTGGCATGGCAGAGGCATGACAAAGCCGAACAGCACGCCCGAAGC
>Ga0326727_10005114_pt1 | contig 38010 bp, 43 predicted proteins | sample MB2enrmetagenome_FD_207643 | JGI IMG/M metagenome (GOLD analysis project Ga0326727, IMG submission 207643) | Lab enriched peat soil microbial communities from McLean, Ithaca, NY, United States - MB29MY | ecosystem: Environmental > Terrestrial > Soil > Wetlands > Peat | place: USA: New York... | reverse complement strand
GACGGGAAAACCCTGCGCGGAGCTGTCGGGCATATTCATGGCACCGCGCTGCCAGGTCAGCCAGGCAATGTCGCGATCGCTGGACATCGCGACACTTTTTTCCGAGGGCTGCGCAATATTCACAAGGACGATGAAATCACTTTGACGACATTGGACGGATCCTATCGCTATCGTGTGGACTTCACGGAAGTGGTCGAACCCAAAGCCACTGAAGTGCTGAAAGGTTCCACTGACGCGATCCTCACCCTGGTGACCTGTTACCCGTTCTACTTCGTGGGCCCTGCCCCCAAGAGGTTTATCGTCCGTGCGCATCAGATTTCTGGATAAGGCGACACTGCCTCTACTTCCGTAGAGGTCGCCGGTTCGAGTCCCGTCGTCCCCGCCAGCTGAATTCATTAATTTTAATCCCACCATGTTAGTTATGGCCGCCCGAAGCACTTTCTGCCCAGGCTATCACACGGAGTAATCGTCTGCACCACGGCCCACAAGTCCTACGTGTCCAATTGCACGGGGTGAGCGGGAGTCAGCCGGCTCCCTATCGATTCAGGTGAAGGTCGCCGGCCCTTCGTCAACTCAGCGCAGGCTCTAAAGGTCGCCGCCTTTATCACGCGATTTTTGCATTGTCGGTCAAGAAGTCCACACAAATGTTGTAGATTACCGCGTAATTGCTCCATTTTCATGTAAGAAGCCGTTTATAGCTGGACATTATGTCAGTCTCGCCTGTGTTTTCATATACATAGTCGGATCGATCTTCATTTTTAACATCTCTAGGGGTCAATGCCCGGTTCGTACCCTGAAAAGCATATTCGTGAGCCGCCACTATTGGCGCAGCCTGGAATCTTCCGTCGCTTGCAGGGGCGGCGATTTTTCGTCTTGGGGAGCTTGTCGGCGCCATGATATTCTCCGGCGAATGAATTTCGTCGAGTTGCTCCGCGAGACTTTGTCATCGCGTCCAACGGATTTCTCCTTTCCTTTCATCAATATAATGGCTAAGAGACTTTAACTACCTTATTTTTCATAAACATAATGGCTAGGCATGAAACTGACGTTTTTTCTACATGTGTTTTCAGCAACATAATGGGTCTATCCTTCATTTTTGCCCCCCGCGTCTTTCTAGCTAGGCTAGCACAAGAATAGACTAACTATTTTAGTTTCAATTACGTAGATTTTTGCAAGATTCTCGCTATTCATGGCTAACTCCCTTTTGTTTCTAGCACATAATGGCTAGACTCGATGTTCTTATACAGCTTCCAGCCTACGCTGGCGGGCTTCACTCTTCAGCAGGCTCAGTGACCGCGTACAAAACGCGTTCACTATTCAACCATCGGCAGATCAGCAGCCAGCTTTCAGCCTACTGCCGTGTGCCCACTGCCTGCTCTTCCAAGCCGACCCTTGCATAGCCCTGTGGCCTTGCAAGTCAGCCAGCGGGCGCCGACCCTAGCACTATACAAGATTAAGCTTAATTGTGTCAAGAACAAAGTTCATCATCTACCAAGTGCTTTTCCAGCCCCGGCAGGAGGAAATCTCTGACCTGTTGTGATGTGTTGGAGATATCAGCTCGTGCCGACCTGCAGGTCAGCACGATAGAGAATCGACAAACCTGCCGACCTGAAGGTCGGCGCTACTTGTGTTTAGTCGTTTACTCCAGCCACAGAACCTGGAAGGGGGCGAGTTTGGTCGTTCCGTTCAGAGCTATTTCGGAGAGCCGGTCCTTTGCCCCGCGCGCAATCTGCACGGGCATTTCCTGTCGCGTTGTATTCACGATGAACAGGCTGTTATCCAAGTGTGGAACTGCCAACACACCTGCCGGTAGCTGCGCTGCCAGCAAGCTCTGGCCGTCCGGGACGAGTCGTCGGACCAGGCGTAAGAAGCTGTCGTCATCCGGCCAAAAGCCTAATTTGACCACTGTACCGCGTCCTAGTTTCCTCTGGGTCGCAGCCGGCTTGCCATGCAGAATCGGCTGGCGGCTCTTGAATGTCCCGATGATCTCCACCCCGGGGTCGACTTCCATGAACTCGCAATAGCCTTCCAATCCGACGGGAGATATCCCCGCCACCCCTCCACCATTCCATTCCACCTCCGGGTCCTTCCTCCGGCCAACTGCCTCCAAGCCCATCCACCGGATGGTCCGCACCAAACCACCGGTAAGCTCCCGCAGGTTGGCAGCGAACCCATCACCGCGAAATACTCCGTTCTCGTCCATATACGCGGTGAAAGGAGTAATCACGACGACTCCCCCGCCCTGGGCAAATTCCTGGAGAGCCGCGATGACCTTGGCGTTATCCAAAGCCGTTGCGGCGGGTACCAATACCAGCGAGTACTTCTTAAGATTCGAAGCGCTGGCCGCCTTGGAAAGATTCATGCTATCGACGCCGATACCCAGCCGGTGCAACGCGTCGAAGCTTTGCCGTAGTACCGCGGGGCTGGGCTTGATGTGGGGATATATTTCCAGGGCAGCGCGCTGCTCGAAGTCGGTAAGCGCCACGGCGGTGGCCTTCACCGGGTTGTCGATGAGGTGCTGCCCCCATTTCTGGAAGATCTGCCCCAATTCCACCGCCCAATCAAAATCCGGCTCGGGGTGACCTGACCAGTCGAGCAGCCCGCCCCACTGCGGCCAGTGGCCTCCTCGCCAACGGTTCCCGGTCCAGTAGAACAACCCGCAGGTTCCGAAGGCGGCCGCCTCCAGTCCATACATGCGGAATTGTTCATGTGAAGGAAACGGATCCCAGATGGAAGTCCCACCCATCACTCCGAAGCGGTTCTCCGTGGTGATGAAATGTTCGCGTCCATAGGCGGAGCGATGCATGTCCTGGTGCCAGGTCAGGTCCGACCAGAAATCCAGATTGTCAGCCCACGGCTGATAGTAATTCAAACCCGCGATATCCATGATCTCGCCGGCTTGGGGATCGTCCGCCACCGCGTCCCAGGCCTGGTTCCAATCCGTGATGATCCACTGCTTGACCCCGGCTTCCCGCAGGGCGTCAGCTTGCAGGGCAAAGAATCCCAGCAAAACATCGCGGCGGAAATGCCGGTGGGCCAGGCTGAGCGCCGCGATCTCCGTGCCGCTCTCCTCCACTCCCTCACCCGGCTGGGGCACTTCATCCAGGGATCGGACCTTCATGCCCCAACTCACCAGATCGAGGCGGCGATTGAACTCCTCCGGGGTGCGATACGTCTTCTTCAGCCATTCCCTCCAGGCTTTCTCGCAAGCCGGATTGTAACAGAGCCGGGTGATCGAACCTTCCTGCTCGTTCCCGAGTTGCCACGCTATGACCGTGGGGTGCTCTTGGAAGGCTTTCCCCATGGCCAGAATGTACTCGCGCAGGGCGCTCCGATATGAAGGATGATTAAGGCAGGGCGCATGCCGCGCCATGGGATGCGCCTTCACGCCAGGATGAAGTTGCACCAGGATGTCCGGGTTGCCGGCAGCAAGCCACTGTGGGGGGAGGTACGACCCCGTCCCCAGGATGGCCTTCATTTTGCGCCGCTCCAAATCGTCCAGGAAATCACGCAGCCAACCGAAATCGTATTTCCCTGAAGCAGTTTCGAGATTTCCCCAGGACGACTCAGAAACCCGCACCGCGTTCATCTGCGCCCGTTGGAAGTGGTCGAGCATCTGGTTCCACTCCTCACGGGTCTGTAGTTCCGGGTAAACGTCGGCGCCAAAGAAGAATTCACCAACTTCCAAGTGGGATTTCGCCGGAGCATCCGGAGGGCCGGCCACAGGTTCTGGCGGCAACCCAGCGACTGGCGTCGGCGCCAGGGTAAGAAGTGCCTCCCCCATTACGAGCTTTCCGCTGGTGCTCAGGAATTCTCTACGGGAGGTTTCGGGAGTTTTCAGCATAGTCGCAATCTCCACCGTTTGGATTGACAGTAATAGGGAATTGCGTTAACTTAAAAAGTTGCACACCTGTAGCTCAGTCTGGTTAGAGCGCTGGATTGACCCGATTTGTTCTCTTCTGTGGCCGCTTGCAATAATAGAGACCGAGTATCTTGGGACGCACCGCGTGCGGGTGCGCGAGGTTAGTTGATTTACACGAACCGAATGTCTTTGCCAATGGGCCAAGGTTTCCAGTCGAAGTTCCACCACTGCTTTTGGGTTCTATTCTTGGTAGTGCTGATAACCCCGCTGCCGGGATGCGGCTCGGAAGGCGCCACCCAACCTCCCCGCGAATACCAACTCCGCTTATATCACACTCACACGGGCGAGCGGCTGGAGATCGTTTATCGCCGCGGAGATACTTATGTAGCAACCGCGCTGGCCCGGTTGGACTACTTTCTGCGCGATCACCGCACTGGAGATATTCGCCACTTCGATCCGCGGTTGTTTGACCTGCTGCATGACTTGACCGAGTCTCTGCACGATGTGGGGGGCGAGATCGACGTGATCTGCGGCTACCGCACACCGTGGAGCAACGAATTTCTACGTAACCGCAGCGCCCATACTGGGGTGGCCCAGCATAGTCTTCACATGCTGGCGGAGGCGATCGACATTCGCTTACCCGGGATCCCGACCTCAGAACTGCGTGATGCTGCGCTGCGGCTGCGGCGCGGGGGCGTGGGGTATTATTCCACTTCTGACTTCGTACACGTCGACGTGGGACGGGTGCGGCGCTGGTAGCCGTCTTTCACTGAGGATGGGGATACCCTCTGGCCAGAGCCCTCTCCAGGGCAGCGTCATGCCCGTAGATATCCTGGAAGAAATCCACCTCTCCATTGGGCAGCACGACCGCCGTGCCGTAGATGATTACCACCGGGATTTTCTGTACCAGATTCACTTGCTGTGAATCCGGGCCACTGTTCATTGCTGCCAATATCCTCTCTTTGGTCCAGCCTCCGTTCCCCTGCAAGACCCACTCTGCCAGCGCGACGGGGTTTTCCACGCGAATACAGCCGTGGCTGAAGTCGCGCCGGGTTCGAGAGAACAATTCCACCGCCGGTGTGTCGTGGAGATAAACATTGTGCTCGTTGGGAAACACGAACTTGACCAGGCCCAGCGAATTCGTGGGACCAGGCCTTTGCCGGATACTGAGGTCGCCAGAGCGTAATTGCGCCAACTGCTCGTCGCTGACGGCCCCCGTGGATACCACGCTGCCGCGCCGGTCCACGACCTCGAAATTGTTCTTCCGCAAATAATCCGGATCTTTCTGGAGCTTGGGCACAGTTTCGCCGCGTTGGATGCCCAGAGGAACATTCCAGTACGGCCGGAACACCACGTACGCCATATCTTGCTCGAAGACCGGGGTCTGCGTCCGGTAGGCACGGCCCACGACCACCTTCATGGTCAGATCGACGGTTTCTCCCTGGCCGAAGGTTCGCAAGCGGAACTCCGGGATATTGACAACTACCGGTGGACGGCTAAACGCGTGGGGCAACCATCGCCAGCGCTCCAAGCTGAGCTGCAATTGGCGTACGCGGGAACTGAGCGGCGTGTTCAACTGCTCCAGGGTGTCTTTGTCAATTCCTCCTTTAGCCTCCAGACCGTGCCTTTGCTGGAAGTGCTTCACAGCGTCGACCAGAGGGCCCTGGTAGACCGTCGAATCAGGAGCCACGGCGGCATTCGGCGGAAGATCCCCGACCAGTTTCAACAGGCGTACTAATCGCGGCACGCCCGGATAGGCGTCGCCCGGTGCCACGGTCTTCTTCACCGGCGGCAACTTCTCGCCGTCGTCACGGGCGGCAATCTGCATGTATGTGTGGAGCGCTTCCTCTGTATGCCGGTAACCTTGAAACGGCGGTTCCAGTCTGGAGAGCACCGTGGCAACATCATTGGAGTTGATGATTTGATCCCGGAGGAACCGCGGTAAGTCATATTGGCGGTGCATGTCGTCGGACCCAAGATGCACCGCCCGCGGTTTGACCCGTCCGAATTGTATGTCGGAGACGTAGCGCATCAGTGAAACCGTCAGTGCCAGGTCAAAGCGCACCTGCTCGTCTTCGGAGGCATGCTGGTTTTCACCCCTCAACCTGGCGATGCGATCCTTCCAGCGCGGACCATCGTAATCCTCGGCGCTGAGTCCCACTTGGTCTGCCCCTTCCGATGCTTCGATTACGGCCAGTGCCTGGCTGGTGGGACGTCCATCGTGTAGCCACGCGAGCGAGTAGTTCGAGGACTCGTAGAAACTCTTGAGGTCATTACGGTAGTCGGAAAAGTTTGGCCAGCGCAGGTCCGCCAGCGTTCCCGACTCGATAAAGCTGCGCAACGCTTGCTGCCCCGATAATGAGAGCTGCGGCGCAGAAGGCGACGCTGCCCTGGCAAGTGCTGGGGCGAGAACGGAGAGGACAACGAACAGGAGCGAAAACATATTGACCCGGCAAACAAGAAAAGGAATTCTCATTGTGCGGCCTCGCGCTTACTCCGGGAGGAATTCAGTCCTGCACCCGGAATCTTCTCACCTGACCACGAAGTGTATCACGGCCTGCTCGGACAAGTAGCTGCTTCAGAAGTTCATGTGGCAGTTCCGGCAGAGTAGTAAACTCCCTCACTTGCAGTGCTATAGAATCTCGCACAGGCCGCCTCTGCAGGCCGGATGGAATCTGAAATCGCGTAGGGTTTGAAAGCGCATCTGGAGTGTGCCAAACTTCTACAGTTCCTTCTTCGCGGCCTAGCCCGAATCGAGGGTTATCTCGAGGCAGGGCGTTCTTAACGAGGATCATATGAATGAATGGTATTCAATAGAAGGTTCGCCGTCTCCGCTAGGAGTAACCTGGATCGAGGAAGAGCAAGCGTTTAACTTCGCCCTTTATTCTAAGTATGCCACCGACGTTACGCTTCTTCTGTACTCATCCAACGAGTACTTCCAACCGCTCCATGAATACCGGTTCAATCCCCTTATCAATAAATCCGGGCGGGTATGGCACTGCCGATTGAAAGCCGCAGCAATGGCCGGAGCGCAATACTACGCTTACCGGGTGGCCGGACCCAATGAGCCAGGAGCGGGCCACCGTTTCGACGACGCGAAGATACTCTTTGACCCGTACGCCGGAGCCTTGTTCCGCACACCGCACTTCAGCCGTGAGGCGGCGCGGATTCCGGGGAGTAACGCCGGTCGAGCGCCACTTGGGGTGATCAGCACCGATCACGCATTCGACTGGACCGGGGATCGACAGCCCGTCCATGCCTCGGATACCGTCATCTACGAAATGCACGTCAGAGGCTTCACGATGCGGCCGAACTCCGGTGTGCCCGTGGAACAAAGGGGGACCTATGCGGGACTAGTTCAAAAGATCCCCTACCTGAAGGAGCTCGGAATTACGGCGATCGAGTTGCTCCCGGTGTTCCAGCAGGATTCCCAGGAAGGCAGTTACTGGGGATACATGCCGCTGAATTTCTTCTCTCCGCATCACGAATATGCCGTTGGCCAATCCTCGCAAGAGGTGTGGAATGAATTCCGTGGCATGGTCAAGGCGCTGCACGCGGCCGATATTGAGGTGATCCTCGACGCCGTTTATAACCACACGGCGGAAGGAGACGAGACGGGTCCCACTTACAGTTACCGGGGGATTGATAATGACACTTATTACCTGCTGGAGCCCGACGGAATCCACTATCGCAACGACACCGGTGGAGGAAACACCCTGAACTGCGCAAACCGTTACGTCCGCAAAATGATCATCGACAGCCTGAACTTATGGGTGAGAGATATGCATGTGGATGGATTTCGCTTTGACCTGGCATCGATTTTCACCCGCAATGAAGACGGCTCCATTAACCTCGACGATCCTCCGGTGATTGCGGAAATCGGCGATTTTCCGAGGCTGGCAGCAAGGCGCCTGATTGCGGAAGCCTGGGATCTTGCCAGCTACGAGCTGGGACGAAGCTTCCCGGGCCTCCCTTGGTTGCAATGGAACGGTAAATTCCGCGACGACTTGCGGGCCTTTGTCAAAGGCGACCCAGGAATGGTTCCCGCTGCCATGACCCGCATCTACGGCAGTAGCGACCTGTTCCCCGACGACATCATGAATGCATACCACGCCTATCAGAGTGTGAACTTCATCACCTGCCACGACGGCTTCTGCCTGTACGATCTCGTCTCCTACAACCAGAGACACAACGAAGCGAATGGCCATTACAATACGGACGGATCGGATTACAACCAGAGCTGGAATTGCGGTTGGGAGGGCGACGAAAACGTTCCGCCCGAGGTCTTGGAACTCCGCAAGCGTCAGGTGAAAAACTTCTGCTGCCTCCTGTTTCTCTCCAACGGCACTCCCATGTTCTGCGCCGGTGATGAATTCATGAACACGCAGAAGGGCAACAACAATCCCTATAATCAAGACAATGAGACGACGTGGCTCAACTGGGACCTACTCGGCAAGAACCAGGACATTTTTCGCTTCTTCAAGAACATGATTGCCTTCCGCAAGTCTCACCCCTCCCTCGGACGCAGCCGGTTCTGGCGCAATGACGTACGCTGGTATGGAGTTGCCGAGACGCCAGACCTCTCCTTTGACTCGCACACTCTAGCCTTTTGCCTTCACGGTGCGTCTCAGAACGACAACGATATCTATGTGATGATCAACGCGTACTGGCAAACCTTGACATTCGTTGTCCAGGAGGGAGAGCCGCGCGAGTGGGTCCGAGTGGTGGATACGAGTCTTCCCGGCCCTCAAGACATCTGTGAGCCAGAGACGGGGCAAAAGCTCCAAAGCCTGAATTACCGCGTCGGAGCGCGGTCCACAGTGGTGCTGGTTCGTAAGTGAGTTCAAACAGGGTCCAGCAAAAGCGCAGGTTGGGTCACGCGAAAGCGCTGCGCCAAGTGAGTCTGGCTCCGCAGATTCGGCCTTACGCATCAAGCCCCGGTTCGCTCGCTGGGCGGGGCGCAGCCCGCCCAGCTAGGCGCTATCTGAAGTTTCACCAGCAATGAAGCAGGACCTCAAACCGGTCGATTTCGAGAAACCGGGCAAGAGCTAAAGGCGCGCCTTGCCTTCAGCCCAAGAGCCAGAGAACAGAAGACTCCACCGAGCAACCCGACGAGCGGCAATGAGCTTCCTGTCTTGCGTAGTTGCGCAGAACCAAGTTCCGCCCGAGTTGCCGCAAGGGCCTCTGCCGGAGCTATCTCAGCTGACAGGCACCACGAGGATGAGCATCGGAACATCAGGATTGATGGTTTCGGAAGAGGACGGTGGCATTTGCCCTAAATTCCTACTCCTCTTGGTAACCACCGTTTCAGGAACTTCCGTGACGGCTGTGGCCGAGACTTTCATACCCGGCTTTAGAGAAAACGCATCCGTCGGTTGTCCGTCAATCGTGAATTTTGTACCCTCCGGAATCTTGAACTCCTGATTCTTGCCGTCTTCCAGGGTCAAGATGACGGATACGGGGGGGGTGACGCTAAACACGGTGCCCGTCACGGTCTTGATCGTTGTGATGACCTCCGGCGTGGTCTTTGTGATCGTGACCCGCTCTATTTTCATCCCCGGGCGAAGATCGTGAACCGAAAGTGGCTGGCCATCAACGATGACCCTTGCGCTGTCGGGAACATCGTTGAAAGCCCTGATGATCCCGTCTTCTCCCTTCATGACGAGGTTGTTCCCGGAAACATAAACCACGGTGCCGCGGTGTACACTGATCCGCCGTGTCGGTTGCCCCTTTTCTGTCTGGGTCTGAGTTTGCACCTGCGCGTTCGTGACGAGGGCGAAGGCCATGCAGATAAGGCCTACGCCCAGTAAATTGCGGACGATCGTTCGTAAGAAGTTTGGTTTGTTCATTTTTCGTTCTCCTTGTCGTTCGATTTATTGCCCGTCGAAATCGAGTCCTTATTTGCACCCTCCTTCGATTGGCTGAAATTCCAGAGTGACGCCTTGACGATGTAACGCTTCGGGGCGCTTCCCACAAAGTCAAAAGGAAAGCATGTGACCAGGGTCAACGAAGGCGCCGGCGTCGGCTTCAGGACAGACACATCCTCGGGTTTAGTGATCTGGATCCCCCCGATAATGTAGACATCGATCTGGCCCGGGCGCACAAACTCGATGACATCTCCTTTTGCCACCTCTTTGAGGCCGCGAAAGAAACCGTCACGGTGGCCCGCGATGCCGAGATTGCCGCCTGCCCCGACTCGCGCGGTCCCCGCGATGCGCCCGACTCCACGGTTCAGGGTGAGGTCATCCGTGCCATTGAACACGGGAACTTCGAGGTGGATCTTGGGAATGCGCAAAATCCCGAGAGGAGCGTCAACCTTTTCCAAAAGGCTGGCTTTGTATGCCTGAACTCGCTTGATCGGCCAGAGCGCAGTGCCAACTTCTGAACCCGATGCTGGACCATCCGATATGGGGAGGCTGCCATCGGCTTTGGTGGCGTTATCTATGTCGAACTTTGCGATCGCCGCGTGCGAGAAGACAAGTCTGTCCGACATTTCTATTCCCCACACTGCGAGAAGCGCAAACCCTATTGCGAAGAATATGCGCTCAAGCCTTGCCATGGCTCGTCTCCTCAGGATAGGTAGCTAGTTTCGCATCGGCGCTCATGCCGTTCTCCCCGTGTCGGTTTTCTGTCTCACTGCCAGTCGTTTTAAAGCCCCCCCGAGATATAGCAATGCGAGGGCCATAGCTAAACTATTGAAAACATTCGAGAGCGCCGATCACAAAGTCACAATTGCTTCGCGAATTCGTGAAATTCGTGAAAGCTGGCCGTGATCAACGTTGTTTGGTGGCTGAATCTTCTTGTATGCGATGAGGACGTCCCCGATGGAGCAGGTCAACGCACACTGACAAGCCTTGACATTGGTTGTCCAAGAGGGAGCGATTACCCTGCTGTGCTGCGGTCCTTAGTGGCGCTCATTCGTAGGTGGCTTTCAGATGATTGTCGGAGCATTCAGAAGGTGCTGCCAGGTGCGGTTGCCGGCGGCTATCCAAGGTCGGACTCAGCGGAGAACGCCGAAGCATGCATCAATTCGGCAGCGCCAGAGCCCTCCATGCCGGATACTGCACCAACTTGCCTTCGCAGACGTTGGCGATATAGCGACCCTGGCAGCGGAACTGCATGATGCGCTTCCCTTCTCGCGCCAAGGCGGCCCACTGTGAACTCGTTGCGGGATTCTGTTCAATACCGACGATCCGCAATTCGCCGTAACTGAAATACACACTGCGGAGTTGCTTGCCGCGAATCATAGTGACCGGGTAAGATTCCTGCCCCAGATGGACTTTTTCCTGGCCATCGGCAAGCGACTGTTGCCAGACTAAAATCAGTGTCTCTCCAAGCGTCATGGATAAGTCCTCGGACCCTTTCAGCGGATCCGCAGCACCGCCACTCCGCTTATGTGATCGTGCTTCAGCATCTGGAGGGCGTCGTTGGCTCGGGACAGCGGGAACTCCTGGGTGGTCGTGTGTAACGGCACAGACACCGCCAGATCCAGGAGAGAACGGCCGTCCTGCCGGGTGTTGGCGGTGACACTGCGCAGGTCGCGCTCCAGAAAAAGATACTGCTGATAGTCCATTGCCGGAATGGGCGTCATGTAGATACCGGCCAGAGCCAGCGTGCCGCCCCGGTCCAAAGCTGCCAGCGCCACCGGCACCAGTTCTCCCGCCGGCGCGAAGAGGATGCTGCTATTGAGTTTCACGGGTGGGGTGGAGGCCTCCGAGCCTACCCAGGTCGCTCCCATCCCTCGTGCCATCTCCTGGTGCCGCCCGTCGCGAGTGCAGACGTAGACCTTGCATCCCCAGTGAAGAGCTATTTGGATGACGATGTGTGCCGATGCTCCGAAACCATAGAGACCCAGCGTTTCTCCTTTCTTCAGGTTGCTGCGGCGTAATGCGCGGTAACCAATGATGCCCGCGCACAAGAACGGGGCAGCCTCCCGGGAGGAAACGCCTGCGGGTATGGGATAGACGAAATCTTCCGAGGCGGTCATGAATTCCTCATAGCCGCCGTCCACATCGTAGCCAGTGAAAAGGGGAGCGACACAGAGGTTTTCATCGCCGCGGCGGCAGTAGGGGCACACACCGCAGGAGGCGTGCAGCCAAGCCGCGCCTACCCGGTCGCCGGCCCGAAAGCGACTCGCCCCCGGCCCCAGCCGCTCCACGTTGCCGACGATCTCATGTCCGGGAACGACCTTTTCCTTGTGAGGCGGCAGATCGCCTTCCACAACATGGAGGTCCGTGCGGCACACGCCACACACTTCGACCCGAATTAAGACCTCGCCTTTCCCCGGCTCGGGGATCGGCAGATCCATGGGCTCCAGAGGAGACGTTTCGACCGGAGCGCGCTTTCGTAACACCATCGCTCTCATAAAGGCTCCTTGGTCCACAAAGTGCGCCCCACTAGTTCATGCTGGAATCCTTGGACAGGTCACCGGACTACGTTCGGATAAAGTCTTGCCGTTATCAGGACAAGTATCACCAGGCCAAGGAGCAGTACCGTGAAGTCTTTGGCCAGCCCGAATGCGGGCTCTCCTCCCTGGACCATCAGGATTCGCAGCGCGTCAACCTGGTAACTCAACGGGTTGACTTTAGCCAGGGCTTGCAACCACGGCGGCATAATGCTCAAAGGATAGATAGCATTGCTGGTGAAAAAGAGCGGCATGGTGAGCACCTGGCCCACGCCCATGAAGCGTTCCCGCGTCCTCACGACACATGCCACCCCAAGTGAGAAGGTAGAAAACAGTGCGGAGCCCAGGATAATGAACCCCGCGACGCCCAGGATCGGCCCAACCTGGAAGCGCAGCGGGATTCGGAGCGCGATGGCCAGCATATAGATAATGAAACCTTGGGACAATCCCCGCACCCCTGCAGACAGCGCCTTGCCCAGAACTAACGCACTGCGGGGCGCCGGCGTCACCAGTAGCTTTTGCAGAATGCCCATGTCACGTTCCCAGATGACGCTGATCCCATAGAAGATGGCGATAAACAGGACACTCTGGGCCAGGATTCCCGGCGTCATAAACGTAAGATAGGTCTGATTGCCGGTGGGGATGGCCTTTGTCCGGCCAAGGACTTGCCCGAATATCAGCAGCCACAACGCCGGCTGGATCGCCCGGGTAAGAAGCTCGAAGGGGTCGCGCTTAAGTTTCCGGAGCTCGACATCCGCCAGCGCTAGCGTGTCGCGTATGAAGGCGAGGACGGCAGGATCCTTAGCTGAGACGGCTGGCGGTGCGACGCGTCTGGGCAGTGTCCCGGTAGTTCCCTCCATGCTCAATTGAACCTCCAGCGTAATAAATGAAGACGTCATCCAAGTTTGCCTGCGGCCCCACCTGAGCCTTCAAGGCGGCGGGTGAGCCTATCGCCACCGCCCGGCTGAGGTTCATGATGGCGATCGTCTCGCAAAGCGCGTCCGCCTCTTCCATATCGTGGGTCGTCATCAGGATGGTCGTTCCATACTGGTCGCGAAGCTGCCGAAGATGCGCCCATACTGCGTGCCGGGCCACCGGGTCTAAACCGATCGTCGGCTCATCCAGAAAAAGAACCGCCGGCCGGTGCATCATCGATTGGGCAATCTCCAGCCGCCTGATCATGCCACCGGAGTAGTTACGTACAATCATATTGGCAGATTCAGTCAGGGCCATAAACTCCAGGGCGTCGAGAATGCGTTGGCGGCGCGCCTGGCGCGGAATTGCATACAGCCTGGCAAACAACAACAGGTTCTCGTAGCCGGTCAGCGCCCCGTCGGCCGAAAGCATCTGCGACACGTATCCAATGCTGCGCCGGACGTCGACGGGCCGACGAACCGTATCAAACCCCGACACCCTTGCCGTGCCGGCGCTCGGCGGGAGCATGGTGGTAAGCATTTTAATGGTCGTGGTTTTCCCGGCGCCATTGGGCCCCAGTAGGCCGAAGATCGAGCCCGCAGCGACGCTCAACGAGAGCTCGCTCACGGCAGTGAGTGCGCCAAACCGGCGAGTCAAACCGAGAGTTTCAACGGCGGGCAGCACGATCTCCCCCTTCTTTTCGCCGGAGGCATTCGAAGAGGACGGTTTCTGTTCTGATGCCAATGGATTGGATGGTATCAAGGGCAATTAGTCGCGCTGAAAGATAGCTGCCGAATGACGAATTCCATGCGATAAAAACCGCGTCTGACCGACGGAAGAGTCCAGGTTATATTTAATCCTCACGGCAAAATAGACTTCTCCTGCGTTCTAGGAAGTACGGCCCTCCGACGCAAGCCGTTGTCACTCCCATCGCCTGAAATCAGAGCCGGGTCGTGCCTGAACTATTCGCGCTCCCCGCCTTCAAAACGTGGACGGCTAAGACCGGGCAAGGTCCTAACTGGATCACGCGATAAGTTGTCGAACCAAACACCGCAAGATCCAAGGCATTCCGCCCACGTACCGCCATGATCAGCAAGTCGGCTTGTATCTCCAGGGCAAGTTCGATGATCTGTTCGTAGGCTCTGCCGATCCGTACCACAGTCTTGATCTTGCCGCCTTTGACGCCCTCCGCTGGAATAAGCTTAGCGAGTTGCTGCGTCGCTGCCGCGATTGCCTTTTCAATGTCGGCCGAACGTGGGACGTCCTCTAACACGTGGAGCAGGGTGAGCTCGGCACGGTACTCCGCTGCTGCCGAGAGCGCATAATCCAAAGCCCGATGGGAGGGGCCGGAAAAATCCGTGCAGAAAACAATCCTGCGCAGCTCAACTCCACTCTGTGAGCCTTCCGGGGCGGCAACATGGGGCCCCGGCTGCCGGACCACCAGCACAGGACAGGGGGCTTTTCGCAACACCTTCTCCGCCACCGACCCCAACGTTGCATGGTCAGCTCCTTTCAGCCCATGGGTCCCCATGACGATGAGGTCCACCACTTGTGCTTCCGCGCAGGTGAGGATCGACTCCACCACATCACCTTCGTGCACGAAACACTCTAAGTTAACTCCGTTCCTCTTATGCGACTTGACGAACTTTTGCAGCTCCTCTCGAGCGTTGGCGCGCACCGTCTGGAAGAGGTCGTCGAGGTAGCTCGAGGGAGCGTAATAGGCATAGGCGGGAAGAGTGAGATCGACAACGTGCTGAAGGAACAGCGTAGCCTGATCATGCCGGGCCAAGGACTGCGCGTATTCGTACGCTATCGCTGAAGATTCCGAGAAATCAACTGGGCAGAGAATTCGCTGAATCCGTAACATGTCTGCTTTCCCAGGTAGAAGTTGCGCGCCCACGGTTCACCTTGAGCTTGGGCGCAGACTCAGAAGATCCGCGGAACGCTGTGTCGAGAATCCACCGCACCTCGTTGGTACGGTAAGGGTAGACAATAAAGTCAAACGCCCCACGATACATTACATCCAAGTATACGGCTGGATCATAGAGCCGCGCGCACACAATCACACGGGGGCCTAACTGCCCTGAGCTAATGGCGCGGGGAAGATCGTCGAAGCTGCCGTCGGCAAACGCAGCGTCACAAAACACCACATCGTCCGCTTCCGATGCCAGGATCGCCCTCACCTCGCCTGGGGTCGAACAGAAAATCGGCTCAAGACCGCACAGTTCAAGAACCTGAGCAAGGCCTTCCCGATTCTCGCGGTCGGCGATTGCCACCAAAGCTCTTCCGGTTCTTATCATACCGCCTCCCAGCTTTCTTCGCTGCATAATACTCATGGCGAATGTACCGCGCCCCCGTTTGCTTGCTTCGCTGCGTGATACTCCTGGCGAATGTGTTCGATATCGACCGTGGGCTTGGGGAGTTTCATGTTCAGTGTTTCCAAGTATTCTACGATGATCCGGGCCACGGCGAGGTTCCGGAACCACTTGTGGTTGGCTGGGATAACGAACCAGGGTGCGTGTTCGGTACTGCACCGGGACAAGGCATCCTCGTACGCCGAAACATAGTCGTTCCAAAAGGGCCGCTCCTGGTAGTCAGCCTCACTGATCTTCCATTGCTTGCTCGGGTCGTCCAGCCGATCCTTGAAGCGCTCCAATTGCTCCTCTTTGGAGATGTGCAAGTAGAACTTGAGAATGTGGGTGTCGTGCTCAACGAGGCCCTTCTCAAAAGCGTTGATCTCGTCATAACGGCCGGTCCAGATGTCTTTCGGGACCAAATTATGGACACGCACGATCAGCACGTCCTCGTAATGAGAACGGTTGAAAACCACAACTTCTCCCGTGGCAGGCGCGGCCTGGTGCGCCCGCCATAGGAAGTCATGGGCCAGTTCCTCAGCCGAGGGTTGGCGGAAGGCCGCCACTCGGCAGCCCTGGGGATTCATTGCCCCCAGGACGTGGCTGATCGTCCCGTCCTTTCCAGCGGTGTCCATTCCCTGCAGGCAGATCAGAAGCGATTCCCGTTGTTGCCCATAGAGCAGCACCTGGAGTTCTTGCAGCCTTTTCTGGAATTGCGCTTCCTCCTGATCTGTCGCCTCGTGACACGCGTAGCCGTCTTTGAACGCAGGGTCGATATCTGCGAGCTTCACCCTAGTGCCAGGCAGCACTTTGAACTGCTGCAAATAGTTCACGTTTCGCCTCCTGTCAGCGCTGGATTGGCGATTTGCCGGGTCTGGGATGGCCTCCAGGCCAAGGTCTTGAAGCTCTCAGTATAGACCGTGTAGATCTTCTCCGCACCCGAGGGCTGGGCTGCGAGCCAGTCGTCGTGTGCGATTGTCCTCATGGCGGAAATCGGCTCTGCGGCGTAGCTATTATCAAGGCCCTTCATAGCCGGATTACATGCAGGCGCCGCCGTCCACACTGATGGCTTGGCCTGTCACATGGTCGGATACGGCCAAGAAAACAACCGCTTCCGCCATGTCTTCTGCTGTTTGGGGCTCACCTTGAGGAATCATCGCATTTACGTTTCGCTGGTAGCTGTGCTCCTCGGTTTCGCCGGGCAGAGCAAACTCCTTCGCCAGCATCTTCCACATCTGGGTGCCCACAATGCCGGGGCAAACGGCGTTGACAGTGATGTGCTCCCGAATAAGCTCCTTGGCAAGTGCTTGAGTGAAACCGATGACTGCGAATTTCGATGCGGAATAATGGGCCATGCCGGCGTATCCCGTCTTCCCAGCAATCGAGGAGAAGTTGATGATCTTGCCTCCGCCTTGTTTCTTCATCTGTGCCGCGGCGGCCTGGTTAACAAGGAATGTTCCCTTCGCGTTGGTGGTCATGATCGAGTCCCAGTCTTCTTCCGTGAGGTCAGCGACCTTCTTGGCAGTTATGACTCCGGCACAGTGCACAACCAGGTCGAGCCTGCCGAAATGAGCCGCGGTTTCGCTGATCATCGACTCGACCTGGCCCTTGTTGGTAACGTCGCATTCGATGGCAATCGCATTTACACATTCTTCAGATAGGGAGTTGACCAGTTCCTTCGCTGCCGTGAACCCGCCCACGTTCTTGGCCCCGTTCTGGTTAAAGGCAGAGGAAAGAACCTCAACCCCTCCAATTGCCAACACTGCCCCTTCTTGCGCAAGTCGCTTGGCGACGCCTTTGCCAATGCCGGTTCCACCGCCCGTCACAAGTGCAACTTTTCCTTGCAGTCTCATATGCCACGCCCCTTCAGGTGCGTATTAATTCGATTTCGCTTTACTTATGATCTCTTTGCCGGGTTTTGCAACCTTGACTCGGTTTGGCGAGGCCCGGTGCGCTGCGCTCCGGCGCGGCATGAATGTTTCCAAGAGCGCAATGATCTCTGCTGCGCTCAAAGGTCCCTGAAGATAATCCAAGGCTCCCGACTGCATTGCTTCCAGATGGCAGTCTCTGTTGTAAGATCGCGCCAGTACCAGTACCCGCAGTTCCACATCGACTTCCATGGCCTGCGCGAGCACTTCCCGCCCTTCGAACCTACCGCTGCCTTGGCCCAAAACGATCAAGTCAAACGGCTCTTGGCCAACGCATTGCAGTCCCTCAGCAAAGGAGGAACTGGCTCGGACCTGACATCCCAGATTTTGAAGGATGGCTCGGTAATGATCGAGTTCCTGCGGGTCTTTGTTTAACAAAAGAATTTTGGCTCCCCCTCCAGACGCCATTGGGTCTGCCAACCCTCGGCCGGGGATTAATGAGGCCATGTCTAACCTCGCGCAAGGTCCATCAGGAAAGCTCCGATTCCCCCGTGGACGTCGATAGTGCCCTTCTTCGGTCTGATAATTGCCTGCGGTAGGGGCGGAATGACCGCCCCTACTCTCGCAGGATCGTCAAGTGTAGCTCCGGATAGCGCTAGCTCCTGCCAGCAAATGCCGCCAAGATGGCCGCGCTGCGTTGCCCACCCCAATTGCCGGACACTACGCTAGCTCGCATTAACATTGATCTTGACGGTCTTCGGCTTGGCTTCTTCCCGCTTCGGCATGGTCAGGATCAGTTGTCCGTCTTTATACTCCGCGTTGACATGCTCAGCGTCGATCGAAGTGGGCAAAGAAAAGCTGCGGCTGAAGGCGCCATACGAGCGCTCCATCCGGTGGTAGTCCTCTTCCTTCACATCCTTGTCGGGCTTACGCTCGCCGCTCAAGTAGAGGACGCCGTCCTCAATGCGGATCTGCACGTCCTTGGGGTCAACTCCCGGAAGATCTGCCTTCAGCACTAGCGCGTTGTCCGTGTCATAAATGTCAACGGGTGGGCCCCAGGTCCGTGTGCTTTGTTCGCCTTCGCCAAACACGCGAGGAAAAAGCTCACTTAAGAATCGATTGAGGTCTTTCTGAGTGAAATCCTGACATCGAATAGTCGCCATCGTCTTCTACCTCCTCACGTTTCGCTTTTGATTTCCCAACTTACACATTATTCGGAACTTCTATTTGCCCGTTCTGGCTGGAATCGCGTTAGTCAGGCTCAGGTCAGCCCAGTGCCCATACTTCAGTCCGCCTACCAAGGGTCCTCGTGCATGGCGGAGCGATAGCGCGAGACGGGGATGCTTCTGTGCAGTACTAATCTTCACGGCAACCAAGTTGTGTCCCTGCTTGAATAGCGGAGCGCTTGACCCCAAGGCTGGAAGTGAAGATCGAGACAATAAACGAATAATCTGGAGTGCACCCTTATGGAGAACTTGAACCAAACCAACGCATGCCCAACCGACCGCCAATACGGCGGCGACTGCACCAGCGACTAGAACCATGCAAGTAACGTATTCGAGCAAGATAAACATTCGAACTCCCCTCATGAGCGAGCACTTGGATTGCCACATTCGGATCGATGGGCAAGCGTCGCCGGAAGCCGTTTGCCACAGCGAGGTAAGCCTTGCAAACGAGTAAAATGCAGCGCTAACTGAAGCCGTTGAAGCGCCAGGATTTTATGACCTCTTGTCGTCATCTGACGATACGGAGTCACACCTCCGCTCGGCCTTTTGCAGACATGAACATGCAGCGGCGCGTCATGCAATCGAATCGTAAGGGGGAGCCACTTAGGCTTGCATCACGTGCGGATATGTTATGGCGGCAATTCCATCGTACCGGGTGAGAAGGTCCTGGCGCCGTTCGACGATCATGAGGTCGACGCGATGAAGGTAAGCGATCTCGATGATCTCATCGACAATGCTCTCCGCTGGAAGCAGTTTCGCGTCGCAGAAAGGGCAATCCTTTTCTTCAAGCGCTAGATACTGGTGGGCTTTGCAGACGTAACCTCTCTGCTGAAGGTTTCCTCCGATGACGAGCTTTCGAACCAGGAGCAAGTTGAAAACGTCGATCACATCGCCAAGACCGAAAACCAATTGTTCTCCCGGTTTGTGCTGGCCGAGATCTTCAATCGCCTTTGCTTCGCGCGCGGCCTTGTCGTCACGAAGCGCGGTTTCGATCAGGTCCTTGCGATCGCGAGGGTCGGCGGCCGGTGAGCTATAGATGCGGCTGATGATGTTTGCTCTCAGCGTTTCATGCAAAAACTCTTCCAGCGACGACAGAACCTGGTTCTCGCCCATGAGGATCAAGCCAGTGCAGGAACGTTCCTGGAAAAGGTGATAAGCCCTGGTTGCCGTGGCCTTGAGATGCGATTGCAGATGGGTAAGCCGGCGCAGCTCGTTTCGCTTGAACGGGGGCCCCACGAACTTCTTCGGCACGGGGGTCGTGATCTGGTCAGCTTCCTGATATCCGAGGTGATAGACCAGCAGGCGGCTTTCACCGATGGAGATCTCAATGAACAGTACCTTTTCGTTCTCTTCCAGAATAGCTTCCAAGGGAGTCATGTGGGGGTCGGCATCGATCACCAGGGCGTCGATTGTACGCTCCGGCAACCTAAAAACCCGATTCAACTGCTCGCCGGCCTTGAAGATGATGAGGGACCGCAGGCCTGCAGGAACAGAATACTGCGCGAGAAAAACCTCTATCTCCTTTAGATCGTCGTTGAGGATTTCTTTTTGCAGCTTTGGGAGTGCCTGGATGAAGTCTTTCTGCTCTTCCAGAGCGCGGGTCTTGAGTGAGTGGAAGATTCGAATCAGGGCCTTCCCTGCCGGGGCGGTGTGCTCCGGGTCCATGCGCAGATAGAGACTCGTGACTGGACTGCCATACTCAATTTCGGCCAGTGACTTGATCTCGGCCGCCGACGGCGGCTCCGGCCTGGTCACTGCGTCGAACAGGGACTTGGGCCGGAGCAAGTTCTTTTCCCGCTTCTTCCTGTTCAGGCGCTGCACCGCCGCGATCTGTCGTTCGCGCTCCTCGCGAGAGTATCCTTGAGTGCTGTCTTCGTTGATGCTCATAATGGCCCACACCTCGGATCTGCGGCTTTCGACGGGCGGGAAGTCCCCTCTTTCTTCGCCCCCTTCAGAAGCCCGTCACTTCTTTTTTGACGGATTCATTCCGTCCGCCGCCAGGTCTCGTGTCACGGCGACTTTGACCATGGAAGGCCGCAGAAGGCGGTGCTTCAGCTTGTATCCCCGCAGCAGTTCCTCCACGATTTCCTGGTCACGGTGCTGCTCGTCTTCCACGGTCCCAACTGCATGGTGCAAGTGCGGGTCAAAGGTCTGACCCACGGCCTCGATCGGTTCCAGGCCGTGCCGGTTCAGAACGTCCAACAGTCCCTGATCAATTAATTCCACACCCTTATAGAACTCATCTGGGACGCCCATGGGGCGGTGCCTTAACGCGCGGTCAAGCCCGTCGAGAGAAGGCAAAAGATCCCGGATCAGATTCGCGTCAGCGTACTGGAGGAGTTCTTCGTTTTCGCGCTGCATCCGTTTGCGCAAGTTCTCGAGCTCAGCCTGCTTTCGTAATAAGCGATCGTAAAGCTCCTTCTTTTCGGCCTGGAGCCTTTGGATCGTGGCTGTGAGTTCAGCGACTTCTGCACTGCGCGACGGAGCCGAAGCAGCGTCCGGCGCCACGCCGGGCGCCGGGTCTGCATGCTCCGCGTTTTCGGCTGGTCCGCTAGTGGCCCTAGTTGTCAGTTCCTTTTCATCTTCTTTCATATTCAACCAATACACCGAATCAGGAACAATCTTTCCGCTTGGGGAAAGCGCCATTTGCCTGCCGACCGTATTGTGACTCGTCAGGAGGCTAGTTCGCGCCTGCCTCAGTATGTGATCGCGATAAGGTTCTTCACTTCCTTGACCCCCGGTCCGGACCAGGCAGCGCGCTCGGCTTCGTCGAGCTCCGCCCAAGAGTGAACATTCCCGCTCAAGGTCACCTTGCTCCCGTCCGCCTGCACTTTGATGTGCTGCGCGTCCAGAATTGCATTGCGCCTGAGTGCTGCTTCGATCTTGTGCTTGACGTCGGTAGGTGCCACCACCTTCGGCTTGACGGTGATTTCATTGGCCACGCCCTTTACTCCCGTCAGGTACTGCACCGTCTGCTGGGCAGCCGACCTCTGAAATTCCCAGTCAACCTCGCCTTCCAAAGTGAGGAAGCCGTTCTCCACGGTTACCTTCATTCGATCACAGGGTATCAAGACATCCCACTTCAAAGCGTCCTCTGCGGCCGCGGCGATGTCCGCGTCCGTCCGCTTACTGGAGTCAGGAAGCTTGACTTCCAGCTCGACAGCTAGTGCTTTAACGCCAGGCAACCGTTTCACGGCCCTCTCGGCCGCCCACTTTTCGGCGAAACTATCTACAGTACCCTCGAGCGTCACCACGCCGTCCTTGACCGTAACCCCGATTTCTGTTTCGTTTACACCTGGTTCCCAGCGGAGTTCGTCGCGAACATCAATCTGCAAATCCTTGTCGCTTTTCATCGCTTTCTACTCCTCATTTCCCGATACGTGACGATTTTTTTCCAGCCCTTCTATCCCTTGGCGCCCTTCGGCATCGGGAGCTCAAGCACGGTTGCGTTTGCTACCCCGCAACCGTTCGAGCCCGCCGTGACCTCATGGACGACTTGCTTCATTAAAGGTGTATCTGCCACGAAATCAGCTCCCCCTTGATACATTTGCGCCAGGAGGTCTCTTCCCGAAGCGTCCACATAACTTACGCCACACAAATCAATTTGGATGGCTTTGCCGGCATCCATGGCGCGCCAGATTCTCGCCAACTCTTTCACCCATGGCCCAGCCAGCTTGCCTTCCAGCTTCACTATTGCTGTACCAGAACTCTCTTGGATGGTGATTCTGAGCAACCTCGTCGCTCCTGTGCCAGTAATTGGATAGCATCTGCCTTGCCAATTTCGGAACACGGCGGAAGATACGCAATCTCCTAGGAACACGGAACTTAGATGGGGAAGGGGCTGACTGATCGGATTTAACCGGCCCGAGGCTGACGCTTTGCGGTCATGTCGTTCGGTCAAGTGACCATATATGGTCATCAACCCCGAGATCTCCCGAGCCTTCCATCGCTGCGGATGGGGCGGCGCGATGGTCAAGCGCATGACTTCTGCAATAGCGGCGGTGTGCCCGCACAAGGCAATCAGGATCGCCCTCTCCAGGTTATCGAGGCAGAGGGCCCGGACGAAGTCTTTCAACTGGCATATACCAAGTAAACCTTCCTACCTTACAACTTCTTCAGCCCGGCCATTGCATCTTTCATCGACTGCCGGGCCCGAAAGAAGTCTTCCCACGGATCGGAGCGTCCCAGGCGTTTGTGGAAGTTGCCGATGTTGAAATCGGAAGGGATCAGCGTCGGTTTGACCTCCGACCATTCCAACGGGGTCGAAATGGGCGCTTTCTCGCGCCGCCGGACGGAATAAGGCGCCACCACGGTTTGGCCGAAAGCGTTCCGGAAGGGATCCAAGTAGACACGACCGCGCCGCGCTGGGAGCGAATGCTCCACTGTTAATTCATCCCGGTAGGCAGCCGCCACGCGCGCGTTAAACGATTCGGCGAAAGCGAGAATTTCGTCCGCATCCGGCCCCGTGCGGATCGGCACCAGGACATGCATGCCCCGGCTGCCCGAGGTCTTGGCAAAGGACACCAGCTTTAAAGTGTCCAAGGCTGCTTTGACATGCAACCCTGCGCGCGCGGCATCTGCAAACTTTCCCGACCCGGGATCGATATCAACACATAGCCAGTCCGGCTGCCGGGGCGAACTCGCGCGGCTCGCCATGACGTGCACGGCAATGCAACCCAGGTTGGCAAGCGCGAGCTGCGTGGTCAAGGAGCCGCCCACCACATAATCCGTGGCGCCGCCGCCATCGGTCTCATGTACGATCCTCTTAGTAGGCGTTCCGGGAGGCATGCCTTTCGGTATCTGCTTTTGAAAGAAGCACTCGCCGCGCATTCCATCAACGCAGCGCTCAAGAGACAATATGCGATCTTTCACGTAGGGCGCGAGCTTGGGGAAGATCGCGTTGTAGTATTCAACCAGATCCAGCTTGGTGTAACCTTCCTCAGGCCAGAAGACCTTGTCCGGATTCGACACCTCGATGGGCAAGCGACCCGAGGCCGTTTGATTGCGTCTTGCGGTTGTCATTCCGTCTCTCCTGGGAAAAAACACTCTTTCGCGCGCTTATCGTCACGCAGGCCTAAAAACACCGGCTGTCGCAACTTCTTGTCAGCCGTCATCTCCTCATAAGCAATCTGGGCAACGAGCTGCGGGGCGAGATACGTCACCCCCTTCTCCGGCGGTGGATCGACGAAAGCGGGCTCTTTTCGTACCAAGGGCTGGAACTTTTGATAGAGCGAAGCGAGCGACTTGCTATTAAACCCCGTGCCCACCTTGCCCACATAGTATAACTTTCCAAGATGATATGCCCCGAGCAAAAGAGCGCCGAAATGTGCACGTGAGCCTCCCGGGCTAGTGTAGCCCCCGATGACAAACTCATCCTCTTGATGCACCTTGCATTTCAGCCACTTCTTGGAGCGTCCTTCGATGTAGGGAGACGAGTTGTCTTTGGCGACCATTCCCTCGTAACTCTTTGTTTTCGCTATCCGGAAGGCCTCGAGCCCATTTTCGGCCAGACGATGAGATGGGAAAAGACGCTCGCTTCCCCGAATCGCCGCCTCCATGGGGCCGCGCCGCGCGGAGAGTGGCTCCGCACGCATGTCACGGCCGTTTTGGTAAAGGCAGTCGAAGACCGCGTAGAACGGCGGGACCTTACCTTCCTGGAGAAGCTGAAAGTGTGAGACCTGGTGGCTATCAAACGCGATCACCTCGCCATCGAGGAGCAAGGTGCGATCTGGAAGCTTGGCGATGGCGGCCGCGATGTTTGGGTATGTCTGGCTTCGGTCCTTATCGTTTCTGGACATGAGGCTGACGCTAGTCCCTTCCTTATAAGCGAGGATCCGAACGCCGTCATATTTCTCTTCATAGACCCAACCCGGTCTATGGAAGGCCTTGTGGACAAGCGTTGCCAGCATGGGCTGAACGCGAAATGGAATCCTATCGCTCATGATATCCCCTTTCTCCTCCTGCTGCGCCCTGGCCCGGACTTCACGCTCGTTGCGGGTGCCCCTTTGCTGGCGGGATCGCCGAGCGAAGCCTTTTCGACGTCGCCCCCTCCATCCCGCGCGATCTCCGCAAGAAGACGGTGGCTCGCTACGGAGCGCGGCTCATCCTGCTCCACATCCTTCGTGGAGGCATACTGATCCTGATGTTTAATAAGCAGCCAGGCAGATCGAAGGGGATTCTTCCCTCCCCCCAAGCCATGGCTCCGAACCAAGACCCACGAGCCTTGGAGTTTCTTGCCATAAATCGTGAACTTGATCTCTCCTGCTTTCAATGAGGCGTCCACATCAGGGCTTTCCGGTTCCCAGGTTCCCCGGTCCCATAACATCACAGTTCCCGCGCCATATTGGCCCGGCGGAATCACTCCCTCGAAATCGGCATACTCCACCGGGTGATCTTCCGTCTGCATCGCCAGGCGCTTCACCGCCGGATCGAGCGAGGGGCCCTTAGGTACAGCCCAAGAGAGGAGCACGCCACCCCATTCCAGACGAAGGTCATAGTGCAGATGCGTGGCCATGTGCTTCTGCACAGCGTAGATGAGCGATCCTTTCCCCTTCTTCTCAACACTGCCTCCGCCCTGCGGCTCCGGGGTCGCAGCAAAGTTACGCTTCTGCCGGTATTCATTGAGTTTCATAGGCCTCAATCAATCTCCTTGCTCTTGCGTCGAAACGCGATAATTTGAAAATGAACCACTCCCAAGCAGGCTCTCAAGACTTGAACGCATTTGCTCTTTTCTCGCCGAATAGCGCAACCATCGCCCGGTTGAAAGCGGGCAAATCAGAAGGTTGCCGGCTACTAACCCAGTTGCGGTCTCGGACCACCTCCTGATCTAGCCATCGGGCGCCGGAGTTGCGGATGTCATCCTGGATCGTGTAATAGCTGGTCAATGTTCGTCCCTTCGTCAGTCCCGCCGAGACCAGAAGCCACGATCCATGACAGATGACGGCGATCGGCTTCTCTGCTTCGTCGATCCGGCGAACGAACTCTTGCGCCCTTGGGTCCGCCCGCAGCGCATCGGCATTCAATGCGCCACCAGGAAGGAGGACCGCGTCAGAATAGGCAGGGTTCGCTTTTTCAAGCACTTGGTCGACGTCGAAGGACTCCGCTTTCACATCGTGCTTCATGGCCTGAAGCTTTCCTGATTTCGGAGCGATCAAAGTCGTCTGGGCACCGGCCGCCTTCAGCGCTTCACGCGGGTCGGTCATTTCGGATTGCTCGAAATCGTCTGTGGCCAGGATGGCAACGCGCAGGTCCGCAAGGGGCTTGTCATTCATCGATGAATCTCCCTTTGAGCCACTTTTCGTTTCGAATTCGAAGAGGCTATTCGTAAACCGCCCTACGCAGACGGTCTCAGTAGCAGACGCAAGGAGCGCCGCCGCTCAGGAACTCAATGAGTTTATCGCCTCCCGCGATCGTCGCTCCCGCAACCAGATTATTCTCCGCCAGACCGCGGTTCCTAAAGCAGGACGTGCACACGTAGATTTTGCCCCCCGCCCTGCCGAAGTTGTCGATCAGGTCCTTCAGAGGAGGAAATCCCTGTTGATGAACCTCATCGGCGTAACCTTTCTGGGAAAGGCGCACGCCCTCGCTGCTGAGAAAAACCATCGTATTCTTGCCGGACGCAACGGCTGCGTCGGCCATGGCGAAGCCGATTGTGGCCTTGTCCCAATTATCCTTCGCACTAGTAATGCTGACGCAAAAGCTCCCTGCCATATTCCCTCCTTAATACTTGGCAACCAGTTTTCACTCCTACCTCAACGCATCTAAAGAAGGTCTCACAGTCCCAAACGGCATTTTCGTGCCGACCCAATAGCGTCCTTTCGCCTTGGCTTCCGTCGCGTGTTTAGGGTTTCGTCGGCACTTTGGCGCCTTCCTTGCGCGCTTCCGAAAGGCCTATAGCGATGGCTTGTTTTCGAGACGCAACTATCCCGCCTTTGCCAGAACGAAGCGTGCCGAGCTTCTGCCGATGCAGGGCACTTTCGACGCTCTCGCTCGCCGTTTCATCGTATTGCTTTTCAAAGCCTCTTGTCCTTGACATCGCATAGCCTCCTGCTACTTAGATTACGAATCGCGAGGGAAGTCGCTTACTTGGCCGATTTATTTGAGTTGATTTCGTCCATCCGGTCGGCAATGGTCTTTTGCACTGCAAGAAGTTCCTCCTCATTCCGATATCGGTTTCGAGGCCAGAAAAAGCCTCGCAAACCGTCTCCCCTGCGTCGAGGCACGACGTGCATGTGAAAATGAGGCACGCTTTGACTCACCGTATTGTTGATGGCCATGAACGTCCCCTCGGCTTTCATCCCGCTTTGCACCGCCTCGGCCAAATGTTGCGCGTTCAAGAACAGCGGACCGATGAGGTCGCGAGGCAGGTCCAAAAAGGTCTGGTAATGAGTTCGTGTGATCAATAGGCAATGCCCTTCGAATACTGGTTTCTCATCCAAAAACGCAAGAGAGATGGAGTCTTCGAACACGATTGCTGCCTTAACATTACCGGCGACGATTTCGCAAAACCTGCATGAGCCAAATTCCCGGGGAGAGGCATGATCTGAAGGCTTCTTCATTATCGCAACCCAGTTCTTCTCGCTGATCGAAGCGCTTCACGTCACTTCTTCTTAAGCAGGCTCAGAACAAATAGGAACACGGAAACGATCACGATACTCGGGCCCATCGTCGACGTCTTCAAAATCAGCGTACTGATTAGGAACCCCACTGCGACCGACACCAAGCTCACCGCCGACGCGAGAATCACAAATTGGGCCATTCTATCCGTAAGCTGGCGCGCCGTTGCGGCCGGAATGATGATCAAAGCACTCGAGAGTAATCCTCCCATAAAGCGTAAGCCGACCAATATCGTGAGGCTGAACACGAGAAGGAACCCGAGGTCCAAGCGCGCCACCTTCACTCCTGTTGCCGCAGCCAACTCGGGAGAGAAAAGATCCAGGATGAGTTGATCTTTCATGCCAAACAGGAAAGCGACAATCAGAATGACCGCTGCCGTCCCGAGAAGGAAACCGGGAAGTGACAGCTTCTGGAAATTGCCAAAGAGGGCTTCCAGCAGATCTTCATTCGGGGTGACGAGCGCACCGATTCCAAGACATGCGGCGAATACCACGCCGATAGAAGCATCCGTCGCCAGTTCCGTTTTCTTTTGAAGCTGCCAGACGAGGAGTGTTCCCAGGAATAGAGTTGCTCCCCCGCCGACCAGTGGGTTACCTTTGAGAAGATAGGCTATGCCGAGTCCGGGAAGCGCCAGATGCGACATAACGTCGCTGGCGAGCACCATGTGCTTCATCAAGGCAACAGATCCCACCAGGCCAGCCGCGATCGCAAAAAGGCTGGCAAGCAGTATTGCGTAAAAGTGACCTGCGTCCATGCTAGATGACCCCTCTTCGCCACCCGAACCAATTCACACGCTTCGTTCAAAGTCCCTGGAGGTGACGATAGTATTTAGGCGGAGCCCCGTACAGTTCCTCCAGCGTCTCAGGCGTCATGATTTCCTTGGGTGGTCCCATGCACACCTTGGCCTTGCTCAAACACAAAACCTGGGTCGCATAGCGATACACCACGCTCAGGTCGTGCGATACCAAAATGAGGGTAATTCCTCTCTGAGTTTGCAACTGATGAACCAATTCATAGATGCGCTCTTCGGTGAGTTCGTCGAGACTCGCCGTCGGTTCGTCGAAAAGGAGAACGTTGGGACGTCCAAGCAGTGCAAAGACAATCAAGACTTTCTGAAACTGGCCCCCCGAAAGAGTCCCTATTCCTGCGCATAAAAACTCCGGGGACAGGTTTAATTCGCGAGAGACCTGGTCCATCTCCTGGTCCGCGAGATGTAACACGCGGGCCTTCGCTGCCAATAATTCCCTGACCTTCAGGGGAAGCTCCCGGTCCGCTGCGACACTCTGGGGAACATAGCCAAGGCGCGCCTCCGGGCTCCAATGGATTTCTCCCTGATACGGCATTAGGTGCTGCAAGGCCTTGAGCAATACGGTCTTCCCAGCCCCATTTGGTCCAATGATCGCAAGGCAGTCCCCGGAATTTAGGTCGAAACTCAATTGCTGAAAAATGACACGGTTCCTAAATGAAACTCTGAGATTTCGAACCGAGAGTAATGGGTCTGCCATCGTCTTCGTTGCTCGAATCGTTAAGGGTTCTCGCCTGCTCCCATATTCAACTTCAAATCATGGACCTGAGGGCCGGTCTGTATCTTTCATCGAGAGTCTGCCTCGGCGCCCTCGCCACATCAACCCTTTTGATGTTTGAAGTATTCGACCTCGCGGAGGCGTTCTTTGGCCTCTTCGAGCGTCTTGTATGGTCCACCAAGATTCTTGCCCTTGGTCGAGACCACTTGATAACCCCCCTCCACCTTCTTGATCATGTCCGTCCTCCTTTTTCCATTCAGCTAAGGCTGTCTGTTATTCCCTCCAGCCTTGCCCATCAAAAGCGATCATCCCTGGGCGTGCTTCCTAGCCGCCTGTGGTTTGCCGCGCGTGCGACTCAAGTAAAGGGCAAACCAGTTCTTTGTCAGTTGGGCTACGGCTTCCAATGCCCCCGGGTTCTTCAAACAGGTGGGTAGCATCAGGCACGATTTCCAACCTCTTCTCGCATGTCAACTCGGCGAAGGCTTGGCGGTTGAGTTCGAGCACGGTAGAGTCCTTACCGCCAACAATAAGCAATGTAGGAGCAGCCACCTGCCATAAGGCTTTTCCGGCAAGGTCTGGCCGACCGCCACGTGAAACGACTGCTGCGACGAGAACAGGGAGTTCTGCGGCAGCGACCAGAGCTGCTGCCGCGCCAGTACTCGCACAGAAATAGCCGATGCGCATCTGCGCCGTTTGCGGCTGATCATGCAGCCACCGAGTGGCCTCCACTAAACGAGTTGCCAGCAGCCCAATATTGAACCGCAAAGCGGCGGTGTAAGCATCAAAGGCCTCTTCCTCAGGAGTCAATAGATCCATCAGGAGCGTTGCCAAGCCGGCCTCTTGCAATATTTCAACAACATACCGGTTCCGCGGACTGCGTCGGCTACTTCCGCTACCATGCGCGAAAAGCACGACGCCACAAGCAGACTCCGGAACCGCGAAATCGGCCTGCACGATTGTCCCGCCCATCCGGACTTCCACAGCCTTTTCATGGTTCGCATTCTGTTCTTGAACCTGATCCATACAATCTTCTCGGATGCTTACGAATACGATGTTGACCTTAGACAGCGCTTGGAGCCGGGAGGCTTGCAGCTCGTCTTAATAGATCGCGTACCTCTGCATCACTAGTTTGTGAAAAGTCCCCGTACCATTGGCCAACTGACCGAAAGGGCTCCGGGGTAGCCGCACAAATGATCTGGTCGACTTCCGATTCGAACTCAGCGCAAGTCGCGGGGGCAGCCAATGGCACGGCGACCACGACTTTGGCAGGTCTCTTCCTCTTAAGCGCCAGCACAGCAACACGCATCGAGGAACCCGTTGCCAGGCCGTCGTCAACCAGAATCACTGTGCGGCCTCGCACATCGATGGGGGGCCGGCCATCACGATAGTCGCGTTCCCGGCGCTCCAGTTCTCGCTCTTCCTCTGCGGCCACCCTGTCGATTACATCATCGGGAATACCGAGAGTTTGCACGACATCTTCGTTCAAGACACGTATGCCGCCCGACGCAATTGCCCCCATCGCCAATTCCTCGTATCCCGGCACCCCCAGTTTGCGGACCACAAAGACATCCAGAGGAGCATTCAACGCTATCGCCACCTCAAATCCAACGGGCACGCCACCTCGCGGCAGTGCCAGGACAACTGTGTCAGACCGATTCGCAAAGGCACACAACTTGAAGGCCAATACTCGACCGGCGTCGAAGCGATCTTGAAATAGCATGAGAAAACCTTGTTCTGTAATCATCTGGGCTAGAGTTCAGGATCATCTAGCCCTTCTCGTTCTCTGCGCTCGCGCTCGCGGGTCGCAACGCCTTTGGCGGTAGCTTCTTTGCGGTTGGGTTGCGGATGAACGCCGAGATCGTGCCATGACGTCTCGGAAAGATCGACGCCATAATATTCTGCCGCCTTTTCGATGTTCACGAACGCCACGGCGCGATCGGCATCGGAGACGTCCATGACTTGATCGAAGCGTGCAACGGCATTTCGCACGTGTTGCGCATCGGTCAATGGTTCTTTACGCTCTTTCGGAAAGGCGAAGACAGTGTCGGGCAAGTCGCTTTGCATCGTAAGCCGCCCATGCTTTTCGTATGGTTCCCAAGTTGCCTCCGGCATTTCATCGGCCATATCTTTTGCCTCCTCTCGGTAAAAATCGGACTTAAGCGAAATCGCGAGTCCGAAAGTCAACCTAACACGCACTTCCGCGCCAGACTTTTGGCGAAAGAGCGGACACAACTTTTGCCCTTTCGGATCGGCAAATTCGCTCCCGCGAGGCGAAGGTTCACGCGGTTTTGGGCTCGACTTTGATCGCCTTGGGCGGCGCGGCTTTGGGCATGTCGAGCTCGAGCACACCGTCCTTGAGTGTCGCCGTTACTTTCGTTGTATCGACGTTGGTCGGCAGATCGATTACTCGCAGGATTTCATCGGCACAGCGCTCGCTGTAGACAACATTCCCTTCGTTCTCCTTCTCCTGCTTGGCCTCCCGCTTGCCCGCGATGGTGAGGCAGTCCGGCTCGACGGTGACGTTGAGGTCTTCGGCTGCGAATCCGGGTACTTCGGCGCGAACCTTAAGTGAATCACCCGCATCGACGACATCAATATGGACGGGGTGAAGCTTTTCAGCTTCAGCCTGGAGCCAGTCGTCCAGATCGTGGCCATCGTTACTTCCGTTGTCGTTAAAAATCTCGAAGGCGCGCCGGGCGATGGAGTCGTAGATGGCTTGCATCTGATCGACCAAGTTTGCGAGCGCAGGCGTCACCGGCGCGGCTTGCTTCGGCGGTACCGGTGCAGCTTGCTTTGTTGCTATCGGTGCAGCTTGCTGTTTGGGTTGTACTGCTGTTGATGGTGTCATCAGTTTTCTCCTTTTTACTTAACAGTCGCGGGCCGTTCGGGCCTCGCGCTCGACAATCTTCAATGGCGGATGAGGCTTGCCTCAGCCGGTGATCGTGATAAGATCCTTCACTTCCTTGACGCCGGGCGCTGACCAAGCGGCATTCACCGCCTCTTCCCGCTCCGCCCAAGAGCCGACACTTCCACTCAACGTGACCTTACCGCCGTCGTCCTGCACCTTGATCTGCTTCGCGTCCAGTATCGCACTCCGCTTGAACGCGGCTTCGATTTGGGTCTCGACATTGTTTGGCGCCGCGTTCGGTTTGACTGTAATCTGGTTGTTTATTCCTTGTAATCCCGACAGACCGAACACGGCCCGCTCCGCTGCCGATTTCTCGAACTGCCAGTCGACCTCGCCTTCCAGAGTGAGGAAGCCTTTCTCTGCGGTCACCGTAATTCGATCGCGGGGTACTGAGACATCCCAATCCAACGCATTCTCTGCGGCTTCGGCGATGTCGGCATCACTCTGCTTCCCGGAGCTGGGAACTTTGATTTGGAGGTCAAGCACCAATGCCTTCACGCCGGAGACGCGCTTGGCGGCACACTCCGCGGCCCATTTTTCCGGGTAGCTTTCCACCGTACCTTCGAGGGTCACTACGCCGTCTTTGACAATGACGCCGACGTCGGAAGAGTGGACCGCCGGTTCGAATTTGAGCTCATCCAAAACGTCTTTTTGCAATTCCGAGTCATTTTTCATTTCAATCTCTCTTTCTGTCAGCCAGATTCGATTCACGCCTGAATTATCTTGAATAAACCTGAACAAAATCGCTGAAGCGCGCGTTTTACGGTCGCGAGCGGTTTTCTTATCCTCCTATTCACTGAGGATTCAGCATTCCCATTGCCACAAGACCGGACTATAGAGATGTCTCCAACCCTTTGGCAGCATTGACTTTGAGCGAGAATGGACTTTACTTGACCGAAGCTTCACGACTTTTGGTGACCGCCTACGGTCACCCCTTAGGGTGAGTGGTCATATACGGTCGCAAGTCATCGCGAGGCAGGCGGACCTACATCGCGGCGGAACGGCGCGCCTCACTAGCTTCGCAGTTGCGAAACGGCTGCAAGCCACTTCGGCTACTTGCGCATCTGAGCTCGGCTACTTGCACATCTGAGATTGATAGCCTATGATTGGGGCGCGATATGTCAAGGCGTCTCTGGTGCAATCGCAGCGCCGCTTGGTGGATGGCTTCGCGAGGCATACAGCCGCCCGCGATTCATTGAATACCCTCCCCAGATGATATCTTCTCTATCGGGGGCCGGCGCCTATCGTTATGCTGTCGTCGACTGCCCTGATCGCGGAGCCAAGCTTGATTTCAGTGATTTTACGGAAACCCAATACAACCCTAGACTACGGCATTGTGGCAGCAGCGAAGTCGGATGCAAATATTTAAGAGGCTTACCAGATTGGCGCGAAAGCCCCGTCGCGAGCAATTAGCGACCGTCCAATACTATTTGACACTCCCGCTAACGCCACGATGGCGCGTTCCTCATCTGGGGAAGGACCGAACAGCTTATGTCATCGGACTGGTCGGCACCGGACGTTTTTATGTCACTCGACTGATCTTCGGGAACATCGGAAGAAGGGCGAAGTATTTCAGGGCCGCCATCCGCTTTCATCCCGGTCCGACATCGATGATCTACAGCGGTCATGCCACCATAAAGTATGTTTCTCGCGGTCAGGAGCCGCCAGCGGTAGCCAGCCGCATATTGGGAGCGGTGCGATCGGGATTCGCCGATTTGATTTTTGTCACCCGTCATCCCCTTGATTCGTTGCTGTCGAATTGGGTTTGGTGGCGAACCTATGATGGCGACACCGGCATGGGTTCTACTATCTCGGACTTTTATAAGAACAGCGACGATTTCTGCGCCGATTTGGATCAGAATTTTGCTGAGTTCAAGGCCTTTACCGAAGGCGACCCTGATGTTTTCGGAGCCATAGAAGGCCCGCGGTTCTTGTCTTTCCCGGAGTTTGTCGAGGAAACTCAGCTTTATCTCCAATCCGCCACGCTCACGTCGCGGCTTGAGGATTTCACGATCGATCCGCTGAAGGAGTTTTCCAAGATCGTTGCAGTCATGTCGGTGGATCTGGATTTGAGCCGTGTACCTTTGGCCCCGCCGATAACCAAGCCTCATCGCTATTTGGCCGTCAAAGAAAAAGTTCCTCAATTCAGAGACTTTATCAATGGGCTGGATGCGCAGACAAAAAGACGAATTGAGAAGATCGGCTACAAGGTCGGCGGGTGAGTTGAAGATATGTAGGTTGACAATTCAAATACAAGCACGGGTTCGCACTTTCCGGGGGCGTTGCCCCCGGCTATTGTATCGATCCCCTGCGGGGATCGGACCACGGAGCCGTATTCGCCAATATGAGTTAATACCCATCCGGCCCGGTGTCTGGAGTGACCCCTCATCCCCACGACAAGCAGAACACGGGCTCCTACCCGCGACGGCTGATGACTACGCCGGTCGCGGTCCACCTTCTTCCCTCGGAGAAGGCTGGAAATATCGCGGGGTGCGCACGCGCCCGAGGAACCATTTCCCTCTCCGAGGGGGAGAGGGTGAGTTGCCGCCGGCGCTTTCACCAGCCGGGGCGGCTCGGGTGAGGGGTCACTTCCTCGCCTTCTCGACCGACGCTGCCCCCCGGCATCCTGGATGATCGTCCTCACGACGCTGCCCAGAGCAACTTCCGAGTACCGCGTCATCCAACCAGAATCAAGTAAACGCTAGGGGACGCGGCTCGACCGCTGAGCGCTGACAGGTGGAAAGCCGTGGCTACGACGCACGACAACTCGACCCCGCATCAGCTCTCTCGCGTGGGATCGGTGATGCAGCCGAGAAACAGGATCGCGCCGCTCTTGCGCTCGCGGATGGCAAACAGGAAGGGATGGTCAGCCCGGAATATGGGAACTGGCGGCGGCTTGGAAGGCCGAAGGGCCGCGCTCACCTCTATGGCACTCGCCGAGGCGGCCGCGGCCTCCGTGCCCTTTTCCTGTACCTCTACAAAGGCCTTGTGGAAGACGCCCGAGAGGAACAACGACTCCTCGTCCGGCGGCTCGTGACCGTTGATGCCGGAGAAGTCGGCCTGGTAGCGGGTGAACGCCAGCGGCATGCCAAGGGCGGTGAGCTGGTCGCGCATGTTGACGGTTCCCCAAGTGATCTTGAACCGTGGGAGAAAGAGCTCGACCTCGCTGGCACGCACCTGCGCCACGCAATCGTGAAGCACCCGACCGGAGAGCTTCTTCTCGAGATTCCGAAGCCCGTCCTTCCGGTCCGGAAGGAGCACGAGCATGGACAGGTCGCCGCCTTCGTAAACCAGGTCCACCGCCTGGTAGCCTGCGGCCTGCAGGTACTGGACCCATTCGTGCTGGTGCATCAGTGGCGCCTGCACCATTCCGCCGCCTTCCAGGCGGAACGGCTCGTCGCGCGTGGCCGACTTGGGAAACTGCAGCACCCACATCCCCTTGAAGTAGACGGCGTTGACCAGGACCAGACGCGTGTCAGCGTCCAGGCCGCCGGAAGGGATGAGTTCCCGGATCTTGTGCCTCGTCTTGTCTTCCACCCACTGGTTCATGGTCAGGCGTGCAGCCTCGGCATCGCGGCGGAAATCGACAAGGTTCATGCCGCCGCCATAATGGCGGGCGGTCAGCTCCAGGAATCCCGCCTGGAGGGGTGCACCATCCTGGCCCCAGAGCGAGTTCGCCACGGCCATCTCGTACTTGCTGCCGCCAGCTGCGTTGAGCCGCTCGATGATCTCGGCGAAGGCCACGTGGAGCGCCGCGTCTGGCGACGAGATGCGGAGCGCCTCTCTCATCTGCGCTGCGGTCTCGCCCCTCGCTCCGGCTTGGGTCATGCCAAGGGCAGTACGAATGCTAAACGGAGAGAAGAAGAGGTTCCCGGGCCGCTGCCGCAATTGCCTGTAGATCTCAAGCGCAAAGTCGTTGTTGTCTTCGGCGAACGACTCTGGCCCGCTGGGTCGTGTGGGCGTGTGTGGTAGTAAGGGTCTGAGGTCTAGTTCCTCTTTTTTGCCGCCAAAGAATTCGCGAAGCCACGCTCCGAGGCCTGCCATGCTGTCCTCCAGGAAGCGGCCTAACTCATGTTTAGGCGGACTTGGATAAAACCGGTCCTCGCCAGCCCAAGGCGAAACCGCTGGCAGCGAACCCCAGCGGAGTTCTTCGAGACGCTCCGCTCCAAGAAACTTCTGCCGCTGGAAACCAAGAATACTTCCACTCGAGCGCCCGATCAATCTGCAATTCAACAGCACAGCCCCTCGCCGAGCTGTTCCCGCGCCTTGCGTGCTGGCGAATACCGCGTTTCACCGGAAATGCCGGATAGGACTCTGTAAGGGCGTAGTGCTTACCTAAGCGACCAACTCCTGGGTCGTCGGCCACGCGGAAGTTGACCCAGGCTATCGCACATTATTCAGCCTTCTCGCCTTGTGGTTACGTACACCTAGGTTGCGATTTAATTCAAACTGACCCACCGTCGAAAAACCTGTAGAGTCTGATAGAGAGTTCTTGCCGCGTCCCCGCCCATGAGTCCTTCCAAACTGGCTCTCCTTAGCCTGATGCAAACGGCTCCCTATTAAGCAATTCACGAGCAAGGCAGCGCGGACCTGTTCGGTAGGTCCGCGGCTTTTTGTTGTCATGGGCGGACGAACCTCCTGAGCCCCAAAGGGGCGAAATAGGTCTTCCCCCATTCTGGAATCGCCTACGACGACCGAAACGTGTCGGATTGAAAAGGATTGTTCCGCCCCTTCAGGGCTCGCGTATCGGTTTGGGTCCCGCTGACCCAGGCCAACGGCCTGGGTTTAGATGATTCCCCAATTCTGCCGCCAGCCCTGAAAGGGCGAAATAGGTCTTCCCCCATTCCGGAATCGCCTACGATGAGCGGTACGTCTGGGATTGAAAAAGACCGTTCCGCCCCTTCAGGGCTCGGGTAGCGGTTTGGGTCCCGTTGACCCAGGCCTTCAGCCTGGGCTTCGTTAGATCGCCCCGTTGGGGCTCACCTGCCCCGGAGAGAAGGAAAACTGATCACGCGCGCAGGCGCGTAAAACTGGTACTTTTGAGGGGCACGACCGGATAGTTGGTGATAAATCCCCATGGGCGGGTTGGCGCAGAGCAACGCTCTGCGACTCGGTCGATTGATCCGCGTCGATGGCAAAGTCGCAGGGTTTCACCTTGCGCCAGCCAGCCGGCTCATCGTGTCGCGTCACCCAAGTGACTCGCAATCCTTTAATGGACGCTTGGGCTGTTGTTGTTATCCTCGAAAGGATAATTCCTGAATATCACTAAGCTGGAGGAGCGCCAGGCAGGCCGAGGTCAGAGAAACGCCCCTTGAAAAGCACTTCAAATTCGACGACGCCTACACCCATCACGCGGTCACCATCCAAGATGCGGCACTCCACTTGAAAATGACCCACCCGATGTTGATAAACCAACTCACGAACCCGTTCCAGCCTCCGCTGGTGAGCCTCCTTGGTGATTTGCTTCGGTCCGGTCGATTTCTCAACGATGGCGAGATACTTGCGGGCCTCCGCATCGCGTTCTGCGGGCTCGAGCGGAATATGAACGTAGAAGTCGACCCATTCGGGTTCCGGGTCAGGTCCGAACCCGCCGCCACCGCCGCCAAATTGATGCACTTCCGAAGGTACCAACGTTTTGTTATCCGGGGAGATTTTGTAAGCAGTCGTTGCTGCTCTGAGACCGTTGCGGGTCTCACCCGGTTTGGTCGCGAACTGCCGCGCCCCGATACGGCACCTAATCTGGATGTCCCCCAAGTTGCTGACTTGAGCCAGCCCGGAGGAAGTGCGGCTCACGATGCTCTTACTTGCGAGCTCGCAGGCAGCAGGTTTATCGCCGCCGAATGCCACGCACGAGAGAAACAGTAATTGAGCCAACAGCATATATCTCAATGAAATCTCTCCTCATCGCCGCGACGGCTTTATATATATTCTACCCGTTTGTTGATTAATGGCGACAAATCCCCACCCCACCACCCAACGCCCCCGAAGCAAGGTAGCCCGGACCGGTTCGGTAGGTCCGCGGCTTTTTGTTGTCATGGGCGGACGAACCTCCTGAGCCCCAAAGGGGCGAAATAACGAAGCCCAGGCCAACGGCCTGGGTTTAGATGATTCCCCAATTCTGCCGCCAGCCCTGAAAGGGCGAAATAGGTCTTCCCCCATTCCGGAATCGCCTACGATGAGCGGTACGTCTGGGATTGAAAAAGACCGTTCCGCCCTTTCACTTGAGTCCGGCGCATTTGCAGGGTCGTGATCTGCGCGTAACCCCTTATTTATCGCAAGCCGATTGACTTTTGCTATCCTGACCCTTACCTAACCTTTGGTTAGGTAAGGGTCA
>Ga0326727_10005113_pt1 | contig 38014 bp, 37 predicted proteins | sample MB2enrmetagenome_FD_207643 | JGI IMG/M metagenome (GOLD analysis project Ga0326727, IMG submission 207643) | Lab enriched peat soil microbial communities from McLean, Ithaca, NY, United States - MB29MY | ecosystem: Environmental > Terrestrial > Soil > Wetlands > Peat | place: USA: New York... | reverse complement strand
CAACGGCGAAAGCGCTGAGATCATGCAGACGCGTCGAGGTCGCCAGCAGAGCTTGCAAGTCCCTTACGTCCAACAAATGAAAATACGCCGATCGGTCCCAGAGCGTTGTATCGGGCCGTTCGAGGTGCAAGGCGTCCAACGAAACGATCACCAGGCGCGGCAATTTCGGACAGCGCAACATCTCGCGCGTGACCGCGGCGGCTTCGATGGGACTGCCACCATTGAACGACAGATTGGTCGTAGGCACAGTCATCAGAAGTGGCGCGATTGCAACGCCGGATCGCGAATCGCCAAGGATCGTGACGGTGCCCAGGTCGCAGGATCGCACCATTTCGTGCTTGGCGAGGGCCGGGGGATACTCGGCGTCCATGTAACACATCGGGCAAACCGCGACGTAGATCCACACTGCCGCGAACAAGGACACCACGAGCGTTACCATAACGCCGACATAACCCTTGTGGATACGACCGTGGCCTGGTCGCACCGTCGTCGTCCTCGTCGTCAAACCTGGGTCACCGGCCGTCCGAGGAATCCGGTCGGGTTCCGACGTCCATCATTGCTTGCGGCGCTGTCTGTTGGAAGCTGATCGCGGCAACAGTCTATCCGAGGTCGTCGAGACCCATCACGCGGCCGCCCGACGTCCACGTCCGGCTTTTTTCGCGGGGGCCTTGGCGGCCTTTGCCTTGGCAGGCGCTTTTGTCCCGCTCTTGCGGCCCAGGCCGATTTTCTTCGCCAGCGCCGATCGCTTTGAGGCATAGTCCGGTGCCACCATTGGATAGTCGCGGCCCAGGCCCCAACGTTCGCGATACTGTTCCGGCGTCATGCCGTAGGCAGTCATCAGATGCCGCTTCAGCATCTTCAGCTTCTTGCCGTCTTCCAGGCAGACGATATGGTCGTCGAACACCGACTTCTTCACGGGCACGGCGGGGGCGGGCTTGTCCGCCATCGCGGGCTCGGCGCCCATGGCATGCAGCGTCTTGTAGATCTGCTGAATGAAGGCTGGAAGTTCCTCCGACGGCATCTTGTTATGCTGGACATGCGCCGAGACGATCTGCACGGCGAGCGTCAGGATCGTCTCCTTCCCGGCTGATTCAGCCATTTGATTGCCCCGAACCAATGTGGTTGATACAGCGCTGCTTAAAACATTATTTTGAAAATAGCCAGCGCGATTGGGTTCGGGCGTCTGAACAGCGCTGCGCACGCCGATTTCACGCGGCCGTTTCAGTGCAATAATGGCCCGTTCATGCTCGGCTCAAACGTGGAAGCTTTCGCCGCAGCCGCAGCGGCCCTTTTCATTGGGATTGGAAAAGGTGAAGCCCGCGGCAAGAGCTTTCTGTTCGTAGTCCATTACGGTGCCAATCAGGAACAGGCTGGCCTTGCGGTCGACCAGCACCTTGACGCCCTTGTCGCTGACCACCTCGTCACCCGGGCCTGGTGCATCGGTCCATGTCATGTCGTACGACAGGCCCGAGCAGCCCTTGGTCTTAACGCCGATGCGCAACAGGCGTCCGTGCTCGCCCGAGTCGTACAAGCGGCGCAGACGCTCCGCCGCGGCGTCGGTCAGCGCCATCATCGGTGGCAGGGCGCGCGTGGTGCGAGGTGCGGTGGTGGTGCTCATGCTCAGTCCCGTTTGGTGTCAGACGTTACGATCATCAGTACATATTCAGTTGCAGCCGGGCTTCCTCGGTCATGCGACTTGGGTCCCAGGGCGGATCCCACACTGTGTCCACCTCGCAGTCGGTGACGCCCGGGACCGACATGACGGCCTCCTGCACCTGCACCGGCAGCTCCTGCGCGCTGGGACAGGCGGGCGCTGTCAGCGTCATCTCCACCTTCACGCGGCCATCGTCGTGGATGTCGATGGTGTAGATCAGGCCGAGTTCGTAGACGTTCACTGGGATTTCCGGGTCGTAGACATTGCCGATGGCGGCGATAAGCGCCTCCTCGGTGAGTTTGGGGGCGGTCTCGCCGTCCGGCGTCCAGGCCGTGTGAGAGACCGGTGTGGGATCGTTCATGACCTGGGTCCCTCGCTGCTGGCCTCGCCGCGGCCTTCCAATGCCGCCGACAGCGCATGCCACGGCAGCGTGGCACACTTCACACGCGACGGGTACTCGTGCACGCCGGCCAGCGGCGCCAGACGTTCCAGTGCCGATTCCAATACCCCGTCGCATGCAGGGCAGATGCCGGTGCGGGCGAGCTCGCGGAACGCCGCGAACAATGCCGCGGTGTCGGCCTTGCCGCGCCCGGCCACCACTTCGGCCATCAGGTCGGCTGAGGCGACGCTGATGGCGCAGCCGCGGGCCTCGAAACTTGTTTCGGCGATGCTGCCGTCGGGTGCGTATTTGACCCAGACCTGCACGCGGTCGCCGCATAACGGGTTGTCGCCCTTGGCGGTCGCATCGAACGCCGCCAGGCGTCCGGTGTGGCGCGGCCGACGGCCGTGATCGAGGATCACTTCCTGATACAGGTCGCGCAGGTCGTCGAAGGTCGTGTCGGACATCAGGTGAAGAACTCCCGCACGCGCGACAGCGTGTCAGCCAGGAAGTCTATTTCCTCGCGCGTGGTGTAGAGCGCGAAGCTGGCCCGCGCGGTGCTTTCCAGACCGAACCGATGCATCAGCGGTTCGGCGCAATGATGGCCGGCGCGCACCGCGATGCCCTGGCGGTCCAACAGCGTGGCGACGTCATGCGCATGGGCACGATCGACGGTGAACGACACCACGCCGCCGCGGTCCTGCGCGCTGCCCAGGATGCGCACGCCGTCGAGCGCGCCGAGGCGGGCCAGTGCGTGATCGGTCAACGCGGCCTCGTGCGCGGCGATCGCCTCATAGCCGATCGACTGGACGTAATCGATCGCCGCCTTCAGGCCGATGCCTTCCAGGATCGGTGGCGTGCCGGCCTCGAACTTGTGCGGCACCTGTGCCCAGGTGGAACGTTCATAGGTAACGGATGAAATCATTTCGCCGCCGCCGAGGAAGGGCGGCATCGCCTCCAGCAGTTCGCGGCGGCCCCACAGCACGCCGATTCCTGTCGGGCCGTAAAGCTTGTGGCCGGTGAAGGCGTAGAAATCGCAGCCCAGCGCCTGCACGTCGACGCGCCGGTGCACCGCCGCCTGGGCGCCGTCGAACAGCACCTTGGCGCCGTGTGCGTGCGCGAGCTGCACGATGCGCTGCGCCGGCGTGTAGGTGCCGAGCACGTTCGACATATGGGTGATCGAGACCAGGCCCACCTTGCCGTCGGCCAGCAGCGCCTCGAACGCTGCCATGTCGAGCTCGCCGGCGTCGGTGATCGGTGCAACGCGCAGTTCGTTGCCGCGATCGGCGCGCAGCAACTGCCAGGGCACGATGTTGGAGTGATGCTCCATCGCGGAGATCAGCACCGCCTGGTCCGGACGCAGCACGCCACGGCCGTAGCTGTGCGCCATCAGGTTGAGCGATTCGGTGATGTTGCGCGTGATAACGATCTCGTTGCGGTCGGGCGCATTGAGCAGCCCAGCCACCGCATCGCGCGCGGCTTCATAGGCGTCGGTGGTGCGCTCGCTCATCCAGTGCAGGCCGCGATGGACGTTGGCGTATTGCGTCTCCATCGCCTCCCGCATCGCATCGATCACCACGCGCGGCTTCTGCGCCGACGCCGCACTGTCGAGGAACACCAGGGGCTTGCCGCGCACCGTCTGGCGCAAGATCGGGAAGTCCTCGCGGATGCGGGCGACGTTGAGTTGCGCGGGCACTTGCGCGGGCAGCGGCGCGGGACGGGTCGTTACGTTCATGCTGCCTGTCGCTCCCACCATTGGCGCACCGCACTTTCCAGCACGCCGCGCGCGCCCTCGTGCGAGACCGCCTCGATCGCCTCGGTGAGGAAGGCGCGCACCAGCATGGCGCGGGCTTCCTTGTCCGGGATGCCGCGGCTGCGCAGGTAGAACAACTGCTCGGCGTCGAGCTCGCCGACGGTGGCGCCGTGGCTGCATTTCACGTCGTCGGCGAAAATTTCCAGTTCGGGCTTGCTGTCCATCTCGGCGTCGGGCGACAGCAGCAGCGCCTGGTTCATCTGGTAGCCGTCGGTCTTCTGCGCGTGGCGGGCGACTTCGATACGGCCCTGGAACACACCGCGCGAGCGGCCGGCAAGCACATTCTTCACCGTCTGGCGCGAGGTGCCGTGCGGCGCGGCGTGGCGCACCACGCTCGTGATGTCCGCATGCTGCACGCCGGAGAGAAGCTGTGCCGCGTTCACGTGCGCGATGGCCCCGGGACCGGCGAGCTCGGTGTGGATTTCGGCGCGCGCGAGACGGCCGCCGAGGACGAGGGTGAAGCTGTCATAGGTGCCGCCGGCCGCGATCGTGGTGTAGATCGTTGCGAGGTGGTAAGCAGACAGCGCTTCGTTCTGCAGGCGCACGTGGGTGAGGGTGGCGCCGTCCGCGACCTTGATCTCGGTGACCGGATTGTGCAGGTAGGTGCCCTCGCCGAGCGCGACATCCAGCAGTGTGAGCCGCGCGCCGGCACCGAGGCGGATGAGGTGTCGCGGGTGGAAGGCGGTTGGGCGGCCGGGGGAGTCGGTGGCGAGGTTGATCAGCTCGATCGTTCCGCCATCGGTATTCGCAGCGACCGAAATGACCGCGCCGTCTTCCGCCAGCATTGTGTTCAATGCGACGAGCGGGTCGCGATCCGGCCGGGCGAGTGGGCCGAACGCGGCATTGGTGGCAAACGGGGTGAAGGCCGCGCCGGCGGGGGTGCCGGATAGGTCGGCGCGAAACCGGCCGTCGACGAAGACGAGGCGCGTGCCGACGCTTGGCACGCGCGCGAGCAGCGCGGCGCAGTCGATCAGCGGGGTGAGCGGTTCGTGGAACGCGGCTTCAGCGACGGGGCGCAGGTTGGTGTAGTGCCAGGCTTCATCGCGACGGCCGGGCAGCCCCAGCGCGCGCAACGTTTCGGCGGCGGCTTCGCGTGGCGCGGGGTCACCGGGCAGGCGCGTCCGCAGGCCCTCGAAGCGGGCGAGGAAGCCTTGCGCGCCGGTGGCGATGGGGGCGTTCATAAGTGGCTCTCCCGCGCCCCTTGGGGGGCGGCGGGCGGTGCCAGGATCGCAACCCGGATGACCCCGGTGTGAACCCCTCCCCATACCCCGTCCCTCAAGGGGACGGGGCGTAGCACCCCACGATCATCAGCCATCATCAGGCCGCCTCCGCCACAAGGTCGGCGTAGCCGCGCGCTTCGAGTTCGTGCGCGAGTTCCGGTCCGCCTGAGCGCACGATCCGGCCGCCCACCAGCACATGCACGCGATCCGGAACGATGTAGTCCAGCAGCCGCTGATAATGCGTGATCACCAGCGCGGAGAAATCCGGGCCGCGCAGCGCATTCACGCCTTCGGCAACGATCTTCAGCGCATCGATGTCCAGCCCACTGTCCGTCTCGTCGAGGATCGCCAGGCGCGGCCGCAGGATCGCCATCTGCAGCACCTCGTTGCGCTTCTTCTCGCCGCCGGAGAAACCGACGTTGACGTTGCGCTTCAGCATGTCCTCGGCCATCGCCAGGCGGCGCAGTTCGCCGCGCGCCAGCTTGAGGAACTGGATCGCATCCAGCTCGGGCTCGCCGCGCGCGCGACGCTGCGCGTTCAACGCGGTGCGCAGGAAATTCGCGTTGCCGACGCCCGGCAGTTCGACCGGATACTGGAACGCCAGGAACACCCCGGCGGCCGCCCGCGCCTCGGGTTCCATAGCCAGCAGATCCAGCCCGTTGAAGGTCGCGCCGCCGGCCGTGACCTCGTAATCGTCGCGCCCGGACAGCACGTAGGCGAGCGTCGATTTGCCCGAGCCGTTCGGACCCATGATGGCGTGCACCTCACCCTGCGGCACCGCCAGATCGATGTGCTTCAGGATCGGCTTGTCGTTGATCGAGGCGGCCAGGCCGCGGATTTCGAGCATAGATCGTTCCTTAACCAACCGAGCCCTCAAGGCTCACCGCGAGCAGCTTTTGCGCTTCGACGGCGAATTCCATCGGCAGCTCCTTCAAGACCTCCTTGCAGAAGCCATTGACGATCAGGTTCACCGCGTCTTCTTCGGACAGCCCGCGGCTGCGGCAGTAGAACAACTGGTCATCGGCGATCTTGGATGTGGTCGCCTCGTGCTCCACCTTTGCCGTTGGATTGCGGCTCTCGATGTAGGGCACGGTATGGGCGCCGCATTGATCACCGATCAGCAGCGAATCGCATTGCGTGTGGTTCCGCGCGCCCATCGCCTTGGGCAGGATGCGCACCAGCCCGCGATAGGTGTTGTTCGATCGCCCGGCGCTGATGCCCTTCGACACGATCGTGCTTTTCGTGTTGCGCCCGATATGGATCATCTTGGTGCCGGTGTCGGCCTGCTGGCGGTTGGTGGTCACCGCGACCGAGTAGAACTCGCCCACGCTGTCATCGCCGTGCAGCACACAGGACGGATACTTCCAGGTGATCGCCGATCCGGTTTCCACCTGGGTCCAGGAGATCTTGCTGCGATGGCCGCGGCACGCGCCGCGCTTGGTGACGAAGTTGTAGACGCCGCCTTTGCCTTCGGCATCGCCTGGATACCAGTTCTGCACCGTCGAATACTTGATCTGCGCGTCATCAAGCGCGATCAGCTCGACCACGGCGGCGTGCAACTGGTTCTCGTCGCGCTGCGGCGCGGTGCAGCCTTCCAGATAGCTGACGTAACTGCCGGCATCGGCGATGATCAGCGTGCGCTCGAACTGGCCGGTGTTGCGCGCGTTGATGCGGAAATAGGTCGACAGCTCCATCGGGCAACGCACACCCTTCGGGATGTAGCAGAAGCTGCCATCGGTGAAGACGGCCGAGTTCAGCGCCGCGAAGAAATTATCCGACATCGGCACGACGGTGCCGAGATATTGCTGCACCAGCTCGGGATAGTCGCGCACCGCTTCGCTGATCGGGCAGAAGATCACGCCGGCCTTCATCAAGGTGGAGCGGAAGGTGGTGGCGACCGAGACGCTGTCGAACACCGCATCCATCGCGATGTTGCTTTGGCGGGCTTCACCGTCGGCGCCGCCATCACCGGCGCCTTCGACACCGGCGAGGATCGCGCGCTCCTTCAACGGAATGCCAAGCTTCTCGTAGGTGCGCAGCAGCTCGGGATCGACCTCGTCGAGGCTTTTCGGGCCGGGCGTTTTCTTTGGTGCGGCGTAATAATGCAGGTCCTGGTAGTCGATGCGCGGATGGTCCACACGCGCCCAGTTCGGCTCCTCCATCAGCTTCCACGCGGCAAACGCCTTCAGGCGCCAGTCGAGCAGCCAGGAAGGCTCTTCCTTCCGCGCGGAGATCAGACGGATGATGTCCTCGTTAAGCCCTTTCGGGGCCATGTCCATTTCGATCGTCGTCTCGAAGCCCCATTTGTAGCCGGACTGCGTGACGGACTGGACAGTGTCGAGGGTTTCGCTAACGGCAGACATTGGGCAATCCCTATTCGGCGGCGGCGATTGGCATGGCAATATGTGGGGCGGGATGCGCGGCGGGCAGACGGAACGCGCGCGGGATCGACGCCTCCTGCATGTCCGCCAGGGTGATGTTGGCCAGCGCCTGCTGGATCGCCTCGTTCACGGGGTCCCAACGGCCGCGCATGGGGCAGAGGGCCTCGGACTCGCAGGTTCCGCTGGTGCCGTCGACGCAGGCGGCCAATGCGATCGGGCCGTCGATCGCGACAATGACGTCGGCGATGGGGATTTGGGTGAGTGACCGGAGCAGGCGATAGCCGCCGCGGGCGCCGCGCTGGGAGGCGACCAGACCGCCGGCGGCCAATGTTTTCAACACCTTGGCGACGGTCGGTTCGGGGATGCCGATGGCCGCGGCGATGCCGGGCGAGGTCTGCACCGTGTCGGCGTGCGATAGCCGAACCAGCACGACGACGGCGTAGTCGGTCAGTTTCGACAGCCTCAGCATGGCACGGGAAACCTCATCCAGGCGCTAATCGGACCGATTAGGTCCTGATTGAGCAAATGGCGCAGGCGGGGGCTGCCGTCAAGGGGTGGGCGACTTTGACATAGTCGCTGCGGGGGGATGATCGGTAGTGTGAAGCGGGATCTGACAGGGCCGGACAATGATGCACCGTCGTCGCCTGGGGATGGCACTCGCGGCGCTTGCGGTCGCACCCGGCGCATACGCCGAGACGCCACCTGAGAGCACGTTCGATCGCGTTCGCCGCACTCACATGGTGCGTATCGGCGTGGTGGGCGGGCAGGCGCCGTACAGCGTCCGCGACCTGGCGAGCGGCGAATGGCGCGGCTTCATTCCGGCGTTCGGCCGCGATCTGGCCAAGGCGCTCGACGCCAACGTCGCGTTTGTTGAAACGAACTGGGGCAACGCGGTGCTCGATCTGCAAGCCGACAAGATCGACATCTTCTCCGGCCTCAATCCCACGCCGCAGCGCGCACTGGCGATCGACTTCACGCATCCGCTGTTCAACAATCTGTTCACCTTGATCGCGCGGCCTGGTTTTCGTCCGGCGACATGGGACGACCTGAACGCGCCGTCGGTGCGGATCGCGCTGGAGATCGGCACCTCCTATGACCAGGTCATCTCGGAGAGTTGTCCGAACGCCAGTTTCCTGCGGCTGAAAAGCAACAATGAGGCGACGCTGGCGGTTCAGGCCGGCAAGGCGGATTGCCAGGTGATCGTTGCGCTGCTGGCGTTGTCGGCACTGAAGCGCAATCCCGGGATCGGGACGCTGGTGTTGCCGCGGCCGCTGTTCACCGCGACCACGAACGCGGGCCTGCGGCGTGAGCCGGACAAGACGTGGCGCGACTTCGTCGACAACTGGATCAACTGGAACCGTGGCCTGGGTCGGATGCGACGGATGGTGATCGACAGCCTCGGCCTTGTCGGCATCATCGAGGCCGATATTCCGCCCGAGGTCAGCTTCTGACGGGTCTGGGACCGGTGTGGGTTCACAAGCAACACGGTGCCGCCTAACGTTGGTCAACGCTTATGACTGGCGAAGTCGATAGTCGGCGACGCTTTCAACGGGAGGATCGCATGGCGGGATTGATGGAGGGCAAGGTCGCGGTGGTGACCGGGGCCGGTGGCGGCATCGGGCGCGAGATCGCCATCATGATGGCGGGCGCCGGCGCCAAGGTGATCATCAACGATGTCGGCGCCTCATTGACCGGGGAAGGTGGGTCCGCCACGCCCGCGCAGCAGACCAAGGCATTGATCGAGCAGAAGGGCGGCGTCGCGGAGATCAGCACGGATTCGGTGGCGGAATGGGGCTCGGCGCAGAAGATCATCCAGGCCGCGCTGGATCATTTTGGCCGCATCGATACGGTGGTGAACAATGCCGGCATCCTGCGCGACGTGATCTTCCACAAGATGACGCCGGATGACTGGCTGTCGGTGATCGCGGTGCATTTGAATGGCAGCTTCTTCACCAGCCGCGCCGCGGCCGAGCATTACCGCAAGCAGGAAAGCGGTAGCTTTGTGCATATCAGTTCCACCTCCGGGTTGATCGGGAATTTCGGCCAAGCGAATTATTCGGCGGCGAAGCTCGGGATCACCGCCCTGTCGAAATCGATCGCTTTGGACATGCAACGTTACAATGTACGGTCTAATTGCATTGCGCCGTTTGCGTGGAGCCGGATGACCAGCTCGATCCCGGCGACCACGCCGGAGCAGCAGGCGCGGGTGGCGAAGATCCAGCAGATGACGCCGGACAAGAACGCGCCGATGGCGGTGTTCCTGGCCTCGGATGCGGCGAGGGACGTCACCGGGCAGGTGTTCGGCACGCGGATGAACGAGATCATCCTGTTCAGCTCGCCGCGGCCGATCCGAATCGTGCACCGGGCGGAGGGGTGGACGCCGGAGAGCTGTGCGGAGCACGCCGCACCGGCGCTGAAGGCGGCGTTCATGCCGCTGGATCGGTCGGGCGAGGTGTTCAGCTGGGATCCGGTGTAGCGACGGGCGTCCCGTCATCGGAACCCAACCGTTATCGCCGGACGTGACGGCCGAGGTGTTGCGTCACCGCCGGTCTCGGCGCCTGTTGCGGCATGACCTGCGCATCGCCCCTTCGGTATCGCCCAGAGTTCAGCATCGCTTACAGTTCAGCCTCGCCCAGAGGATGTCGGGAGCGCTGTGAGGCGATGACTGCGTTCTGGCAGCAGTTCGAACCATACCAGCCGCCCGCCGACGGCCTGGTTCATGATCGCTACGTCGCGCGTATGCCAGACGGGTCCGGTCTGGCGCTGCCCCTGCGGGACCTTGGCGAGATAGCGGTCGCCGGGCTGATCTCCAACCAGGCCTCATTCGAGGTGGTGGAGCGTATCGCCGACTGGTTGGCGCAGGCGGCGGCAACGCTGGGCGTGGAGGTGGTGGCCGGTTTGCCGACGCTGGGACACATCTTCGCCTATCTGGTGGCACGCCGGCTTGGGCATGCCAACTGGGTGGCGCTCGGGACGACACGCAAGCTGTGGTATGACGAGGCGCTTTCGGTGCCGCTGAGCTCCGTCACCTCGCCCACGGCGGGTAGGCGGCTGTGGCTGGATCCTCGTGTGGTGCCGCGGCTGCAGGGGCGCCGCGTGTTGCTGGTCGACGATGTGATCAGCACCGGCAGTTCGGCGCAGGCGGGTCTCGCGGTGCTGCGCGCGGCAGGTACTCACGCGGCGGCGGTGGCGGTGGGTGTGGCAATGGCGCAGGGGGATCGTTGGCGCGCCGACTGGCCTGATTCTGTTCCGCTGGTGGCGGCTTTTGCCACACCGCGGTTTGTCCGGTCGGGCGACGGTTGGGTGGCGGTGGCCGGATCGGCCGCGATGGATTGCTGCCCATTGCTTTGAGAGTGCGAGCGGGGGTTGCCCAGGGGGGGGACGGTCCGGCACTGCGCGATACCAATGCTGCCGCGGGCTCCGGTTGGCCTGTGCTTGCAGTAAAGGTCTCGCACCCCAGCATAGCGATGCTGACTGGTTGAACATACGCTGGTTGGTGGGGCGAGGGGGTTGCGATTTGGTGCGATTGCGGTTCAACTTGTGACCTTTGCATCGCTGCCAAACAGAAAAGAATCTAAACGCAGATACAGGAAGGCGATTTACGCGGAACACGCAGATGTTCCGGTGTGGTTGATAGTCAGTGCGCCACACGCTTGGTCTCCAGGCGCGGCGTGGCGGAGTTCAGCCTCACGCTGAGTTGCCGGCCGGATGCATTGCGATCATTGGCACATTGCATCGGGTGCGCGTGGCTCAGTCTGTCACGTTTGTCGAGCGGGCAGGCCCGGGCGGTGATCTGTCTGTCTGTCACCAGCGAATGCTGGCTTATTGGCCACCGTGAATGCGCAACCGATCGCTCGCCCCGACAGCTCATTCAGCCAAATTCTATCTGCAGTGCCAACCGTGCGGATCTTCGCCTCCCGCGGTGAGTGTTCCGAGGGGATCATCGTGCAACTCAGGTTGAAGCCTCCGAACTCGCTATGCCGGTGCGACGCCGCAAGGAATCTTGACGCCGATGAACGCGGATAAGAAAGCCGCGCCTATCGTCCAAAACTTCTGATCGGCGTTCATCGGCGGCAAAAATGTTTGGCTTGCTTTGCGATGCTGCCGACACATGATGACTGACGTGTTGACAAGTTACGATGCACCGGATGCGAAAAGCATTCCGCGCCGTGCAATCAAACCAGGATCAACCGGTCAAAAGCTCGTTGCACAGGTAATTCGGTGCACAGGTCATAAGGCCGCTGGGATGAGCGTGCGTGTCGGGCTGGAAATCATGATCGAGGCCAACACACCGATCGATCCGCCGGGGGATTGAGGCGGCCGCGCTCGCGGTTCACACTGTACCATTATGCCATCGCCCCTTGCCACCGCACTGTTCACGCCGCGCCGCATCGCCCTGATCGGCGCTTCCAGCGACCCGACCCGCCTGACGGCGCGGGCGCAGATTTATCTGCGCCGGCACGGCTTCACCGGCGAGCTCTTCCCGGTGAACCCGCGCGCCACGACGGTGCTGAACGAGCCAGCCTACGCCAGCCTGCGCGACCTCCCGGGCGACATCGATCTCGCCTATGTGCTGGTCGGCACGCAGCATGTAGAGGCCGCGATCGGCGACTGCGCGGCGCGTGGCGTGAAGGTCGCCTGCGTGCTGGCCGACGGGTTCGCCGAGACCGGGCCGGAGGGCGTCGCCCTGCAACACCGCATCGTCGAGACCGCGAATGCGGGCGGCGTCCGGTTGCTGGGTCCGAATTCGATGGGTGTCATCAACCTGCCCGCCCACACCGCGTGCAGCGTCAATGCGGTGCTGGAGGCCGAAGCGCTGCCGTCCGGTCGATGGTCACTGGTGTCGCATTCCGGCAGCATGATGGGCACGATTGCCTCGCGTGCCGCTGGGCGCGGCTGTGGCTTCGCCAAGATCATCGGCACCGGCAACGAGGCCGATCTGACCGCCGGCGAGATCGCCGACCTGCTGGTGGACGATCCGGATACGGATGCAATTCTGCTGTTCCTTGAAACGATCCGCCGGCCGGAGATGTTCGAGCGCGCCGCGCGACGTGCCCATGCGGCCGGCAAGCCGATCGTGGCCTACAAGCTCGGCCGGTCGGAGGCGGCGGCGAAACTCGCGACGACGCATACCGGCGCGCTGGCCGGCTCGGACGCCGCGGCGGACGCGTTCTTTCGCGCCATCGGCGTCGTGCGCGTGGATCTGATCGAGACGCTGCTGGAACTTCCGCCGTTGCTTTTGGGGAACAAACCACCGGTTGCGCCGCGGCGCGCGGTGCGCATCGTCACCACCACGGGTGGCGGCGGGGCCATGGTGGTCGACCGGCTGGGCCTGTCCGATATCGCAACGGCACAGATGCTGGACACCACGCTGGCGGGCGCCAGCAAGGACTTTGTCGCCGCGGCGTTGAATGAAGCGCGGGACGCCGAGGACGCCGACGTTGCCATCGCGGTGATCGGCAGCTCCGCGCAGTTCCGGCCGCAGGAGGGCGTGGCGGGCGTGATCGCGGCCGTGGGCAAACATCCGATCTGTGCCTTCCTGGTGCCGCAGGCGGATGCGGCGCTGCGGCTGCTGAACGACGCGGGGATCGCCGCGTTCCGCACGCCCGAGGCCTGCTCGGATGCGGTGCGGGCGTATGTCGACTGGCGGGCGCCGCGTCAGAAGGTGGACGCGGGTGATGTCTCGGCGGTTGGCGCGTTGCTGGCCCACGCGGTCGATGAGCCTGGTGCGCGCGCGGTGTTTGCCGCCCTTGGCGTGGCCGACAGCGCGGTTCGGATCGATCCCGACGCGCCGCCACCGTTGCGTTATCCGGTGGCGCTGAAGGCGGTGTCGGCGGAGATCGCGCACAAGACCGAGGCAGGCGCCGTAGCGTTGAACATTGCGGATGCAACCGGTTTGCGTGCCGCGGCCGCCTCGATGCGGGCTCGGCTTGGGGGGCGCATCAGCGGTTTCATTGCGCAACCGATGGCGAAGGGCGTGGGCGAGGCGATCCTGGGCTATCGCCGCGATCCGCTGGTCGGCCCGGTGGTGGCACTCGGCGCCGGCGGCGTGCTGGCGGAGGTGTATCGCGATGTCGTGCTGCGCATCGCGCCTGTCAGCGAGGCCGAGGCGATGGACATGATCGCCAAGGTCAAGGGGCTGGCACCCGCGCGAGGCTATCGTGGGATGCCAAAGGGGGACCTGGCGGCGCTGGCGCGCGCGGTGGCGGCAGTGTCCCGTCTGGCCGCGCTGGACAACGTTGCGGAGGCGGAAATCAACCCGCTGATCGTGTTGGCCGAGGGCCAGGGCGTGGTGATGGCGGACGCGCTGGTGGCGTGCAGCAGGTAGCCGCCACTCCCCTCCCTCAAAGCGGAGGGGAGCGGTTGCAGTAGTCACACCACCGGTGACGCGCCGCCATCCATGTTGATCGCGGCTCCGGTGGTGAATCCCGCCAGGTCCGAGCACAGGAAGCAGGCCATTGCCGCGAATTCCTCGGCCTTGCCGATCCGCCCCAGCGGCACGCCCGCACCCAGCTTCGCGCGGAACTCGTCGTATGGCTCGTTGGCGCCCTGCGTGGCGTGGCGTCGCACATGCTGGTCGGAATCGATCAGCCCTACCAGCATGCCGTTGACCAGAATGCCATGTGGCGCGCCCTCGCCGGCCAGGACCTTCATGAACGCCATCCCCGCCGCACGCGATACCGCCGTCGGCGCGCCGTTCGCGCGTGGCGCCTTGGCCCCCAGGTTCAGCACGTTGATGATCCGGCCCCATTTGCGTTCCTTCATGCCGGGCCATACCAGCCGGCAGAACCGGATCGCCGCGAACAGCTTCAGCTCCAGGTCCTCGTGCCAGATCTCGTCGGTGATCTGCTCGGACGGCAAGGCACGCGACTGGCCGGCATTGTTGACCAGGATATCGACCTTGCCGAATCCTGAGACCACCGCGGCAAAGGTCTTGCTTATATCGTCCGCTTTCGCAACGTCGCAGACGAAGGTGGCGACGCGGCCACTTGCGCCATCCGAAACGATCGCCTTGGCTTGCTCCAGCACGTCTGGACGGCGGGCCAGGATTGCCACATCGGCGCCGGATGCGGCGAACTCCTTCGCCATTGCCAGTCCGAGGCCCTTGCTTGCGCCGGTGATGATCGCGCTGCGGCCGTCTAGACGTACTTCCATGAATGTCCTCCCTCGGTGCGTTGTTCGCAGTGTGGGATAATTTGGCGGGGCGGCCAACTGTGGGGGCGCCGGTGTCGGTGCCGACGGCAATTGTTGGTGCGGGTCGTTCGGTTGAAAATATTCACAGAGGAAAAGGGAGGCACTGAGTTCACAGAGAAGGCAGGGTTTTTTAAGCGCTTCGCGCAAGGAAGAATGAACCGCTTTGCGCGTGGTGCGATATCCTGCCTTCTGAGTGGTCTCGGTGCCTGCCGGTGCCCTCTGTTAGTTTTCGGACAGAGCGGGCGCGCACCTTCGCCACTATGATCGGCACCCGCACACGCCAGCGCCAACGCGAGAGATCAGTCCGCGGCGGACCCCATCTTCTCGGCCAGGTGCGGCAGTCGGGCGCGGCGGCGCGACAGGCGATGCTGCAACCGGTCGAGATAAAGATAGATCACTGGCGTCGTGTAGAGCGTCAGCACCTGGCTGAGCGCGAGCCCGCCGACCATGGCGAAACCAAGCGGCCGGCGCAGCTCCGATCCGGCGCCATGGCCCAGCATCAGCGGCAGTCCGGTAAGCAGCGCCGCCATTGTGGTCATCAGGATCGGACGGAAGCGCAACAGGCAGGCCTGGCGGATGGCGTCGAATGGGGTCATGCCGTCGCGACGCTCGGCGTTGATGGCGAAGTCGACCATCATGATGCCGTTCTTCTTGACGATGCCGATCAGCAGGATCACGCCCACCAGCGCGATCACCGTCAACTCGTAATGCGCGACCAGCAGGATCAGCAGCGCGCCCACGCCGGCGGACGGCAACGTGGACAGGATGGTCAGCGGCAGGATGTAGCTCTCGTACAGGATGCCCAGGATGATGTAGACCGTGATCAGCGCCGCGGCGATCAGATAGGGCTGTGACGACAGCGAGGACTGGAAGGCCTGCGCGGTGCCCTGGAACGACCCCTGGATGGTGGTGGGGACATTCATCTGACGCACCGCCGCTTCGATCGCACTAACCGCCTGCCCGAGCGCCACGCCCGGCGCCAAGTTGAACGAAACGGTGACCGCCGGGAACTGGCTCTGATGGTTGATCGAGAGCGGCTGCACCGGGCGTGTCGTCCATTTGACGAAGGTCGAGAGCGGCACGGTCTGGCCGGTCGCGGAATGCACGTAGAGCTTGCTCAGTGTGGCGACATCACCAACCTGGCTTGGCATCACCTCCTCGATGAGGTGGTAGGAGTTCACCTGGGAGAAATACTGCGTGATCTGGCGTTGTCCGAAGGCGTCATACAGCGTGTCGTCGATCACCTGCGGCTGAATGCCGAATCGCGCCGCGGCATCGCGGTCGATCACCAAGGTCGCGGTCATGCCGGACATCTGCTGATCGGTGGTGACGTCGCGCAGTTGCGGCATGGTCTGCAGCTTTTCCAGGATCTTCGGCGACCAGCCGTAGAGTTCGTCCAGGTCGGCATCCTGCAACGTGTATTGGAATTCGGTCTTCGTCAGACGTCCACCAACCCGGATGTCCTGCGCGGCCTGAAGGTATAGTGCGCCGCCCTGCACGACGCGCGTCTTCGGGCGGATGCGGTTGATGAAGTCCTGCGCCGAGCCCCCGGTGCGCTCTTCCCACGGCTTGAGTGCGATGTAGATCCGCCCATTGTTGGTCGTTTGACCGCCGATGCCGGCGCCGACGGTCGCGCCATAGGACTCGACGTCGGGATCCTGCGCGACGATGTCGTCGAGTTCCCCCTGGATCCGCGACATGTCCTTGAAGGAAATGTTCTGCGCCCCTTCGGTGATGCCGATCACCACACCGGTGTCCTGGGATGGGAAGAATCCCTTCGGGATTTCGATATACAGGAAGACGGTCAGCGACGCGGTGGCGAGGAAGGTCATCAGCGTAATGAACTGGTGGCGCAGCGCGATGTCGAGCGTGCGGCGGTAGCCCCCGATCAGCGCCTCGAACATCGCTTCGATCGCGCGATAGACGCGTCCGTGACTGGTCTGGTGGTGCAGGAAGCGCGAGCACATCATCGGCGTCAGCGTCAGCGACACGACCGCGGATACCGCCACGGCGATGCTCACCGTCATGGCGAATTCGCGGAACAGCCGGCCGACGATCCCGCTCATGAGCAGCAGCGGGATGAACACCGCGATCAGTGAGCAACTGATCGACACGATAGTGAAACCGATCTCCCCGGCGCCCTTCAACGCCGCGTCCATCGGCTTCATGCCTTCCTCGATATGGCGGAAGATGTTCTCCAGCATCACGATCGCGTCGTCGACGACGAAGCCCACGGCGATGGTCAGCGCCATCAGTGACAGGTTATCGAGGCTGTAGCCCATCACGAACATCACAGCGAACGTGCAGATCAGCGCGACCGGGACGGTGATCGAGGGGATGATCGTTGCCCACACATTGCGCAGGAACAGGAAGATCACCATCACCACCAGGGCGATCGACAGCAGCAGGGTGAACTGCACGTCCTTCACCGAGGCGCGAATGGTCAGCGTGCGGTCCATAATGACCTTCACGTGCACGGATGGCGGGATTGACGCCTCCAGCGCCGGCAAGGCCGCCTTGATCCGCTCCACCGTGTCGATGACGTTGGCGCCGGGCTGCTTGAACACGATCAGCAGGATGCCGCGCTGGCCGTTCTGCCAGCCGGCGACGAGATCGTTCTCCGGCGCGTCGATCGCCCGGCCGATATCCCGGACCCGCACCGCCGCGCCGTTGCGATAGGCCAGGATGACGTTGTCGTACTCGCTGGCCCGGGTGAGCTGGTCGTTGGCATAGATGGTGTAGGCACGGTGTTCGCTGTCGAAATTACCCTTCGGCGCGTCGGCGGTGGCGTTGACCAGCGTGGTCCGCACATCCTCCAGCGTCATCCCCATGGCAGCGATCTTGGCCGGGTCGACCTGCACGCGGACCGAGCGCTTCTGCTCACCGCCGATCAGCACCTGCGAGACGCCGGTGATCTGCGACATCTGCTGCGACAGAATGTTGTCGGCGTAGTCGTCGACGTTGATCAGCGGCATCGCGTCGGATTGCACCGACAGGATCATGATCGGACTGTCGGACGGGTTGACCTTCCGGTAGGTCGGCGGCGTTGGCATGTTCTTGGGCAGACTGCCGGAGGCGGCGTTGATCGCGGCCTGCACGTCGCCGGCGGCGGCGTCGATGTTGCGGTCGAGATCGAACTGGATGGTGATACTGGTCTGCCCCTGCACGCTCACCGAGGTAAGCTGCGACACGCCGGGTATCTGGGCGAACTGGTATTCCAGCGGCTGCGCCACCGTGCTGGCCATCGTGTCAGGCGCGGCGCCTGAATACTTTCCGGTCACCGAAATCGTCGGGAAGTCGACGCGCGGCAATGGGGCGACAGGCAGGAACGGATAGGCGGCGACACCAACCAGGACGAAGGCCGCCATCAGCAGCGAGGTCGCAACCGGCCGGCGGATGAAGGGGGTGGAGATGCTCATGCGCCGGTCATTCTGCTGCGTCCGTAATTCTCATTGCGTGCTGGTTCATCCTGCCCTGGAGCCGCCTAGCCGCCGCTGCTGCCGGGGGGATTGGCGGCCTGTTTCGGTGTATCGCTCGCCGCGACCCGAACGCCCTCCTGCAGCCTCGACTGTCCGTCGGTGACCACCCGATCGCCTGCCGCGACACCGTTGGTGACCACCGCGGTCTGGCCGTTGTCGTGGCTGATCTCCACCGGCTTGCGCGTGACGGTGGAATTCGCACCGACCGCATACACGTAGAGGCCGCTTGGTCCGTGCTGGACGGCAACAGACGGCACGGTCAGCGCGTCAGCGAGCGTCGCGACCAGGAGCCGGGCATTGACGAACTGGCCGGGCCAGAGCTGCTCGGCCGTGTTGGGGAATGTCGCCTTCAGCTTGATCGTGCCGGTCGTCATGTCGATGGCGTTGTCCGGCGTCAGCAGCTCACCGGTGTCAAGCTTGGTATGGTCGTCGCCGGAATAGGCAAGGGTGGCCAGTTTGCCTTTCGCCATCGCGGCGGTGACCTGCGGCAGGACATCCTGCGGCAAGGTGAACGTCACCGAGATCGGATGGACCTGGGTGATGGTGACGATACCGGCGATATCGGTTGCATGAACCAGATTGCCGACATCCACCTGGCGGAGGCCGATGCGGCCGCCGATCGGCGCGGTGATGTAGCAGAAACTCAGGTTGAGCTTGGCGCTCTCGATCGCCGCATCGTCGCCGGCCAGCGCGGCAATGAACTGGTTGACCATGGCAACCTGGGTATCGACCTGCTGGCGGGAGGCAAAGTCCTGCTTGGCCAGGGAGGTGTAGCGGGCGAGATCCAGCCGGGCGTTGACCAGGTTGGCCTCGTCCTGCGCCCGCTTGGCGCTCGCCTGATCCAGCGCCGCCTTGTAGGGCCTGGGGTCGATCACCGCGAGCAGGTCGCCTTGCTTGACCTCCTGGCCCTCGGTCGGGGCGAACTGCATCAGGGTGCCGTCCACCCGGGCGCGCACCAGCACGGCGTTGAAAGCCTGCACCTGGCCGAGACCGGTCAGATAGATCGGAAAGTCCTGACGCGATGCGGTGGCGACGGTGACCGGCACGCCTGCAGGGGTGGGCGGGGCGGTCTGCGCGACCGGATGAGGTGTCCACAGCACGCTGCCGCCGCCAAGCGCCGCGCCGGCAACAACAATGCCGACGGCCCAGGCCCGTTTTGATCCGGCGCGCCGGTTACTCAGCCCCGACACGGTGCCCATCGTTCATCTACGTCCCCCAGTTCCGCTCAAAGCGACACCGCAGCATACGGCACCGTCTTCCGCGTTGGCGTTTTCGTAACTGGAAAACGTCAATCCGCGGTTAAACCCCCATTTGCCTATTCTCGATGAAATCGCCCACCGCTGCCAAGCGTAATCTTTGCCGCATGGGGGCGACACGGGGGCCGGACGGGGGAGAACGTGGGCGAATGTAACGAAATGTTGCAAATCGACGGTATACCAACGGTCTCATGACGCCTCGGCGACGCCCAACGCGCGGCGGAACCGGTCGGCGAGGTAGGCGCCGTCGCGCGGCGGAAGGTGTCGCGGCACCTCGGCGGGCGAGATGCGGATGACGGCGAACAGCGGTTCGCTGCGCAATCGCGGACGCAAGGCGGTTGCTTCCTGCATGTCGCGGGCGGTGGCAGTCGCGGCCCAGCCGCAGGCGGCGGCCACGGCGGCAAGGTCGGTGCCGAGGCCGGTGTGGCTGGACTGGGCGCCGGTTTCCCCGAACGCGGCGTTGTCGAGCACGGCGATCGCGAGGTTGGGGGCGTGGGCGGCGGCGATGGTGGCCAGCGAGCCGAGACCCATCAGCATGTCGCCGTCCCCGGTGATAACGAGAACCCGTCGGTTGGGCTGCGCCAGGGCCAGGCCGAGCCCGATCATGGCGGTGCCGCCCATTGCGCCCCAGAGGTAGAAGTTCAGTGCCCGGTCGCCCGCGGCGCCGGCGTCGTAGGTGGCGGCGCCGAGGCCGGCGACCACCAGGAGGTCCCCCGGATCGGCGAGCAGCATGGCGACCACGGCGCGGCGGTCGAGGGTCAGGTCGTTGCGTCCGCTCATGTTCAGAATACCTTGGTGCCGATCAGGCGTTGCGAGAACAGCACGGCGACCGGGACGCAGCTCGCGAAGGCCAGCGCCGCGGCGGCGCCGACGGTTTCCGCGGCATCCTCGGGGCGGTCGGCGCGGCGGACGTGGACGCCTGCGGCGGTCAGCACCGTGGGGGTGGCGGTGCCCATCGCCACCTGCCAGGGGTTGAACTCGCCCCACTCGCCCCGCATCGTCACCAGCGTCAGGAACGGCATCCGGCAGTTCACCGGCAGCGACAGCATGTTGATGCAGTTGCCGACGCCGGAGGACTGCATCAGCAGCACGGCCCGCTGACCGCCAAGCCAGGCGCCGGCGGCGAGCGCGATGCCTTCTTCCTCGGTGGTGAGGACGGTGGTGCGGATGTCGGGGTCGGCGTGGGCTGCATTGATCAGATGGGCGTGGCCGGCGTCAGGGACGTAGCCGAGCTGGGCGACGTGGGCGCGTTTCAAGGCGGCGAATACGTCCGCCTGCCAGATTGGGTTGGGCATTTTGGGTCCTTGCGCGGGTGTGCGGAGGGTATCGGACGATTGGTGGCGGGCGCGCAAGGCACGGATAGGTTTGCCGGGGCGGGGTAAGAGCGGCGGGGCTCGGGTCATCTATTTCTTCAGCGACACACCAGCATTGGTCGCGTTCCTCGACATCTACGCGAAGAACGCCAAAGAAGATCTGACCAGCGCCGAAAAGCGCGATGTTCGTGAGGCGATCAGCGACATTCGTGCGGCTTTGCGCACGCAGGAGCGAGACGGGTGAGGGTTGCGCGACCGCACGACCCCTCACCCTCGTTGCTTCGCACCTCGACCTCTCCCGCTAAGGGCGGGCGAGGTGAAGTCTACGCGGCGGCGTATTGGCCTCGGCCCATGACCTTGTCGACCATGTCGGCGTCGGCCTTGTCGAATTGCGTGGTGCGGGCGCGCACCTCGTCGACCGCTTTCAGGGCGCGCACCACCGCGGGGCGCTCGGCAATGGTGTCCACCCACCGGAGTACGTTCGGATATTTGCTCTTCGCCGCGCCAATCAGCATGTCGGCGGCACGCATCCACGGGAAGGTGGCGATGTCGGCGATCGAATAGGTCGCGCCGCCGAGATACGGCACCTGGGCCAAGCGGGCGTCGATCGTCTCGAACAGGCGATGCACCTGGGTGGCGTAGCGGCTGCGGGCGTAATCATTGCCACCGGGGGCGAAACGAGTGAAGTGCACGAGCTGGCCGGACATCGGTCCGACGCCGGTCATCTGCACCATCAGCCATTGGATCACCTCGTAACGCGCCGCCATGTCGGTTGGCAGCAGGCGGTGCGTCTTCTCGGCGAGGTAGAGCAGGATCGCGCCGGACTCGAACACCGTGTACGGCTTGCCGCCCGGCCCTTCGTGATCGACGATCACCGGCACCTTGGCGTTTGGGTTGAGCTTCAGGAACTCGGCACTGAACTGCTTGCCGCCAAACACGTCGATCGGATGGACGGTGTAGGGCAGCTCCAGCTCCTCGAGCGCAATGTAGATCTTCACCACATTCGGGCTGCCCATGCCGTAAAGATCGATCATCGCGTCGCTCCCTGGTTTCATGATTGCGGGTGAGCCCGTAGGCTGGCACGGCGCGCGGCTGGACGGAAGCTGGCTGGCGGCGACCTGGTCGGGGGTGCGGCGTGACGGGCCACAAAGTGATGCAACTGGTGTTCACCGCAGCGCAGATTGAGGCCCGGGTGAAGGCGCTGGCTGCGCGGATCGAGCGGGACTGCCAGGGTGCGCCGATCGTGCTGCTGGTGGTGCTGAAGGGGGCGATCCTGTTTGCCGCCGACCTGATGCGACGGCTCAAAGGCGATGTGCTGATCGACTTCTTCGTGGTGTCATCCTACGCGGCCGATGGCCTGCCGGCTGGCGAGGTCCAGGTGCTGCAGGCGCCGCGCACCGATCTTGCCGGCCGGCACGTCGTCCTGGTGGACGAGATCGTCGACACCGGTCGTACCGTTGCCACGCTGCTGGAACGATACGTGATCGGACGGGGCGCGGCGAGCGTGCGGGTGTGCACGCTGCTCGACAAGGTCGCCGCGCGCGTCGTGCCGGTGCATATGGATTATGTCGGGTTCACGGCGCCTGACCGCTGGCTGGTCGGCTACGGGATGGACAGCGACGGTTTCTGCCGTAACCTTCCCGACATCTATGCCGTGCCGCATGCGGAACATACGAACGCGGCGGGCGCGGGAGACGAGTGATGGCACCTCGAAAAATGCATTTGGTGGGCTACCTGATTGCCGGGCCGACCTGGCATAACAACGGGAGCTGGCGTCATCCGGAGAGTGACGCCGATATGTGCGACATCTCGAATGCGATTGGGGTGGATCTGTCGCCGTATCCGCTGGACCAGCCGCTGGACGTCATGGAAATCACCGAAGGGGCGCAGGGGGTGCTGGATGTCGTGTTGCAGGGTAGCCGCGCGGCGGGGTTGACGTTGCGGGAGGCGGGGTATCGGTATGGCGTGAGCCAGTTGACGCCGGCGCTGGTCGGCTCGGCGACGACGATCGCGGATCGGTTGCAGGATATTTTTGAGTCGCGTTGTTGCGATGGGTTCGTGATCTGTCCGTCGATCACGCCTGGGAGTTATATGCAGTTCGTCAAGACAGTTGTGCCGGAGTTGCAGCGGCGGGGGGTGTATCGCGTTGATTACGTTGGCGGCACGTTGCGGGAGAATATTCGGGGGTGAGCTGGGGTGGAGAGCGTCCTAGAAATACTCACAGAGGTAAAAGGGAGGCACTGAGTGCACAGAGAAATTAAGATTTCATCGCTTCGCGCGATTTGGATTGTCGGTCTATGCCACGCGCGGGGAAAACTATGTCGGAAAAGGCCTACGCACGAAGCAGCAACGCACCGCGCGAAGCGCTGAAAACTTACTTTCTCAGTGCACTCTGTGCCTCCCTTTTCCCTCTGTGAGTATTACTTAACGTTCAAACAACACGGGAATCTCCCTGACCAACCCATGCTACAGCACCAACCGACGCAGCCCCTCCTTCAACGTGCAGCTATTGAAATTCATCAGCAACCCAACGCGACACCCACTCAGCCTCAGATAAGTCAGCATCTGCGATTCATGCAGCGGAATGATTTTCTCCACGGCCTTGATCTCCAGGATAACCAATCGATCCACGATGATGTCGGCACGAAATCCCTGATCTAGCGATACGCCGTAATACGTCAATGGCAATAGCACCTCTCGCGCGAATGGCAGCCCGGCCTGGGCCAATTCCAGGCATAGGCACGCCGCATAGACCGACTCCAACAAGCCGGGTCCGAAATGACGATGGACCCGGATCGCCAGTCCGATGATCTGGCGGGTCAATGCGGCGTGTGGCGGGTCGGTCATATGGGGGTCGGTCATGCGGCCAGTCTCACGACGTCAGCTTAACGATCTCTGAACGCCCATCTGTTGCACGGGTGCACGCCGGCTGCTTGCGCGCCCGGGGACCGGCGCTTAAGCAACCGGGGTTAGCCTCGGGAGCGCCGCGCATGGATCACCCAATCCCCACCGACCCGCACGCCGAAATCCGCCAGGAGGTGGCCAAGCTTTGCGCCCGCTTTCCTGGGGAGTATTGGCGCAAGCTGGATCAGGTCCGGGGTTATCCCACCGCGTTTGTCCAGGCGCTGACCGAGGCTGGTTATCTCGCGGTGTTGATCCCGGAGGAGTACGGCGGGGCCGGGCTGCCACTGTCCGCGGCGGCGGCGATCCTGGAGACGATCCATGCCGAGGGCTGCAACGGCGCGGCGTGTCACGCGCAGATGTATATCATGGGCACCATATTGCGGCATGGCTCGGCGGCGCAGAAGACGGCGTACCTGCCGAAGATCGCCACCGGCGAGCTGCGCTTGCAGGCGTTCGGGGTGACCGAGCCGACCAGCGGCACCGATACGACCTCGTTGCGGACGTTTGCCCGCAGGGAGGGCGATAAGTACATTGTCAACGGGCAGAAGGTGTGGACCAGCCGCGCGGAGCACTCCGACCTTATGTTGTTGCTGGCACGCACCAAATCGCGTGAGGCGGCGAAGTCGCGCACCGATGGGTTGTCGACATTCATCGTCGACATGCGGACCGTGCTGGGCAAGGGGCTGACCATCCGGCCGATCCGCACGATGATGAACCACAACTCGTGCGAGCTGTTCTTCGACAACATGGAAGTGCCTGCGGAGAATTTGGTTGGTGAGGAAGGGCGGGGGTTCCGTTATATCCTGGATGGCATGAACGCGGAGCGCCTGCTGATCGCGGCCGAAAGCATTGGCGATGCGAAATGGTTTATCGCCAAGGCGACGGCGTATGCCAAAGAGCGCAAGGTGTTCGGCCGGCCGATCGGGCAGAACCAGGGGATCGCGTTTCCGATCGCACGCGCCTATGCGCAGATGCGTGCCGCGGAACTTATGGTGCGTGAGGGGTGCAGCAAGTTCGAGGCTGGGCTGACGCCTGGCGAGGAGGCCAACACGGCGAAGCTGCTTGCGGCGGATGCGTCATGGGCGGCGGCCGAGGCGTGCATCCAGACGTTTGGTGGGTTTGGCTTTGCCGAGGAGTACGACGTCGAGCGTAAGTTCCGCGAGACGCGGCTGTACCAGGTGGCGCCGATCAGCACGAATTTGATTCTGTCGTATCTGGCGGAGCATGTGCTGGGGCTGCCGCGGAGTTATTGACGGCGGTGGGGTTGGGCTATCGGCGCATAAGCGGTGGTGGCTGGGGTTCAGGTTTTTCCGCGTGGGCGTGGGTTGCTGTCCGGAAGCAAGGTAAGGATTGCGCCGCGGGCATTCCACAATGATGGGGAGCGGGACCAGAGTCAGCTGATCTCAGGTCCGCCATGACGCGATGCACGGTTGGGAAAGTGATGGCCCCCATCGGGCGTTGCCTGGTAGGGTGATGCCATGAGCGCGGTTCGCCAGGATCATATGACTCTCGAGGCATTCCTGGATTGGGAAAGCCGGCAGCAGTTCAAACACGAGTTTGACGGGTTTCAGCCGGTCGCCATGACCGGTGTGACCGCCGCGCACGCCACCATTCAATTCAATTTGCTTGGCTTGCTGTTCGCCCACTTGCGGTGCCATCGTTGCCAGGCCTACGGCAGTGACCTGAAAATCCAGGTCGTCGGGCGCATTCGCTATCCCGACGCGTTCATTGTCTGCTCGGCTGTTGCGTCGCGGGCGACGGTGATTTCCGATCCGGTGGTGGTGTTTGAGATTCTCAGCTCCAGCACCTCGTACAGGGATCGCATTGAAATGAACGCGGAATATCGCGATACCGCATCGATCCGAAGATACGTGATGCTGGAACAGTCTCGCCCGGCGGCGACCGTCTTTTCGCGTGTTGGCGACGACTGGGTTGGCCACATCGTCCTGGGTGATACCGAATTGGCGCTGCCTGAAATCGAGATGATGTTGCCGCTGGCGGACTTATATCCGGGCGTGACGTTCCCTCCGGGGATGGATGAAGCTGAGGTCGGGTGATATTTCCTTTTGCAGACCACCAAGATAATTGCCAATTCTCTTGGTGGTGCAGGTCTACCATTACGATGATGTCTACGCTACCTGGTAGCGAGCAACCGGCTTCGAGGTGCAGTCGATTGTCCGTTGACGTCGGTGCAGGTCCATACCACTAAGAAGACATGACAGCATCGCGTCCCCTCACCGACCTCCTTGTTGTTTCGCTCGAACAAGCAGTCGCGGCGCCCTATTGCAGTTCGCGCCTTGCCGACGCGGGGGCGCGGGTCATCAAGATCGAGCGGCCCGACGGCGACTTCGCGCGCGGCTACGACAAGGCGGCAAAAGGCCTGTCCAGCTACTTCGTCTGGCTCAACCGCGGCAAGCAATCGCTGGTCGCCGACATCAAACACCCGGACGACGCCGCGCTGCTGCATCGCATTCTCGCCCGCGCTGACGTGTTCATCCAGAACCTCGCCCCGGGCGCCGCCGCGCGTGCCGGCTTCGGATCCGACGAACTGCGTGCACGGTACCCGCGCCTGATTACCGTCGACATCTCCGGCTACGGCGACAGCGGCGATTACGCAACGATGAAGGCGTACGACCTGCTGGTGCAGGCGGAATCGGGGTTGGCGATGATCACCGGACATCCGGCCGGCCCGGGCCGTGTCGGTGTCTCGGCCTGCGACATCGCCTGCGGCATGGCGGCGCATGCTGGCGTGCTCGAGGCGCTGATCGGGCGCGGCATCACCGGCCAGGGCACCGGCCTGAAGGTCAGTTTGTTCGACGGCATGGCGGATTGGATGAACGTGCCGCTGCTGTTCTACGAGGGCACCGGGCGGGCACCGGAACGCCTCGGGCTCGCGCATCCCTCGATCTGCCCCTATGGCGCGTTTGCCACCGCTGACGGCGCGCTGGTGTTGATCTCGATCCAGAACGAACGTGAATGGGTCGAGTTCTGCGCACGGTTCCTCGACGAACCCGGGCTGCCGCAACGTCCCGGCTTCGAGACAAACGTGATCCGCGTCGCCAACCGCACGATGGTGGACGCGCATGTCGGCGCAACGTTCGCCAAACTGACCCGCGACCAGGCGGCGGCGAAACTGCGCGCCGCCAACACTGCCTACGGTTTTGTCAACACGGTGGCGGAATTCGCCCACCACCCCGCCCTGCGCCGCGCGACGGTGGCCACCCCGAATGGCAAGGTCGCCATCGCGGCCCCGCCGGTGATCAGCAGCGACGGGCCGCGCGACCTTGGGCCGGTGCCCGCGATCGGCGAGCACTCGGCCGCCATCCGCGCAGAGTTCGCCGCCGGCTGAACGCTAAACCTCCTGCGGGGCGACGCCGCCCCGGCGGTGGTCAATGCGGCGCGGCGGCTCAGGCGATGGGTGGTTTCGGTCATCCGCAGTCTCCCCTGTCAAGTTCACAAGGTGACTGGCTGCTTCCCCGCTTGGGTGACGCTATCCGCGACCGAATAGCAGGTCAAAAGAAACAATCGGCGACGATCACGCCGTCGACTGCAGCCGATCGCCGTTCGCCAGGATCGCATCCGCCAGTGCCGCCGCAGGGCCTTGCGCGGTACCGCTGCGCGGGGTCACGACAAATTCCACCTCCCCGGCATCGGGCAGCCGCAGCGTGGCTGGCGTTTCGATCAAGCCGTCCGGGATCAGGCTGCGGGCGTGCAACGTGATGCCGAGCCCGGCGAGCGCCGCGGCGCGCAGGCCGCTCAGGCTGCCGCTGGTGCAGACCACACGCCAGGTGCGGTGCTGCCGCTCCAGTGTCTCCAGCGCCACCGTGCGGGTCAGGCTGGGCGGCGCATACAGGATCAGCGGCAGCGGCGCCTGCGGGTCGATCTCCAGGCCGGGTCCACCGATCCACACCAAGCGGTCGCGCCAGACCAGTTTCCCCCGCGCCTCCCCGGTGCGGCGCTTGGCCAGCACCAGGTCCAGCTCCCCCTGGTCGAACCGCGCGTTCAATGTGGCGCTCAGATCGACCGTCAGCTCCAGGTCGACGCCCGGATGGCGGCGGGTGAAGTCGCGCAGGATCTCCGGCAGGCGGGAGCTGACGAAATCCTCCGAGGTGCCGAACCGCACTCGCCCGCGCAGCCGCGCGCCGGAGAAGTATTGCCGCGCCCGTTCGTTCGCTTCCAGGATGGAGCGGGCGAATCCCACCATCGCCTCGCCGTCGGCGGTCGGCACAACGCGGTGGGTGTCGCGCAGGAACAGCCGCCGGCCCGACGCGGCCTCCAGTTTGCGGATGTGCTGGCTGACGGTGGATTGCTGCAGGCCGAGGCGGCGACCGGCCTCGGTGAAGTTCCGCGTCTGCGCCACGACCAGAAAGCTTTGCAGCAGGATGGGGTCGAGCATGGCCTGTCATCACGAATCATGATGACTATAACCGCGGATAGCTGGCTTCACAATGAGCCTCGCCGGCGCGACATGGGAGGCTGTTTCGTGGCGGAGGACCCAGGCCATGCGCAAGCTGCTTTCCCGCCTGCCGATCGACACCTTCATCGCGCTGCTGCTGGCGATGGTCGCGCTGGCAACCGTGCTGCCGGCGCATGGCCTGGGCGCGGTCGTCGCCGGGCACGGCGTGACCCTGGCGATTGCGCTGCTGTTCTTCCTGTACGGCGCGCGACTGGCGCCGGAGGCGGCGTTGGCCGGCGCACGGAACTTCCGGCTGCATCTGTTGGTGTTTCTCAGCACTTTCGCGCTGTTTCCGGCGCTGGGGCTGGCTGGCCGGGCGCTGTTCCCGCATCTCCTGACACCGGGGCTTTGGGCGGGGGTGCTCCTGCTGTGCGCGCTGCCGTCGACGGTGCAGTCCTCGGTCGCGTTCACCTCGATCGCGCGTGGCAATGTGCCGGCTGCGCTATGCGCCGCGACGATGTCGAATTTGGTGGGCATCCTGCTGACGCCGGTGCTTGCCGGCTTGCTGCTGGCGAGCGGGCATGGCGGCATTTCGGGACATGCGGTGGGCGACATCGTGTTGCAGCTTCTGCTGCCGTTCGCCGCGGGCCAGGCGCTGCGGCCGTGGATCGGCGGCTTTGTGGCGCGCAATCGGTTTGTCCTTAGTTTTGTCGATCGCGGCTCGATCCTGCTGGTGGTCTACGCCGCGTTCAGCGAGGGCATGGTTGCCGGCATCTGGCACTCGCTGGATTTGGCCATGCTTGGGCGGTTGTTCGTGGTCGATGCGGTGCTGCTGGCGGCGGTGCTGGGCACCACGACATGGGTGAGCCGGCGCCTCGGGTTCGAGCGCGCCGACGAGATCACCATCGTGTTCTGCGGCTCGAAGAAGAGCCTGGCGAGTGGGCTGCCGATGGCGAGCGTGCTGTTCGCGGGTGGGAGCGTCGGGTTGATCGTGCTGCCGCTGATGCTGTTCCATCAGTTGCAATTGATGGTTTGCGCCGCGTTGGCCCGGCGCTATGCGGCGGCCGATACGGCGGTGCTGCCGATTGCGCATCCCGTTCCGGCGGCGGGCTGATTTTCCGGCCGCTGGTCAGCGCAACGAAATAAACGCAGGGCGGCCGCGCGTGGCCGGAGGGGGGGTGGCCGTCGCGCGACACGCCCTGCCACCTGTCCCATCCTGAGGGGAAGATGGGCAGGAATCCGTGGCAGCAAGTGAAGAGGCTTACGCCGCTGCCTTGACCTCGATGGTCTTCTTCTGTGCCGGCGCGACCTTCGGCAATCTGAGGGTCAGCACGCCTTTCGCGAAGTTGGCGGCGATGTTTTCGCGATCCACCCCGTCGGGCACGACGAACGACCGCTGGAATGCGCCGTAGCTGCGCTCCGACAGGTAGATGTTTTTGTCCTTCTTCTCGGTCTCCGCGGTCTTCTCGCCTTTGATGGTCAGCACCTCATCGGCGAGCGCGACCTCGACGTCCTTTTCCTCCATGCCTGGAAGTTCGGCCGTTACGGTGTAGGCCGCCTCGTCTTCGGTGATGTCCACCGCCGGCGAGGGCACGGTGAAATCAGTGCGGAACGCCGGCGCAACGTCGAACATGCGGCCGAAGGACGGCACGCCGAACCCGGTCGCGAAGCGGTCGAACAGACGATCCATTTCACCGCGGAAGGTCCGCCAGCTATCCGTCGCGGGTTGCGCTGGCGTTGTGGTTTTCAGTTCAACTGGGGTGTTGGCCATTGTCGCCTCCATATGATTGGGTGGGTGACGATGTTGCGAGCGCAATCTGCGCGTCCCGCGGCATGGCCGCATTGATCCAGGTCAACGCGAACTGAAGCCGGTCGGGGACGCAAGTCTCCCCCCTCCCCTTGAGGGAGGGGGAGTCTTGCCCGCCCCGCAACTGGAAGCCGGGCGCGCTGCCCAACCCCCTCCCTCAAGGGGAGGGGGAGTCTTGCTGCCCCGCGCTGGATGCCAGGTAGTTGGTGAGCTTTTGCCATGCGGCACCGGCCAACAGCTCCGGATGATCGGCCAGCGCCTTGGCGGCGGCGTTCTGCATGGCCCGCGCATTGGCCTGGGCACCTGGCGATTCAGGGGTCTCGGCGGTGGCGACCTGCGGCGTGGCATTCAAGGTTGCGATCACGTTCGCCGGTATGGTTGGACCGGGTGCCATCGGCTGGTCGGACAACGCCGACGCCAGCCGTGCCAACTGCGGCTGGCGAGCGGCGACCGCGGCGGAGTAGGTCTGCCCGGAATTGAAACGGTCGGCGACCAATTGCAGGAAAGCGGTGTGGTCCAGCGTGCCACTGAATACGCTGCCCGGCGTCACGTAGGGCGACACGATGAAGGCGGGCACCCGAACCCCGGCGGTGGTGAAGTTGAAGCCGGCGACGGTGCAGGGGATCGGCGGTGGCGGCACGTGATCGAAGAAGCCGCCATGTTCGTCATAGGTGATGATCAGCAATGTCTTCTGCCAGCGTACGGGATTGCTCACGACGATGTTGTAGATGTCGGCGAGGAATGCCTGACCTTTTGCCACGCCGGTCGGCGGATGATCGTCGTTCGGATCGGCGTGCGGGCCGTCGGTGTACTCCGGCTCGATAAAGATGACCTGTGGCATCGTCGCGGTACCGGTCCAATGTTCCTGGAATTTCGAATACCAGCGGAAGCGCCCGCGCAGGCCGAGGGCCGAGCCGCTGAGTGAGGTCGTGATCTCCGGCAGCCAATCCGGCATCAGACTGAAAAACGGCAGGAAATCTCCGCTTTGATAGGCGCACCAGCTAACCGAATGATCGGTCAGCCAGTCGTAGGCCAGCTTCTGGTCAGGCAGGAACACGGCGGCGTTGTCGACGATGCTGCTCTCGCCGCTCATTGCCATCAGCCGGTTGGCCTGCGTGCCGGTCGGCAATGCCGCGAACCAATGGTTGCAGACGGTGAAATTGCGGGCGAGGAAGTCGAATACGGGCACGGCACGCTGGTCGTAATAGCCCAGCACAACGGACGGATCGGGTGGCGGCGGGTTCAGCGTCATATAGCTGGCGACGAAGCCGCCCATGCCATCCGCCTGGCCAGGCTGCGCCGGGGTCTGGATCTGTTGCGCAATGGTCTTTTCATCGTGTGGTGGATCGAGGATCGCCTGGGTTTGCGGGGCAATGGGATGGATCTGGTAGGTTTGCCCGTTGTACTCGTTCGCGTGCGCGGCGAGCCATGTGGGGTCGCTGCGAATTCCATCCACCGGCATCGGAGGGTTTGCCGCGGCGGTGCTTAGATAGCCCAGCATGTGATCGAAGGATCGGTTCTCCATCATCACGAAGATGATCGTTTCGATACCCTGCAGTGCCATGGTGCGTCCCCATCCGGGCTCGGGTGACTGCGGCTTTCTTGGCGCGGCTTGCTCGGCTAGTCTACCCCGGGGTTGGGAGGATAACCATGGCCAAGCCGGCATATGAATTCCGCGGCAACGCCTATCGTTCGCTTGCCGAGTTGGAACCGTGGATCGCGGCGCGGCAGGAGCCGATCCTGGAGCCTGAGCTGCCGATCATCGATCCGCATCACCATGTGTGGGACGGCGAGCGTGGCCGCTACCTGGTGCACGAACTCGCCGCCGACGTGAATACGGGGCACAACATCATTGCCACCGTGTTCATCGAGGCCGGATCGATGTACCGCGCCAAAGGGCCGGCGGCGATGCGGCCGGTGGGCGAAGTGGAATTCGTCAATGGCATCGCGGCGATGAGTGCCAGCGGTCAGTATGGGCCGGCGGCGCTTTGCGCCGGGATCGTCGGTCATGCCGATCTAACGCTGGGCGACGGCGTGCGGCCGGTGCTGGAGGCGCTGATCACCGCCGGCAATGGCCGTTTTCGGGGCATCCGCCATGGCGTGACGTGGGATACCGGCAATGCGGCGCGGTTCGGACGGCGGCAGGTGCCGCAGCACCAGGTGCTCGATCCGGTGTTCCGCAAGGGATTTGCGCATCTGGCGACGCTCGGCCTGTCGTTCGAGTCGTGGCAGTTTCATCCGCAACTACCTGACCTGGTCGATCTGCTGGCGGCGTTCCCGACGACCAACGTGATCGTCAATCATGTTGGCGGACTGTTGGGCATTCCACCGCACGATGGCGATCGGCAGGAGGTGTTCGCGGTGTGGCGCGCCAATATCCGCGAGGTGGCGAAGTTCCCCAATGTCAGTATGAAGCTTGGCGGGCTGGGAATGTTGTATTGCGGCTGGGACTTCCATCTGAACGACATCGCGCCGGGGTCGGAGGAGCTGGCTGTCGCGTGGCGTCCGTATATCGAGGCGTGCATCGAAGCGTTCGGGCCGGCGCGCTGCATGATGGAGAGCAATTTTCCGGTCGACAAGCAGTCGTGCGGCTATGCGGTGTTGTGGAATGCGCTGAAGCGAATCACGCAGGGTTGTTCCGCTTCGGAAAAGGCGTCGCTGTACCATGATACCGCGGCCCGGGTGTATCGGCTGGATGTCTGAGCTGGCATTGCGCACCGCGCTGGGGCCTTACCCGCATGTGGCCGGTTTGCGGGATGGGACGGTCACATCGGATCGGGTACGGTTCGACTTCGAGGCGGTGGAGCCGATCACGCGGGCCTTCCGGCGCATGGTTCGCACATTCGATTTCGATCTGTGCGAGATCGCGTTGACCACGCTGGCGCAGGCCGTGGCCTACGGCAAGCGGATCACCGGGCTGCCGCTGGTGATGACCGGCGGTTTCCATCATGGCTCCTTGGTGTGCCGGCGTGATTCGCCGCTGCGGGGACCGCGCGACCTGCCGGGGAAGCGGGTGGGCGTGCGGGCCTATTCGCAGACCACCGGCATCTGGGTGCGGGGCATCCTGCAAAGCGACCATGGTGTCATGCCGGAATCGATACAGTGGGTGACGCAGGAAGATGCCCATGTTGCCGAATACCCGGACCCCCCGTTCGTGGTGCGGCAGGCCGCCGGGAAGGATTTGCGCGCGATGCTGCTGGCGGGCGAGATCGATGCGGAGATTGGGTTGGCCGGGCTCGAGGCGCCGGAGGTGCGCACGGTCATTCCGGATGCGGCCGCCGAGGCGGCCGCGTGGCGCCGGCGCACCGGCGTGCGGCCGATCAACCACATGGTCGCGGTGAAGACCGAGCTGCTCGATGCGCACCCGTGGTTGGCGGGCGAGCTGTGGGATTTGTTCGTTCGGGCACGGACCGATGCGGCGCCGGAATACGGCATGGCGGCTGGCCGTGCCGCGATCGATCTGTGTTTGCGCTTTACCGCGGAGCAAGGGTTGACGCCGGCGCGTCTGCGTCCCGAAGACGTTTTTGCGGCTGATCTGATGGCGACGTAGGGTGCTGACAGGAGTCTCGCATGGCTGACATTCCCCGCCTGAACGGTGCGATCCGCGCGTTGGATCGCCAAGCAGGTGCTGGATATCGGTGTCTACGGGATTGTATGGCCGCATGTCTCCACGGTGGAGGATGCGCGCAATGCGGTTGTGGCGAGCCGTTATCCTCGGCCACGGGAGGCGGCGTATTATGAACCGCCGGGCCAGCGCGGCGATGCCCCGACCTCGGCTGCACGGTTCTGGGGGCTGACGGCGCAGGAGTACTACAAGCGCGCCGATGTGTGGCCGTTGAACCCGGACGGCGAGGTTCTGGTGGTAATCATGTGCGAGGAGAAGCGCGCCATCGCGAATCTGCCGAAGATGCTCGAGCAGGTGCCCGGGATCGGCGTGGTGCTGATCGGGGAGGGCGATCTGTCGCAGGATCTGGGGTATCCGCGGCAGTATGAGCATCCGACGGTTGCCTGTGCGATCAACGAGATTCTGGAGATCTGCAAGCAGTACAGGGTGCCGTGCGGGCATCCGCATGTCGATGCGAAGAATGTCGATGCGCTGATCGAGCGCGGGTTCCGCTGGCTGATGCCGGCGCCAGTGACCTCGTTTGCCGCGCTGGAGATGGGGCGGAAGAAGGCCGGGCGATGAGCCTGAGACACAGATGATTTTGGGGGACGAGCATGGCACGACTGACACCGATCACCGAGAAGTCGCAGATGGCGGTGGAAGATCATCCGGTCTTTGATGCGATCGTGGCGAGCCGGGGATCGATCCACGGACCGTTCGTGATGTTCCTGCACTGTCCGGAGCTGACCGGACGCCTGGCGCATTTGGGGGCCTATGTGCGGTTCGAGGGGTCGCTGGACATGCGGGTGCGCGTGCTGGCGGCTATGGTGGTCGCGCGCGAGTTCGAGGCGGTGTATATCTGGGGCGCGCAGACCGGTATTGCGCGGCAGCAGAACGTTCCGGAGACGACGATAAGTGCGATCCGGGAGGGGCATTCGCGCGGGGTTGCGCCGGAGGATGCGCAGATTGTGGATTTCACGCGGGTGTTGTTGCGGCGGCATCGGGTCGATGATGCAACGGCGGCGGCGATGCGGGCTCGGTTTGGCGATGACGCGTTCATTCAGCTTACCGGGGCTATCGGGTATTACTGCATGCTGGCGATGACGGTGAACGCGTGCGAGCTGGAGGCTGCGCCTGGGGCTGAGGTGTTGAAGGTGTGACGGGGCGCGCGCGTACTGGCATTCGCCGGGCGCCCGCGGCTTTGCTTGTCGCACGACGGCAAGTCGTGGGTGGCCGGCCTGCGCCGGCCATGACACCGGTGGGGTAAGGACACCGGTGGGGTAAGGACACGGGTGGGGTAAGCTGGCGGATGACGCTTCCGGCCGCCCTACGTGTCGGTCAGATCAGGCCTGCCAGCGGTAGGGTTCGGTGCGGTTTGGCATCAATGGGATTTCGACGGGGGAGCCGGGTGGATGGGCTTCGGCCTGTTCGTCTCGGCGGCGCAGGCGGTGGGCGATGGATGGGTTCATCAGTCCGAACGGATCGTCGGTCAGCGCCTTGGCGGCACGCAATGGCCAGTCGGCGTGGACCATCAGTTCGCGCGCCATCGCGACAAGGTCGGCGTCACCGTCGCGCAGGATCGCCTCGGCGTGGTGCGGCTCGGTGATCAGGCCGACCGCCATGGACCTTACGCCGGCCTCGCGCCGCACGCGGCTGGCGTAGGGCACCTGATAGCCGGGCACGCGGGGCACCAGCGGCATCGCGGAGTCGCCACTGATACCGCCAGAGGAACAATCGACCACGTCGATGTCGCGTTGCGCCAGCTCGCGCGCGAGCGCGACAGTGTCGTCGATACCCCACAGGCCGCCCTTGCCGTCTACCGCGGAGACACGGAAGAACAGCGGCTTGTCGGTGGGCAGGGCGGCGCGGACCGTCTCCGCCACCTCGAGCGCCAGGCGCATCCGTCCCGCGCGGTCGCCACCGTAGGCATCCTTGCGATGGTTCGACACCGGCGAGAGGAACTGATGGATCAGGTAGCCGTGCGCGCCGTGGATCTCGATTATGTCGTAGCCGGCGTCGACGGCGCGGCAGGTGGCATCACGGAACGCAGTCAGAACGGTCTTAAGGTCGTCGTGGTCCATCTCGATCGGCACCGGGAAGCCGCGCCGCGCCGGTATTGGGCTGGGTGCCAGGCCGCGCCAGGGCGGCATGCCGGCGCGCGCGTCGCGTTCATCCAATGGCCGCCATTCCTCCATCGCACCGTGCGAGCCGGCGTTGCGGCCGCAATGGCCGAGCTGGATCGCCGGGACCGCGCCCATCTCCTTGATAAAGTCGGTGATGCGGCGATACGCCTTGACCTGGTGGGCGTTCCAGATGCCGGCGCAATGATAGGTCTTGCGGCCGCGTGCCTCGACCGCGGATTCCTCGCCGAACACGATGCCGGCGCCGCCCATGGCGTAGCGGCCGAAATGCACCAATTGCCAGTCGGTCGGCGTGCCGTCGACGGATTTGTATTGGCACATCGGCGAGACCACGATGCGGTTGCGCGCGGTGACGCCGCGCAGCGTGATGGGCGTGAACAGCAGGGATTGTTGCATCTTGCTCGGCGGCTCCAGACGGGTCGGCGCTATTCGGTCACACCACGCCGCCGTCGCGCAACCGCTTTGCTTCCTCTGGCGAGGTCCCGCACAGCGCGCTGAGAACATCGTCGGTGTGTTCGCCGAGCAGCGGCGGGCGGGTGACCTCGGCGGGCGAGGCGGACAGTTTGATCGGGCAGCCGACGGTCTGATAGGTGCCGCGGGTCGGGTAGTCGAGGTCGACGATCATTTCGCGCGCGCGCAGGTGTGGATCGGCGAGCACCTCGCCGGTGTCGAGGCAGGCGCCGCACGGCACGCCGGCATCCCCGAGCAGGCGCATCACCTCGTGCTTGCTGCGCTGGCGCGTCCAGTCGGCGACGATGGCGTTCATCGACTCGCGATTCTCCCAGCGTGCCTCTGGGGTTTTGAAGCGCGGGTCATCGGCCAGGCCGGGTTGGCCGATCGCGCCGAGGAACGCCTGCCACATTTGTGGCTGCGCGAAGATATACACGTGGTCGTTAGGGCCGCCGGGCGCGCACGGATAGGTCGTGCCGGGTACGGTTCGACCGAGCTGGTTGCCGGTGCGCGGCACCGGATGGCCGAGCCGCTGGTGATCGCGCAGGCTGACGCGGATCAGGTTGACCACGGCGTCCTGCATCGAGACCTCGACGTGCTGGCCCTTGCCGGTGGCGTGGCGCTGCTGCAGGGCGGCGAGGATGCCGATCGCCATGTGCATGCCGGTGCCGGAATCGCCGATGGCGGGGAACACGTAGGTGGGCGGATTTTCCGGAAAGCCGGTCACGCTCATCGCGCCGCCCATCGCCTGGGCGATCGGCTCGAAGCTTTTGAAGCCGCTATAGGGGCCGTAGGTGCCGAAGCCCTTGATGGTGGCGTAGATCAGGCGCGGATTCAATTTCGATAGCGTGTCGTAGCCGAGGCCGAGGCGGTCCAGCGCGCCGGGGCCGAAATTCTCCAGCAGCACATCGGACTGGGCGATGACCTGCTTGAACAGCGCCTTGCCCTCGCCGGTTTTCAGATTGAGCGTGAGGCTGCGCTTGTTGGCGTTCAGCACCAGGAAGAACAGGCTGTCGCTGTCGGGCCGGTCGCGCATGTTGGTGCGGGCGACGTCGCCGCCTTTTGGCTCCTCCAGCTTGATGACGTCGGCGCCAAGGAAGCCGAGGATCTGCGCGCAGGCGGGGCCCGCCTGGTTGTGCGTCATGTCGATGACCCGGATGCCGCTCAGTGCCTGGCTCATGTTTCCCCCGATTGACCGAGTTGGTCGCTGTCGTGGGGATGATGGCCTGATCCTCGGGCGGACGCCAACGGCGGGAGGTGGGACGGTTTGGTCAGCCCGGTCGGAGAGACAGGTGTCGGCCGCAGTTCACGCTGTCGATCTGTGCGTCGAGGGTGCCGTTGGCGATATGGCCGGCCAGTGTCACCGAGGCGAGAGGGCCGCGGAAGGGGCCGGGTTCGGGTTCGAGATACTGCGTGCCGCCGCTAAATGTGCCGTCGGCGCGGAGCTGCGCCTGGACGACCACAGGGGTTATCACGCCGGTGATGGGGAACGGATAGGCGAAGCGGCCGCCGCTGATGGTGACGGCGGCCGGCACGTTGTCCGGCCCGCACCAGCCGGTGGTGCCGCGGGTGAGCATGCTGGTGCCGGTGTAGGTGCCGTCGAACTGGCTGGCGGCGTCAGGGGAGGTGACGCAGGCGGTTAGCGCCAGGCAGCCGATGGCCAGGCAGGCGATGGTCGGGCAGGCGAGGATATTGCGCATGGGGGAGAGATGGATGCGGCGGGCTGTCGCGCAACGGGACCTTGGCACAGTGTCGCAGAATTAAGCGCGGGCGGGGCGGCGCCTTCAACGGTCACGGATTGGCCGATCGCGGGGGGACACGAGCGGGACGCGGCGGGTGCGATCACGACGCGGATTGGTCGTGACGGCACGATCCGGCTTGATCCGCACGGGAGCGAACTGACCGGGGTGTTTCCGCAAGTGGGCCTGAATTCCGCACCTAAAAAGCGTCAGTTCCCCGTTGGCCCTGACAAATCAGGGAGATAGTTTGAGTTTGCGACTCACAAACGATCACCAACGGGGTG
>Ga0326727_10005112_pt1 | contig 38016 bp, 31 predicted proteins | sample MB2enrmetagenome_FD_207643 | JGI IMG/M metagenome (GOLD analysis project Ga0326727, IMG submission 207643) | Lab enriched peat soil microbial communities from McLean, Ithaca, NY, United States - MB29MY | ecosystem: Environmental > Terrestrial > Soil > Wetlands > Peat | place: USA: New York... | reverse complement strand
TTCGCGGGGTGGTGACCCGATGGGGAGTCCCCGTCGTTTGACGGTCCGCAGGAGCCTGCCTCCCCTCGTCTCGATTTCACTCCCCTACGCCGATCCCTGCCTCCTGCGGTTTGCCGAAACGGCTGCCTTGGCCGCGCGACGGTTGCTTTCTCTATGAAACTTCTTTACAATGAAAAGTGGAGTCGGCGCCGGCGATCTCGCATGGGCCGGGCTGGAAGTATAGAGGCCGGCCGCCAAGGCGCCGATATAAAGAAGCATGGTGGCGCCGGGCCGGTGGGGCTCCAGGATCGTTACTGGTCTCCGGCGCAATGCTGTAAACTGGAGAGCGGGGAGCGCCGTTTGCGCGAATCGCGATCCTGGCGGCCGAAAGGCCCTGGTTTCTCTCCGAGGAAGATGATGAAAACGGTAGTTTTGTGCGCGTTCTTGGTGGTGGCGCCGGTCTTGTGTCAGGGCGCCGGAGGTAGGGACCAGTCGCCGCAGGCAACGCCGCCCGAAGCCGGGTCGTCCGCCCCGCCCGGCGACAGAAAGGCGGCCGTGGAGCCTTCGGCTCCCACAGATCCAGCCAAATTGGCGGATGCCAAGCCCTCTCCCGGAGTCCGGCCCCCCGCCGCCCTGCCGGTCGATGAGAAGACCTACCTGATCGGCGCCCAAGACGTGCTCTCTGTCATGGTCATGGGGGAGAAAGAGTACTCCGGTCAATATCTGGTGCGGCCCGACGGCCGGATTTCGATACCGGCCATAGGCGAGGTCGTCGCCACCGGAAAGACTCCCGAGGAACTGGAGAAAGACATCGCGGAGCGTTTGACCGTGTACATCAAGAAGCCGCAGGTCAACGTCGGGCTGGTGGCGGTGAACAGCAAGAAGTACTTCATCAATGGCGAAGTCCTGAAGCCGGGCGAGTATAACCTGATCGTTCCGACCACCGTGATGGAGGGCCTGAGTCAGACGGGGGGATTCAAGGAGTTCGCCAACCAGAAGGACATCCGCATTCTTCGCGACGGAGGCCGGTCGGTTCTGCATTTCAACTACAAGGAGATGTTGAAGGGCAAGAACCTGCAACAGAATGTCCTGCTCCAGCCCGGCGACATAATCGTCGTGAAGTAGGGCGCGAGCATGCGGAAATGAATCGAATGGCAGGGAAGGAGTAGCGTATGGGGGCTCCGCAGAACTACGCAAGCGTTTCCCGGCGTCCGCTGGATGTCGAGGATTACATCGACATGCTGCGCCGCTACCGGTCGTGGATCTTCGGTCCGATGTTTGCGGGCCTGGTGGTCTCGGTGGTAGTGGCGTTTCTCTGGCCGGATACGTACGTGTCTTTCGCCCTGATGCGCATCGTTCCGCAGACCGTGGCCCCCCAACTGGTGCCCAGCACCGCCAACATGCAGATGGCGCAGAGGCTGGATTCGTTGCGGACGGAACTCCTCAGCCGCAGCAACCTCACGGCGATGATCACCGACGAGAGGTTCCACCTGTACAAGAAGCTGCTGGCCCATGCCCCGATCGAGGACGCCATCGACCAGATGCAGAAGGACGTCCGGATGGATGCGCTCGATCGGGACGCTTCGGGCGACCGGCGTTATGCAACCGCGTTTCGGATCCAGTTCTCCTATTCGGATCGCCACATTGCCCAGGCGGTGGTCGCCGACATGGTGAGCCAACTGACAAGGCAGAATATTCACGTTCAAACCCAAAACGCCGACAACACCACCGAGTTCATGAAGGACCAGGTCAAGGACGCCTCGGACAATCTCGAGAAACTGCAAGGCGCCCTGGCCAGGTTCCGCTCGGCGCACCAGGGCAGCCTCCCGGAGAACATCGGTTCCAACGGCATTCTTTTGGCCAACATTCAGGCGCGGATCGGGCAGGAAAGCGACCGCCTCAGCCAGATGCAGCAGCAGAAGAACAGCCTCGAGACCATGCTCAACAACCGGAAGGAGACCCGCGCGCTGATCGATCAGGCCGGCGACGCGACGCCGATCTCCCAAAACGTCAATAGCCAGAACCTGATCAATCTGGACAGCCAGATCCGCGCGATGGAGATCAACCTGACCGCCCTGCAGGAACAGTACACCGATCAGAACCCATATGTCGTGACGGCACAGAGCCAACTCAAGATTCTGCACGCGGAGCGGGACCGGGAGCAGGCCAAGCTCGACGAGGAGCAGAGCGCGGCGCCGCCGTCGGAGCCCAAGAAAGGGTTGACCCTTCAGCAGAAGGCGACCTTGAGCAACATGGACGGCGAACTAGCCAGCATCAACACGCAGATTGGGAATGCGGAAAGCACCATCAAGGACATCGCCGCGGAGAAGGCGAGGCTCGAAGCGGACCTTGCGGAAGTACGGCGGAGAATTGAGGCCAGCCCGGTAGTGGAGCAGGAGGCCGCGCAGCTTCAGCAGGATCTCGCACTTGCCAAGGAGCGGTACGAAGATCTGAAGAAGCGCCAGGAGATGTCCCAGACGGCCAATAACCTCGAAGATAAGGGGTATGGCGAGACCCTGGACCCGCTCGATCCGGCCACCCTGCCGCAGACCCCCGCGGAACCCAACCGGTATGAGATCGCCGCCGCCGGGATTGGACTGGGGCTCATGGTGGGGCTGGCGCTGGCGGGCGCGAAAGAGGCCAAGGATACCTCCCTGAAGAACCTCAAGGACGTCCGTGCGTATACCAATCTGCCCGTATTAAGCAGCATCCCGCTGCTGGAGAACGGTCTTCTGGTGCGCCGAAAGCGGCGCCTGTTCTGGCTGGCCTGGTCGAGCGCGGTGATGGTCGGGGTGATCGCCATGGCCGCCGCGATGTATTACTATTTCACGCCTCACGCGACCTGACCGGGACACCGCGCGATGTTGGAGACCACATGAGCCGAGTACACGATGCGTTACGCAGGGCCGAGCAGGGAGGGCTGCCGCCGGAAGCGCCGTTGTCCACCCTGACGGCCGGAATCCGCTCTCCGGAGATCCCCGCGTTGGATGCGGGCGCCACGCCGCCCGCGCGCGCCAACCTGCAGCCGGCGGCTATCGGGGAAGCTCCGGTCGTGCCTTTCCAGCCCGCGCCCGAGTCGCACCTCCTCGATATCAACAATTCCCACGAGACGCCCTCGGAAGAGTTCCGGACCCTGCGCACGCGGCTGAACCATCTGCAAACCTTGCAGCCGCTGCATACGGTTGTGGTTACCAGTCCCTCTCCGGCCGAGGGAAAGACGTTTACGGCGGTCAACCTGGCGCTGGCCGAGTCGCAACTGGCGGAGAATATCGTCCTGCTGGGCGACTTCGACCTCCGCCGCCCGGTGATTCACAATCTGTTCCAGATCTCCCGCGCGCCGGGCCTCTCGGACTACCTTTCCGGGCACTGCAAGTTCGGCGAGGCGTTGCGGCGGATCGAAGGACTCAATCTCTACGTGATGCCCGCCGGGACATCGGTGAAGAACCCCCTCGAGTTGCTCAATACCCGCCACGCCAGGGCTCTGTTCGAGGAACTGCCGCGGTGTTTCACCTGGGCCATCTTCGATACCCCTCCGCTGCTGTTCTCGGCGGATGCCAACCTGCTGGCCACCCTGGCCGATGGCACGGTGCTGGTGGTGAAGATCGGCTCCACGACGTTCGACAATGTGACCCGCGCCATGCAGTCGTTGTGCGAGAACAACGTGCTTGGGATCGTAGCCAACGGCGCGCGCGCCTCCGAGCTATATAGCAAGTACACGTATTATTACTCCAGAGCCGAGTAGTGGGATAAGGCTCCAGCCTTGTCAATCCGAGCGGAACTCGGACGCTAGCTAGCGCGTGGTGGAAGGTCAGTTTTGGGCGAGATGCCCAGGATCAGCGGCTGGGTCCGGCTAAGTCCTTTGTTCCTAGTATGAATTTGGGCAACGCTGCCCAAATTGCCGATTGTACCGGGCGCGTGGTCCGACTCATGAGCGCCGCTCGGCCGACCGAAGGAATATTATTCCGCGTTACGGGCGAATGCGGCGCTACCCGGTCTCCGCTCGGGCGCCCCGTCCGAGCTCCGCTCGGATTGACAAGGCTGGAGCCTTATCCCACCGCCGCCGGCGCCTGCAATTCGGGAATCTCCATCTGCACGCGCGTACCCTCGCCCGGCCGGCTGTCCACCCACATCCGGTACTCGCTTCCAAACACCACTTTCAGCCGCTCACTCACGTTGCTGACCCCGATCCCGTGGTCCAGCAAGCTGGCCAGCTTCGACTCGGGGATGCCCGCTCCATCGTCTTCCACCAGCACCTGCAGCCGCGATTCCACCCGGCGCGTGCGAATGCGGATCGTGCCGCCCTCCACCTTGCCGCTCAACCCGTGCTTGACGGAGTTCTCCACCAGCGGCTGCAAGAGCATGCTGGGCACCAGCATGTCGAGCGTATCCTCCGCTATGTCTTTTTCGAACCGCAGCTTGTCTCCGAACCGCACCGTTTCGATCGAAAGGTAGTCTTCGATGAAGCTCAACTCGTCGCGAAGCGCGCTGAGGTTCTCGTGTTTGCGCAGCAGGCGGCGCAGCACTTTGGACAGCCGCACCACCATGAGGCGGGCCTGATGGGGGTCGGTGCGGATCAGCGAGGAAACCGAATTGAGGGTGTTGAACAGGAAATGCGGATTGATCTGGCTGGTGAGAGCGGCCAGGCGCGCCTCCGCCAGGAGCCGGTCCTGCTCTTCCAGCTTCCTTTCGTTGCGCGTGTTGTTCCAGATCTTGAGCGGGATAGCCACCGCGAAAAGCGAGGTGACATACACGGCCGCGTAACCGAGTGGATGGGGATGGAGGATCCCCTCGGACTTGGGCGTGAGGTAGAAGATCTGCGCGCGGCCGAACAGACCGCCCAGCATCTGACGCAGGAATTCGGCGAACAGAATTGAGGCAAACATCACCAGGTGGAACGCCGTCCGGCGGTGATGGGCGCTTTCCTTGAAGAAGCGGTAGATATTGAGGTCGAAGAACGGCGAAAAACGCCAGATGTCTTCCGGGTCCGGAGCGCAATCGCGGAGCAGCCCGCCGAACACGCCGATTCCGGCCAGCATCGGCAGGGTTACCAACTCGCCCCCGAAAAGCGCCGGCAGCGAAATCAGGATTCCGGCGGTCAGTCCCGGCACATAGCCGCCAATCAAGCCGGCCAGCAGGCTGCCCTCGAGCCCCAGGTCGGCGCCGTGGTAGGCGCCGTAATAGGTGCTGCGGCTGAGCAGGCGTATAGCGACGCCCCCGCCGAACACCACGGCCAGCCACGCCGCCAGCGCCGCGCGCTGGCCCAGGGTGCGGCTTTCGCGCATCAGCGCGGCCTTAAACGTGTTCGAGCGAGCCAACACCGATGCGATCGACGCCACGGCGGCGAGCTTCACCAGCAACGAGATGGCAAAGGTTTCCCACATCCGATTTCGCAGCCATTATAATAGAAGCATCAAGGTTTCCAACAGTTAAGCATGGATCATTCCACCGCGTTGCGGCTCACCAAGGTGGCCGAAGCGGACTTTCCAACCCAATTCGGGCATTTTCGGATTCACGGATTCGAGGGCCGGGCGGGCGACGGCATCGAGGAAGCCGTTGCGCTGTCGATGGGCCGCCTGGCGGGCCAGCCTCCACCGCTGGTTCGCATTCATTCCCAGTGCCTGACCGGAGATGTCTTTCACAGTCTGCGGTGCGACTGCCGCGCGCAACTGGAAATCGCCATCGAGAGCATCGCCCAGGAGGGCCGCGGGCTGCTGATTTACGAACATCAGGAGGGCAGGGGAATCGGCCTGATGAACAAGCTCCGCGCCTATGAGCTGCAGGACCATGGGGCCGACACCGTGGAGGCCAACGAGCGTTTGGGTTTCGAGCCCGATTTGCGGAGTTACGAGCTTCCAGCCGCCATCATCCGGTACTTCGGGCTGAAATCGGTCCGCCTGGTCTCGAACAACCCCGAGAAGGTCCGGGCGGTGGAGAGCGCCGGCGTGGACGTCGCCGAGCGGGTACCCTGCCTGGCGGCCGTGCTCGACACGCGCGAGGCCTATCTTCGCGCCAAGAAGGAAAAGATGGGTCACCTGCTGGAAGATTTCTAGCGGTCTGCCCCACCTCCGCGTCCAACCGCTCCCTGACGGTCGCGGCTCGCCAGAATCACGAGCGCCGGCTGCTGCGAAAGAACTCAAGCCGCGGAGGAACGCGGATCAAGAAACAGACTTCTTATCCGTGTTGACCGGCGTTCATCCGCGGCTTGAGTTCTTAGGGGCGCCTATACCTCGAGCCGTTGCGCTTCGTCCAGAATCGTATCGTAGACGACGAACGTGGATGGCGCGTCGGTGCGCGAGCCGTCGGGCGCGAAGGTGGCGCCCATGATGGCCCCGGGGTTGATGGCCAGGGTGCGCCCGATGCGCCCTACCTCGTAGATGTGGTTGTGCCCGTAACATACCACGTCGAACTCGGAAGAAGCCGCGATGGCGCGCGCGATCTGGTCGTAGTGGTTGGCGGCCACGCGTTTGCCGTCGAACTCCCCGCGAAACAGCTCGCCGTGCAGGTGGATGCGGTCGTACCGGCGCGCGTTGTTGGCGATGCGGAACAGGTCGCCATCGTTATTGCCGAAAACAATGTGGATGGGGCCGGGGAATTCGTGGCCCAGTTGGCGCACCACGAACGGCGAGCACAGGTCGCCGCAGCAGATCAGCGCGTCCGCCTGCCGGGCGGCCTTCAGAGCCGCAGCGAGTTTCCACACGTTGTCGTGAATGTCGGACAAAATGGCGATCTTCATGGCCGCCTCAGCCTCCGTCCTTCAACCGCGCCGCGAACTTTTCGCGGAACTTTCGCACCTTAGGGCCCACCACATACGCGCAATACGGCCGCTCGGGGTGGTCGCGGAAGTACTCCTGGTGGTAGTCTTCCGCCCGGTAGAACGCGCCGGCCGGCCGCACTTCGGTCACGATGGGCGCTGGCCAGGCGCCGCCGGCATTCAGCCGTCGAATGGTCTCTTCGGCCGTGGACCGCTGGCCCTCGTCATGATAAAAAATCGTCGAGCGGTACTGCGGGCCGGCATCGTTGCCCTGGCGGTCGCGCGACGTGGGATCGTGGATGGCGAAAAAGACTTCCAGGATGTCGCCATAGGAGACCACCTCGGCGTCGAAGGCGATCCGCGCCACTTCCACGTGTCCGCTTCGGCCCGTGCAGACGTCTTCGTAGGTCGGATTGGGTTTCCGGCCGCCCATGTACCCGGACTCCACGGAGAGGACTCCGCGCAGCTCGTCGTACACCGCTTCCACACACCAGAAGCACCCACCCCCAAGAGTTGCGACCGCCTCCGTCATGGCGCCAGTCCTCCCGATTTAGATGATACAGCCCCTCCGGCGTCGCACCGCTTGTGGGGTAGGCGCTTTCGCCCGCCAACGGCGTTCCGATTGACAGGCGGAAGCGCCTGTCCCACATGGCCGATTGACAGGCGGAAGCGCCTGTCCCACCGTTTCTCAGCGCGGGTTTGCCCTGGCTGGCGCAAACTCCAGCTTGCTCCTGGCATCTACTTTGTCGAACTGCATCGGGAAGCTGCGGGCATTGTAGTAAGCGTCCCATTGGTCTTTGTAGTGTCCGGAAAGGATCTGGCCGGATTGGCCGATCATGATGTTCAACAGCGAACGGTCCCAATCCCCCAGATCGGCGTTCATTCGCATGGAAGGCGCCAGGGTGCGCGTGGTCTGCTTCACCGTACTGCCGGCTCCGCTCATGGGAACCGGGCCGATGTCGAAATACTTCCCCACCAGGGGCAGTTGATGGATCACCGGATGGTTGATGGCAATGGTGAGGTACGCGCCGTACTGCCACCGCCGGGGATCGGGGCCCTGAAGCCGGCGGCCTTCTTCCACCGCGTCCGTCAGCGCGCGCCGCAGCATCTCGTCGTAGTCGGGGAACCAGCCCGCGGGGCGTTCGCGCAATAGTTTTTCCACGGCCACGGGAGCCAAGGCGAGTTCGTACCGCGGCCCGCGGCCGGGCGCGGCGTTTTCGGCCGCGGCGGAGCGGATGTAACGATAGGCCAGGCTGATCAGAAAAGGGGCCGCCTGGTCCTTCTCCATCTGCCCGTTCCACTGGCGCAGCAGCGCAACCGCGGAATCCATGGCCGGGTTGGGCGCCTGGCGGCGGTCCCAGGCGGCCACAATCTGCTCCGCCAGGAATTTGTTGAACCCGGAGTAGACGTCTTTCTGGACCGCCAGCAAGTCTTCGGCGCGCCACTTTCCCCGCGCCGAAATCAGGTCGCGAATCTGCCGCGCGCGGCCCGGCGCCGCGAACTGGCCATTCACCGGGTAGGGGTAGTCCGCCGGAAACGTGCTCTGATTGGCGCTCACAACGAGGCCGCTGGGCGGATTGAAACTGGCCGGAAGCTGTTCGAACGGGATGAAGCCGTCCCATTCGAAATCGCCGGAGGCGCCATCCACCGGCGTGTCCCCCGTAAACCCGCGCCTGATGGGCAGCTTGCCGGCGGCGTGGTAGCCGATGTTTCCGTCCACGTCCGCATAGACGAAGTTCGATCCCGGCCCCGGAAACCGCGCCAGCGCGCCGGTGAACTCGGTCCAGTTCCGGGCGCGGTCGATATCCAGAATCGGGTACTCAAAGACGCCGGGCTCCCCCGCCACCCAACGCAACGCCATGCGGTCGTTGCCTTCGGTGTAATAGAGCGGTCCGTGGCGCGTCACCCAGATGGTGAGTTCGGAGGCCGGCTGGCCCTTCACGCGGATGATCTCGCGCTCCGCGCGCGCCTGCTCCACCTGCCCGCGGTACTCGTACCGGCCAGTGCGGTCGTCGAACTTCTCGATGTACAGGTCCTGGGCGTCGAACTCCAGGTTCGTAATGCCCCAGGCGATTCGCTGGTTGTGCCCCACTATCACTCCCGGGGCGCCGGGCAGCGAGACGCCGGAAACGTCCAGGCCGGGCGCCTCCATGTGCATCATGTACCACACGCTGGGGAGCCCATATTCCAGGTGCATGTCGTTGGAAAGCAATGGCTTGCCGGATGCCGTACGGCTTCCGGCGAGAGCCCATGCGTTGGAGCCCGGCTGGGGCCCGAGGCCGGCGCCCAGCGGGAAGAGGAAGTCCACTTTCTTCCGGTCGCCCGCGGCCAGCATGTTCCGTTTCAAGATATCGTCGCGCCATGACGTGGTGAGTGTCCGGAACATGTGCAGGCAGACCATCATCGAATCCACCACGCTCCACGGCCGCGGCTGGTAGCCGAGCAGCGTGAACTCGAGCGGCAGGCGCCCCAGATGCTGGGCGATGAAGTGGTTGACGCCGCGCGCGTACGCCGCAAAAGCGGCGCGGTCCGCCGCCGGCAGCGTGGCGTAACCCGCCTCGGCGATGCGCCGGATGCGCAGCCGTCTGGCGTCGCGGTCCGATTCCAGCCCCGCCTGACCCAGGATTTCCGCCAGGTCCCCGGCCGCGAACCGGCGCAGGCCGTCCATCTGCCATAGGCGGTCCTGGGCCGTAACATAGCCTTGCAGGAAAAGGGCGTCCTCTTGATTGGCGGCGCGGATGTGGGGCACGCCCAGATTATCGAAGGAGACGGTGGCCGCGGCGCTCAGCGGCGCGGCAATGCGCCCCGATCTTTGCGGTAGTGGCCGCCAGGCGTACCAGCAGACCAGCGCCAGCGCGCCGGCCAAAGCTATGGCGATGCCCAGGTTTGCGTATTTCACCACGCGCGCGGAGAGCGGGTGGGTCGATGGTCGCGGCAAATTCAATCATAGCGGGTGGCGTCGCCGTGGGATAAGGCTCCCGCCTTGTCAATCCGAGCGAAGCTCGGACGCGCGCCGTTCAAAAAGAGGGGGCGCTCATCCGGGATACTGAAGACGGCACCCGCCTTAGTAACGGAGTGAATCGGATACCCTGTAGACGCGTGCCCGCCCATTCAGTTAGCAATCCCCGCTAGAATGAACTCGGAGCCCGTGAGTTATTCGCCGTTCCACATCCTGATAGTGGTACTGCTGATCGCCGTCAACGGCTTTTTTGCGGCCGCCGAGGTGGCGCTGCTTTCCGTGCGGCATTCGCGGCTGCGGCAGATGGCCGCGGACGGGCGCGCCGGCGCGCAGGCCGCGCTGAATTTGCTGGCCAACCCCAGCCGTTTGCTTTCCGTCACGCAGGTGGGCGTGACCCTGGCCAGCCTCGGTCTGGGCTGGGCGGGAGAAGATGCACTGTACCGCGTGATTACGGGCCTTTTCCATCCGGCGCTGACGCCCGCCGCGGCGAAGCTGCTGAGCGGAGCCGCGTTTGCGCTGGCGTTCCTCATCATCAGCTATTTCCACGTGGTGGTGGGCGAGGTGGCGCCCAAGAATCTGGCTCTCGCGAAAGCCGATCGCCTGGCCGCCCTGGTGGCCCCCGCGCTGCTGGTGTTCTATCGCCTCTCGCTTCCCTTTGTGGTGGTGATCGAGCGTTCCGCCGGAGTGATTACCCGCGCCCTGCGGCTGGGGGCCTCGGCCCACGGAGGCGGCCACTCGGCCGAGGAGCTGAAGCTGATTGTCAGTTCCAGCCGCGGCCTCGGTTATCTTCCCGAGGCTCAGGAGGATATGATCCACCGCGTGCTGGACCTGGGGGCCGTCTCGGTGCGCGAGATCATGACCTCGCGCAACGACATCGTCTCCATTCCATCGAGCGCGGGCCTGGACGACGTGCTGCGCGCCATGATCGAGCACAGCCATTCGCGCCTGCCCGTGTACGAGGGCGCCCCGGAAAAGATCATCGGCATCCTGCACTACAAAGACCTGTTCCCGGTGTGGGAAGAGCGCCGCCGCGCGATCCGTTCGGGACGCCCCAGCCGTGCGTTCCGCCTGATCAATCACCTGCGCCCGCACCTGGTGGCGCCGGAAACCAAGCCGCTCTCGCAGATGCTGGAAGAGTTTCGCACCGGTCCCTCGCATATGGCGATGGTGGTGGACGAGTTCGGAACCATCGTCGGAATGTTGACCGTGGAGGACGTCCTGGAGCAGGTGGTGGGGCGTATCGAAGACGAGCACGACGAAAAGACCGGCCGGCGAAACGACGCTCGGGAGGCGGATCTGGATGGCGCCACCCGCATCCGCGACCTGGAAGGCGAGTACGGCATCGAAATCCCCGCCGAGGCGGGTTTTGAGACTCTGGCGGGCTTCCTGCTTTTCCGCCTGGGCGAGATCCCTCGCGTGGGCGAATCGGTGGAGTACGGCGGCCGGCGGTACACGGTGTTGGAAATGGACCGGAACCGTATCGCGCGCGTGCGTATCGAGAAGCTGCCCGATGACAAGGAATCCACGACCTGATGTGGGGTCAGGCCTTTTGGCCTGCCGCCGGGCTTCGGCCCGGCGTCCTACGACAGGCGCGAAGAACGCCGGCTGGAAAGCCGGCGGCAGGCTGAAAGCCTGGCCCCACCGAAGAAAGCCGGCGGCAGGCTGAAAGGCCTGACCCCACCGAGCCGGCGCCGCGTTAGAATTGGAGCGGGACGCCGCCCCACTCACATCATGCTCGGAATCGACCGCAACGCAGCGAGAGCCACCTGGACTGTGGCGCTTGTCGTGGCCCTGCTGGTTCTGGTCTACCTGACGCGCACCACCCTTTTCGTTTTTGTCCTGGCGGTGCTCTTCGCCTATCTTCTGTCCCCCCTGGTCAACTTGCTGGACCGCTTTCTTCCCACCCGCGCGCGCGGGGCCGCCCTGGCCTTGTCCTACGTGATTTTCGTCGGCGTGGTGGGCTTCGGCGGCTTCCAGATAGGGTCGCGGGTGGTCTACCAGGCCAAATCGCTGAGCCGGAATCTGCCCGCCCAGGTGGAGCAGTGGAAGAACAGACCGGCCGATTCCACCACGCCCGGCGTCATGAGCAAATACAAGGTCCGGATCCTCGACGAGCTTCAGGCTGAGATCTCCAAGCGATCAGGCGATATGGTCGCCTCCGCGGCGGAGGCCGGAGTGCGGATTCTCACCGTGGCAAGCGGTTTGGTCTACCTCGTCATCATTCCCGTTCTGGGGTTCTTCTTCCTGAAAGATGGGCGGGCCATCCGCGAACACATTCTGGCCCTGGTGGAAGAAGGCCCGCGCCGCGGCCTGCTCGACGACGTGATGGTGGATCTCGACGCTCTTCTGGCCAGTTACATGCGCGCCCTGATGCTGCTCTCGCTGGCCGCCTTCACGGCCTACAGCGTCTTCTTCGCCATCGTCGGCATTCCTTATGGAATTCTGCTGGCTCTCCTGGCAGCCTTGCTGGAGATCATTCCCACGCTCGGACCGCTGGCCGCCAGCATCACAATCGTGCTGGTTGCGGTTGTTGTTCCGAACGGTCCCCCACCGTCAGTGTCCGGGCCGCACGTTGTCGCCGTGATCATATTCCTGGTGGCCTTCCGCATGTTCCAGGACTACTTCCTTTCGCCGCTTCTGATGGGCCGCGGAGTGGAGCTTCACCCGCTCCTGGTGCTGTTTGGGGTGTTCGCCGGAGCGGAGGTGGCGGGAGTCGCGGGGGCGTTCCTCTCGGTGCCGGCGCTGGCGCTGGTGCGCATCCTCTACCTGCGCATTCGCAAAGCGCACGAGGGCGTCCGTCTGAGTCCGGCGGACCGCGTTCTCCAGTGACGGTTCGTTCCGAGACTACAGTGCCAACCGCTCCCTGACGGTCGCGGCTCGATAGGTCTGGCCAACCGCTCCCTGACGGTCGCGGCTCGATAGGTCTGGCGAGCCGGGCCTTGACGGTCGCGGCTCGATAGGTCTGGCCAACCGCTCCCTGACGGTCGCAGCTCGATAGGTCTGGCGAGCCGGGCCCTGACGGTCGCGGCTCGATAGGTCTGGCCAACCGCTCCCTGACGGTCGCAGCTCGATAGGTCTGGCGAGCCGGGCCTTGACGGTCGCGGCTCGATCGGTCTGGCGAGCCGGGCCCAGAGGGCGCCCCGTGAGGGAGCGGTTGGAGCCGTTACCCTTCGGCTCGCTTTCTCCAGATGAAATATACCGGCGCTCCCAGGAGCACGATAATCAGGCCGGGCCAGGCGTAGCCCGGTTTGTAGACCAGAAGCAGCGCATCGATCGCGCCCGCGGCCACAATGTAGACCGCCGGCAGCACGGGGTAGCCGAATGCCTTGTATGGCCGCTCGAGGTCCGGCCGCGTGCGGCGCAGGACGAACAGCCCGGAGATGGTCAGCATGTAGAACAGCAGCACGGCGAAAATCACGTAGTCCAGCAGGTCGCTGTAACTGCCGCTGAGGGTCAGCAGGATCGCCCAGGCGCTCTGCATCAGCAGGGAAAAGCGCGGCGCGCGGTGCACGGGGTCGAGTTCGGCGGCCTGGCGGAAGAACAGCTTGTCCTTCGCCATGGCATAGTAAACCCGCGCGCCGGAGAGAATCAGCCCGTTGTTGCAGCCGAAAGTCGAAATCATGATGGCGCCGGCCATTAATTGCGCCGCCGCCGGCCCGAACATTTTGAAAGCCGCCGCCGTGGCCACGCGGTCTTCCGCCGCGGTCTCGATCTCGTGGAATGTCAGGACGTTCAGATACGCGTAATTCGAGGCGATGTACAGCGCCGAGACAATCGCCACGCCGAGGGCGAGCGAAAGCGGGAGGTTGCGTTTCGGATTGCGAACCTCGCCGGCGGTGAAGGTTACGTTGTTCCAGGCGTCGGAAGAAAACAGCGCGCCCACCATCGCTACCCCCGTCAGGCGCACGGTATCGAGGTTCCAACCGGCCCCGCGCCAGAAGTGGGTGAAGTTGTCGCTCACCGCCGCGGGATTGCGGCCCAGCAGAAATCCGAACCCGATCAGCCCCAGCAGGGCGGCCACCTTGGCGAAGGTGAAAACGTTCTGCACCCTGGCGCCGGTGCGGATGCCGCGCGTGTTCGACCAGGTGAGGAAGACGATCAACCCAATGGCCACTAGTTGCTGGGTGGTCAGCCCGATCCGGCCGCTTCCGACCAGGTAGCGCCGCGCGGAAATCCAGGGAAAGAAGACTCCGGCGTACTTGGCGAAAACCACGGCCACGGCGGCGATGGTTCCGGTCTGAATCACCAGGAACATGGTCCAGCCGAACAGAAATCCCCACAACGGGCCGAAGGCTTCGCGCAGGTAGAAATACTGCCCGCCGGCGTGCGGCATGGCCGCCGCCAGCTCGCCGTAACTCAGCGCCGCTATCAGCGTGAGGGCCGCGGTGGCGAACCACGTCATCATCATCAGGGCGGGGGACTGCACCTGGCGGGAGATGTCCGCCGCCACCACGAACACCCCCGAGCCGATCATCGACCCCATCACCAGCGTGGTCGAGTCCACCAGCCCGAGAGCCTTGATTAAACCGCTGTCACGAGTCGGTTCCATTCTTCCATCCGTTCGCGGAGAGATCGAGGCGTCGCGTTGGCGGGCAGCAGGTCGGCGATTACGGCCACCGAATCGGCCCCCGCGCGCAGAACTTCCATGGCATTGGCCCGCGTGATTCCGCCTATGGCCACCAGCGGTTTCGAAACGAGCGCGCGGCAGCGGCGCACTTCCTCCACCCCCACCACAGGGTCGGGATGGCGTTTCGTCCGGGTGGAAAACACGGGGCCGAGCGCCACGTAATCGACGGGCTCGGCCTCGGCGGCCACAAGCTGGCCGGCATTGTGGCTGGAGAAGCCGATGGTGGCCTCGGGGCCCAGCAGCAGGCGGGCGTCGCGCGGCGGCAGGTCGTCCTGGCCTACGTGCAGGCCGGCTTCGAGCAGCCTGGCGAAATCGGCCCGGTCGTCGATTATCAGCGGCGCGCCGGCTTCGATGCACAACCGCGCCACTCGTCCGGCCGATTCGAAAACCTGGCGGCTCCAGTGCCCCTTATGACGAATTTGCAGAATGCCCGCTCCGCCATGGAGCAGCGCCGCCGCCGCGCTTTCGAGGGTCAAACCGCGAGCCTCCAACGACTCCGTGTCGAGGATCGGGTAGACCCGTGGAAGCTTTCTATTTTGCATGGCCGATGCCGCTTATGATACCAGCGGGGCGCCCAAGTGGGGCCAAGCTTCGGCCAGCTTCCGCCCGGCGGCATCGGAGCGAAGCTCGGACGTGGGGCGTGCAGGCGTGGCTATCTCATGACTGGCTCTTGCACGGCCCGGCATCCACGGTTTTTGCAATGGAGGCGTCGTCCTCGGTAAGGCGCATCAGCTCCAGGCGGATCGCGTCGACCAGCGCCTTCCAGCTCGCCTCGATGACGTTATCGGAGACGCCCACGGTGGACCAGCTCCGGCGATGGTCGCTCCACTCGACCAGCACCCGCACTTTGGCCGCGGTTCCCTTGCGCGAGTCGAGCACGCGCACCTTGTAATCCATGAGGTGAACTTCGGCGATCTTCGGGTAGAGGTCCGAAAGACACCTCCGCAAGCAAAGGTGGAGCGCATCGAACGGGCCGTGCCCGGTGGCGGTCTCCGAATGCACTCCGTCCCGCGCCCACACGGTGACGGTGGCGTCGCTGCGCGAGCCTGCCCGGCCTCCGGCGCGGGTGGAGACGTCATAGCTGCCCACTTCGAAGAAACGCTCATTGGGGCGCAGCGCTTCGTGCGCCAGCAGCTCGAAAGTCCCTTCCGCGGCTTCCAACTCGTAGCCCTCATGTTCCATCTGCTTGATGCGCTCGAGCAGCAGGCGGCGCGCGTCCTCATCCAAGCGCCCGGCCAGGCCGAGCTGCCGCAGCTTGAACAGAATGTTGCCGCGGCCCGAGAGGTCGCTCACCAGCACCCTCTGCCCGTTCCCCACGGCCTCCGGCCGGATGTGCTCGTAAGTGGCCGAGTCCTTCAACACCGCGCTCACATGTATGCCGCCCTTGTGCGCGAAGGCGCTTTTGCCCACGAAGGGCTGATCGTTGCGCAGGGTCAGATTGGCCAGCTCGGCGATGAACCGGCAGACCGGGGCCAGTCCCGCCAGCCTCTCCGGCCCGATGGTCTCATATCCCGCCTTGAGCTCCAGGTTGGCGATGACGGAGGCCAGATTGGCGTTGCCGCACCGCTCCCCGTAGCCGTTCAGGCAGCCCTGTACGTGGGTGGCGCCGGCTTCCACGGCGGCCAGGGTGTTGGCCACCGCCATGTCCGAATCGTTGTGGGTGTGGATGCCGATGACCCCATCGAAGCGGCCGCGCACCACGCGCACCACTTCCGCCACGCGGCTGGTCAGCGTGCCCCCGTTGGTGTCGCACAGGCAGAGCACGTCGGCGCCGGCGGCGTGGGCCGCTTCGAGCGTCCGCAGGGCGTAGTCCGGGTCGGCCGCGTAGCCATCGAAGAAGTGCTCGGCGTCGTAGACCACTTCCTTGCCGTGGCGCTTGAGGAACGCCACTGTCTCGGAAATGAGAACCAGGTTCTCTTCGAGCGAGATGCCGAGCGCCCGCTTCACGTGCAAGTCCCAGCTCTTGCCGAATATGGACACCACCGGCGCGCCGGCTTCCACCAGAGCGCGGACGCTGCGGTCCTCCTCCACCGGGTTGCGCGCCAAACGCGTGGAACCGAACGCGGTGAGCTTGGCGTGCTTCAGGCCCAGCTCGCCGGCCCGCGCGAAGAACTCCTTGTCTTTGGGATTGGACCCCGGCCAGCCGCCTTCGATGTAATCGATGCCCAGATCGTCGAGCTTCTGGGCCACCAGCAGCTTGTCCTCCACCGAAAACGAGATGTGCTCGCCCTGCGTCCCGTCCCGCAAAGTCGTGTCAAACGTAAAGACTCTCATACCGCCTCACAATGGGCAACCGCTCCCTCAGAAGTCGTGAAAACCGGTTGGCAGGCGAAAGCGCCTGCCCCACAAGGACAGACGCTTTCGTCTGCCAATCCGGCGGCCCCGGGTTCACCGCGGAGACGCGGAGACGCGGAGAGATCCTGAGGATGAATGAACATGAGCGCTTCTCCACCATCTCCACATTCCGCTCCGCGTATCTCTCCGCGTCTCCGCGTCTCCGCGGTGAATCCGGAGGGGCGGGGCATGCCTAGCCCGCGCCGCATGTTTCGCGCCGCCTACTTCTTGGCCGCCGCTTCGGAATCCTGCGGCACGCCGGCTTCCTTCTTCTTCTTGAGGAACGGCATCATGGCGCGCAGCTCGCGGCCCACTTCCTCCACCGGCTGATGCCGCGCCGCTTCGCGCATGGCCAGGAACTTCTTGCGGCCGGTGCGGTTCTCGTCGATCCACTCCTTGGCGAACGCGCCGGACTGGATCTCGGCCAGAATCTTCTTCATTTCCGCGCGCGTCCCCTGGTTCACAATGCGCGGTCCGCGCGTGTAGTCGCCATACTCGGCGGTGTCGGAAACCGAGAACCGCATGTAGGCCAAGCCGCCCTCCTGAATCAGGTCCACAATGAGCTTCAGCTCGTGGAGACATTCGAAGTAGGCGATCTCGGGCGCGTAGCCGGCTTCCACCAGGGTCTCGAAACCGGCGCGAATCAGCTCACTCGCTCCGCCGCACAGCACGGCCTGCTCGCCGAAGAGGTCGCTCTCGGTTTCCTCCTTGAAGGTGGTTTCGATGACGCCGGCCTTCAGGCATCCCAGGGCCAGGGCGTACGCCAGCGCCCGCTCCAGCGCCTTCCCCGAGGCGTTCTGGTGGACCGCAACCAGGGCGGGCACGCCCACGCCTTCGGTGTACAGCTCGCGCACGCGATGGCCGGGCGCCTTGGGCGCGATCATGGTCACGTCGATATCGGCCGGCGGCGCGATCTGTTTGAAGTGGATGTTGAATCCGTGGGCGAACATCAGCGTCTTGCCCGCCGTCATGTGCGGCGCTATGTCGCGGTTGTATATCTCGGCCTGCAAGGTATCCGGCGTGAGGATCATGATCACGCTGGCCGCCGCGGCCGCTTCGGGGGTAGTCATCACGCGCAAGCCCGCCGCCTTGGCCTTCTCCCAGGAGGGGCTGCCGGGGGCCTCGCTCACCACCACCTCCACCCCGGAATCGCGCAGGTTCAGCGCATGCGCGTGCCCCTGGCTGCCGTATCCGATAATGGCCACTGTGCGGCCGCTCAAGTAATCCAGATTTCCGTCTTTTTCGTAATATCGCTTTGCCATTTCCACTCCCTCAAGAGAATTGTTATTCACCGCGGAGACTATTCACCGCGGAGGAGGTCGGATAGATGTCGATTCGTCTTCCTCGCCACGTTTTCTCCGCGTCTCCGCGGTGAATAGTCTCCGCGGTGAATAGAACTCGACTCATTAGCGCCCCGCCTCGCCCTTGGTGGGCACGGGCGGCTGCAACTTCAGTTTCTTGGACTCCAGCGCGATGGCCAGCGACCCCGAACGGGTCACGTCGACCTCGCCGTAACTACCCATGACATCGATAAACTCGTTGAGCTTCTCCGGCGCCCCGGTGACTTCTATCGCGAAGCCTTCGGTGGAGGAATCCACCACGCGCCCGCCGAATATCTCGGCTTCCTTGAGCACCGCCGCGCGCGCTTCCTGCGACGTCCGTACGCGCACCAACACCAGCTCCCGCACCACCGCCGGCGCTTCCGTGAGGTCGGTGGCCTGCAGCACGTTGATCAGCTTGTTCATCTGCTTGATCACCTGCTGGCGCAGGGCCGCTTCCACGTCCACCACAATGGTCATGTGGGAGAGCTTGGGATCGAGCGTGCGCGCCACCGTCAGGCTCTCGATATTGTAACCGCGCTGGCTCAGCAGCCCGGTCACCCGCATCAGGGCGCCGGGCTTGTTCTCCAGGAGTAATGAAATCACTTGCGTCATGTTCCGGTTCCCTTCATTGTGCCGCCGCTTCCACGGCCTCGGGCGGACCGAGCACCATCTCGTTGATAGCGCTGCCGGCCGGCACCATGGGATACACGCTCTCGAAGGGCGTCACCATCACGTTCAACAGGTAGGGGCCGGGCTCCGCCACCGCCGCCTCCAGCGCGCCGCGCAGCTCGCGCGGGTTGGCTACCGTCCGGCCCGGGAAGCCGTACGCCGCCGCTAGCTTTTCGGCATCCGGGAAGCAATCGAGCTGCACCGCGCTAAGCCGGTCGTTGTAGAACAGCGTCTGCCACTGCCGCACCATCCCCAGATGGCCGTTGTTCATCACCACGATTTTGACCGGCAGGTGGCAGCCGGCAATGGTGGAGAGCTCCGGCAGGGACATCTGGAAGCCGCCATCGCCCACCACCGCGAACACCAGCTTCTCCGGGTGGGCAAGCTGCGCGCCGAGGGCCGCGGGCACCCCGAAACCCATCGAGCCCAGCCCTCCGGAGGTGAGCCACAGGCGCGGCTCGTTGAAGCGCACGAGCTGCGCCAGCCACATCTGGTGCTGCCCCACATCCGAGGCGACAATCGCCTGGCCGCCCGAAATCCGGTCGATCTCGGTCATCAAATGCTGCGGCTTGATCTCGGTTTCGGAAACCTCCCGGGAGTAGGGATGCTCGTCGCTCCATTGGCGGATGCGGCTCCTCCATTCCCGGCGCGCCGCCGCCGTCTTTTCACTGGGCGCGCCGCTCTCCGCCACCAGCTTGTTGAGCTTGGCCAGCACGCGTTTCACATCGCCCACGATGGGCACTTCCGGAGCGCGGTTCTTGCCGATTTCGGCTGGGTCTATGTCGACGTGGATCACCTTGGCGTGCGGGGCGAAAGCCGCGAGGCGCCCCGTCACCCGGTCGTCGAAGCGCACCCCCAGGGCGATCAACAGGTCGCACTCCGTGAGGGCCATGTTGGCCGCATAGCTCCCGTGCATGCCCGGCATGGAAATGTAGTTGGGATGGTCGGATGGAAGGCCGCCCAGGCCCATGAGGGTGAGCACGGCCGGCGCGCCGGTCGACTCCACCAGCTCGCGCAGCTCCTCCGACGCGTCCGCCGCCACGATGCCGCCGCCTCCGTACGCCAGTGGCCGCTGGGCTTCGGCGATCAACTGCGCGGCCCGGCGGATCTGGCCGGTGTGGCCCTCGGTGAATACCTTGTACCCCGGCAAGTGGATGGACGTCACCGGCTGGTAATGCCCCTGGCCCTGAAACACGTCTTTGGTGATATCGACGAGCACCGGCCCCGGCCGCCCGCTGGCCGCCACGTAGAAGGCCTCGTGCACCACGTCCGGCAGGTCCTCCAGGCGCTTCACCAGGTAATTGTGCTTGGTGCAGGAGCGCGTGATCCCGAAGGTGTCCGCCTCCTGGAAGGCGTCGCTACCGATCAGCTTGCTGGCCACCTGCCCGGTGATGGCCACAATCGGAATGGAGTCCATGAGGGCGTTCACCAGCCCGGTGGCGAGGTTCGTTGCCCCCGGCCCCGAGGTGGCGCAGCACACCCCCACCTTGCCGGTGGAGCGCGCGTATCCCGCCGCCGCGAAGGCAGCGTTTTCCTCGTGGCGCACCAGCACGTGCCGGACCTGGCATTCATACAGCACGTCGTACAAAGGAATGGTCACGCCGCCGGGAATGCCAAACATACAGTCCACGCCTTCCCGCACCAGGCATTCCACCAACATCCGCGCTCCGCTCATCAAGTTCGACATATTCTTCCGTTCCCCCTCACTTGCCCTTGTGAATCCCGCCATAAAAACCAAAAGGCCACCGGCCGGGTGTTTGCCCCGCCGATGGCCTCGGAACCTCTGTTCCCGCTGGCCTTCAGGCGGGGCCGGCTACGATGACCCCAATAATAATGGCGATGGTAATGGATACGACGAAGTACGGCAGCCGGTCTGTGACGCGCTTGACCATCAGAACTTTCTTCGAGTCTAGCGAAGAAGTTGTTTAAATGCAAGCGCCGCCGGCTATAAATTCCGCTAATCGGGGTATGAGCGAGTGGATTCGGGTGGGACAGTTGAAAAGGTCGAAAAAGCACCTTGGGCCTGCCATGCAACCACTATTCCGACCGCTCCCTGACGGTCGCGGCTCGCCAGACCGATAACGAGCCGTGATCGTCAGGGAGCGGTCGAGCGACGCCTGGCTATGCCGGCCCCTCAGGTTTTTCATGAAATTCCATGGGCCAGACGACGAAAACCGATCGTCTGTCCCACCTACTGGACCTGATACGGGATGGCGATATCGACGGTCTTGGGGGGGAAGCAGGCGCGATCGTTGCAGGCCTGGTACTTGAGCTTTCCGGCGGCCACTCCAGGGCCGGCCGGGGCATTGGGGGCGACCTTGAAATGCGCGATCAGCTCGAAAGAGCCGGTGACAACCGATAGCGGATCCTTGGTGAACGCGTACTTCTCCATGGACGGCTTGGGGTAGGTCACCTCTCCGGGGATGAGCGCGCCGGTGGCGGTCCAGGTGAGTTTGAGCGGAATGAGATAGTCGTAGGTGGGCGTGTCGCTGTTCACGTGGAACCCGGCCTGCACGGCGCACGGGATTCTGGACACCACCACGGCGTTGCGCGGGCCCGCCACCTTCTGCGGCGCGCCCACGGTAAGGTAGGAAGCGCTATTCTGCGCCCACAAGCAGGGCAGGCACAGCATTGCTGGCAACAGCCGCCGCGGGAGCCTGCAAAAGTTGTTCCACGCCATCTTCGAAGTCTCTCCGGTTGCCCAGTCCCACGTGGACAAAGGCGATTTTTCCGTCACGATCGATGAGAAAGGTGGTCGGCAGCGCATCGATGCCGCCGTAGAGCTGCGCGGTTTCATCGTTGCCCACCAGGATGCGGTAGTTCACGCCCAACTCGGCGATGAATGGTTTCACGACTTCCCAGCCGTCGTCGTCCATGGAAACGCCGAGCACGGCGAAGCCCCGATCCTTCTTCTTCCGCTCCATGTCCATGAACCACGGGATTTCGTACCGGCAGGGGTCGCACCAGGTGGCCCAGAAATCGAGCAGCACCACCTTGCCGCGATAGTCGGAGAGCCGTACGGTGCGGCCGTCGGCGTCCTTGAGTGCGAAATCGGGCGCGTTCCGGCGGTCTTTATCCGGCTTCAGGGAGGCGGCTTTCACGGCAGGTTCGGACGGCGAGCGAAAGTGAAAGAAACCGCCGATCAGGAGCGCGGCGGCGAAGAGGCCCAGCGGAATGGATCGAGACGAACGCACTTCTTCGATTATATCGACAATGTTTATATCGATACTGTTTCGCGCTTCACGAAATTCTCGAACCACGTCCGCCGGCTTTGGCGCAGCCGGGGCGGCAGGGTGAACTCGGGGTGGCTCCGGACCCCCGAATACAGCCAGGCCGCGGCATCGCAGAAACTCTCGCAGCAATACTCGCGCCAGCGGCGCGTGCGGGCGCGAATATCGCGCCGGGCGAGCTTCCCTTTACGCCACTCGGCGGACCAGCCCAGCTCTCCGGGCGCGCCCGCCAGGCACTCGCGCTTCACCAGCTCTTCATAGGACCGGCGCGCCGGGTTGCCGGCGCGGAGCCAGACGAAGTGAAATAGCTCATGGCAGAAGATGCGGGCGAATTCGGCCCGCGGGCAATCGAAGGCGATGCGCCGCCGGCGCAGGAACGAGCCGGCGTGGACGGCTCCGCGACGGTCGCGAAGGCCGCGCGCGCCGGCGATTTCGACCGGCGCTCCCGCCAGAGGCGGCAACCGTCGCAAGACGGCGCTTATGGCCTTTTTGCGGGCGGGTTCGTCGCAGAGGAATAGGGCGGGGGGGGCCACATGATGAAGCGTAGCGCGTCCGGAAGGCTTCACGCGGCGATCATACGCCGCCGGACCTGTCCCTCGATGGTTTTCAACGACTTCCGCCGGGTCAGAATCAGTTCGTAGTCCTTCTGAATGTTCATCCAAAAATCGGCGCTCGTGCCGAAGTGCCGCGCCAGACGTAATGCTGTATCGGCGGTAATCCCGCGACGTTCGTTCACGATTTCGCTGATACGGGTGACCGGCACGTGCAGTTCCAGAGCGAGGCCGTTGATCGAAAATCCCAACGGCTTCATGAATTCCTCACGGAGCATCTCGCCCGGGTGAACCGGAGCGCGGCTGATGTTCCAGCCCCCCTCAGGACGCCATATGCTCATCTCTTCGCTCCCTCCGTTTAGTGGTAATCGACAATCTCCACACCATAGACGCCATCGCCTTCCCAGCGGGAACAGATGCGCCATCGATCGCTGATGCGAATCCTGTGCTGGCCGCCGCGGTCGCCCTTCAGAGCTTCCAGCCGATTCCCCGGAGGCGCACTCAGTTCCTCCAGGGTAGTCGCCGAATCGATCTGGACCAGTTTGCGCACCGCCACGCGGGCAATGGAATTCCAGCGGCGGCTCTTGCCTGTCTCGAAAAGCGCCCTGGTTCGTTTTTCCGCGAAACTCTTGATCACGCATCTTCAATATATAACGAATTCCGTTATACCGCGAGCGTTATCAAGCTGGTCCCGCAATGCCGCCGGCCCTCAGGCCAGCTCCAGCTCGATCCTCTTCGTCCCGGCATCCAATTTCACGATGCGGAAACTGCGGATCTGGCCGGACCGGGCGGGTTCACGCTTGCCCTCCGCGCCCTTCCACTTGGCCTGCAACTTGGAGGTCAGCGAGGAGATATCCGAAGATTTCGGATCGGGTTCCGGGACATCCTGCGCCGCGGCGCCCAGCCGGCAGGAGCCCTGCACGCCTTCGCCCAGCTCGACGCGGGCGCGGCCGCCCGAGACTTCCGTCATGCGGCCGGTGACCAGGTCGCCTTCCTTATGTTCGGCGATGTACTCGTCCAGGCTGGTAGGCACGAGCTGCTTCATACCCAGGCGCAAACGACGCTTCTCGACATCGGCTTCGAGCACCTGAGCCTTGACCGTCTGGCCGACCTTGAGCACGTCCTGCGGATGATTGATGCGCTTCTCGGCGCTGATATCGCCGACGTGGATCATTCCCTCCAGGCCCTCGGCGAGTTGTACGAATGCGCCGAACTTGGTGAGGCTGGTGACGGGGCCCTCGGCTATGGAGCCCACCGGGTACTTCCCCGGAACCTCGGCCCAGGGATCGCCCAGCGCCTGCTTGAGACCCAGCGAGATGCGGCGATCGGCCTGGTTCACGGCCAGAATTACCACTTCCACCCGGTCGCCCGGCTTGACCACGTCCGAGGGCTTGCGGGCCTTCTTGGACCAGGACATCTCGGAAAGATGGACCAGGCCCTCGATGCCCTTTTCCAACTCCACGAACGCGCCGAAATCGGCCACCCGCGTCACCAAGCCGTTGACGCGCTCGCCGGTCTTGTACTTCTCCTCCACCAGTTCCCAGGGATGCGGCAGAAGCTGCTTGAGGCCGAGGGAAATCCGGTGTTTCGCGGAGTCCACTTTGAGGACCCGGGCCGCCACTTGCTGCCCCACGGTGAGAACGTCGGCCGGCTTGTTGACGCGGGCCCAGGAGATATCGGCCACGTGCAGCAGGGCATCCACGCCGCCGATGTCCACGAAAGCGCCATAGTCGGTGAGGCTACGGATGGTGCCTTGCACCGTTTCGCCTTCCTTGACCTCGGTGTAGCGGCGCTCCTTGGAGGAGCGTTCCTCGTCTTCGAGCACCGCGCGCCGGTCTACCACCACGTCTTCATCGGCCACGTCGAGCTTGATGATCCGGCACTGGATCTCCTGCCCGATGAGCTTCTCCATGTCGGCCGCGTCCCGGGCGCCGCTGCGCGAAGCGGGCATGAAGGCGCGGACCCCCACGTCCACGCTCAGGCCGCCCTTGACCACCGCGCCCACCACGCCGGCGATGGCTTTCTTTTCCGCGAACGCCTTTTCCAGGGCGGACCAGTCCTTGGGCCGCTCCACTTTCAGCCGCGACAGCTCGTAGTAGCCTCCCGAATCGCGCCCCTTGATGGAAACCGGGATCTTGTCGCCGGGCCTCACGCTTTCACCCGCACTCTGAAATTCGGCCAGCGGGATAATGCCCTCCGTCTTGTAGCCGATATCCAGGAACACCGATTCGGCCGAGACGGCGATCACGGTTCCTTTGAGCCCCTGGCCGCGCTCATCGGGCTTGCGCGAAGTGGCCTGCTCGTACTGGGAAAGGATGTCGCCGAAAGACTCGGCGTCGTCGTTGGCGGGTTGGGAGTCGGAACGGGCAGCCGTGTCCCGATCCAGCATGCTTGGGTTGGACATGAGACGTTTCTCATTTATTGTGGCATAATCCCGACTGGGATACACACGTGCCCTCCGACCTCTCACCCCGCTGGCTCCGGCTGGTTCGGCCCCAGGATCTGGTCTGGCTTCTGTTGTTCGCGGTGCTGGCCGCGCACTGCCGGATTGGGGACCTTCCCGAGATCGGACCGCTGGCCCTTCTGGCCGCGGTGCAGATCCTGGAGCCCAAGATTCCGGCGCTCGCCTCCACCCGGGGGCGCATTCTGTGGATCGTTCTGAAACTGGTGCTGGGATACGTGCTCATCGGGTACACCGGGGGCATTGACAGCGAGTACTGGCCGGTGTTGCTGCTGCCGGTGGTGACGGCCGCCACCGTCCTGGGATTCGCCGGAACGCTGGCGTTTATTCTGCTGGCGGGGGGCGCCTATCTCAGCTACTGGGGGTTCGTGGCGAATTCGCAGGCGTGGAAGGGGTACTTCGTGGAAATGCTGGTGCGCGTGGTCTTCCTGGCGGTGGGGGGCATTCTGACAAATGCCCTGGCCGAGGATCTGCGCATTCAGACCAAGCGATACCGGCAAACGGCCGAACAGTTGGCCGAGGCCAACGCCCAGTTGCGGCAAGCGGAAGAAGCGGTGCGCCGCTCGGACCGTCTGGCGGCCCTGGGGCAGCTTTCCGCCGGCCTGGCTCACGAGCTGCGCAACCCCATGGGAACGGTCAAGGCCTCGGCCGAGATACTGGCGCGAACGGTGGGCGCGGAAAACGAGGTAGCCCGCGAGATGGCCGGCTTCATCACCTCGGAGACCGACCGCGCCAATTCGCTGATCACGCGCTTCCTGCAGTTCGCCCGGCCGCTCGAGCTGCGCCCGGAAAAGGCGGACCTGGCGCACGTGCTGGACCGTACGGTGGCGATGGTGGAGCGCGAGGCTCCGGGCATCGCCATCTATAAGAACTACGATCCGGATATCGCCCCGTTTCCTTTCGACGCCGAGCTCATGGAGCGGGTGTTCTACAACCTGGCGCTCAATGCGGCGCAGGCCACGCCGGCGGGCGGCGCGATAACGGTGAAAACGCGCGCCGCCGGCCCGGTGGCCGAGATCTCGGTGATCGACCGCGGCTCCGGCATCGATCCCGCGCAGATCGGGTCCATCTTCAACCCGTTCTTCACCACCAAGCCGCGGGGCGTGGGGCTAGGCCTGGCGATCGTTTCGAAGATCGTGGACGAGCACGGCGGTAAGATAGCGGTGGAGAGCGAACCCGGCAAGGGCAGCGTGTTCCGGGTGCTGCTGCCGATGGAACGCGGCTCTCAAAGATAGGTTGGCAGGCGAAAGCGCCTGCCCCACACATCCGCAGGTTTCTTGTGGGGCAGGCGCTTTCGCCTGCCAACCCCTTCCACCACATGAAGAAACGCATTCTGGTCGTCGAGGACGAAGAGAAACTGCGGCGCGTAATCGAGCTGCAACTGGTCTCGGCGGGATTCGAAGTGGACAAGGCCGCCGCCGCCGAAGAGGGCCTCAAAATCGTCGACCGCGCCGACCTGGTGTTGACCGATTTCAAGCTGCCCCGCATGGACGGCCTGCAATTGCTTTCCCTCATCCGCCGGCAGAATGCGCAGGTTCCCGTGATTGTGATGACGGCCTACGGGAGCGTGGAGACGGCGGTGGAGGCCATGAAGGCGGGGGCCACCGACTTTCTGCTGAAGCCGTTCTCGCTCGACCACCTGATGCAGGTGGTCCAGAAGGCGCTCGAAGTCCACGCCCTGCGCGACGAAAACCGGAAGCTGAAAGAGGAGCTGGGCCGGCGCTACGAGTACGACAACATCATCGGGCGCTCGCAGCCCATGCAGGAGATCTTCGCGGTTATCGAGCGCGTCGCGCCCACCCGCGCCACCGTGCTGCTGGCGGGGGAAAGCGGGGTGGGGAAGGACCTCATCGCGCGCGCCATCCATTTTCATTCGCCGCGCCGCGACCGTCCGCTGGTGAAGATCAACTGCACCGCCCTTCCGGAGAACCTCATGGAGAGCGAGCTGTTCGGCTACGAAAAGGGCGCTTTCACCGGCGCCAACACCTCCAAGCCGGGCAAGTTCGAGCAGGCCGACACTGGCACGGTCTTCCTGGACGAGATCGGCGACGTGCCCGCCAATATTCAGGTGAAGCTGCTGCGCGTGCTCCAGGAACGCGAATTCGAGCGCCTGGGGAGCAACGTGACGCGCCACATCGATGTGCGCGTGATCGCGGCCACCAACCAGGACCTGCGCGCCGCGCTGGAACAAGGGACTTTCCGCGAGGATCTGTACTACCGGCTCAACGTGGTGCCCATCAACATCCCGCCCCTGCGCGAGCGCAAACAGGATATCCCCTACCTGGCCAACCACTTCGTGGAGAAACTGGCCCCCGATACGGGCAGCCGGGTGGAATCCATCTCCGAGGCGGCCATGGACAAGCTCCTGGCGTACCATTGGCCGGGCAATGTGCGGGAGTTGGAGAATGTGATCGAGCGTAGCCTGGTGATGTGCACGGGCAGGGAACTGGCGGCCTCGGACATCCGCATCGAGAGCGCGCCCCGGCCCAGCGCGCAGAACGAGGCGCACTTCCTTCCGGAAGGGATGACGCTCGACGAATATGAGCAGGACATGATTCGCGAGGCGCTGCGCCGCGCCGACGGCAATAAGAGCCATGCCGCGCGCCTGCTGGGCCTCACCCGCAACGCCCTGCGCTACCGGCTGACGCAGATGGGGCTTGAGGCGTAAGGCGGGCCAACCACCTGTATCGGAGTTGTTTGTCCCATTCCCCGGCTGCGGCGCCGCTGGAGTACTATACTTTCTTCGGACAACCTAATTTAGGAGGCGAATACGCAAATGCGATCCTTTTGTGGCTTGATGGCTATATTCTCGCTCGCCGCGCTGTCGGCGCCCGCTCAAACCACGGCCATTCCGCATCTTCAGAGACAGGGCGCCGCCACCCAGTTGATCGTCGATGGCAAGCCGTTTTTGATGCTGGCGGGAGAACTGCGCAACTCCAACTCCACCAGCCCCGATTACATGAAGCCGATCTGGCCGCGGATGGCGGCCATGCATGTCAACACGGTCCTGAGCGCGGTCCAGTGGGAGCTGATTGAACCGCAAGAGGGCAAATTCGATTTCTCGCTCGTGGACAGCCAGATCCGGGATGCGCAAACCCACAATCTGCGGCTCATTTTTCTATGGTTCGGAAGCTGGAAGAACGGGGTATCGAGCTACGTTCCGGCCTGGGTAAAGACCAACCAGGCCAAATATCCGCGAGTCCAGGACAAAACCGGCCGGGGCAGCGAGATCCTCTCCACGTTGAGCGCCGCGAACCGCGACGCCGATGCGCGCGCTTTCGCCGCCCTCATGCGGCACATCAAGGAAGTGGACGTTCGGCGCCGGGTGGTCATGATGCAGGTGGAGAACGAAGTGGGCCTGGGGGGCGACTCGCGGGATAGGTGCGAGGCGGCCAACAAGGCCTTCGAGGCGCCCGTCCCGAAGGAGTTGCTGGATTATCTTGGCGCCAACAAGGATAGGCTGTATCCGCAGCTCCGCAAGGCGTGGGAAGCGGCCGGCTCCAAGACATCCGGGACCTGGGCGCAGGTCTTCGGCGAAGGCGAGTACACCGATGAGATCTTCATGGCCTGGAACTACGCCAGCTACGTGGGCAAAGTGGCCGCGGCGGGCAAGGCCGAGTACCCGCTGCCCATGTTCGTGAACAACGCCTGCTCCATGCCCAGCCCGGGCCGGCCGGCGCCGCGCGGCGGCGGGCGGCCCCAGCCCGAGGTGGGGAACATCTGGAAGTTCGCCGCTCCGGCGATCGACATCCGCGGGCCGGACCTGTACACTCCGAATCTCCCGGTGTGGGTCAACTGGTACCAGGAATCCTTCGTTCCGGAGAACCCTCTGTTCATCCCCGAGACGGACGGCAACACGGGCACGTACCACGCCTTCTACGTCTTCGGCCAGCATGACGGCATGGGCTTTTCCCCGTTCGCTATCGACGAGTACGCCATCGCGCGCCCCGGCGTGAAGAGCGTGGATGCGGCGGACCTGCCGCTGGCGCGTAGTTACGGCATCCTCACGCAACTGGCGCCCGTGATTCTAGAGAACCAGGGAAAGGGCAAGATGGCCGGCGTAGTGGCGGGCGCGGGTGAGACGCCGCAGAAAATCCCGCTGGGCAATTACGTCCTGCAAGTGAGCTACCCGGGGCGCGGGAGACAAGCGGCCACCGCGGCGGCTGCGCCGCCACCTGTGTTCGCGGGAGTGTCGCTCGAGGCCACCGAACCCGCGGAGCGTTCCGGCGCTCTTTTCATCTCCATGGGGCCGGATGAATACCTGGTGGCCGGCAGCGGACCGCTGGAGGTGCGGTTTTCTCCGAACACTCCGGGGGACCCGATTGTCGGCATCCTTTCCATCGAGGAAGGGGCCTATGCCGACGGCCGCTGGGTTCCAGGACGCCGGCTGAATGGGGATGAGAACGGCGGGGGTACGGACCTGCGGCTGGGCGGCGACTCGAGCCGCAATGGGCTGATCCAGCGAATCAAGCTCTACCGCTACCATTGACGCCGGGGCAACGGGGCCTGGCTGGCTTGTCGCCCCCGCTGCAGGGGCCGGGCATGGCCGGCCCTTGGAGTTTTGCGCTTATGCCGCTCACAGCAGTCGGAGCCGGCTGCGAGACATCCCTATGGGCTTGTCATGGAATGACCATTTCAACCGCTCCCTCACGGTCGCGGCTCGCCAGGCTCTTAATGAGCCGGGCCCAGAGGGCGGAGTTCCATGAACACCTCATCCCCAACACGCCGGCCAAGCCGCTGCGCATCTGGATGGAAGTCGGCGACAGGGACCTTTTCAACCCGAATGCCATGCGCGACAACCTGCACGACTGGGTGGTCGCCAACGAGAACATGGCCAAAGCGCTGGCCGCCAAGGGCTATCACTATCAGTTTGTATTTGCGCGCAACGCCGGGCGCCGTGAAACAACAAACCCTGCCCGAGGCTCTGGAATATTTATGGCAGGGGTACCCTGTCGCCGGACCGAAGAATTGATTCGAGCGGCTTCTGGCGCTTTGTGGGGTCATGCCTTCGGGCTTGCCGCCGGCCTTTTGGCCGGCGGCAAGCCCGAAGGCATGACCCCACATCGGCGGCCCGCCTTGCATACAGTGCTGCCGGTCAATCACGCCGCCACTCACTCTCATGTCGCACCCGCAGGCGGCCGCCGGGATTTGGGAGTACAATCCTTACATGCGGGAACTGCTGCTTGCTTGCGTGTTGGGCGCGTCGGCCTTCGCCCAGAGCGGAACGCTGGGCGCATTCACCTATTCCGACGACGTGGGCGCGCCTCCGATCAAAGGCTCGGCCGAGTTTGACGCCTCCAGCGGCCAGTATCGGATCACCGGCTCCGGCGCCGATATCTGGGGCAAGGCGGATCAATTCCACTATCTCTGGCGACAAATGTCCGGCGATTTTACGGTCACCGCCACGGCCAAATTCCTCACTGACGGAAACGACCATCGCAAGGCTTGCATCATGCTCCGCCAGTCTCTCGATACCGATTCGCCATTCATCCACCTCGTAATCCACGGCAACGGCATGCCTGGGGTTCAGTTCCGGAGCGCCAAGGGCGGCAGTGTCAACACGGTCGATTTGCCGATAGAAGGTCCGGGGACGTTCACTCTGAAGCTGGTCCGGAAGGGCGCCGCGATCACCGTGTGGGTCGCCAAGGACAACGGGGCGTTGAGGGAACGGGGAACCACCCAGAACCAGTTAGGGAGCCCGGTGCTGGTCGGGCTGGGCGTGGCTTCGCATACGCAGACCGCGTCGAACACGGTGCTGTTTTCGAGTGTTTCGGTGGAACAACAAACTTCTCCAGGCGCCAAGGGCAAATAGCGCCGACTTTTATGATGGCCGAGGAACCCGCGCGATGAAACGCAGAATGTCTACCCCCTGTAAGCTGTTGCTTGGCTGCCTGCTGGCGGCTCCGGCTTTCGCCCAGAGCGGAAGCCTGGGCGCTTTCACCAATTCCGGCGATGTCGGCGGTCCTTCACGGAAAGGCTCGACGCAGTTTGACGCCGCCAAAGGGGAGTACCGCATCACCGGCTCCGGGGCCAACATCTGGGCTAAAGAGGACCAGTTCCAATATGTCTGGCGAGAGATGCCGGGCAACTTCACGGTCACGGCCACGATGCAATTCCTCGGTCAGGGAGAACAGCATCGCAAGGCGGGGATCATGGTCCGCCAGTCTCTGGACGCCGATTCGGCTTATGGAGATTTCCTGATCCACGGCAGTGGCATGCCCGGGCTTCAGTGGCGGAGCGCCAAGGGCGAAAACACGAACACGTTCGATCTGCCGTACGATGGTCCGGGGAAGTTCAGGCTCAAGCTGGTGCGGAGCGGCGTCGGGATTACGGTGTCACTCGCCAAGGATGGCGCGGAATTAAAGGAAGTTGCGCGCACCGAGGTCACCCTTCGGAACCCGGTATTGGTGGGGCTGGTAGTGTGCGCGCACAACGCGGATAAGTCGGAAACGGTGGTGTTCTCGGACGTGTCGGTGGAGTCAACCGTTCCTCCCGGCAGCCACTAGACGATGCACACACCGCCTACCCGCCTATTGTCGTTCGCACTGGTCGTTTCCGCGATCGCCGCCACATCCATCGGTGCGCAGTCGCCCGAAGTAAAGCCGCTGCGCATCGCCATCGCAGGGCTGAACCACGGCCACGTTTCCGGGTTTCTGAGCAGCGCGCAGCGCCGCGCGGCCGATGTGGTCGTCGTCGCGGTCTGGGATCCCGATGCCGAGCTGCTGGCGAAATACGCCCGGGCGAACCACTTCGCCGCCGATCAAGTCTACACCGATCTCGACAAGATGCTCGACGCGAGGAAGCCCGAAGCCGTCGCGACGTTCACGGATACGTACTCGCACGCCAGGGTGGTGGAGGCCTGCGCCCCGCGCCACATACCCGTGATGATGGAAAAACCGCTGGCCGTGGACATGCAGCAGGCGCGCGCCATCCTGCAGGCATCCCAGCGCTACAACACGCCGGTCATGGTCAACTACGAGACCACCTGGTACCGCAGCCACGGCGAGATGTGGACCCTTCTGCACGAACAAAAGGCCGCGGGCGAGATCCGCAAAATGGTGGCGATGGACGGTCACCAGGGTCCCAAGGAGATCGGCGTCGAGCCGGAGTTCTTCGCCTGGCTGAGCGATCCCGTGAAGAACGGCGCCGGCGCACTCTTCGATTTCGGCTGCTACGGCGCCAACCTCATCACCTGGATGATGGACAATCAACGGCCGCTGAAGGTGACGGCTCTGACTCAGACCGACAAGCCCGACATTTACGCGCGGGTCGATGACGAAGCCACCGTGGTGCTGGAATACCCCAAAGCGCAGGGCATCATTCAGGCGTCGTGGAACTGGCCGGTGAGCCGCAAGGATTTCGAAGTCTACGGGGCAAAGGGCTACGCCATCGCCACCGGAGGCGACAGCCTGCGGGTGCGCCTGCCGGGCGCGCGAGCCGAGCAGACGCGCACGCCGCCGGACTTGAAGCCGCAGGAAGCCGATTCCATCTCGTACCTGATTGGCGTCGCCCGCGGCAAGTTCAAGCCGTCCGGCTTGTCGTCGCTCGAGAACAACGTAATCGTAATCGAGATCCTCGACGCGGCGCGCGAATCGGCGCGGACGGGGCGGACCATTACGCTGGCGCGGTGAGTGGCTGGCGCCACGCCCGAGGGCTTGACCCCACATCGACGGCCTGCCTGGCGTCGCGCAGCCCCGCCCAACAGCCCCTTTCCACTCGAGCCGGCAGGCTGAAAGCTTGCGCCACGGAGACATACGCCGCCGTTTGCGAACAGACGCACTGAGCAAGCGGCATTGGTGCCAAACCGAACACTTCGAGCGAGACTTTAGATGCCTTGGGTTGGGTATTACGCCGGCATGCGGTGTATACTGACAGCAATCTGGGTTCCCGACGATGGCTTTCCGCAAACCCGCGCAAATTTGGCGCCTCTTACCTGTCCTCGCGATCGCAATAGCGCCCTGTCTGGTAGCCTGGCAACAGTCGTCCGCCCCGGCCCAGCGCGCACTGGTGAACCAATATTGCGTTGCCTGTCACGACAACGCGACGAAAACCGCCGGCTTGTCGCTCGAAGGCCGGGACATCTCCAAGGTGGGGGAGGATGCCGGCACTTGGGAAAAAGTGCTGCAAAAAGTCGGTGCGAACCTGATGCCGCCGGCGGACATGCCCCATCCCGACGCGGCCGCTTCCCGGCAATTTGCGGCTTATCTCGAATCCGAGCTCGACAAATACGCGGCGGCCCACCCGGATCCCGGGCGTCCCACCATCCACCGGCTGAACCGCGCCGAATACAGCAACGCCATCCGCGACCTTCTGGCGCTCGACATCAACCCCGGTTCCACTCTCCCCGCCGACGACACGGGCTACGGCTTTGACAATATCGGCGACGTTCTATCGCTCTCTCCGATTCTGATCGAACGTTATATGACGGCGGGGCGCATGGTCAGCCGCCTGGCCGCCGGCGATCGCGATGTGAAACCCGTGGTGGATGTGTTCGCTCCGCCGAGGGAGGCGCGCGCGGCGCCCAAGGCCGGACTCCGAATTCCCCGAACGGAGCGCATCGACGACGATCTGCCCTTCGATTCCGCCGGCGGCCTGTCTTTCCAACACACCTTCCCGCTCGACGCCGAATATGTCTTCAAGATCCAGGCGGGCGGCCCTGGCGGAGGCGGAGCGTCCTCGGCAGGCGGCCTCGAACTGCGGATCCCGGTGAAGGCCGGAGTCCGGCATGTGAGTCTTACGTCCATTCGCTCGGGCGCCATGCCGGAAGTGATCCCGGCCCTGGGCCGCAACCAGGGCGGGCCGCCCGGCGGACCCCCTCAAACCGGCCATCTCGATCTGCGACTCGACGGCGTCCGGTTGAAACTCTTCGAGGTCCCCGGAGGCAACAATGGCGCCGGTTTCAGCACTCTTTCGATCGGCGGCCCCTACAACGTCTCCGGCCCCGGCGATTCCCCCAGCCGCCGGAGGATCTTCGTTTGCAATCCCGCCTCTGCTCAAGAGGAACAGCCCTGCGCCCGCAAAATCCTGGCCTCGCTGGTGCGCCGGGCCTACCGGCGGCCGTATAGCGAAGAAGATCTGAAGCCCCTGCTGGCGCTGTACGAGAAAGGCCGGCGCGATCCGCTGGGCGGAGGTTTCGAGGGCGGCATCGAAATGGCGTTGCGCGGAATCCTGGTATCTCCCGACTTCCTTTTCCGCATCGAACGCGATCCCGCCGGCAGCGCGCCCGGGGGCGTCCACCGGGTGAACGACTTCGAGCTGGCATCGCGCCTCTCGTTTTTCCTCTGGAGCAGCATACCCGACGAGGAATTGCTGAACCTGGCCCAAGAGGGCAAGCTCTCGGATCCAAAGACGCTCGAGCGGCAGACCGCCCGCATGCTGGACGATCCGAAGTCCAAAGCCTTCATCGATAATTTCTCCGGGCAGTATCTTTTCGTGCGCAATCTGGCGGCGCAGAAACCGGATCCGGATGAATTCCCCGAATTCGACAATGCTCTGCGCCGCGCGTTCGAGCGGGAAACGACGCTGTTCTTCAACGCCATCGTGCGCGAGAATCGCCCGGTCACCGAATTGATCGACGCGAAGTTCACCTTTCTCAACGAGCGCCTGGCGGAATTCTACGGAGTGCCCGGGGTACACGGGCCGCAGTTCCGCCGGGTGGAAATCACGGACCCGAACCGTGGCGGCATTCTGGGCCAGGGCAGCCTTCTCACGGTAACGTCGTACCCCAACCGTACATCGGTGGTGCAGCGCGGCAAATGGGTGCTGGAAAACCTGCTGGGAACGCCGCCACCCCCGCCGCCGCCCAACGTCCCGTCGCTCGATCCGCATGGAAAGGACGGCAACCTCACCATGCGCCAGGCGATGGAAGCGCATCGCGCCAACCCGGTTTGCGCCTCCTGCCATTCGCGCATGGATCCCATCGGGTTCTCTCTCGAAAACTACAATGGCGTGGGCGCTTGGCGCGACAAAGACAATGGCGCCGCGATCGACCCGACCGGTAAGCTGCCGGACGGGACTGTTTTCACGGGGCCAGCGGGGTTGAAGCAACTGTTGTTGACCCAGCACCGCGACGAGTTCCTTTCCACCTTCACGGAAAAGCTGATGACGTACGCGCTCGGACGGGGCCTCGATCCGTCCGACCGTCCGGCCGTGCGGGCCATCCTGCGCGACGCCGCCAAGCAAGACGACACCATTCCCGCCCTGATCGATGCCATCGTCGGGAGCCCGCAGTTTCAAATGAGGAGAAATCGATCGCTATGATTATCACCAAGAAAGCGCTGGACCGCCGCATGTTCCTTCGGGGAATTGGAACCGCCATGGCTCTGCCGTTGCTCGATTCCATGATCCCGGCCCTGGCGGGCTCAAGCACCCCTCCGGCCGTTCGCCTCGGGTTCGTGTATGTCCCCAACGGGATCATTCAGAAGGACTGGGTTCCGCAAACATTGGGAACCAACTTCGAGTTCATGCCCACCATGAAGCCTCTGGAGCCGTTCCGGGACAAGCTCATCGTTCTGCGAAACCTCGCCCAGTACAACGGTCAGGCGCTGGGCGACGGCGGTGGCGATCACGCCCGCGCGGGCGCAACGTGGCTTACGGGCGTCCACCCGAAGAAGACCGAAGGCGCCGACATTCACGCCGGCATCTCCGCCGACCAGATCGCGGCCAAGAAGCTGGCGCAGAAGACCCAGTTCGGGTCGCTCGAAATCGGCATCGAAGAGCCGTCCCTGGCCGGTGGCTGCGATTCCGGTTACAGTTGCGCCTACACCAACACGATATCCTGGCGCGGTCCCACCACTCCCAATCCGATGGAGGTCAGCCCGCGAGCTCTCTTCGAGCGCCTGTTTGGGGACGGGGAAACCACCGACCCGGCCGTTCGCATCGGCCGGATGGAGCAGGACCGGACGATCCTCGATTTCGTCAGTGGCGATGTGTCGCGCCTCCAGGGCAGCCTCGGCGCGCGCGATAAGAGCAAGCTGGACGAATACCTCGAAGGCATTCGCGACATCGAACGCCGGATTCAGAAGGCCGAGGAACAGAGCGCCGCCGTGAAGATCCCGGTCATGGACCGTCCGGCCGGCATTCCGGACACGTTTGAAGAACATACCAAGCTCATGAGCGATCTCATGGTCATCGCCTTCCAGACCGACATGACGCGCGTAATCACTTACATGATGGCGCGCGAAGGCAGTAACCGCAGTTACCGCGAAATCGGCGTGCCGGACGGCCACCACTCGCTGTCGCACCACATGCGGGATCCGGAGAAGATGGCCAAGGTGGCCAAGATCGACCAGTATCACGTCAAGTCTTTCGCTTACCTGGTGGGCCGCATGGAGGCCACTCCGGACGGCGATGGCACGCTGCTCGATCACACCATGCTGCTCTACGGCAGCAGCATTCGCGACGGCAACGTTCACGACCATTACGATCTGCCCCTGGTTCTGGCCGGTGGCAAGTCGGTCGATATATGCGGCGGCCGGCACATCCAGTACAAACCGGACACGCCCATGACCAACCTGCTGCTGACCATGCTTGACAAGGCGGGCGTCCCCGCCGATACCCTCGGCGACAGTACGGGCAGGGTGGACCAGATCTGAGTTTGACTCTATGACGACGCCGATGCGGGGCCGGCGCTTTTGCCTGCCCATTGTTATGTGTCTGACCGCGTCTGTCGGTCTAGCCGGTGAGTTCTCTCTCATCGACGCAGTCAAGGATCAAAACCGCAAGGCGGTGGCTGCTTTACTGGCGCACGCCGACGTAAATGCACGGTTAGCCGATGGATCGACGCCGCTGGCGTGGGCCGTTTACAAAGACGACGCGGCAATCGTCGATCTGCTTCTCCAGGCGGGCGCGAAAGCGGCCACCGCAGACGAGTACGGCGAAACGCCCCTGACTCTGGCCTGCGCCAATGGCAATGCCGCCATGGTCGAGAAGCTTCTTCAGGCCGGCGCCGACCCCAACGCCGCCCGCTGGTACGACGAGACCCCGCTCATGATCGCCGCCGCTTCCGGCAGCGCGCCGGCGCTGCGCACGCTCATCGGTCACGGGGCGAAGATCGACGCCGTGGAAACCCGCAAAGGCCAGAACGCGCTGATGTGGGCCGCCGCCGAGTCCAATTCGGAAGCCGTCGACGTTCTCCTGAAAGCCGGGGCGAATCCCAATGCCGTCTCGAAAGCCGGATTCAGTCCACTGGTCTTCGCCATCGAGAACGGCGACATGAAGTCGGCGGCGAGTCTGATCGCCGCCGGAGCCGACATCAACTACGAAGTTCCCAGAGCCGCCAGCGTTCTCATGGTCGCCCTCATGGCGAAGCAGCCCCATGTGGCGAGTCTGCTGATCGAAAAAGGCGCCGTCGTCACCGGAAAAGATCGCGCAGGGAATACCGCGCTCCACATCGCCGCTCAATTGGGCGATATCGATGTGGTGAAGCAGTTGATTTCCAAAGGCGCGGACGTGAACGCCAAGACCAACAAATCGGGCGGCGACCGGCTCGGCATATTCAACCGTCCGCCGGCGGGCGAGCAGACGCCTCTCATGGTGGCCGCTCGCGCCAACCGTCCCGACATCATGCGCGCGCTGGTGGACGCCGGAGCGGACCCGAAGATGCACGCGCAGGACGGCAGCACCCTGCTGATGGCGGCCGCCAGCGGCGGCCATCCGGAATCCGTGCGGTACGCCTATGAGCTCGACCCCGACGTCAAGGCGGTGACCGACAGGAAGGAAACCGTGCTGCACGCGGTGTTCATTGGCTCGATGCAGCTCTCCACGCCGCCGGAGATCTGCAAAGCCGTCCAGTTTCTGGCCGAGAAGGGCGCGGAACTCGATCCGATGGACATCAACAATCGAACGCCGATCGCCCTGGCAAAATACGGTTCGTTCGACTCGGCCGTTGAACTCCTCACCAAGATGATCGTGGCCACGGGCGCCACGCCCCGCCCATCGAAAGCGCGATAAGCCAAGGGCTTGATCACTCCAGCCGCTCCCTGACGGTCGCGGCTCGCCAGGCTCTTAACCCAAGTTCGTCACGGAACTATGGAAAACTCGGCTAACCCGTTCAGAATGAGTTCAGGCAATCGCTGAGTCTGCACTACATTGGGGATGGACATGCAGACGTTCCGGCAGGCTGAGACCGAGCT